>JAABUN010008808.1_pt1 | contig 10152 bp, 9 predicted proteins | sample 5559311 | NCBI WGS metagenome assembly JAABUN01 (sample SAMN10711877, study PRJNA513370) | rock metagenome | isolation source: Antarctica rocks | place: Antarctica: Victoria Land, Siegfried Peak sud
CCGTCACGGCCTTCGACCGGGTCGCGCTGGGCGTGCACTTCCTCACCGACGTCGCCGCCGGCTGGGCCGTGGCGCTGGCCCTGGTCGCCGGGTCCGGCACGGCGTTCGGCACGTGGCGGCGGGAGCATCCGCTGGCCCAGGACTCCGCAGAGCGGGCGCACGCCGCCGACCTGGACTTGCGCGCGACCCTCGGTCAGGTCGGCCGACTGCTCGGCCGGGCGCTGCTCGCTGCCGCCGGCATGGTCGTCGTCATGGTCGGGCTCGGCCTGCTGGTCACCGACGTGCTCAACGATGCGGCGGCGCTGAACGGGCTGACCACGCTCACCCAGCAGCTGGCCGAGGACCGCACCGCCGGTCGTACCGCCCTCAGCAACGGCTTCAGCCGGCTGGCTGACACCGGCACGATCGTCCCGACGATGCTCGCTGTCGCCGTCGTGTTGCGGCTGGTGCTGGGCCGCTGGCGAGAGTCGGCGTTCGTGGTCCTGGCCGTCAGCCTGCAGGCGCTGGTCTTCGTCACCACCCAGCTGGTCGTGGCGCGGGCCCGGCCCGACGTCGTGCAGCTCGACCAGGCCGCTCCGACGTCCAGCTTCCCCTCCGGTCACACCAGCGCCGCGATCGCGCTGTACGGCTCACTGGCTATCGTCCTGCTCCTGCGCGCCGGGTCCGCCCGGTCCGGGGGCGGCCCGACCTGGGCCCTGCGCGCCGCGGCCGGGCTGCTGCTGGTCGTGCCCGTGGCGGTGGCCTGGTCCCGGCTCTACCGGGGGCTGCACTTCCCGCTCGACGTCGCGGGCTCTCTGGTACAGGCTTCCCTCGCCATCGTCGTGTCGGCGTGGCTGATCCTTCGGGCCCGGATCCCCGAACCGCTGGCCGGTGTGCTGGACAGCACCGGCGCGGGCAGCTCCGCACCGGAGCCCACGGAGACCCAGCCGATGTCGCAGGACGCACGCGGATGAGGGTGGACGCGGTCGTCCATCCGCTGACCGTGGACGACCCACAGGCACTGCGCACCCTGCTGGAACGGCGCTGCGCCGAGCTCGGCCACGAGTTCGGGGCCTGGCGGGAGACGACGCCGGCCGATGGCGGGACGGGGCAGGCCCGGGCGGCCGTCGAGGCCGGCGCCGACGTGGTCGTCGTCGCCGGCGGCGACGGCACGGTCATGGCGGTCGCCACCGCGCTAGCACACACCGGGACGGCGCTGGCCCTGCTGCCGACCGGCACCGGCAACCTGCTGGCCCGCAACCTCGAGCTGCCGCTGGAGCTGCCCGCCGCGGTGGAGGTGGCCCTGGGTGGCCGTCCCCGGCAGCTCGACGTCGGGTGCGCGACCCTGGACGGCGACCGGGCGACGGTCCGCCGGTTCACCGTGATGGCCGGCATCGGTTTCGACGCGGCGATGATGGCGGACGCCTCGCCGGCGCTCAAGGCCCGGCTGGGCTGGCCGGCGTACGTCCTGTCGGCCGTGCGTCACCTGCGCGACGACGCCATGAAGTGCACGATCATCACCGACGACGGACCGCCCCGGCAACGCCGGGTCCGAGCTGTGCTCGTCGCCAACGTGGGCCGGCTGCAGGGCGGTGTGGAGCTGCTGCCCGACGCCCGGCCCGACGACGGCCTGCTCGACGTCGCGGTCGTGGCCCCACGGGGGCCGGTCGACTGGCTGCGGGTCGCCGGGCGGGTGCTCCGCAGCAGCCGGGTCTCCGACCGGCGGCTCGAGCGCCTGCGGGTGCGCCGGGTCGAGGTGCGGACCACACGGCCCCGGCAGTGCGAGTACGACGGGGACCCCGTCGGCAGGGCGACCTTGCTCCAAGTAAACGTGGAGCCCGGTGCGCTGACCGTGCTGCTGCCGCGATGACCTCCGTCACTCGGGTGCCCGATCCGGGGCTCCCTCCCGGCGACGAGCTGTCCGCCGACCAGGCTCAGCTGACCGTCCGGCGCATCGGCCTGCGCCCGCTGGCCCGCGACACCTTCGTACGCTTCCGCTACGGCGACGGCTTCTCGAGCTCGCGCGCGCTGGCCTTCCAGCTGTGCCTGGCCATCGTCCCGTTGACCATCGCCGTCATCGGCCTGACCGGCACGCTGCACACCGAAAGCGTCGGCCAGGTGCTGCGCCAGACGGTGCTGTCGCTGGCTCCGGGCAACGACGACGACCTGCTCCGGCGGACGCTGGAGCTCAGCCTGACCGGCGAGGAGCGTGAGGACACCGCGGAGGCGGCCCTGGTGCTGGGACTGCTGACCGGTCTGGCAGCCCTTACGGTGGCGATGGGCCAGGTGGAGCGCGGCGCCAACCGCATCTACGGCATCGCGCGGGACCGGCCCAGCCTGCACAAGTACGGCCGGGCGGCGGTGCTCGCCGTGGTCGCCGGCCTACCGGCCCTGCTGGGTTTCCTACTCATCGTGGCCGGCTCGGTGGCGGCCGACTCTGTCGCGCAGGTGTACGGCGTCGACCGCACACTGCTGACGGTGCTGCGCTGGCCGGTCAGCCTGCTGCTCAGCCTGGCCGCGATCACCGTGCTGATGCGGTACAGCCCACGGCGCCGACAACCGGCGGGCTGGTCCTGGTTGGCTCCCGCCGCCGCGACATCGCTGGCGCTGTGGATGGGCCTGTCCAGCCTGCTGTCCTTCTATCTCACCGAGTCCGGGAGCTTCGGAGCCGTCTACGGCCAGCTGACCAGCATCATGGCCTTGCTCGTGTGGGCGCAGCTCACCTCTCTCGCGATCCTGCTGGGGTTCGCCTTCACCGCCCAGGTCGAGGCGGCGCGCACCGGTGTCCGGGATGCGGCGCTCGAGGACTGCGAGGCGCCCGACGCGGGGACGTCCGGCACGCTCGAGGCGGGCGAGCGTCTCGCCGGCGCCGCCGTCCGGCGGGTCTGGGCCACCGCCCGCCGCCTGCTGCGGCGGGAGCGCGGCTGAGCTGGCTGGGGTTGCGGTCACTGCCGTCGCGCAGGCGAGATCGGCGACCCGGGACCCCAGGCGGCCCTTGGTGATGTCGCCGATCGTGTCGTCGGCCAGGACGACGCCGCCCACCATGCGGATGAGGTCGGTGGCAGCACGGTCGACGGGTCATCGTCGTGCCATTGCCGGGGTCGGGCTGGCCGTCGCCTGACCCCGAGCGCGGTCGGTTAGTCGGCACACCCGGGGGGACGGGCGCCACATGGCTATCGTGATCGTGCTCTTGCTGCTCGCTCTGATCTTCGGCGTCGGCAGTGTCCTTGAGGGTCTCGCGTGGGGCTTCCTCATCGTCGTGGCGCTCGTCGCCGCCGCGGCGTTCTACGGCTTCAGCAAGCTCCGGAACTGAGCCCATTCACCCGCTTGTCGCCGCTGACCTTGGACGCCGACACGACGAGAACGCCGCCGCGACGGCGATGCGGTTGGCTCGGGGGCATTGGCCCCTGAGCCTCAGCGGTGCCGGCGGCTTCCGGTCCTCCGCCACGCATGACGAGCCGGACGGCCGCGGCCCTCTGCTCCTGCCCTAGAGCCGCTGACACCGCACGTTCCAACGCCGCCGCTGGGCGTCGCGGACGTGCCCGATCTTCGAGGCGGAGGTGGTACCGGCCCGAACGTGCGCTAGTGCCAGCTAGCCACTGAGTCTGCACCCGGCAGGACCGAGAATCACTTTCGGTTCTTGCTCGATTCTCGCAAGTGGCGAGGTACCGTTGTGGCGTGTCGGTCATAGGGGTGGTTGAGGACCTCATCGCGTTGCAGCAGCTGGCGGGGCAGGAGCGCGATGCCGCGCGGCGGCGGTCGCTGGACGCGGTGCGGGAGCATGTCGCCGAACGGGACCGCGGTGCCAAGGTCGGCGAGGTGGCTCAGGTGCTCGGGGTGTCGGCGCCGACGGTCCGGGCGTGGATCGAGGCTGGCGCACTGCAAGCGGTTGCCGGTTCCCGTCCCGTTCGGGTCGGCGTGATGTCGTTGGCTGTGACCAAGAGCCTGGTGGATGAGCTGCGCGCATATCGAGACGACCGGGCTCTGCTTGCCGATGTCCTGAGGGTGTTGCGCGATCGCGGGGTGCTTGCTGGCGAGGATGTCGCTGCTGGCTCGGGCGACGTGAGCGAGGGTCGGGTCCGACGGCTCGACCATGCAACCCTCGACGAGTTGCTGCCGGTGAGGCGGACCCGGCCATCGACGTCCGGCTGACGCGCACAGCAGAGCGGCAGATCAGGGCATTGCGTGGTCGGCGCGCCCAGGCCGCCCGGCAGGCCTCGGGGCGCTGATGGCGCGCGGCTGCGAGGAAGCGGGATACCGCCTTGCCGGCGCCCCACTCGACCACATCTGCTGCCGCCACCTGTATGGCAACGACCGGATGCTGACCGCCTGGCCGGCGTCCGACCACGCCGTGGTCTTGGCGGTCGGTCCGCACGACCGGTCTGCGCAGGACGTCTACGAGCTTCTTCTTGCCGCGGTCGCGGTGGAGGTCCCGGACCAGGAGCGGGCCAAGCCGCCGTGTTGCGACGAGCTGGGTGAGCCACCCGCCGATGCCGCCCTCGCGGAGGCGCTGGCAGCGGCAGTGTCGGCCCTGGCGCCGGGTCGCCGCGGCCGTCGGTAGCCAGAAATATCTCACTGCCCATTCGTGGCCGCAGTTGACCACCACAATCCTTTTCCCACCGCTGTTGTCTGCACAATCTCGGTCTCCGCGGATCTGTTTACGGCAAAGGCGCCAGGGCTGCAGACATGTGCATTCTTCGAATGTACGGTGGCGCGGTCTGGTTGCCGGGGTGGCGGGAGGGGTGGGGGCGGTGTTGAGCTCGGCGAAGATCGGCACCAGCTCGTGGCGGTACTACACCGACGGGGTGGCCTGCAAGGCGAGTGAGTACTACCTGGGGGTGGGTGAGGCGCCGGGGCGCTGGCACGGCCGGGGGCTGGAGCAACTGGGGCTCGAGCCGGGCGCTGTGGTGAGCGAGCGGGAGCTGGAGGCGTTGTTCGCCCGCGGCCTGCACCCGATCACCGGCAGCCGGTTGGGTCGGGCCTGGCGTACCGATGGGGTGACAGGGTTCGACCTGACGTTCTCCGCGCCCAAAAGCGTCAGTGCACTGTGGGCGCTGGGAGAGTCGGTCACGGCGGCCGAGGCGATAGCGGCGCACCGCGCCGCGGTCCGGGCCGGCCTGGGCTATCTGGACACCCATGCGGCGCTGTCGCGGCGCGGCACCGACGGGGTGGAGCAGGTCGGCTCGGCCGGGATGGTGGCGGCGGTGTTCGACCATCGCAGCAGCCGGGCCGGGGACCCGCAGTTGCACACTCATGCGCTGGTGCTGAACAAGGTGCGGTGCGAGGCCGGACGGTGGCGCACGCTGGATGCCACCGAGCTGTTTCATGGCTCTTCACAATCGAGGGTGTAGTCGGGGTCTGAACCCGCCGGTCTCGAGCAGCGATCTGGCGATGTAGTTCGTGAGGTTCCTGAAGCCCAGGGCGCTGCCGCGGAGGTGCTCGAGCCGGCCGTTGATGGCTTCGGTCGGGCCGTTGCTGGTGCCGGGTCGGTCGAAGTAGGCCAGGACGTCGGCGGCGCGCCGTTTCAGGGTCCGGCCGAGCGTGATGAGCTCGGTCAGGCCGGCCGGGACGCCCGTGCTGAGGGCGTCGATGAGGGTGCTGAGAACGCGGCGGCCTTGCGCTCGGTCGCTGTGGCGGTAGGCGGCGATCATCTGCTGGTAGATCCGCCAGGTCGCCCCGACCTCGACGTGCACGTCGTGAGCGAACAGCGCGTCCAGTCGGGCGGTCTGCTTGTCGGTGAGCAGCCCGGCGCCGGTGTGCAGGGTGCGGCGGGCGCCGTAGAGAGGGTCGCCCTTGCGGCCGCGGTGGCCGTGGACCTGTTGCTGGACGCGCCGTCGGCACTGGTCCAGGGCGTCACCGGCCAGCCGCACGACGTGGAACGGGTCCATGACCGCGACGGCCTCGGGGAGCTCTTCGCTGGTGGCGGTCTTGAAGCCGGTGAACCCGTCCATCGCGACGACCTCGACGGCGTCGCGCCAGGCCTGATCGCGTTCGGCGAGCCAGGTCTTGAAGGCTTGCTTGGAACGGCCTTCGACCATGTCCAGCAGCCGCGCAGGGCCTGTCCCATCGCGGATCCCGGTCAGGTCGATGATGACGGTGACGTACTTGTCGCCCCGGCGGGTGTGGCGCCAGACGTGCTCATCAACGCCGATGACCCGCACGCCGTCCAGGCGCTTCGGATCGCCGATCAGGACCCTGCGGCCTTCGGCCAGGACAGCGTCATTCGCGGTGTTCCAGGCGACCCCCAGACCTTCGGCGACCCGGGCGACCGTCAGGTGCTGGCAGACGATCGCCGCAAGCGCCCAACGCAACCCGCCGCGGGACAGCTTCGCCCGTGGCGCCGCGGCCTTGTTGAGGTCTTGACGCCACACGTGCCCGCACCCGGAGCACCGGTAGCGGCAGACCGTGACCAGCAGCGTCGTGGGCCGCCACCCGAACGGCTCATGAGCCAGCTCGCGGGTCACGCTGTCGCGCGGCGACCCCAGGCAGCCGCACCGGCGGCACCACGGGTCGGGCTCAGCGACCCGGCAGGCCAGCACCGCCCGGTCGGGCTCGAGCTGCTGCCCGACGACCTCCAGACCGAGCTCCTCGAGCCGGCAGAACGTAGTCAGGTCAGGGCGCGCGAATGTAGCGTCGGGCATCGTCGAGGTCCTTCAGGACGGCAGCGTGAGAACTCCCATCCTCGAAGGACCTCCACCCCTCAGCAGTCAGCGATGCGCCCGCCGTCTACACCCTCATCTGTGAAGAGCCTGTTTCATCACAAGAAGAGCGCCGAGATGATCTACCAGGCCGCTTTACGCAACGAACTGCATCAGCGCCTGGGAGTGACGTTTGATGATGTGAATGAGCATGGCCAGGCCGATATTGCCGGGGTGCCTGATCAGTTGTTGGGGTTGTGGAGCAAACGCACCGCGAAGATTGATGCTGAGGCCGGCCCGAAATCGCCGAGTACGAGAAACTTCTCGGCCGTACCCTCAGCTCCTCGGAGCGGGCGGGGGTGGTCAAGACCGCGGTACTCAAGACCAGAGCCCGCAAGCAGCACCCAGAGCTGTCGGCTCTGCACACGATCTGGATGGCTGGGGCTGCTGGCGTCGACTGGACGCCCGAGCGGCTCCGCCGGGCGGTCCGGCTGCGAACGCGCCCGACTCGCGGCCGGCAAGAGCAACACCTCTTGCCGAGCGACCCTGACGGCAGGCCGGGTCTTGCCGAGCCGCACCGGCCACCGGTGCCCGACGCCGACCGACACCTGCCGCATCAACCCCTCGTGTCTTGCCGGCGCGCAACAGCGTCTTGCCGGCAGCCAGCTGCGTCTTGCCGACCGGCGGCGACGTCTCGCCGGAGACCGACAAGGCCTTGTCGGCGGCGGTGGCGGCCGGTGCGTTGCAGGGGGCAGGCACCCAGCGGGCGGTGTTCTCCCGCGCCGATGTCGCCGGGCAGGTCGCCGCGCACCTGCCCACGACGGGGTTGAGCGCGGCCGAGGTCGTCGAGCACATCGAGCAGATCACCGAGATCGCGCTCGGCCTGGACGACGCGGTCCCTATCGGACCGCAGGGCGTCGGAGGGACGCCGCGGGCCTCCGATGCCCGCTACGCCACGGTGCAGGTCCTGACTGCCGAGGCCCGGATCCTGGACCTGGCCGCCCGCGGGCGGCGGGGCAGCTACGGGCAGGTCCCGTACTCCGCGCTCATGCCGATGGGCCGTGACGGAGGGCTGGATCCGAGTCAGTACCGGGCGGTGCTGCACCTGGCCGCGGGCGGGGACTTCCTGTCGGTCCTGACCGCGCCGGCCGGGGCGGGCAAGACCAGCACGCTGGGCGCCACCGCCCGCGCCTGGCAGGACGCCGGGTACCGGGTGGTCGGGCTGGCGCCGTCGGCCCGCGCCGCCGCCGAGCTCGCCACCGCCACCGGGGGCCCCACCGACACCTTGGCCAAATGGCTGCACACCCACCACCCCACCCCAGCCGGCGCGCAAGGGGCGACCTCGCTGGATGACCGGACCGTAGTGATCGTCGACGAGGCCTCGATGGCCAGCACGCTGGACCTGGACCCGCTCATCACCGCGGCCGCCGGGGCGGGGGCGAAGGTGGTGCTGGTCGGGGACCCGGCTCAGATCGGGGTGGTCAACGGCCCGGGCGGGATGCTCGCCGCCCTCGCGCACGCCGGGCACGGCGTCGAACTCGCCGAGATCCACCGCTTCAGCCAGCCCTGGGAACGCCAGGCGTCTCTCGCGCTCCGGCACGGAAAGGCGGACGCGCTCACGGCCTACCGCGGCGCCGGGCGGCTGCACCCCTGCGCCGACGGTGACGCCGCCCTCGACAGCGTCTTCGCGCACTGGGCGAAGGCCCGTGCGGACGGGCAGGACGCGTTGATGCTGGCGCGGACCCGCCTGGACGTCGACGCGCTGAACCTGCGCGCCCGCGCCGCCGCGCTCGCAGCCGGTCAGGTCACCGGACCGGTCACGGTGGCCGGGGGTCGGGACTGGCAGGCCGGCGATGTGCTCCGGACCCGGCGCAACGACCGCCGGCTCACGGTCGGGGACGGGCATGTCCGTAACGGCGACCGCTACCAGGTGCTGGGCCCTGGGCCGCAGGACGGCCTGATCGTGGCTGACCTCGGCGGCCGCGGGCGGACTGTGCTGCCCGCCGCCTACCTGGCCGAGCACGCCGAGTACGGCTGGGCCTCCACCATCGACGCCGCCCAGGGCGCCACCGCCGACGTGGGGGTCGTGCTGATCCGCCCGGGGATGGACCGTGAGCACCTGTATGTCGCGATGACCCGCGGCCGGCACGGCAACCACGCCTACATCACCCCCGACACCAGCACCGGCGACGACCACCACGACCACGGGCACGGCCACCCCCACCAGCAGCACTCCGCGCCCGCGCAGGCTGACCCGCAGGAGCAGGCGGTGCGGGTGCTGGCGGCCGCAGCGGCGCGCAGCGGCGCGCAGGACGCCGCGCACACCGCACTGGAGCACGCCCGCGCCCAGGCTGTGCAGACCGCCCGACAGAACCAGAGAGCCGCCGAGCATGCCGCGGAACGGGCCGCCGCCCGCGAGAGGGTCGCCGCGGAGAATCTGCGCCGGCAGGCCCGGCCGCTGCTCCCCGAGCACGCCCGGGCCGTCCGGCAGGTCGAGCAGTGCCGGGCCGAGCGTGAGCAGCTCCGCGCCGACCGCGACGCGCTGCACCGCACCCTGCGCCAGACCCAAACGGAGCTGGCGGCGCTGCCGCGCTGGGCGCGCAGCCGCCGCCGCGCGCTCACCGAGACCCTCAACAGCAGCCAGCGCCTGCTCCTGCAGAGCGAGCCGACGCAGGGAACTCTGGCCGCCGAGATCGACCGGCTCACCCGCCAGGTCGCCCACCACACCCGTCAGCGCCTGGCCAGCGACCTCGCCACGCCGCACCGCGCACGACCGGACAGGTGGGACCTCGGCCGTGCCGGGGAGCTGGCCCGGCCCGGGCCGGCGCCGGTCGGCGGCCACGACCTGTCGAGCCTCGGACTGCCCGCAGGGCGCGAGCCCTACCGCGCAGCCGAGCGTGAGGTCGGGGACGGCCTGAGCCTGTGACCCACGCGCCCGTCGAGGAGCCTGTGCGCCCTCACCGAGAGGTGACACCTACCTCACGTTTCGCGAGCGCCGCCTCGGACGGACGCACTCTGCACGACCCCAGACAACACGCGGCGACCCTGCACGACCCTGCACGGACCAGAACCGCTACAGGGCAGCGGATTCAGGTCAGTAGACGGCGCTCGGGTGATGTGGGATCAACGGCGCACCCCGGCCACCGGCAGCACCGGCTGGCCACCAACAGAGCCTCCAGGAGACCCGATGCTGCTCACCGTTGACCAAGCCGCCGAACGCCTCGGCACTACCCCCCGCTTCATCCGCCGCCTGCGCGCCGAACGCCGCATCGCTGTCATCAAGCTCGGCAAGCACATCCGCATCGACAGCAACGACCTCGACGCCTACATCACCGCCAGCCGGTAGGAACCAGACCACCAAGCGTCGTGACCGGGTTGCCGCGCGGCCGCAGTCGGTCTCTGTCCACAGATCGGGCGTCTCGGCACCAAGGTGGGTCCGCCTGCACGACGGTGGGTTGCACCCGATCCTCATGTCTCACCGAAGGCCAGCGATGACAGCTACAGGAGTGGGCCGGCGGGGCAGCGTCCGGCAGGC
>JAABUN010008810.1_pt1 | contig 10148 bp, 7 predicted proteins | sample 5559311 | NCBI WGS metagenome assembly JAABUN01 (sample SAMN10711877, study PRJNA513370) | rock metagenome | isolation source: Antarctica rocks | place: Antarctica: Victoria Land, Siegfried Peak sud
GTTGAAGGACCCACGGGCTGAGAGCACCGCGCCACACCAGATACGTCCGCCGCACCGCTCACGGGCGCGGCAGGAACCGTCCCGAACCCGGCGCGGCGCGGATTTCGCCGCGCTCGTACAGCGTCTCGCCCCGGCGCACCGTCGCCACGACTTGCCCGCGCAACCGCGCCCCCTCGAGCGGCGTCCACTTGTGCAGGCTGAACAGGCCGTCCGCCCGCACCGTCCACTCCGCGTTCAGGTCGTAGAGGGCGAAATCGGCGTCGCTGCCCACGCGGATCGTGCCTTTCTGCGGGTACAGCCCGAAGCGGCGGGCGGCGTTCGTCGCCGTGACGCGGGCGAACTGATCGAGCGGCATCCCCCGGCGATGCACCGCCTCCGAGAGCAGGGCCGGGAACATCGTCTGCACGATGTTGAGTCCCAACGGCGCGTCGAAGATATTCGCCCGCCCGCGCTCTTTCTCGTCAATCGTGTACGGGGCGTGGTCGGAGCAGACGAACCGCAACGTCTCGTCCCGGAGCAGGGGCCAGAGTGCCTCCACCGTGGCGCGGGGGCGGATGGCGGGGGCGCACCGGGCGTAGGGGCCGAGGCGCACGAGGTCGCCTTCGTCCATCAGCAGGTACTGCGGGCAGGTCTCTCCCGTCGCGTCAAGTCCGTCGCGGGCGGCGTCGCGGATGAGCCGTGCGCTCTCCGGCTCGCTGACGTGCGCGATATGCACCCGCGCCCCCGCCACCGAAGCGAGGTGGAGCGTGCTGCGCACCGCCGCGATCTCCACGTACCCCGGTCGGCTCTCGGCATGGGCGAGCGGGTCGGTGCGGCCCGCGTCGCGGGTGGCCTGCAACCCCGCCGCGAGCAGGGCGTTCGTCTCGCAATGCACCGTGAGCATCGCGCCCAACTCCGCCAGCGTGCGGAAGGTTTCCAGCAGTTGCCCGTCATCCACGGGCGGGAAGGCGGGGCTGCTGTCCGACAGGAACGACTTGAAGGCGACGGCCCCCTCCGCGTGCAGAGCGGCGAGTTCTTCGGCGGGCTGCCCTATCGCCCCGGCGTACAGGGCAAAGTCGGTCAGTGCTCCACGGGCGATGGCGTCGCGCTTGGCGCGGAACCGCTCGGCGGTAGTGGCGGGCGGATCGGCCTGCGGCATCTCGATGATCGTGCTGATACCGCCCGCCGCCGCCGATTGCGTGGCGGCGGTTGCCCCCTCACGCGGCATAATCGCGGGTTCGCGGATGTGGGTATGCGCGTCCACGCCGCCGGGGAAGACGACCAGCCCAGTCGCGTCCAGCACATCCGCGCCGCTTGGCGGCTCCAAGTTCGCACCGATGGCGACGACCACGCCGTCGCGCACGCGGATGTCGGCGCGGAAGACGCCGTAATCCGCCGCCACGGTGCCGTCGCGTACGATCAGTTCCGTCACGCCGCGCCTCCCGCCGGAACAGGTGGCGTGCTCAGGCTTCGGAGTACGTCGCGGGCGGCGGCGAGGGTGCGCGTCACATCGGCGTCGGTGTGCGCCGTCGAGAGGAACCACGTCCCCCGCGCCGTGACGCGCACGCCCCGATCCTGCAACTCGCCCACGAACCGCTTCTGTGTCGGGAGGTCGGTGCGGGCGTAGTCGCGGTAGTTCGCAATCGGCCCTACCGCGCCGAACGTCGTATTGAAGGCGACGCCGAACCCCTGCACATGGAGCGGCACCCCGGCCGCCGCCGCCGCGTCGCGCAGGCCCGCCATCAGCCGCCCGCCCCGCGCCTCCATGTCGGCGTAGAGGGCGTCGCCGCCCCGCGCCAACTCGCCAAGCGTGGCGAGGGCGGCGATGGTGCTGACCATATTGCCGTTGTAGGTGCCGCCGTGCAGCACCGGGCCGGTGAGCAGCGACATGAACCGCTCCTTGCCGGCGAGGGCGGCGATGGGGTAGCCGCCGCCGATGGCCTTCGCAAAGACCGCGAGGTCCGGCGTCACGCCGAGGCGACGACCTGCCCCACCGAGGCCGAGGCGGAAGCCCGTGATGACCTCGTCGAAGATCAGCACGATCCCGTGGCGGTCGCACAACTCGCGCACTCCCTCCAGATAGCCGGGGCGCGGGGCGATCACGCAGGTATTGCAGAGCACCGGCTCCATCAGCACCCCTGCGATCTCGCCCGCGTGCGCGTCGAGATGGCGGGTGAGGGCGTCGAGGTCGTTCCACGGCAGCACATGCAGATCGTCCGCCGCGTGGCGCGACTGCCCTGCCGAGGGGTACCACTTCGCGGGGGCGTCGTCCGGCCCCGCGTGGTCGAGGGGCGGTTGCGTGGAGACGAGCAGGGTGTCGAACCAGCCGTGGTAGTGGCCCTCGAACTTGACGATCACGTCGCGCCCCGTGGCGGCGCGGGCGACGCGGATCGCCGCCTGATCCATCTCGCTGCCGCTCAGGCCGAAGCGCACGCGCTCGGCGCACGGCACGAGCCGCTGCACGAGCCGTGCGAGGGCGATCTCCTCCGCGTACTGCCCCGCGAACAGCACGCCGCGACCGAGCGATTCCGCCACGGCGTCGGTGACGGCGGGCGGGGCGTGACCGAGGATGTTCGGCCCCATGCCAAGCACGTAATCCACGTAGTCGTTGCCGTCGGCGTCCCAGAGGTGCGCCCTGGCCCCTCGCGTGAAGAAGAGCGGCACGGGTCGCCCGCCGAGGCGGAAGTTGCTGTTGACGCCCCCCGCGAGGGCTTCAGTCGCGTCGGCGTACAACTCCTGAGAACGGGCGTAGGTATGCGTGGCACTGACCACGAGAGCCTCCTATCGTCGCGGGTGGCAGAGTACTATGCGTTGCAAAATGCACCTGACCCCCCACCCCCCTTCCCCACAGGGAAGGGGGAGCAAGAGAAACCGACGCCGTGCATCTCCCCGAACACCGCGATCTCGCGGTCCGTCACCCCTTCCCTGTGGGGAAGGGGGCAGGGGGGTTAGATGCATTTCTCCCGCAACACCCGCCGACAGGAAAACGCACAAGCCCTGTCGCGGGTAGCATCGCCGCGTGCGGCGTGCGGCGTGTACGGAATGCCGCTATCGTAGCAGATCGCGTCCGGGCGCGGCGCGGGATGCGCGGGCGGTATGCCACGCGAGCACCGCCGCCGTGCCAAGCACGATCACGCCCGCGAGGGCGAAGGTGCCGCCGTAGGTGACGAACTGCGCCGCGCCGCCGAGCAGCATCGAACTCGCCGCCGCGCCGATCTCCCAAGCCACCCAGAAACTGCCCATCGCCGCCCCGCGCCGCTCCCGTGGCACCAAATCCACCACCAGTGCCATCAGGGCCGGTTGCGCCGCCCCCAAGCCGACGCCCGCCAGCACCCCCGCGAGGGCGAGCAGCGGGAACGACGGGGCCAGTGCCGCGACGATCAATCCCGCCCCGATGCAGACGAACCCCGGTACCGCGACCTGCCAGCGGCTATGGCGATCCGCGAGCCGCCCGCCGAGGACGCGAAAGGTGCAGAGTGCCGCCGCGTAGACCGCGAAGAAGCCCCCCGCCTCCGCGATCCGCCGCTCCCCCGCGAGCAGCACCGTGAACGACACGAAAACATTGCCGCCCGCCGCGAGGGCCATCCCGGCGAGGGCGGGGACGAGGACGCGCCGCTCCATCAGGCCACCGGGGATGGGCAGGTGCCGGGGGACGTGCGGGAAGCGCGACGCGGCGTGCCGCCGCAGGATCAGCACCGTCACGCCGCTCATGGCACCGACGAGCGACGCCGCCGCGAAGACGACCGGATAGCCCCATTGCCACGCGAGCGCGAGGCCGAGGGCCGGGAAAGCGGCGAGGGCGGTACTCGCCATGCCCCAGTAGCCCAACGCCTCGGCGCGGCGGGCGGGCGGCGTAATGGCGGCGATCAGCGTGGGCGACGCGGTGGCGAAGCAGGCCATCCCTGCCCCGTGCAGCAGGCGCACCGCGATCAGGCGGGGGAGCGAGTCGGCTCCGAGATAGAGCACGCTGGCGAGCACGAAAATCCCCGTGGCGACGAGCATCGCGGCGAACGCCCCGCCGCGATCCGCCAGCCGCCCCACGAACGGGCGCGGCAGCATCGCACCCACCGAGAAGAGGCCCGTGACGAGGCCGATCTGCGCCGCCCCGCTGCCGAGGCGATCACCGAGATAGGCCGGGAGGGCGACGAGCGTGAGGTAGAACGAGCCATAAAACAGGAACAACGCCAACAGTGCCGCGACGAAGGGCCACGTCCACACCCGCAGATCGGCCTCGATGTGCGCGGTCGCGCCCGCTATCGGCGGCTGTGCCATGCTCCCCCGCTTCCCGCTATCCCACGATACGGCACCTGTTGGGGATGGTACCGCAGTACGTGTAGAGCGGTATGCGGTGAGGTGCGGTATCCGGTGGAGGGTGGTACTCTCGGCCCGCCGCATTGACTGATTCGATCAACGCGGCGGGCTGAGCGCATCACCCTCCACCGGACCCGACACATGTTACGACCTCATCAAACCCCACTCTAAAGGCCCGTAGTCGGAGAGGACGCACCGCCGTGCGCCCCTACACCCGGTCGTTCTCGCTGCGCCGCTACGGTTCCTTCGCGTCGTTGCCGAGGATGATGAGGATGTCGGTGTCCGGGGGAGCCTCGGCGGGACGGGGCGTGGTCGTGTCCACGGCGGTGGCGGGCAAGCCGAGCGTGGCGGCGATCACGCGAGCGGTCGCCTCGTTCTTGCCGAAGCAGAGCACCTTCGTCTGCGGTATCTTGCCCTTGCGCTCCGGGGCGGCGTCTATGTAACCGTCGCCCGCCTTGCCGTAGCCCTGCCGCGAGAAGAAGTTCGACCACTTCAGGGCGAGACCCACGCTCTTCGTGCCGTTCTGCACCACGACGCGCAGGTTCGTGTTCGCGCCCTGCGCCTGCTGCCGCGTCGCGGAGTCCTGATTGACGTACGGGGTGGAGAACTGCTGCACCAGTTTCTTCGCCTCCGTCCAGTCCAGCCCCACATAGGACAGGTTCGGGTTAGGGCCGGAAACGCCCTCTTTCACGAGATTGTTGAGCGAGAACTGCTTGATACCGTCGTTGCCGATGCCCCGCCCGACGCCCGCAAGGGCAAGGAACTGACCGGGCGGGAAGTCGGTCTTCACCGTGCCAGAGAGAGCCTCGATGAGGCGATTCGCCTGCCCGAAGAGGTTCGTCTTCGCCGCTTGCTCGCGGATGGCGAGGATCACCTGCTGCTGACGGGCATTGCGCTGGAAATCGTTGTCGCCGTGGCGTGTGCGGGCGTATTTCAACGCCTCCTCGCCGTTCAGGTGCATCGGACCGGCGGGGAAATACACGCGGGTGTACTGGTAGTCCTCGGTGGGGTACTCGTCGTCCACGATGGGGTACGGGTTGTCCACCGTGACGCCGTCCACCGCGTCTATGATCCTGCGGAAGCCGCCGAAGTCCACCTGCGCGAAGTAGTTGATCGTGATGCCGAAGTTCTGCTCCACGGTCGCCCAGACGAGGCCGACGCCGCCACGGGGAAACTTCGTGTTCTCGCCGACGTAATACACGTCGGCCATCTTCGCCCGCCCGTAGTTCCCCGGCATCGTCACGAGCAGGTCACGCGGGATGCTCATCAGGTTGACGCGCTTCGCCGCCGGGTCGAGATAGGCGAGGATGATCGTATCGGAGCGAGCGAAGTCCTCTTCGCCCTCGCGGGCGTCCACACCGAGGAGGAGCATCGTGAACGGCTCGTTGCGCTCCAAGTTCGGGAATGACGCATCTGGCAGGCGTGGGGGGAGGGCGGCAGTGGCATTCGGCACGATGGTTCCCTGCGCGTTCGGTGTGTTGGTCGGCAAGACGGAGAGGGCCGCCACAGCCGTCCGTACCTCGGCACCCACAGGTGCCACGATCACCGTCGCCTGCACCTTGACAACCGCATCCAGCGTTCCCGCGAACTGCATCGCGGCGGCACTGACCACGCCGAGTAGCACGAGCGGCACGAGCGCAAAGGCGACCACCACGGCGAGGCCGCGCCGCCGTGCCGGGGGCGGCGCGAGGGGCGAGACGCCTTCGGGCGGGGGCGGGGCCGCACGCACCTCGCGCTCCACGCGGGCGGCATGGACGGCGCGGCGGTATTGCCCCCGCAGTTTCGGGCTGGCGGCATTGCGGGCCAGAAATGCCCGCCGTACCCGCCTGCGTGCCTCGTTCATCATCGTGCCGCGCCCTCCCCATTGCCGTACACCCGGCGCGAGTATAGCACTGAACGGACGCTTGACAAAACGTGCGGGTTCCCGCGCACGCGGGGGGGAATGCGTGTATACTCATTTCGCGCACGTCGGTGGTCGGCAGTCGGCAATCGGCGGCGAGGGAATGTCAACTCCCCGCGCATCAATCATCGCGGGGACCCGTGCGGGCCGCACGCGGGGGCAGGTGCCGCACCATTCGCGTTTATTGCGTTATGTAGGCGCGATTGCGACTGTTGTGGCACCGCCGAACGCACACCGCCGATTACCTCGTAAGGGAGTACGATGTTCCGCCCCATTAATGCGTTGCTCGGCGCGTTCAGCCGCGATCTCGGCATTGACCTCGGCACGGCGAACACGCTCGTCTACGTGCAGGGTCAGGGGATCGTGGTCAACGAGCCGAGCGTGGTGGCGATTGATGCGCGTACCAAGCGTGCCTTGGCGGTCGGGGCCGAGGCGAAAGCGATGCTCGGCAAGACGCCGGGGAACATCATCGCCGTGCGCCCCCTGAAGGACGGCGTAATCGCGGACTTCGACACCGTGGAGTTGATGCTGCGCTACTTCATCCAGAAGGTTCACCCGCAGCGCGTGATCGCCCCGCACCCCCGCGTGGTCGTCGGCATCCCCAGCGGCGTCACCGAGGTCGAGAAGCGGGCCGCGAAGGATGCCGCCCTCTCCGCCGGGGCGCGGGAGGCGTACACCATCGAGGAGCCGATGGCGGCGGCTATCGGTGCGGGCCTGCCCGTGAACGAACCCGTGGGCAGCATGATCGTGGACATCGGCGGCGGTACCACCGAAGTCGCCGTGATCTCGCTCGGCGGTATCGTGGTCAACAACTCGATTCGCATCGCGGGCGACGAGATAGACGACGCCATCGTGCAGTACGCCCGCCGCGATCACAACCTCGTGATCGGCGAACGCATGGCGGAGAATGCGAAGATCGCCGCCGGCAGTGCCTACCCGCTCGAACAGGAGCGGCGCGTGCTGCTGCGCGGGCGCGACCTGCTCACGGGCCTCCCGAAGGAGATCGAAGTTTCCTCGGTGGAGCTGCGCGACGCGATCAGCGGCCCCGTCAGTACCATCGTTGACCTCGTCAAGTCGAGCATCGAGGAGACGCCGCCGGAGTTGGTGGCGGACATCATGGAGCAGGGAATCACGCTCGCGGGCGGCGGGGCGATGCTCTGGGGGCTGGAACGGCGGCTGGAGATGGAACTGCGGATGCCTGTCCATCGCGCCGAGTCCCCGCTCGATTGCGTGGCCCACGGCACGGGCCGCGTGGCGGAACACCTCCACCTCTATCACCGCGCCCTCTCCGGCGGGCAGGAGAAGCGGGGACATCGGTAGTTGCCGAGTGGCTACGTGGCTGAGTCGCCGGGTGCAGTGCGCCTCTGGTCTTCAACGTAGCGACTCGGCACCGTAGCAACGTAGGGATTGCGTGTGATTACCTCCTTTGCGCCGCGCAGGCGGTCGTGGCTGTACATCGGGTCGTTTCTGGCGGTGACGGTGCTGCTGCTGCTGCTCGACTCCACGGGGGCGTTCGCGCCGTTCCGGGACGGCGCGGGCGGCGTACTCGGCGCGTGGCAGGGACGGGCGCGGGAGTTCGCCGACCGCATCGGCGTGGCGCGGGGCGGCGTGCAGGATACGCAGGCGTTGCAGAAGCAACTCGACCGCGCCACGGCGCAACGCGACCAACTGCTCGTGGAGAACAGCCGCCTCGCCGACCTCGAACGCGAGAACGAACTCTTGCGCAAGCAGCTCGACTTTCAGGCGGCGCAGCCGAAACTGGAGTTCGTCACGGCGGAGGTCTACAAGAACGACCGCGAATCCACCCGCAAGGAGATCGTCATCGGCAAAGGTACGGCGGATCGCGTCAACGTCGGCATGGCGGTGACGACCCCGGAGGGGTTCATGATCGGCGTGGTCACGAAGGCGGAGGCCAACTCGTCGCTCGTGACGCTGATCGTGGATCAGACGATTCATCTCTCCGCCGTGGTGCAGCAGAACGGCACGCAGGCCACCGTTCACGGGGCGTGGCAGCAGAGCAAGCGGCTCCTGCTGCGCAATGTGGACAAGAGTGCGAGGGTCGAACGGGGGCAGCGCATCGTCACCGGCACCTTCACGAACGGCGTCTACCCGAACCTGCTCATCGGCGAGGTGCTGTCGGTGAAGAGCGACCCCGTGGCGGACTCGCAGGAGATCGAGGTGCTGCCCTACGCCGAGTTCGACAAACTCCGGCTCGTCAATGTGATCGTGGGCAGGAAGACGCAGTGAGCAAGACCGCGAGCAAGACCGCGAACCGCCTGCCCGATATTCGCCTCCTCGCCGCGATGACGGCGGCGAAAGCGGCCTACCGCGCCACGCGGCTGCTCGGCAAGAGCGGCGGCACCGCCCTGCCGGGGCTGATCGCGGAGCGCATTGACCCCCGCACTATCGCCAAAGCGGCGCGGTCGCTGCCGCATGGGTCGGTCGTCGTCGCGGGGACGAACGGCAAGACCACCACCGCCCGCCTGCTCACCGAGATGCTGGCGGCGGGCGGGCGGCGCGTGCTGAACAACGGGGCCGGGAGCAACCTAAGCCGGGGTATCGCTGCCGCCTTCGCCCGCGACAGCGGCCCCACGGGGACGCCCCGCGCCGACATCGCCGTCTTGGAGACCGACGAGGCGGCGTTTCCCGCCATCGTGCGGGCGGTACAGCCGCGCATGATCGTGCTCAACAACCTCTTCCGCGATCAGCTCGACCGCTACGGCGAGCTGAACAGCGTGGCGGACAAGTGGGGGGCGACCCTCGCCACCCTCGCCCCCGGTACGATCCTCGTGTACGACGCCGACGATCCGACGCTCTGCGACCTTGCGGGGCGTCGCGCCGCCCCCGGCGTCGTGCGCGTGCCGTTCGGCCTTGGCCCGCACGCCTACGCCCTGCACGACCTCGCGCACGCGGCGGACGCGGCCCGTTGCCCGATCTGCGGCACGCCGCTCCGCTATCGCACGCTGTCGCTCGGTCATCTGGGCGACTGGTATTGCCCCACGGAGGACGCCGCCCGCCCGCCGCTCGCTTTCGCCGCCGGGGAGATTGCCCTCGACGGCATGGAAGGTTCCAAGTTCGAGGTGCGACAATCTCACGGCGATCACGACAACGAACCCTCGTCGGACCGGGAACTGGGAACTTCGCACTGGGAACTCACCACGCGCATCCCCGGCCTCTATAACGTCTACAACACCCTCGGTGCGTTCGCGGCGGCGGCGACGCTCGGCGTGTCGGCGGACGCGGCGGCGAGCGCGGCGCGAACCTTCGAGCCGCCGTTCGGACGCATCGAGCGCGTGCCGCTGCGGGGGCGGCGGCTGACGCTGCTGCTCATCAAGAACCCCACGGGGGCGAACGAGGTGCTGCGCCTCGTGCGCACCGCGCCCCCGGCCCCGCTGCTGATCTGCATCAACGACCTCACGGCGGACGGGCGCGATGTCTCGTGGCTGTGGGACACCGATTTCGAGACCCTCGCGGAGTACCCCGCCCCCGTGGTCGTGAGCGGCATCCGCGCCGCCGACATGGCGGTGCGGCTGAAATACGCGGGCGTGCCGGAGGCGCACATCGCCGTCGTGCCGGAGATCGCGGACGCCCTTGTCGTCGTCGCGGAGCGTGCGGAGATGGGCGGGGACGCCTACGTGCTGCCCACGTACACCGCGATGCTCGCCGCCCGCGAGGCATTGCACCGGCAAGGTGCACTCAAGGACGTGTGGGGTTCGGCGGAGAGCCGGAAGCCGAAGGCCGAAGGCCGGAAGTAGCCACGGTGCGTCGGTGATCGGGGAAATGCGTCTGTAGGGGCGCGATGCTCGCGCCCTCCCCGGTGGGACTCCTGCTCCCCCTCTGCTACCGATGCTGCCGATGCTGCCAACACAAAGAGGGGGGAGGGCGCGAGCATCGCGCCCCTACCGCAACGAAGCGGTGTGGCGCGATGAGTGGCGGTGTTGTGTGCATGTGGCGGGGG
>JAABUN010008811.1_pt1 | contig 10148 bp, 12 predicted proteins | sample 5559311 | NCBI WGS metagenome assembly JAABUN01 (sample SAMN10711877, study PRJNA513370) | rock metagenome | isolation source: Antarctica rocks | place: Antarctica: Victoria Land, Siegfried Peak sud
TTGGACCGCACGGACGATTCGGCGAGCGTGAATCCCTGCGTCTCCTTCGGCGGGTACATCTTCACGATCGCGAAGCCGTCGTCGAACTCGATGAAGTCGAGCATGCGGCCGCCGACGAGATGCGCGGCGCGCTGGCCGGCGTCGGCCTCCGGGTAGATGACGTGGTTGGCGCCGATGCGCTTGAGGATCTTGCCGTGCGAGGGCGTGATGGCCTTGACCCAGAGGTGGTCGATGCCGAGGTCCACCAGGTTGGCGGTGATCAGCACGCTTGACTCGATGGACGTTCCCACGCCGACTACGGCAGCCGAGAACTCCTGGGCGCCGAGCTGCCGGAGGGCGTCTATGTTCGTCGCATCCGCCTCGACGACGTGCGTGAGGATGCTCGCGAACTTCTGCACGAGCTGCGGATCGCGCTCGATCGCGAGGACCTCCCGGCCCTGGCGCACCAGCTGCTCGGCGGTGGCAGCGCCGAAGCGGCCGAGCCCGATCACGAGGACGGGTGCGTTGTGTGCGGGTCTTTCAGCCAATGATCGGCCTCTCGTCAGGGTAGTGGTACAGGGTGCTGCGCTGCCTCAGCGCGAGAGCGGAGGCGAGGGTGATGGTGCCCATGCGGCCGGCGAACATCAGGGCGGACAGGACGTACTTGCCCTCCGGTGGCAGTTCTCCGCTGAGGTTCGTGCTCAGGCCGCAGGTGGCGAAGGCGGAGATGACCTCGAAGACCACCTTGTCCAGCGGCTCGTCGGTCATCGCGAGGATGAGTCCGCTGCCGATCAGGACCAGGGTGGCGCCCATGAAGATGACTGAGATGGCCACGCGCATGGCCCCCTGCGGGATGGTGCGGCCCCAGGCGCGGACGTCCGTATCACCGCGGGCCTCGGCCACGATGGCGAGGAACATCACCGCGATGGTGGTGACCTTGATGCCGCCCGCGGTGGATGCCGAGCCCCCGCCGGCGAACATCAGCGCGTCCGTGAGGAGCATCGTCGTCGTGGTCATGTCGTTCTGGTCCACGAGGTTGAACCCGCCCGATCGCGTCATCACCGAGGCGAAGAGGGCATGGATGACCTTGTCGCCGACCGTCAGGTTGGAGATCGTCCGGTCGTTCTCCCACTCCAGGAAGCCCCAGGCGAACGTGCCGGCGACGAGCAGGATCAGTGACACCGACACCGTGAGCTTCGTGTGCAGCGTCCACTTGGTGAAGCGATGGCGGACCTGCACCAGGACCATGATCACGGGGAATCCGAGGCTCCCGAAGAACACGCCGACCATGAGCGGCGTCAGGATCCAGAGGTCCGTCTCGTAGGGCACCAGGCCGTCGCTGTGTGGGGTGAAGCCAGCGTTGTTGAAGGCGGAGATCGAGTAAAAGATGCCATGCCAGAGTGCCTGCCACCACGGCTCGCCCAGCACCATGAAGCGGGGGACCAGGACGACGGCGAGCACGATCTCGATGACCACGGACGTGGTGATGACGATCCGCAGGAGCGTGCCGATCTCACCGAGGCGGCTCGCATTGTTGAGGGCCTCCTGGGCCAGGAGCTTACCGCGTACCCCGAGCCGCTTGCTCACGATCAGGGCGAGGAGCGAGGCGAGCGTCAGGGTCCCCAACCCGCCGATGAAGATACCCAGCAGGATCACGAGCTGTCCGAAGAAGGACCAGTGCGTGGCCGTGGACACGACGGTCAGGCCCGTGACGCACACGGCGGACACCGCGGTGAAGAACGCGTCATGCAAGGCCGTGACCTCACCGCTGCTGGAGGACACGGGAAGACTCAGCAGGGCGGTGAAGAGGAGGATCACAGCCGTGAAGATGAAGAGGGCTAGCCGGGCGGGGGAGCTGTTCGCAAAGGAGTCGACGAAGTCGCGGATCGAGGCCAGCAGCCTGACGTATCCGTGTCGATCGTCCGTCAGCCATCGTGGCTGTTGACTTACCATTGACGCCCGCTCTGCCCCGTGAAGTGGTCCTCCCGCCGAAGCGGCACCGTAACCATGCCTAGTACCTCTTGATTGTCCCCTGCAGTAGTAAAGCATCTCACCGCGGAGCACCATCGGGATATCGGTCATCGCGTAGCCTTGCAGGGATGTCTACGCACAGCAGGCCGGCGGTGCCCCTCCAGGTCGTCTGGGACGACTCCATGCTGGCCTACGACTTCGGCGGACAGCACCCCATGAATCCCGAGAGGCTGCACCTGACCGCCCGCCTCACCCGCGACTGCGGCCTGCTCGACCTCGACGGCGTATCAGTGGAGGCTCCCTTCGTGGCGTCCGACGATGAGCTCGCGACGGTCCACAGTACCGACTACATCCGCGCGGTCCGGCAAGTGAGCAGCAACCCGGACACCTCGGACGCCGCGAGGGGGCTCGGTACCGAGGACAATCCCGCGTTCGCCGGCATGCACGAGGCCAGCGCCCGGCTCGCAGGCGGATCGCTCGGAGCCGCCGAGGCGATCATGCAGGGCACAACCGCGCGCGCCGTGAACTTCGGTGGCGGCATGCATCACGCCGCGCGGTCGAAGGCCAGCGGGTTCTGCATCTACAACGACACAGCCGCCTCCATCCAGCGGTTGCTCGACCGGGGCGCGCAGCGTGTCCTCTACCTCGACGTCGACGCCCATCACGGCGACGGGACGCAGAGCATCTTCTGGGACGACCGCCGTGTCATGACGGTCTCCCTGCACGAGACGGGCATGAGCCTCTTCCCCGGCACGGGCTTCGCCAGCGAGACCGGGGGGCCGGGCGCAGAAGGCTATGCCGTCAACGTCGCGCTGCCCACCGTCGCGGGCGACGCCGCAATCCTGCGGGCCTTCCACGCCGTCGTCCCGCAACTCGCCGACGCCTTCGCGCCCGATGTCATCGTCAGCCAGCACGGGTGCGATTCCCACTGGGAGGACCCGCTCACTAATCTGCGGGTGAGTGTCGATGCGCAGCACGCCCTGATGCTGGGAGTGCGGGAGCTGGCGGACCGGCTGTGCGGCGGCCGCTGGATTGCGACCGGCGGCGGCGGATACGCCCTCGCCAGCGTGGTGCCCAGATCCTGGGCGCTGCTCGTCGCTGTCGCGGCCGGCGCCGCGATCGGCCCGACGACGCCGGTGCCGCCCGCCTGGCGTGAGTATGTGCTCGAGCGCCACGGCGTCGATACCCCGGGCCTGATGGGTGATGGCGCCGACACCTGGTGGCGCTCGTGGGAGATCGGCTACGACCCGAATGATGACCTGGACCGCACGGTCATGGCCACGCGGAAGGCCGTCTTCCCGCTGCACGGCCTGGACCCCTGGTTCGACTGAGGAAAGGACCCGCCCACGCCGACGTCCGGATGCCGTCCGACGTATATATCGTTAGGGTAGGCGGATGGGTATCGATGATGTTTTCGCTGTCATCGCCGAAGGAACACGCAGGCAGATTCTCGAGAACCTGCGCGACGGCGACAAAGCGGTGGGGGAGCTCGTAGTCGAGCTGCAGGTGAGCCAGCCGACGGTGTCCAAGCATCTGAAAGTGCTGCGGGAAGCAGGACTGGTCACGATGAGGGCGCAGGGCCAGAAGCGCTTCTACTCATTGGACATCGCCCCGCTCGGACTGGTGCGGGACTGGCTCACGGAGTTCGACGCGCAGGGAGCCCGCGACGCCGTCCCTGCTGTCGGCCGTCCGGGCCAGGATGGACCGTCCACCCCGGCGATCGGCACAGTCAACGGTGCCTTCGCCCCGGCCGAGCCGGATGCCGCGGACGCAGGGGTCCTTGCAGCAGCAGTCCTCGCGGGCCCGGAATCGTCCCCTGGCGTGGACGCACCGCGTCCGCAGCTCGGCCGCACGATGGGCCGTGCGGCCGAAAGGGCAGCCGACCTGCTGTCGCAACTGCGGCGTCGTCGCGACACCTCGCCATAGGACAGTCCGTCGCGACTCTTCGCCGTACAACAGCTGCGGGGGGTGCCGTGGGCTCCTCGGGAGGACCGTGCACGAGGCTCCGATCTATCTTTCACTTTGGCCACATCAGCCACTACAGTAAAACCCCTAGGCGGATAATCCACATGCTACAAGGCGACACGCCGAACAGTCGCTCCGGGGTGTCCTTTGCGATGCCGGTCTCAGGGTGAAGTACAGACCCCTCCATGTAAAGGAATAGTGGTGAGATGGCAGACGGGAACAACTTTTCGGAGGTGCAGTTCCTGACGGTAGCGGAAGTGGCCGAGATCATGCGTGTCTCCAGGATGACCGTATACCGGCTTGTTCATGCCGGTGACCTCCCGGCAGTGCAGTTCGGCCGCTCCTACCGTGTCCCCGAGTCCGCGGTCGAGGAATTCCTCCACGATGCCCAGGTCGAGGGCCAGTCGGAGAGCGCCTGAAGCCCGCCCCGCCGTCCCGGCGGTTCTTCAAACGGATGTACCCTGTTAAGGAGCGTTTTGGGTGGGCGTCGGTCCGCTCAACTTCATGCATCATCCGGGCGCCTGCCAGCAGGCAGGCGCCTTTCGCCACCAGGAACGGCCTCGAGGCTCCTCGCCTGAGTACGTCCTGGCACCACAACAGTTTGTGAGGACTCTATGGGTTCAGTGATCAAGAAGCGCCGCAAGCGTATGGCAAAGAAGAAGCACCGCAAGCTGCTTCGCAAGACCCGCCACCAGCGCCGCAACAAGAAGTAGGCAGGCGCCCGGCTTCGAGTCGGAGTGTGCCGACGGGCCCGGATTCTCACCGCTGTGGTGTGGACGCCGGGCCGTCGTCGTTCCTGGGTTCCCGCCGGTTGCCGACCGGTTGCCGACCGGTTGCCGACCGGTTGCAGCGCGGGCGGGTCAGCGGCCCCTGAAGCGGGAGAACCCACGCCACAGTCCGTAGACGGACCCCGCCAGGGTTGCAGCCCGCAGACCGAACGTTGCGGCTCGGCGGCCGCTGCGGAAGTCGTAGATGGGCCAGTTGTTCGCGCGGGCGTGACGGCGGAGCCTGCTGTCCGGGTTGATCGCCACCGGATGCCCCACGACGGTCAGCAGAGGGATGTCATTGAAGGAGTCGCTGTACCCCCAGCAGCGCGAGAGGTCGAGGTTCTCCCGTTCCGCCAGGTCCAGCACGGCTGCAGCCTTGGCGGGACCGTGCAGGAACTCACCGACGAGCTTGCCCGTGTAGAGGCCGTCGGCCACCTCGCCGACTGTCCCGAGCGCACCGGTCAGCCCGAGACGGCTCGAGATGACACCGGCGACTTCCACGGGCGTCCCGGTCACGAGCCATACCTGGCGGTTCGACGTCAGGTGCTGCTCGGCGAGGGCTCGGGCGCCGGGCCAGATCTTCGAGGCGATCATCTCGTCGTAGACCTCCTCGCCGAGGGCGAGGATGTCCTCGTGGGCGATGCCGATAGCGAACACGAGTGCGGCGTCGCGCACCGAGTTCACGTCGGTCATGGTCTCGCCGCGCATGATGAAGCGAAGCTGCTTCCACGCGAGTCCCGCAGCGAAGCGCAGGGTGAAGGCCTTGCGCTGGTACATCTTCCTGGCCACGTGGAACAGGCTCGCGCCGCGCATCAGGGTGTTGTCGACATCGAAGAAGGCGGCCTCGCCCTTGATCATTGCCGGAGGCTTCGGAGTGGGGTTTGCGCCCCCGGCGGCGTCCGGCATGATTCGAGTCTAGTTCTTCACCAGGGCGTCTGCCCCGCGGTGCGGCAGTACCGTTGAGGGATGGAAAGTCCGGCCGAGACGCCAGGTAACGGCGTCGTACTCCTCACCCGTCCCGGGTGCCACCTCTGCGAGGATGCGAGGAGCGTGGTAGAGCGCGTGACGGCGGAGTTCGGACTGGGTTGGCGGGAGCTGAGTGCGGCGGATTCTCCGATGCTCGGCGCACGGTTCACCGAGGAGCTGCCCGTCCTGTTCATCGACGGCGTCCAGCGTGATTTCTGGACCATCGACGAGGCGAGGCTGAGGCGCCTGCTGTCCTCGCGCTGATGCTCCTCTGCCCACGGGCCCTGGCAGCCACTCGGCTTGGTAGCCCCGCGTGCTCGGCATAAAGTGGTGATATGCCAGGCCTTCACCCCGTGGGAGAGTCGGCGCGCCACATCCCGCCCGCGTCCGTGGCCCGCCTTACCATCTACCTGCGTGCTCTGAACTCGTTGCTGGCCGAGGGTATCGAACGCGTGTCGTCGGAAGAGCTCGCAGATGCCGCCGGAGTGAACTCGCCCATGCTGCGGAAGGACCTCTCCTACCTGGGGTCCTACGGCACGCGTGGCGTCGGCTACGACGTGCAGTACCTCAATCGGCAGATCTCCATCGCCCTCGGTCTCACACTCGACTGGCGGGTGGCGATCATCGGCGCCGGTAACCTGGGCCGGGCGCTCGCAGGCTATTCCGGGTTCGTCTCGCGGGGCTTCGAGATCGTCGCCCTCTTCGACGCGGATCAACTCGTGGTCGGAGCCGAGGTGGGCTACCTCCGGGTCAGTGCAATCAATGACCTAGAGGCTGTCCTGGAGCGCACACGCACCAACATGGCCGTGCTGTCCGTACCTGCATCGGTCGCCCAGGAACTCTGTGACAGGCTCGTGGCCGCGGGGATCTCGAGCATCCTCAGCTTCGCGCCCGTGGTGCTCCAGGTGCCCCCGCACGTGCAGCTGCGGAAGGTGGATATGTCCACCGAACTGCAGATCCTTGCCTATCACGCGCAAAGGGCGCAGGAGCCGGACCTCGGTCCGATCTCCCGCGCCCAGTAGGTCGCGGCGACCGCCCAGCGGCTCAGTACCCGAGTTTCTGCGGGGCGAAGTAGGGACGCGCGGGCTTCACGTGGGTCATGACGACGCCGGCCACGCCTCCGGTCGGCGTCGCCGAGTGGACGACACCGGCCGGAAGGCGTGCTGCGCGCGAGCGGTATGAGCCGTCGGCTACGCCGTGACGACTGCGGGAGCCACGAAGGCTGCTTCGATGGTGATGGTCACCTTGTCGCCAACCAGGACGCCTCCGGCCTCGAGAGCCGCGTTGTAGGTGAGGCCGAAGTCCTTGCGCGAGATGGTGGTGGACGCGGAGACACCGGCGCGGGTGGCCCCGAACGGGTCCACTGCCACGCCGTTGAACTCGGCGTCGAGGACCACGCGCTTGGTGATCCCACGGATCGTCAGGTCACCGTTGATCTTGTAGGTCTCGCCGGATCCCTCGTGCGAGGTGGAGACGAAGGACATCTCGGGGAACTGCTCGACGTCGAAGAAATCAGGACTCTTGACATGGTTGTCGCGATTTTCGTCGCCGGAGGTGAAGGACGCGGTCTTGATCGTCGCCGAGATGTTCGAGTCCTCGAGGGAGGAGCCGACGGTGAGGGACGCGTCGGCCTCCTTGAAGGAGCCGCGCACCTTGCTGATGCCGGCATGACGGACGCTGAATCCGACGTCGCTGTGGGCGGGATCAAAGGACCAGGTGCCGGAGGTGAGGCCTGAGGGGACAGTCATGATGAACTCCTGAGAGTGAGTGATTGACGAATGCTTACGCGATACAGAAGCATACATATGCATGTTTTATTCCACATCTCACTCGCATTCCTAAGTAATACGCTGTCGCGCCCCTGGGCTGTGGCAGCCTCCCGATTGGCCGTGGCACCAGGCATGCGGGAAACTGGAGAGTATGGAGCGATCAACCGTCCACCTGGTGCGCCACGGTGAGGTCCACAATCCCGAGGGTGTCCTGTACGGACGGCTTGCCGAGTTCCACCTCTCCGAGCTCGGGCGGCGGATGGCGGGCCGCGTGGCGGGGCACTTCGAGCAGCGGCGGAACGAGGGCGCCAATATCGTGCACCTCGTCGCATCCCCATTGACCCGCGCGCAGGAGACGGCGCGGCCCGTGGCGCAGGTGCTCGGGCTCGACATCACCACCGACGAGCGCATCATCGAGGCGGAGAACCGCTTCGAGGGGATGTCGAGGATCAAGAGCCGGCTCCGCCAGCCGCGCTACTGGCCGCTGCTCGTCAACCCGTTCCGCCCTTCGTGGGGCGAGCCCTACACCCAGCAGGTAGAGCGTGTCATGGAAGGCGTCCAGGCGGCGCGGCGTACGGCCCTCGCGCTCAATGGCACGGCGGACGCTCCTCCCGAAGCCATCCTGGTCAGCCACCAACTTCCCATCTGGGTGACGAGACTCGCGGCCGAGCGCCGTCGCCTCTGGCACGATCCGCGCCAGCGCGAGTGCACGCTCACGTCGGTAACGTCCCTCGACTTCGACGGCGACACCATCCGGCGCGTGAGCTACACGGAACCCTCTGCCGATCTACTCCCCGGTGCGGCGAATGTTCCCGGGGCGTAATAGAATTACTACACGTCGTAGAAATCAACGGAAGAAGCCGTGACCAGAACCCTCCGCCCCGCGAAGCGCCGCCTCCGGCTCAAGCTCGGCATCGCGCTGGCCTGCATCGTGCCGGTCTCACTCATGGTGACCTCCTGCGCGGCGGAGGATCCCCTCGCACAGCAGGCAGCAGCGGGCGACGGCAAGAACTACATCGCAGGCGACGGATCGGTCACGGAGTACACGGCTGCCGACCGTGGTGAGCCGGTCGACGTATCCGGCACCCTGTTCGACGGCACAGCCGTCTCCAGCTCCAACTGGGAGGGGCAGGTCACCGTGCTCAACTTCTGGTATGCCTCCTGCGCACCCTGCCGCGAGGAAGCAGCGGACCTGGTCTCGCTCCATGATGAATACGCACCGCAGGGTGCCGACTTCTACGGCGTGAATATCCGGGACGAGCAGGCGACGGCGGAGGCGTTCGAGCGCAGCTTCAGCATCCCCTACCCGAGCTTCGACGACAAGGACGGCGCGGTGCTGCTCGACATGACGCAGTACGTCCCGCCGCAGGCCGTCCCCACCACGATCGTGCTCGACAAAAAAGGCCGGGTGTCCGCACGGATCCTCGGACTCGCGGACCGCAGCACACTCAAAGCCCTGATCAGCGATGCTCTCGCCGAGTAGCGTGCCGGGGCGACACTCCCGATGACATTCCCGATGACTCTGTCGATGACGGGGCCGCTTACCGCGTCCGTTCCCCTCGTCGTGGGGAACGCCTTCGCCGACGCCGTCCTCAACGGCTCCATGCTCCTCGCTCTGCCGGTCGCTCTGCTCGCGGGGCTCGTCTCCTTCGCCTCGCCCTGCGTCCTGCCCCTGGTGCCCGGTTACCTCGGGTACGTCACGGGTTTGACCGGGGTGGACCTCGAGCAGCAGAAGAAGGGGCGGATGGTCGCCGGGATCGGGCTCTTCGTGCTCGGTTTCTCAGTGGTATTCATGGCGTACGGAACGCTCTTCGGGCAGCTCGGAGCCTTCCTGAGGGTTTCGCAGGGGTGGCTCATCCAGGTCTTCGGCGTCGTCGTGATCCTGTTGGGCATCGTCTTCGTGGGCGGCTTCTCGTGGTTTCAGCGGGAGAGCCGCGTGCATGCGCGGGTGCCCGCGGGACTGCTCGGAGCCCCGCTGCTCGGGGTGACGTTCGGCCTCGGCTGGGCACCATGTATCGGCCCGACTCTCGGTGCCGTCCAACTCCTCGCGATCTCCGGCAACGACGCGACAGCCCTCAAAGGGGCGGTGCTGACCTTCGTCTACTGCCTCGGGCTCGGCCTCCCGTTCCTGCTGATCGCACTCGGAGTGCGGCGCGGCATGGGCGCCCTCGCCTTTTTCCGGAAGCACCGACTCCTGCTGCAGCGGGCCGGGGGAGGGCTCCTGGTACTCGTCGGGGTGCTCATGGTGACCGGCCTCTGGAACTACTGGATCACGCAGCTGCAGGATCTCCTGATCGGTAACGTGGTCCTGCCGATCTGACCACCGGCACGTGACGCCGGTAAGTACACGAAAAGCGACATCAATGGAAAGGGCACAGTGAAGCAGGACGTCTCGCAGAACACGAGGGACAGGGCGGGCGCCTCGGGCGTCAAGTACGACGTCGTCCTGCCCTCACTCGGGTTCTTCGGCACCCTGCGCTGGGCGTGGACGCAACTGACGAGCATGCGCACGGCCCTGTTCCTGCTCCTGCTGCTCGCCGTCGCAGCGGTGCCTGGTTCGCTCTTCCCGCAGCGCCCCGCCAACCCTGCCGTCGTCACGCAGTACCTTCAGAACAATCCGGATACCGGGCCGATCCTCGACTGGTTCCAGCTGTTCGACGTCTACTCGTCGGTCTGGTTCTCGGCGATCTACCTCCTGCTCTTCATCTCGCTCATCGGCTGTGTCATCCCG
>JAABUN010008813.1_pt1 | contig 10148 bp, 8 predicted proteins | sample 5559311 | NCBI WGS metagenome assembly JAABUN01 (sample SAMN10711877, study PRJNA513370) | rock metagenome | isolation source: Antarctica rocks | place: Antarctica: Victoria Land, Siegfried Peak sud
CAGGCTGCCCGCCCCGATGAGCACGATCAGGGTGTCGGTCGTGGCGTGCACGTCGCGAACCCCGTCCCGGCGGCGCAGCAGCAGGCCGAGGCCGACCAGGCACATCACGTAGCCCGGGAGCAGCAGCAGGTCGGGCAGGACGACCGACAGACCGCCCGCCGCTACCGCGTCCGGCCGGACGCCGGCACCGCCGGCGAACAGCACACAGGCCAGCGCGACCAGGTACCAGGGCACACGCGGGGCCCGGTTGATGACCGGCCCGACGAGCAGTGCGACGGCAGTCGCGACGCCGAGAACCAGGAACGCGGCGGTGTTGGCCGACCGGCTGAGGTCCAGGGCGGACACCACGACCGCGAGGGAACCGACCACGGCGAAGGTCCGCAAGGCGAGCGGGCCCTCTCCAGGCATGAACGTCCTCCGGTGCGGGGTAGGGCTGTCAGGACATCATCTTCCACCTGGTGTCGGCACACGGTGGCACGGTCTTGACACCAACGGGAAGCCGTGTGCGGTCCGGGACGTTGCGCACGCGTGAACCTGGGCGCCCTCGCGACCGGCCCGACGCGCCACCTCGACGTGGTGGTCATCGGTGCGGGGCAGGCGGGGTTGTCCAGCGCCCATCACCTCCAGCGCCTCGGGTTCGGCGGCCGGTTCGTCGTCCTGGACGGCGGCGCCGGCCCAGGCGGCGCGTGGCGGCACCGCTGGCCCTCGCTCACCCTGGGGCGGGCCAACCGCATCACCGACCTGCCTGGGCTGCCGCTGCCGAGCGAGCTGGGCGAGGCGTCCCCCGACCGGCCGGCGGCCATGGTGGTCCAGGAGTACTTCGAGGCCTACGAGCGGCACTTCGACCTGCCCGTACGCCGGCCCGTCCGGGTGCGGTCCGTGCGCCCGCGCGCCGACGGCCGGCTCGTCGTCCGCACGGACGACGGGGACTGGACGACGAGGGTGATCATCAACGCGACCGGGACGTGGGACAAACCGTTCTGGCCCACCTACCCAGGGCGCGAGTCGTTCGCCGGGCGCCAGCTGCACACGGCCGACTACCGTTCGCGCGATGACCTCGCCGGGCGCGCTGTCGTGGTGGTCGGGGGCGGAGCCTCCGCGGTGCAGCTGCTGATCGAGGTAGCGGCGGTGGCATCGACGACCTGGGTGACCCGTCGGGCACCGGTGTGGCGCGAGCAATTCACGCCCGAGATCGGCCGAGAGGCGGTAGCCCTGGTCGAGCAGCGCGTGGCCAAGGGCCTGCCCCCGGGCAGTGTCGTCAGCGTGACCGGCCTGGCGCTGACCGACGACGTGCGCGCCGCCATGGGCCGGGGCGTGATGACCGCACTGCCGGTCTTCGACCGGATCGTGCCCGACGGCGTCGTCTGGGACGCGGCCCCCCACCCGGGGCGGCCAACGCCGCCGCGGCACCTGGCCGCCGACGTCATCCTGTGGTGCACGGGATTTCGGCCGGCCCTGGACCATCTGGCGGCGCTGCAGCTGCGCGAGCCCGGCGGTGGCATCACGATGGTCGGCACGCGTACGGCGCGCGACCCGCGCGTGCACCTGGTGGGCTACGGCCCCTCTGCCAGCACGATCGGCGCCAACCGCGCGGGTCGCGCGGCCGCGGTGGCCGTCCGCGACCAGCTGCGCCAGCCGGTAGCGTCCAGGACGTGAATCCGCTGCGCACGGTGCAGGCGCTGCGATACGTGCTGCCGCTGCGTGAAGGAGGTTCACTGCCCGCGCTGATCGAGTGCGACGACCTCGGCACCTACGTGGTCAAGTTCCGTGGCGCCGGGCAGGGACCCAAGGTGCTCGTGGCCGAGATCGTCGTCGGCGAGCTGGCCCGCGCGGTGGGGCTGCCCGTGCCCGACCTGGTGCTCGTCGAGCTCGACCCTGAGCTGGCCTTCGGCGAGCCCGACCAGGAGGTGCAGGACCTGCTGCGGGCCAGCGCCGGTCTCAACCTCGGGATGGACTACCTGCCCGGCTCGATCACACTGGACCCCACGGTCGATGCGATCGACCCCGACCTGGCCGCCCGCGTCGTGTGGCTGGACGCGCTCGTCGACGACGTCGACCGCACCTGGCGCAACCCCAACCTGCTGCTCTGGCACGGGCGGCCGTGGCTGATCGACCACGGCGCCGCACTGTGGTGGCAGCACACCTGGCGGGCGCGGGAGGCGGCGGTCACCCGCGAGCTGCGCGACGGCGAGCAGCACGTGCTGCTGCCGGTGGCGGGTGACCTGACCCTCGCCGACGCCGCGCTCGCGCCGATGGTCACCCGCGAGCTGTTGACGGCGGTCGTCGGGCTCGCTCCCGCCGCCTGGGTGCACGACCCCGCGGTGTTCGACGGCGTCGAGCAGTCACGCACCGCGTACGTCGAGCTGCTGCTGGCTCGCCTGGCCGCCCGGTCGCTGTGGCTGGCCCCGCTCGAGGCAGCCCGTGCCGCGCGCTGACCCCCGGACCCCGGCGGGTGGTCTGCTGGCCTACGAGTGGTGCGTGCTGCGCGTCGTGCCGCGCGTCGAGCGATGCGAGTTCGTCAACGCCGGTGCGGTCATCTACAGCCGCTCCGGCGACGTGCTGGTCGCCGGCGTCGACCTGGACGAGTCCCGCGCGCTGTCGCTGGATCCGGGCCTGGACCTCACCGCGGCCCAGCGCCACCTCGGGGTCTTCACCGCCGTCTGCGCCGGCACGCACCCGGCGACGGCGGCGATGGCGCCCGGTGCGCGCTTTCGGTGGTTGACCGCGGCGCGCAGCACCGTTGTCCAGGTCTCACCGGTGCACACGGGCCTGAGCCGGCATCCGGCCGCTGAGCTCGACCGGCTGCTCGACGCGATGGTCCGGGCGCTGCCGCACTAGTAGACGGTGCGGTCCCGGCACGCTTCGAAGTGAGTTGCGTTCAGGCGGGTGTTGCAGACGCGCGTGGCGGCCGAGCGCAAGGCCCTGTCGACACGAGTCTTGTGGTCATACCAGGACACTGTCTCGATCTTCGCCGAGCCGAGCAGCAGGGCCTCGTCGATCGCCGGTGCCAGGTCGGAGTCAGACGACGCGAGGATGACCAGATCGGTGGGGTCCTGCGCTTAGCGCACCGTCGCGAGCGCGCAGAGCACGTCGACTCCCTTCTCGCGCTTGCCCGTCACGATTCTGATGCCGTCGGACAAAGTGGCTGGGCGTCCAGATGCGTCTCGCTGGTAGTCGTACTTGAGCGGGCGGAGCGTGACCCTGACGCGATGGTTCCGCTCCCAGTTTGCCTTCTGGCTCTGGCTGCGTGCGTAGTCCCTCGGGTCGTGCTCTGGCGAGGGCTCGCCGCGGTAGACCAAGACCTTGCGCAGGACGGCGTGGGTGTGGCCCGGCCGCTGGCGCCGGTTTCGCTCGGCGAGCAACTGCCCGGCGAAGAGTCCCGGGTCCACCAGGGTCTCGTGCTTGGGCAGCATCCGGTCGACAGCCCGTGGCCCACGAGGTGCACGTTCTGATAGTCGATCACGACCGTGGCACGCAGGACCGTCGTCATGCGATCTCCCGAGGGGAAAATAAAAGCCCCACCAGTCCCGGAGGATGGTGGGGAATATAAACCTGAATCATAACAGGACCCTGCTCGAGGCGTCCAGTCTGCGGACGGCGTCGAGTCAGTCCGCCGACCACCCTGACCCACATCAGCCCGACGGAATCAGTGGCGATCAGAGACAGGAACGTCAGAGCCTGCGGCTCGCATCCTTGCCTCTGGGTCTGTGCGACCGAGGTGCTCGTCGTGCGCCCTTGGGCCAACATATCCGCCGTATGGCCACGCTGACCGCGCAGCTCACTGTTCTCGCGCTCCCGCTCCAGCTCAACCAACCGTTCGGCTTCCTTCGGGATCACCCCGCGCGCCGACGGACGACTAGGATCGACACCGGCTCAGCCACGACGCGACGCGACGAAGGGTTCGGCATGGAGCACAGGCGATTGGGACGGCTCGGGGTCCAGAACTCGGTCCTCATCTACGGCGCGGCCGCGCTCGGCGGCGTCGACCAGGACACCGCCGACGTGTCCGTCCAGCAAGCCCTCGACGGGGGCATCACGCACTTCGACGTCGCGGCCAGTTACGGCGAGGCCGAGCTGCGGCTCGGGCCGTGGATGCCCCGGATCCGCGGGCAGATCTTCTTGTCGACCAAGACCGGTGACCGCGAACGCGACGCCGCGTGGTCCTCGATCAACGCCTCGCTGCAGCGGTTGCAGACCGACCACGTCGATCTGCTCCAGCTGCATGCCGTCGGCGACCTGGCCGAGCTCGACCGCGTGACTGGTCCCGGGGGCGCCCTAGAGGCTGCGGTTCGCGCCCAGGAGGAGGGGCTCGTCGGTGCCGTCGGCATCACCGGACACGGCCCGCAGGCGCCGGCCACGCACCTGGAGGCATTGCGGCGCTTCCCTTTCGCGACCGTGCTGACCCCGATCAACGTCGCCCTGCACCGTGATCCGGCCTACCGCGCCGACTACGAGGCGCTCGTGGTGAGGGCTCAGGCGGACGACGTCGGGCTGATGACGATCAAAACCGTTGCCCACCGCAACTGGCCTAACGTCGCGGCGGGTGAGCCGGCCGACCACGAGGCCTACACCACCTGGTACGAGCCGTTCGATGAGTTCGAGCGGGTGCGGGCGGCCGTGTCGTGGGCACTGGCTCGTCCCGAGGTCACCGGCATCCCGACCCCGGGTGACGTGCGGCTGCTCGGGCTCATGCTGCGGGCCGAGGCCGACCGCGTGACCAGTGACGAGGCCGAGGCGCTGCTGGCCCGGGTCGACTCCTACTCGTCCCCGTTCGAGCGGATGCCCGCCTGACACCGTGACCTTGCGGCTGCCCGTGGACGAGCCATGCTCGTTGTGTGAGTACCTGGCCGGCCGGCGCTTCGGTCGGTGCGCGGGGAGCCGGGCCCGCTCACGCCAGGGCGGGGAACCAGATGCCGATTTCGCGGGCGGCCGACTCGGGTGAGTCCGAGCCGTGGACCAGGTTCTGCTGCACCTTGTGGCCCCGTCGCGACCCAGGTCGCCGCGCACCGTTCCAGGAGCCGCCGCCGTGGATCGGTCGCCCCGGCCAGCGACCGCCACTCCTCGATGCAGCGCTCTCCCTCGACGCGGCGCAGCACCTCACCGATCAGGCCCCGCCGGACGCCGTCCGGCTTGACGAGGACGAGGGTGCGTTCAATGATGACGGGCCTTTCGTCGCGGTGAGCCTACTCAAGGGACCGCACGGACCGGTTCACTCGTCGTGGTGACGAAGACACGCAAAGTCAACTTTTGAGATGACAAGGCTGCGACCCATCCGCACCACCGGCTCTCCCCGAAGATGTCAACGAGACCGCTCGAACGACGACGTCCCGACGGTCCGCTCGCCCCCTCTGCCGCCGGTGCCAGAGACCTCCGCCACCTTCTCGAGGAGATCCGAGCATGTCGCGTGCCCCGTCTCGTGCCCGTCACCGCGGCACGCTCCTGCTGCTCGTCGTCGCCGCCCTCGGCGTCCTGGCCACCCCCGTATCGGTCGCCTCGGCCACGGCTGCCGCCCCCTCCAGCGTCGCCGGCACGACGACCCCGGGGCCGTTGCTGCCCACCGGAGCGCCCGCCGATGTCGACCCGCTCAACAGGCAGGCACCCAGCGGGGTGCAGCTGCCGCAGAGCCGGCCAGCGGAGGCGAGCGCCAGCGGGTCGGGCCTGTCGGCCCTCGGCTGGGCCGGTGTGGCGGTGCTCGTCCTCGTGTCCCTGGCCATGACCGGGGTGGCGTTCACCACGCTGGCGTGGATGCTGCACGCCTGGCGCACCCCCGAGCACCTGATCGCGACGCGGTTCACCCCGGACACCGGTGAGGGGCGGCGCAGCCGCTTCAGCTTGCTGGTGCCCGGCCGGCACGAGGAGGAGGTGATGGGTGACACCCTCGACCGGCTGGCCGAGATCGACTACGACGACCTCGAGATCATCGCGATCGTCGGTGACGACGACCCCGGCACAGCCGAGGTAGCCAGGGCCGCCGCCCGGCGCCACCCCGGGCGGGTGCGCGTCGTGGTCGACAGCAGCGTGCCCAAGAACAAGCCGAAGGCCCTGAACACGGCCCTCGCCCACGTGACGGGCGACGTCGTCGGGGTCTTCGACGCCGAGGACGAGGTGCACCCGCGCCTGATCAGCAACGTGGACGCGCGGTTGCGCGCCACCGGCGCCGACATCGTCCAGGGCGGCGTGCAGCTGATGAACGTGCACACCAGCTGGTGGTCGATGCGCAACTGCCTGGAGTACTACTTCTGGTTCCGCAGCAGGCTGCACTTCCACGCCGGTCAGCGTTTCATCCCCCTCGGCGGAAACACGGTGTTCATCCGCACCCCGCTGCTGCGCGAGGTCGACGGCTGGGACCCCGAGTGCCTGGCCGAGGACTGCGAGATCGGCGTCCGGCTCTCGACGCGCGGCGCGCAGGTCGCCGTGGCCTACGACCCCGAGCTGGTCACGCGCGAGGAGACCCCGGGAACGCTCCCCTCGTTGATCAAGCAGCGCACCCGCTGGAACCAGGGGTTCCTGCAGGTGCTGCGCAAGGGCATCTGGAAGGAGCTGCCCACCCGGCGTCAGAGACTGCTGGCCAGGTACACGCTCTCCATGTCGTTCCTGCAGGCGTTCACCGGGCTGATGATCCCCGTCTCGCTGGCCCTGGTGCTGTTCGCGAAGGTGCCCACCTGGGTCAGCCTCATCACGTTCCTGCCGCTGGTGCCGACCGTGGTGACGCTCGCCGTCGAGGCGGCCGGGCTGCACGAGTTCGGCCGGGCGTACGACGTCCGGGTGCGACTGCGCGACTACCTCGTCCTGGCGCTGGGGACCTTCCCGTACCAGGTGCTGCTGGCCGGTGCGGCCGTCCGCGCCGTGGTGCGCGAGAAGCGCGGTGACCACGGCTGGGAGAAGACCGAGCACAGCGGGATCCACCGCCCGCCTGCGACCTTGACCGACGACGCGCCGACGGACGCCGTGGTGATCGACCTGCGCGACGGAGTCCGGGTGCGTTCGGGCGCCCAGGACGACGCCCGCACCTCCAACGCCAGCTGACCCGGCCCAGAGCATCGGAGACCTGATGACCCTCACCACGACCCCACCCGTGGTCCGTGCCCCTGCTCCTGACGGGGGCCCGCCGGCCGCAGCCGGTCTGCGCGGCCTGGTCCGGTGGCTGCGCATCCGCCGTCCGCGCCTCGGCGGCGACGCCATCGTCCTGGTGCCGCTGCTGGTGCTCACCACCGCGTTGATGCGCGTCGGTCTGTTCACCTCGCCCCAGCGCATCGACGACGAGGGCACGTACACCGCGCAGGCCTGGGCGGTGTTCCACCTGGGCCAGCTCACGCACTACACCTACTGGTACGACCACCCGCCGCTCGGTTGGCTGCAGATCGCGCTGCTCACCCAGCTGAGCGAGGGGTTCGACCGGGCCCCGAACGCCGTCGGGGCCGGGCGCGAGGTCATGCTCGTGCTGACCCTGGTCAGCACGGCCCTGCTGTGGGTGCTCGCGCGGCGGCTGCAGCTGCCCCGCTGGGCGGCGGCGCTCGCCGTCGGGCTGTTCGCGTTCTCCCCGTTGGCGGTCCAGTTCCACCGCACCGTCTACCTGGACAACGTGGCGACGCCGTGGGTGCTGGCCGCGTTCGTACTCGTGCTCAGCCCGAGCCGCCGGCTCGGGGCGTTCGCCGGCGCGGCGGTGTGCCTGGCGGTCGCCGTCCTCACCAAGGAGACCAGCCTGCTCGGCGCACCGGTCCTGGGCTGGCTGCTCTGGCATCGCAGCAAAGGCGAGACCCGGCGCTACGCCCTGGCGGTGGCCGCCTCGCTGTTCGCGCTCGTCGGTGTCCTGTTCGTCCTGTTCGCGGCGTTGAAGGGTGAGGTGCTGCCCGGCGTGGACCACACGAGCCTGCTGGGCGGTGCCTTCTACCAGCTCACCGGGCGCGCGAGCAGCGGCAGCATCTTCAGCGCGAGCACGCTGGGCCACAAGACCGTCGGGCTCTGGCTGCAGCTGGACGTCGTCCTGCCGGCCCTCGCTGTCGCGGCCACGCCGCTGGCCCTGCTCGTGCGAAGGCTGCGGCCGTTCGCCGTCGCCATGCTCATCCTCGTCGTCATGCTGGTGCGTCCGGGGTACCTGCCGGTGCCGTTCGTCATCGCGATGATCCCCCTGGGTGCGCTGCTCGTGGCCGGGGTCGCTGCCAGCGCCTGGCAGAACCGGCCTCACCGGCTGGCCCGGCCCCTGGCCGCCCTCGGTGTCGCCGCGACCCTGGCCGTCACGGGGGCCACGGCGCCCGGCTGGGTGCGCCAGCTGCGCGGCCTCACGGTCGCCGACCTGGACGCGCCGATGACCCAGGCCACGACCTGGATCGAGCAGAACGTGCCGCGGGACGACCGGATCATGACCGACGACGCCCTGTGGGTCGACCTCGTCGAGCAGGGGCGGGCGCGCGAGAACGTCGTGTGGTTCTACAAGCCCGACACCGACCCCGCGGTACCGCGCGGGTGGCAGAACTACCGCTGGATCGTCTCGACCGACTCGGTGCGCAGCGACCCGGGGGCGTTTCCCACGCTCGCCGACACGCTGCGCCACTCCCGGCCGGAGGCCGTGTTCGGCAGCGGGGTGCGTCGCGTCGAGGTGCGCCGGGTGCTCGCGTCGAACCCGAGCGCAGAGCAGCTGTCCGCGCAAAGGGCTGCCGCCGCGACCGCGGGGCAGCAGCTCGTCGACAACCCGGCCCTTCAGCTCGACCAGCCAGCGCGGGACGCCCTGCTCTCGGGCCGGGTCGACCCTCGGCTGCTCACCGTCCTGGCCCTGGCCGCAAGCCAGCACCGGCTGCGGCTTGGCGACCTGCCCGCCGGTCCGGGCCAGCAGGCGGCCGGCGCAGACCGACGCTCGGTCGCCATCAGCGCCGTCGACGGCGAACCCGTCACCGCCACCTCGCAACGGGTGCGCTCGCTGACCGGCGACCTGTCGGCGCAGCCCGCTGGCTTTCGACCCACCAGCTCGATCAGCCGTGACGCCAGCGGCACCGGCGTCCTGACCCTGTCGTTCCGCATCGCCACGTCGTGACCACCGACCCAACGACCCCCTGGAGAGCCCGATGAACGTGCCGAGCACGCTGAGAAACACCAGCACGACCGAGCCGACGCACCACCGCCCGGCTTTCGGCGCGAGCCTCGCCGCCGCCCTCATGGCACTGGCCGCGGTCGGCGCCCTGCTCGGGGCCGCGCCCGCGTCCGCCGCACCAGGGCGCGGGACGGCCTGGGTGCGCGCGGCGCACCTCGTCCCCGGCCTCGGGACCATGGCGATCGGCCTCACCCCGTTCGCGGGCGCCGCGGCCGGGACTGCCTCGCGTCCGGGAGTGGCGCCTGCGCCCATGGTCGACGGCATGCGCGCCGTCGCGCCGGCCGCCACGTACGGCCGGGCCAGCGAGTACCGCCAGGTTCCGGTGGGCCTCTACACGGTGACGGTGCGCCCGGCCGGTGCGTCGGCGAGCTCTCCCGCGCTCGTCACGGGGACGCTCGAGGCCAAGGCCGACCAGGCATACACGCTCGCCGCGCTGGGCACCACGTCCTCCCCTCGGGTGCAGGCCCTCGCGGACGACCTGCGTCCGCCGACCGACGGCGCCGCGAAGGTGCGCCTGCTGCCGGCCGCCAGTAGCGTCGCGACGGTCACGGTGGCCGCCGTGAACGGCCCCACGCTGGCTACCGGGGCGACCTTCGGGCGGCCGACGGGGTACGCCGAGGTGCCAGCCGGTCCCTGGACGCTCACTGCGACCGGCACCGGTGACCGGCGCGGCGCCAGCCAGGGGACGACCACCAGCTCGGCCTCGGTGCGCCTGACCGGCGGTGACGTCTACACGCTGCTCGTGTTGGACAAGCCGAGCGGCGGGCTCGCGCTGACGCCGCTGCTGGACGCCGCCGGGATGAGCGCCATGCCGACCGCGGGTGTGCAGACCGGCGGGGGCGGCACCGCGCCGGCCGGGCCGGGCGCCCTGCCGGGCCTGTTGCTGGCGGCCTGCGGGCTGCTCGTGCTGGCCGGATCCAGCGTCCGCCGCCGGGCGGTCACCACCCGATGAACCGCCCCGCGGCGGGACTGCGGACCAGGTTGGCGGCCACGGCGGTCATCGCGCTCGCGGTGGCCACGCTTCTGGCCGTCACGGTCACCCGCGACTCGGGGGGCGGCGGCG
>JAABUN010008814.1_pt1 | contig 10147 bp, 7 predicted proteins | sample 5559311 | NCBI WGS metagenome assembly JAABUN01 (sample SAMN10711877, study PRJNA513370) | rock metagenome | isolation source: Antarctica rocks | place: Antarctica: Victoria Land, Siegfried Peak sud
CCGCGACGACGTTCCCGACCGCATCGTCATCTACCGCGACACGCTGCGCCGCGACTTCGGCCACGACGCGAACCTCCTTCGCGCGCAGGTCACCCAGACCGTGCGTCACGAGCTTGCACACCACGTCGGCTTCGACGAGCTCGGCGTCCAGGGCCTCGGCCTGTAGGGGAGATGGCGTGCGCCTCACGCGGGAGGCCGTCCGCGCCGCGCGCATCGCCGCGCAGCACCTCGACGCGCGGCTGGCCCCCGGCGCGGAGGCGACCGCCGCGGCGCCCGGCCTGCGCGACACCCCGGCAGGGATCTCCCGCGACGCGCTCGCCGCGAGGGTCGAGGCGCCGGTCGTCCAGGACGGACTGTTGGGGGTCTGGGGCCCGCGCGGTGCGCCCTACGTCGTGGCGGAGGCCGATCTCGCCGTCTTCACGCGCGGGGCGCTCCCGGTCGACGAGGCGTCCGCGCGGCTCTTCGCTCCGAGCGCCACCAAGGCGCTCGACCCGCACGGCATCGCGTTGCTGGACGCGTTCGGGCAGGTCGAGCGGGCGATGCGCGCCGCCGTCGCCGGCGGTCCCGTGGAGCGCGACGACATGCACCAGCAGCTGCGCGAGGCGCTGCCGGGGGAGCTGCTGTGGGCGTGCAAGGGCTGCGGCACGGACCACGTCCACCCGACGGTCTGGCGCGCGGCCTGCACGATGGGCTCGGTACGGCGCGACGACACGTCGCCGTCGCGCGCGGTGACCTACGCCGCGGTCGCCTCCCCGCCGGATCCGTCGGCGGACCGGGAGGCGCGAGCTGAGCTCACCCGTCGCGCGCTCCACCACCACGGCCCGCTGACCCTGACGGAGCTGTCGGCCTGGCTGAGCGTGTCGAAGCCCGACGCGCGCGCCCGGCTCGACGCGATCACCGCCGAGCTCGAGGACGTCGACCGCGAGGGGGAGCCGGCGTGGGCGCTCGCAGCGGATCTCGACCTGCTCGCGTCTCCGGCGGCACCACGGAGCGTCCGCCTGCTCGCCGCGGGCGACCCGCTGCTCGACGGCCGCGACCGGGCGTCGCTGATCGCCGACCCCGCCCTGCAGAAGGAGGTCTGGAAGCCCCTCGCGAGCCCGGGCGTCGTCCTGGCCGACGGAGACGTCGTCGCCACTTGGCGCGCGAAGGCGAAGGGCAGGCGCCTGGAGGTGGCGCTCACCCCGCTTGGCGGCGTGCCGCTGCCCGCGGCGCGGCGGTTGGTGCCCGAGGCCGAAGCACTCGCCGCCGGCCGCGGCCTCGCGAGCGCGACGCTCGCTTGACGTCCGTGCAAGGGTCGCACGAGGGCGGCCTCCATGTCGTTGACCGGCGAGCTGCACGTCCGGCGGTCACCTGGCACCCGGTCGGACCCCCATTGTCGGTGGGACTACACCGTGCCGTGCCGGTATCGCTGGGCGAGCCGCCAGGCTCGGGCGCCGATGGTGCGCCCGACGGCGCGGCCGGCGCGGTCGCCGTCCTCGAAGTGGATGCCGCCGTACCGGCGCGACAGGCCGGCCTCGTCCGCGGCTAAGGAGAAGGTGTCCCAGGCGAGAGTGACGTCGTGGGCGGGGACCAGACCAGGCTCCACCCGCGAGCTGCCAGCCTTGATGGTGACCGAGGAGCCGAAGTTGTCGCTGCCGGTGAAACGCGTGAGAACCTCCGCCGCGGCTGCACTGAACACGCTGTGTCCGGAGTAGTACTCAGCGAACGGGGGGGTCACGACGGTGGTGGCCTGGTAAGGCTGCCAGTCGCCGCCGTCGATCAGCGCCGTGCCGAGCCCGACACCCGCCCAGGCTCGGACCTGCTTACCCGCGAAGAGATGGTGAATGGCGGTGACCGGTCGGACATAGTCGAAGTTCCGCTTGGCGCCCCAGGAGGCGATGCTCGCGTCGAGGATGGCGTTGGTCATCGCAAAGAACATCACGATGTCGGCGTCGAGATCGTGCCCGTCTCGCGCGGAGACGTCCGCGGCGAACAGGCACCAGTGCCCGGGCGGCAGCTCGGAGCTGGGCCCGTCGGCCCAGTACTCCGCGATGACCTTGCTTCGGTCATCGAGCTGCGCGCTGTAGCGCAGGACATCTCGCGCCTGGATCCGGAATGCCTCCGAGCCCGGGGGCGCAGGAGGGGCGGGCGGGTCCTGCGGGCCATCGGGCAGCGCAAACCCGATCACCCGGCCCCAGTGCGACGCGATGGACTTCTGGACGACAGTCCCACCGTGGCCATCGCTGACGCGTAGAGGCTGCCAGCGTCCGGGGTCGTTGATGACGTCGGGCGTGTTGCGCGGGGAATAACCGGTCCAGTCGGAATAGGCGCCGGGGTGCAGGGTCCCGAGCTGGTTGGAGCCGTCCCCGTGACGGAACTCCAGTACCGTCCGCGCCGCAAGGTTCCCGATTCCCGCCGGGGTCGCAGGATCAGTCGTGGTCTCGGCCGGATTGAACCCGAGATCCGCCATGATCGTGTCGAACTGCGGCTTCTCAGTCCCGAAGAGATCCACCAAGGTGCTGTAGGCGGCGTAGCTGACCGCTTGGCGCTTGTGCGCGTTGGTGCGCTCCGCCGGAGGTCGGCGCAGCAACCCGCCCAGCCCGCGTGCCTGTCGCCCGGTCGTCGTAGGCCGCCCAGGCGTCGTACATCGCCGTGTGCACCATTGCGAGGGCTCTCGCCACGATCGGCGGGCCGGGGTGGGTAACGCGGATCGCCTGCAGGGCGGCCCTATTCCATCGCACGGGCACCGTTGACATGGTCAGCTCCTCGCAGTGGTGATGGCGGCAGGCGTGAACTCGCTCACCAGTGAGTACCACACCGGTGGCTGCCCCGTCAACGTGAATCGAGACTCTCGTCGAGCCCCAGGGAACCCGAGTTGTCTGGCCGGCTGCGAGCTCGCTTCGCCGTCGCGGTGGCTGCACGCAGCTCGGGCGCAGGTCGAGGCGTTGCGCTTGGCGACCTCGGCGGGGACGCCGAACTGGACGATCATGCAGCGGCGGGCGCCCGAGCGGCGCAGGCGGCGACGGAGATGGGCTCGGCGGGATTGGTCCGGGCTGCCGTGGTCTTCGCTTCGAAGCGCGGCTCGTGCGCCCGCGAGGGCCCGGTTGAGCACACGACCTGAGTCGCTAGCCTTGCTGCCCTTCCCGTCGCCCGCCGGCGTGGCGCTGTGCCCCGTCGACGTGCCGAGACCTGGAGTCACCATGCCCGAAGCCGTCATCGTCGACGCCGTCCGGACCCCCATCGGCCGGGCCGTGAAGGGCACGCTCGCCGGCGTCCGGGCCGACGACCTCGCCGCGACCCCGATCATGGCGCTGATCGAGCGCAACCCGGAGCTCGACTTCTCCGAGGTCGTCGACGTCATGTACGGCTGCGCGTTCGGGGTGGGGGAGACCGGCTACAACGTCGCGCGCAACGCCGCACTGGTGGCCGGCCTGCCCGAGACCGTGCCGGGCGTGACCGTCAACCGCTTCTGCGCGTCGTCGCTGCAGACGATCCGCAACGCCTTCCACGCCATCAAGGTCGGCGAGGGCGACGTCTACATCGCCGGTGGCGTCGAGGCCGTCTCGCGCTCGATCGAGCAGGGCCCTTTCGAGTTCCACCCGCAGCTCGACGGCTCGGAGGGCTCGCGGTACAACGTCTACATCCCGATGGGGCTGACGGCCGAGAACGTGGCCGACGAGTACGGCGTCACGCGCGAGCAGCAGGACGCGTGGGCGGCCATCTCCCAGCAGCGCGCGGTGGCGGCCCGCGAGTCGGGCCACTTCGAGAGGGAGATCGTCCCGGTCACGACGCCCGACGGCACGGTCGTCTCGCTCGACGACGGCCCGCGCCCCGGCACGACGGTGGAGACGCTCGCCAACCTCAAGCCGGCGTTCAAGCCGGACGGGACGGTCACGGCCGGCAACGCGTGCCCGCTCAACGACGGCGCGGCGGCCACGCTCATCATGAGCGATGAGAAGGCGAGGTCGCTCGGCCTGACGCCGCGGGCGCGCATCGTCGCCTCCTCCGTGGCGGCCGTCCGTCCCGAGGTCATGGGCATCGGCCCCGTCCCGGCGATCCAGAAGCTCCTGGCCGCGACGGGCATGACGATGGCCGATATCGACGTCGTCGAGATCAACGAGGCGTTCGCGGCGCAGATCGTTCCGTCGAAGGACCAGCTCGGGATCGACGACGCGAAGCTCAACCCGCACGGCGGCGCGATCGCCCTCGGGCATCCGTTCGGGATGACGGGCGCGCGCATCATGACGACGCTGCTGAACGACCTTGAGACCCGTGATGAGACGTGGGGGATCGAGGCGATGTGCGTCGCGGGCGGCATGGGCATGGCGATGCTCGTGGAGCGCCTGAGCTGACCCGCGGGAGCGGTCCCGAGCTCCAGCGCCCGGGGTGTGCGGCTCGTGAGGGGCCTGCCTCGCTAGCGGAGCGTCATCGTGCTCCTGAGCGTCTTGCCCGTGGCCTGCCCGCGGGCGGTGAACGCCGTGCGGACCGTGCCGGTCAGGCGCTTGGCGCGCGTCCGGCGGACGGCCCTTCGCAGGCGCGCGGACTCCCCGGAGGTCAGGCGCACGGTGTACGTCGTGCTGCCGGCGGCGGTCAGCATCACCGCGCGTCGGGCGATTCGCGTGCGCCTGCCGCCGATGACCGCGGTCAGCTCGGTGGAGCTGATGCCCGGGCCCTTGGTCGTGAACGTCACTGTGAACCGGTTGTGCGCGAACGCTCTCGTGGTCACCGTGAACGTGCTGTCGGCGTTGGCCACCGGTTGGGCCGGAGGCGCCGGCGGGCCGGGGGCGGCCGGCGGTGCCGGCGGCGGTGCCGGCGGGACGACGACGGTCTTCTTCCCCGCCTTCTCGGCCCCCGGACCGGTGTACTTCAGGATCACGAGCCCGAAGTCGCGATCGGAGCCCGCGACCAGGCGCTGCCCATCCGCAGTGGTGAACTGCTCCACGCCCCAGAAGTTCGATCCCTCGGGATCGACGAACTTCGCGGTGGGCACCAGCCCCTCCTGGCGGGAGAACCGGAAGGCTCGCAGCCCGCCCGCGTAGTAGGAGGCGTAGGCGAGGTTCGTGTCCGGGTCGGTCGCGAACTCGTGGATCGACAGGTCGCCGAAGCTCGACGCCGGGCCGTTCCCGCCGGCGTAGCGCTCGTCGAGCGCCTCCGGGATGGCGTAGGCGTCGAGCTCCTCGCTCGTCTTGGCGTCGTAGAGGTGCGCGTAGCCCCACCCGTCGAACACCCTTTTGACGCTGACGTCGCGGCCACGGGTCCCGACGGCCGGGGCGGCGCCTCGTGCCGCTTCGAACAGGACGCCCGGGACCTGCGCCGTGCCGAGCGCGATCGCGCGCAGCGTGAACGCGGCCGGGATCGTCGCGCCGCCGGTGTTCATGTCCACCAACGAGTCGCCGTCGGGCCGGTTGGCGTCGTTGAAGACGATCGCGGCGTCCCAGCCCTTCCGCCGAGCCTGCTCGACCTTGATCGCGAAGCCGCACACGCCGCGCTCGATCAGGGCCACGTCGTCAGTGCTCGCGTTCCCGTCGTCGGCCGGCGCGGTCGGGATCGTGGCCGCACTGCACGCGGTCCCGATGAACGTGGTGCCGCCGTTCAGCTCGCCGTCGGGCAGGTCGGCGATGCGCGAGGAGTCCACGCCCTCCAGCAGGTCGAACCGCCGCTCGCTGCCGCCGCCGACGGCCTTGGCCACGCTGCGAAACGCGTTGAAGTCTTCGTCGGCGGCCAGCAGGAACTGGCTGTCGGCGGAGAACTCGCCCTGGTGCGCGTTGCCCTCCGGGGAGAGCCCGTTGGCGGGGAACAGCGGATCGACGCCACTGAACGTCGTGTCGGTGACGCGGGTCGGGTTCCTGGGGTCGGTCACGTCGAGCTGCACGTAGCCGGCGTCCCAGTAGTCGGCGAGCAGGACCATCCGGCCGCCGATCCGCTTGACCACGGCGTCGTGGCTGAAGACGTGGCCGCCGTTCCCCTCCTCACCCTCGAGGATCTCGGGAAAGCGCTCCACGAGGTCGTAGTCGCCGATCTGCACCGGACGCTTCGGGTCGGTGATGTCGAAGATGTCGACGTCGGCCAGCTCCGTGTTGTCGATGCCGACCAGATAGGCGCGCGGACCGTCTTGCCAGACGAACACGGAGTGGTAGGACTTCGGTCGCACCGCCGGTTCGGTGCTCTGCTTCAGCGAGCCGTCGGGCGACTTGTCGCCCGCGATCTGAACGAGGACCTTCGGCTCCTTCGGGTCCGAGACGTCGTACAGGTCGAAGCCGCCACCGGCCTTGACCAGGCCGCCGCAGTTCGCCGAGTACGTCTCGTTGTTGACGGCGAGCAGGTCACCCGTGAACTGCGGGGTCGCGATACTCAGCGCTTGGACGCCCTCTCCGTGGTAGTACGGCTGGATGGCCGGGATGAACCCGGTCTCCTTCGGTTTCGCGGGGTCGTTGACGTCGACGATGTGCACGCCGCCGCGCTGGCAGTCGGCGTCGTCCCAGGAGTTGAGGTACGCGAAGCCCTTGTGCACGGCGAGATCGGCGATCTGTCCGTCCTCGACGCCGCCGAAAGCGCCGCCAGGACCCTTCGGCTCGAGCTTCGAGACGACCTCGAAGTTTTCTAGGGCCCCCGGCAGCCCGGGCTGGGTGTTCTGCGCGCCGGGCGTGGCCGAGAACTGGCTGCGGCGGGTCGTGTGGCTGGCCGGCGCGGGAGCCGGGGCGTCGGTGACCGGGCGGTCCAGCCAGGGTCGATCAAGCGCGATGGCGTGGTCCGCGGCCGAGGCCGAGGCTGGCGCGCAGGCACTGATCACGATGCAAGCCGTGGTGGCGCGCAGGCTCCTGATGCTCAACAGTCCTCCTCCGAGTGTGTCTGTGTCGCGTGCGAGAGCCGATCTGCCCTGCCCACGGTTCTCGCCCCGACGGTGGGGATATCCAACCAGATACCGAACGGTCAGAAGGTGGACCGCGTGGAGAACACGGTCGGACCTGTAGCCCGACGACACCCACCGGTCTGGGCATTCGGTGCCTTCGGGGCCGGCGCGGCCCAGCCACTCCCGTCGCCCTGTCCGCGTGAGCGCGGCCCTACCGCGGGCGCGAGAGTGACAACGCGAACATCCCGTCGGGATCGGTGACCAGCTCGGCCAGCTCGAGTCCCGACGCGGCGAGGTCGCCCGCCAGGCGCTCCGGCGTGAACTTCGCCGAGATCTCCGTGCGCAGCTCCTCGCGCGGGGAGAAGTCGATGTCGAGGCCGAGCGCGCCGACGTGGACGCTCATCTTCTTCGAGGCGCGCAGCCGCATCTCGATCCACTCGCGCTCACGGTCGTAGAAGGCGACGTGCTCGAAGGACTCGGGGTCGAAGTCGGCGTTCAGCTCGCGGTTGAGCACGCGCAGCACGTTCCGGTTGAAGGCGGCGGTCACGCCCGCCGCGTCGTCGTACGCGGCCTCGATGACGGCCGGATCCTTGACGATGTCGGTCCCCAGCAGGAGGAAGTCCTGCGGGCGCAGCAGCTCGGCCACCCGGCGCAGGAAGCGGCGGCGCGAGCCCGGGGGGAAGTTGCCGATGGTGCCCCCGAGGAAGGCGACGATCCGTGGGCCGTCGGGCTCGGGCACGTGCTGGAGGTGGCGCTCGAAGTCCCCGACGATGCCGTGCACGGTGAGCTCAGAATGCTCGTCGGTGAGCTGCGCAGCAACGTCGCGGACCATGCCCTCGGTCACGTCGATCGGGACGTAGCGCCGCAGCGTGCCGGCGTCGGCCATCGCTTGCAGCAGGATCCGCGTCTTGGCGGCCGTGCCCGAACCGAGCTCGACCAGCTCGCTCGCGCCGGTCAGCGCGACGATCTCCGCGGCGCGGTCGACGAGGATCGCGCGCTCCGTGCGGGTCGGGTAGTACTCGGGCTGTTCGCAGATCTGGTCGAAGAGCTCCCCCCCGACCGCGTCGTAGAAGTGCTTGGGCGGAAGCTCCTTGAACGGGCGGGTCAGGCCGTCGAGGACGTCGTCGGCGAGCGCGCGCTCGTCGCCCGCCTCGAGGTAGTTGCGCACGACGACGCGTTCATCCAGCGTGATGATGGGCTCCATCAGACGACCTCCCAGTCGCGGGCAAGGCGCAGGCCGGCGAAGATCTGCCGGCGCTGCGGTAGGTCCCAGTTGCGAAACGTGGTGGAGGCGACGCGCGGGTGCGTCGCCCAGCAGCCACCGCGCAGCACGCGGTACTCGGGGCCGAAGAAGACCTCGGAGTACTCGCGGTACGGGTAGGCGGTGAAGCCCGGGTAGCCGGTGAAGTGGGAGGAGGTCCACTCCCAGACGTGGCCCACCACGTCGAGCTGAGCCGAGGCCGACGCCTTCTCCCACTCGTACTCGGTGGGGAGGCGGGCTCCGCACGAGCGTGCGAAGGCGTCGGCCTCGAACCAGGAGACGTGGCACACGGGCGCCTCCGGGGGCGCTGCGGCCACGCCGGGGTGGTGGGTGATGTCGTACTCCTCCTTCCACGCCCAGCCCTCGGCGCTCCACCACTCGCGGCGCACGTAGCCGCCGCCCTCGGCGAAGCCCAGCCACGTCGCGTTAGTGACGGGCCGGCGGGCGATGGCGAAGGCGGGAACGTCGCGCTTGTGGCGTGGGCGCTCGTTGTCGTAGGCGAAGTCGTCGGAACCGGCGCCGATCGTGGCCGGCCCTCCGTCGATCGTTCTCCATGGGCCGGCGGGGGCGGCGACGTCCCACGCGCCGCGCGCGGGCGGCTCGCCGGCGGGCAGGACGCCGCCGAGCGCCATGGCCTGGCGCATGGTCTCGGTGTGCTGGAGCTCGTGGCGCAGGACGAGCTCGACGAGGTCCGCGTCGCGGGGAGCGAGCGGGGCGGCGACCACCGTGTCGGAGCGCTCGCGGACGTCGGCGAGGTAGGCCAGCGCGCCCTCGGTCTTCAGGAGCGGAAGGTCGCCGCGGACCGCGCGCGGCGTCTCGAAGGCGTCGTACATCGCGGCGAGCTCAGGGTGGAGCAGCTCCATACCGCCGACCCGGTGGCCGATCCACAGGTCTTCGTATGCCGCGATGTGCGCCAGGTCCCAGACGAGGGGGGACATGAGCGGATCCAGGCCGCGCTCGAGGTCCTCGGGCGTCAGGTGGGCGACCAGCTCGAGCGTCCGTGTGCGCGCCGTGGCGAGTTCCTGGGCCACCGGCTCAGGAGAGGTGAGAGTTCCGCGCGACGCCACTGGTGGATCATTCTCCCGATTGGGCCGCTTTGGAACACGATCTGGCACGTCCGTCACAAATGCGTCATCTCGCAGTCGCGCGCACGGAAGCCGCGTCTCCGCAGTGTCGGGGAGCGTGGGATCTACTCCAGCGTGAGTCGCAGCTGGGGGGCGCCGGGCCGCGTGAGCCGCTGGTGCAGCGGCCCGTCGGCGATGACGGCGACGAGCATCGGGCGCCCGGGTCCGAAGTCCGCGTGGCGTGCCCCCAGCCAGGCCACGACGTCCGCGTCCAGCTCCGTGACCCTCGTGAGGTCGACGATTACCGGCACGCGACGTGGTCCGAGCGCGTCGAGCCGGGCGTCGAACGCGTCGGTCTCCGCCGGGCCGATGGCCCCCCAGACGATGAGCCGGGCAGCGTCGTGGTCTTCGACGAGCGTCCAGCGCTGGGCCGTCAGGACGCCGGCTCGCGCGTCTGAGGCTCGGCGGGACGAAAGTGGGACGCCATGACCGCGACTCTAGGCCGCGCAGCGGCCGGCGCCATCCTCCGAACGGACGATTCGTCTTCTCACCACTCAGGCCAACGACGCTTGCGTGACCCTGGCCGCGAGGCCGCTGGGCGGCGCGAGAAGGCGGATGCGGCCGGGTTGCCTTCTCGCGAGCTCACGCACGCCGGCCCAGGGCGGCGCGGAGGTCGGCGATGACCTCCTCGCGGTGGTGCGCGAGGTCGTCGCCGGTGAGGCGGATGACCGTCCAGCCCGCCGCGACGAGGCGGCGGTCGCGCCGGCGGTCGCGGTACGGAACGCGGCCGGTCTCGTGGATCGGGAGGAAGTCGAGCTCGACCATGACCCGCTCGGCGCGCCAGAGCACGTCACACTCGCGGAGGTCGCCGTCCCCGATGTCGACGAGCTCGCCGCGCTCATACCGCGGGAGCCCAGCCTCGCGGGCGACCTTGGCGAACGCCGCCTCGAGCGTGCTCCGCGTCCAGCCCCTCGAGAAGTCTCGCGCTTCGAG
>JAABUN010008815.1_pt1 | contig 10145 bp, 9 predicted proteins | sample 5559311 | NCBI WGS metagenome assembly JAABUN01 (sample SAMN10711877, study PRJNA513370) | rock metagenome | isolation source: Antarctica rocks | place: Antarctica: Victoria Land, Siegfried Peak sud
ACGGGTCAGATTGCTGGGGTAAGCTTTACTCATGTCGCTCTCTCGGTGCTGTCTATTGTCTATTCACAGCGTATACTGAGAGAGCTTTTTTACTCTCTCTCCGACTTTTCAAACACCCTCTTAGACCGGGCAAAATGTCGCAATCTCCAGGCAATTAGAGACTTAGGTTGCCAGTATATTTGGGGTGAAAAGGGATTTCTCAAAGATGAAACTCGCGCTCGCTACTGGTATACTGTTGCAGCCGATGCTGGTAGCACCGAAGCCATGTGGGATGTCGCCGCCATGTATTTGTGTGGTGAAGGTGGAGATGTAGACACTGAGAGAGGATTAGAGTACCTGCGGACTGCTGCTACAGGGCGACGGTGGGCTTTTGGGGCTGAACTCGCAGCCCAGTTGCTTGTTGAGATTTACCAGAATGGCTATTACACGACGAGCGATATAGCAGAGGCGCAGAAATGGCAAAACATCGCAAAAATCCAACATAGACGATATCGAGGATGGAAGAGAAAGAGAGCTAATTGAGGCATTGAACTAACTCCCTTTTCCTATTCACGCTAGAGGTCTGATGCAATGTACCTGCATAGAAAGTAGAAATCGCATCTTGCTCACCTTGTTCCTTGCAGACTAAGTATTTTTTTCCAAGAGCGGGTTATTAACTAGCTTTACGGCTTCAAATCAAGTAAACCTTTTTCTTTGAGCTTGGGATTGAAACGTATTTGCATTTTTAAGCCGCGATCGCTCAATTGTGCTAATATCTGTTGCTCTACTCGACGAGCAATATTTTTAAGTAACTTATCTTGAATTAATCCATCACCCGCCTTGTAACTACTTTGTTCTTCCGCCGTCATTGTGAGTGTGGCATCAATAGGATCTGTCCATTGTGCAGCTTCAGATGTGATACTGGCGGGACTTGTGCTATTTTCGCTGATCCAAGCATCTTTAATAGATTCTAAAATAGTTCGGCTGGGGCGATCGCTCAAATGGACTTTAAGCCAGTAACATTTTGTTGCTTGGCGGACTATATGCTGCTTGAGGCTAAGATCGACATCGCGGGAATAACCCACGTATTGCAACACTTTATCTTTGTCAAAAATGGCGTAAACTCCGACTTTTCCTGACAATTGTGCGGGTAATTGACCGTCTTCATCTAAATACGGGATATATTCTAAACTAACAAGGGTAGGAGTATCAGTTGTCATGATCTAATCGGCGGTAAACTGCACAAAGGCGACTGGGTTTAAAGATTTTTGCCTGAAACATAAAGTTAGGCGGGACGTTGATAATAATATAATTTGCGTCGGCGTGGTACTTTTCAAACTCCGAGGGCATTCCTTTAGGTGTCGCCGTAGTATAAGGTACAGGCTGAAACAACAACTCGGTAAACTCAACAGTTTTGCCCTCTATTTGCGCCGATAGTTGGCTAAGGAAGGATTCACTACGTAATAACCCAAATAACGCTGTCTGAGCAACAGGCGCAAGGGTGAAACTACTATCAAAGTGTTCGATGATTTTGAGCGGCATTTTTTTCGGTAAGACTTCGCACGTTGTAACTATTTTACAATTGAAGGATGCGATCGCACTTTTGAGACAATATTAAAATATTTCTGGTTAAATAAAATCTATGGATTCCTCTATTTCTCCCTTTCTTCGCCCCATACATCAAGCTTTATTTGCTAAAGTATTTCATTGGGTTAATTTAGTTAGCTTGCTTTTAATGATCACGAGCGGCATCCAAATTTACAACGCTAATCCGGTATTTGGTGGGCGCGGCGGGTTGCAGATTCCCCCGATATTTGCCCTCGGTGGCTGGCTGGCGGGGGGTAGACACTGGCATTTTGCCGCTATGTGGTTGTTTGCCCTTAATCTACTGTTTTACGGGGTTTATATTGCCATAACTCGACGCTGGAAGCACAGATTTGTTAGCCGCAAAGATATTAAAGCTTTACAAGTAGGTCACAATCAAAAAAGAAAAAACTATGCTTGGCATCGCTTGGCGTATACAGCAATTATTCCTATTTTGCTCTTAGCTGTATTTAGTGGTGCGGGTATGTATAAGCCTGCTCAATTTTACTGGATTGTGGACTTTTTTGGCGATTGGCAAGCCTTACGGATTGTGCATTTTACCACTGTACCGATAGTAATTGTGTTTGCTGTAGTTCATTCTCTTTTAGGGCTAAAAGTCGGCGGTTCACGTTTACAAGAATCAATGTTTTGGTAGTATATTATGGAACCGATGCAACGCGATCGCCTATTATTACGTCGTCGTTTTTTACAATTATCAGGTTTTTCTAGCCTTAGCTTATTATTAAGTGGGTGTGGAATCAGATTATTTGAGGAAGTTGTTGGGCAAGCTTTTGAGCCGCTAAATCAAAGATTAGAAGAATTATTATTAAATCCCCAGCAGCCTGTACCAGAATTTAGTATTAGTGCTATTGAACCGGAAGCTTTAATTATTAATAGTTATAAGTTTACGCCAAAAATTGACACAGTAAAATTTAGGTTATTGGTTGAAGGCGATGTTAATAATCCTTTAAGTTTGAGCATGGCAGATATTCAAGAGATGCCTCATACATCAATGATAATTCGCCATGTCTGCGTTGAAGGATGGGCGGCAATTGTCCAATGGGGCGGCTTACAATTGCGAGATATTGTTGCGCTTGCTAAACCTAAATCAAACATCCGCTACGTCTATTTTGAATCGGCGGATGGCTATTACGAAAGTTGGGATATAGCTTCGGCTTTGCATCCTCAAACCTTGATGGCTTATGAAAAAAACGGTCAACCTTTGCCCGTCGATAATGGTGCGCCTTTGCGTTTGGCATCGCCAATTAAACTTGGATATAAACAAAGTAAATGGGTGACACGCATACTTTTAGTTGAGAAGTTACTACCGATTAAAGGTTATTGGGAAGACCAAGGTTATGAATGGTTTGCAGGGCTGTAATTAGAAAAAAATGGTAATTGATAATGATTTCAATGAACAATTCCTAATGTGGTATGAATGAGGAGGAGACAAGGAAAAATCATCATACTTTCAGCAATGCCGAAAAATTTAGCTATTAGGTAAAAAAATAATGCAATCTACAGAAGATTTCCAACAGCAAGTTTTAAGCAGACTTGATAAATTGGATAGAGAAATTCAATCTTTAGACCTTAAACAGTTGGAAAGTAATACTAAAATAGATGCTTACCAAAAAGCGTCTAATCAAGTAGTAAATCTTGCTTTTGCTTTAATTTCTGCTGCTACAGTTACAGTTATCGTTTCCGCCGTGTTACAAAGGTAGCAGCAGTCGCTATTGTTGAAAAATTCACCCCCTAACGAGCATCAAGCCAACGAAACTGATAGGGAGCATCTTTTGCACCCCATACTTATTTACCTGAAGAAAAAACTACCAATTGTTAGAGAGCGAATAGTTACAGTATTCACAAGAAACATAGATTTTACGATCTTCTTTAGATTAAACATTTCTTCCGGCTAAATTGGCGATCGCAACCGCTAATTCTGTTGCATCTATCGGCTTGGGGACGTGCAACCCAAACCCTGCAAGTAAAGCTTTTTTGCGATCTTCGGCTCGTGCGTAAGCCGTTAAAGCTAAAGCAGGAACTTTCCCCCCTTGTTCTGGCGTAAGCGCCCGGACTTTCCGAATTAGCGTATAACCATCAACTTCTGGCATTCCAATGTCACTTACCAGTACATGAGGCTGAAATTGAGTAACTTCTGTGAGTGCTTCTTTAGCGGTAGCTACAGCTTTTACTTCGGCTCCATACTCTAGCAATACCGCACTAACTATCTCTCGCGCATCTACTTCATCATCTACAACTAATACTCGTAAATTCTCTAGGGACGGTAAACAAAAAATTGGTTCTTCGGTAGCAACTACAGGCATTTGTAGCGGTACTTCTTTTACCGTGTTTACTACCGAGCTAATAGGCAAAATTACTATAAAAGTTGATCCTTTGTCTATCCCTTTACTTTCGGCTTTTACTGTTCCGCCATGAAGTTCGATCAAATGACGGACAATTGCTAAACCTAGTCCCAAACCGCCATAGGTTCTTGTCGTTGTCCCATCTTCTTGACGAAAACGCTCAAATACATAGGGTAAAAAGTCTGGACTAATACCTTGTCCGCTATCTTTGATACTAATTTGGACGCGAGAATTATAGACTTCTAATCGCACTTCAACTCGTCCGCCTTGGGGCGTAAATTTGACAGCATTAGATAACAGATTCCATAAAACTTGTTGCAGGCGGCTAGAATCTCCTTGTACTCGATTAACTTCTGGTGCTACATAAAACTCTATGCGAATATTTTTTGCTTGGGCTGCACTTTGAACTGTCTCAAGGGCAGATTCTACAATTGGTTGAAGTTCTATGTAAGCAAAATCTAAGCGGATTTTTCCAGTAATAATCCGCGATACATCTAAAATATCTTCAATTAATTGCTGTAAAGCCTTGGTGTTGCGATCTATGGTTTCTAAAGCTTTAGCAGTAGTAGTTTCATCAAACTTGCGAGTACGCAGCAATTGAATCCAACCTACCATTGCATTTAAAGGGGTACGAAGCTCGTGGGAAAGAGTAGCTAAAAACTCATCTTTCATCCGATTTGCGGCTTCGGCTGTAGCACGGGCAGTTTGTTCGCTCTCTAAGAGTCGTTCGCGTTCGATTTCGGCGGCTTTGCGCTTCGTAATGTCATGAGCCGTGGCATACATTAAGCCTTCTTCAACTACAGGAAAAACTGTCCAAGCTAACCAGCGATAAGAACCATCTTTACACTGGTAGCGATTCTCAAAATAGTTACTAGGCTCACCTCTAGAGAGCTTGTCTACTTCACTAAATGTTGCCGCTAGATCTTCAGGATGAACAAAATCAATGTAGGGTTTAGCAAGTATTTCGCTTGAGGTATAACCGAGGATTTTTTCAAAGGCTGGATTAATGCGTTTAAAATATCCATCAAACCCAGCAATACACAGCAGATCGAGAGACAAGGTGAAAAAGCGATCGCGTTCGATTTCCGCTTGCTTGCGATCGCTAATATCTAGGGTAATTCCTACTAACCCGGCGACTTTTCCTTGGGGGTTAAAGTAAGGAGTTTTGTAAGTTATTGCCCAGATGGATTTGCCGTCAGCACCCGTTACGGCTTCTTCTATGCTGCGCTTGGGTTTGCCTGAATTCATTACTTCGCGATCGTCTTTGAGAAATGCTGTTGCTTGAGCGTGGGGAAAGAACTCATAGTCTGTTTTCCCAGTAATTTCGGCAATGGGTTGATTGAGAATTTCCGCACCTCGGCGGTTAATAGCAATATATTTTCCTTCTAAATCCTTGTAAAAAACTACGGCGGGAATTGAATCTAATAAAACATTTTGTTCGATAGCCTTTTGTCTTAGCGCTTCTTGGAGTTGCTTGCGATCGCTTATTTCCTTAATTATGCCGATTAGGCGAATTGGTTTGTCATCCAAATCGCGATAAACACTACCTGTTGCCCAAATCCAATGAATGCTTTGGTCATCCCACACTACTCTACATTCAAAATCTAAATCTTTATTGGTAGCTAAAGTGTGTTGAAATTGGCGATCTACATATTCGCGATCGTCAGGATGGACGCGACTTAAAAATATTTCGTAGCTCCAATCGGGGAGTAAAGTATCGTAGCCAAATATGCGATCGTGCTGAATATTTCGCCTAGCAGTTTTTGTTGCTAGTTCCAAATCCCAATCGCCTAATTGAGCCGCATCAAGAGCAAATCTTAACCGAGTGCTGCTCTCTCTGAGTTCTTCAGAGGATTTTTCGGCAGCATTACGGGCAATAACTAGGCTCCGCGTTACCCCAAATAGAATAAGTGCGATCGCAATGCCTACAAATACAATATAAGGTACAAGCCTGCTTTCGGAACTTAATTCAAAGTCTGGACGGGAACTAAATACAATGCTCCAAGTGCGCCCAGCAATATCGATAGTTGATTGTTGCTTAAAAGATGGTTGGTAATTAGGGTTATTTGCGGCAATTTTAGCGTTGTGCAGCAAATTTTCTGGGCTAATATCTTTCCCCTCGTAGATTGCAAAGTCGATTCCTGGATGCTTGTCACCTCCAAAAACTCCTTGAATTAAATCATCGACTCGAAAAGGACTGTACACAAAACCAAATAAATCTGTTTGACGCTGGGCTACATTGTCGGGTATTGTGCCATTGCGATAAACGGGAATATAGAGCAGAAAACCTGCTTGTTTTTGCTGATCAATTTCCTGTATTAAGGTGACTTTTCCTGAAGCGGTGGGTGTGGCAGTATCACGGGCGCGAATCATCGCAGCTTGGCGCACTTTTTCAGAGAACATATCGTAGCCAATTGCCGCCCTATTGCGTCTATCCAACGGTTCTAAATAGATAATTGAGTGATACTCGTTACGGGCAAAATCTGGATGAATATTAAAGTTTTTTATTCCTTGTTGTTGCAAATCGGCGACTAAGGCGGCTCTTTCTCCTGGCTGCACCTTTACCGAAAAGCCTATTGCTTGTACGCCTGGATAACGCTCTTTTAATCTCAATCTGTTAACAAAAGCCGCAAACTCAGAGCGGCTAATGCGATCGCTTGCTGCAAATAAGCCGCTACTAGCCCGTAGCAAGGTAATATAAGTTTCAAACTGAGCTTGAATATCCTGCTTTGCGCGTTCGGCGGTATTTTCAAAGCGTAATTTATCATTTGCTTTAGCCGTCGTTGTCACGTAAGACGCAGTTGCACCAGTAAATAAGAGCGCGATCGCTAACACAAAATACGGAATCCACGCTCTATGAGATTTAATGCTTTTTAAGGAATCTAGTTTCATCGAAATTGGCGCGTAGATCTGTAGGATTGCATGAGCAGCTAGTTAAACAATGTACCCAAAACGTAATTGAGAGAGGTATTGCTAAGTAATTATTGTCTCCTTAAAAAATCTTCCCTGAGTACACTTTCCCCAAGGAATCTATCAAAAGTAGTAGATATATTTAATCAAAAGTATAAACTATTACATTAATTTGAGCCATAACAGTACAGTTTCAGAAAAAACCATTAATCCTTAGACTGGAAATATAAATCTGCTCTAAAATATTATTGGCTCAAATGGCTCGAATTCCGACAATATCCTTTGATCGCGGCACGTTAATTGTGCATCCACCACCTAAAGGTAAAACCTGGGTAGATTATGCTACTTGGGACGATCGCGTTGAGAAGTTTCGCATCCCTGCTATGTATTACAGAGCTTTTATCGAAGCTTTGCAAGGGGAAAAAACCGATTTTATTGATAATGCTAGAGCTTTTGTTACTTTAGAACTTGTTTCTAGTATGGAAAGAGAACCTTATCCCCATCAAAGCGAGGCTTTACTTGCTTGGAAACAAGCAGGGCGTAATGGTGTAGTGGTGCTTCCTACCGCCGCCGGAAAAACTTATTTAGCATTATTAGCAATGCAAGCGACTCCACGCAGCACATTAATTGTAGTACCGACTATTGATTTAATGCACCAGTGGTATGCTCAATTACTGGTATCATTTCCTGACGCAGAGATCGGGTTATTGGGGGGCGGATCGCGCGATCGCACCTCTATATTAGTTTCCACCTACGACAGCGCCGCTATCCACGCTGAAGCCCTCGGCAACCGTTACGCATTGCTAATTTTTGATGAGTGTCACCACTTACCTACAGATTTTAATCGAGTTATTGCCGAATATGCGATCGCGCCTTACAGGTTAGGATTGTCTGCAACCCCTGAACGTACCGATGGCAAACACACAGACTTAAACCTACTTATTGGCAAAGAAGTCTATCGCAAAACGGCAGAAGAACTAGCCGGAAGCGCTTTAGCCAAGCATAAAATTGTCCAAATTAAGGTCAAACTGTCAGCTTTAGAACGAGAAAGATACAAGCAATTAATAGAACAGCGTAATAGTTTTTTAAAAGATGTAAAAATCTCCCTAGGGAGTCTTAAAGGCTGGCAATTGTTCGTTCAAGCCAGCGCGCGGTCTACAGCCGGACGCAGAGCGATGTTAGCCCACAAAGAAGCGAAGGAAATTGCTTTAGGTACAGACGGCAAAATGCGGATTTTGAGCAATATCCTCGCCCAACATCACCCCGAAAGGACGCTAATCTTTACCGCCGATAACGCTACAGTTTACCGGATTTCCCAAGAATTTTTGATTCCCGCCCTTACCCATCAAACCCCCGTAAAAGAGCGTCACGAGACTTTAACGCGGTTTCGGGAAGGTGAATATAAAACCTTAGTCGCTTCTCACGTCTTAAATGAAGGGGTAGATGTACCCGCCGCTAGTGTAGCGATTATTTTATCTGGTACGGGTTCGGCGCGGGAATACGTGCAGAGATTGGGGCGGGTGCTGCGTAAGGGCGACGAGCATAAATTGGCGATAATGTATGAAGTAGTGGCAGAAGATACGAGCGAGGAAGGTACATCGGCGCGGCGGCGAGGGGTAGAGACGCAAAATAGACAGCTAGAAATTGTGCCGTTGTATGGAGTAAATAATCATGTTACCAAGCGAGTTGCTGACTCATCGGCTAAATGGGGAGACAATAACCCCAAAAAGACTGAAGATTGATGAGCAAACTTTAGCTGTTGCCAAAGAGTTGATTGATTGTTTTTTAGCAGCAAGAGGCGGTACTCAAGGAGAATTAGATAGTCAGTTGCAAGAATTGGAAGGAGATAGCCCCGATTATCGCTTTAAAAGGGGACTCGCTCATTTACTTAAAAGTGCGTGTGAGTTTGAAGTTGTTAGTCCTTTAGAGCCACAATTATTAAGAGAGCGAGTATTTAGTTTATCGGCGTTGAGTGTTCCAAGTTCTCCTCAAAGCTGTCAAACTTTGGATACATTGGCTTTGCAACTTAGTCAAGAGTTAGAACGAGAAGTAATACCTGCACACATTCGGGAAGGACTTTACGCAGACTTGGCAGAGAATAAGGTTTTGATGGAGTTTGAAGAACCAACACCGGAGCAATTGTTGCATAAATATAATCTGTCGCAAGTACAGGGAGTATTTTATCGTGCTAGTCAATTAGTATTAAATGCTCATCGCAATGTTCCGGGAGAGTATAAGCTGCTGTTTCGGTATTTGAAGCTGTTTCAGTTGATGGCTTATATAGAAGGGGATGCCGATCATGGGTTTACAATTACTATAGATGGGGCGACTAGCTTATTTAAGCCTAGTACGAGGTATGGACTTGCGATCGCAAAAATGATTCCCGCACTATTACACGTTACAAAATGGAGTCTTAGCGCCACCTTACAAACCCGCGATTTTTACACTAACAATTGGAAAACAGGAAAGTTTAGCCTTGATGCCAATTGCGGTTTAGTATCTCATTATCCGCCAGGTAAACCTTACGACAGTATGTTAGAAGAAGCTTTCGCTAGTCGCTGGGAATCTTTAAAATCAGAGTGGGTATTAGAGAGGGAAGTTGATTTAATTCCGATTCCTGGTAGCGTCATGATTCCCGATTTTCGATTAGTACATCCTGATGGTCGCAGCTTATTACTAGAAATAGTTGGTTATTGGCGACCAGAATACTTACAAAAAAAGTTTTCTCAAGTGCGCCGCGCCGAAAGAGACGATTTAATTTTGGCAATTTCTGAACGTTTGAACTTAGAAAAAGCTGGAGTAAATTTAACTGATGTTCCGGCAAAAATTATCTGGTTTAAAGACAAGTTGTTGCCTAAAGCTGTGTTGGCTGTGTTGGATTGAAATAAAATAATGAAACCTAATTTTGAACAAATAGATCGTAAGAAATTAAAAAAGTATATATTGGCTCATCCTACTGATGATGAAGCAATTAGAGAATTATTTATTAATCGTCGCAATCCTAACGCTCAAGTTTACCCTTATCCTTGCGATCTTCCCTATGAAGAAATAGAAGCTATCTTTAAAGAGAAATTGGACAGAGCAGATGATTAACAAAATTATTTTACAAAAACAAAGTGAAAAAAAGTAATTATGATACCTATTAAAATAACTGCCACCGTTGTACCAGATGGCAAGGCTACAATTCAGGGTAAGCTCATCTAACTTGGTATAAAGTGAACTTGACAAATTAAACAAGATGAGAATAAACGACCAGATTAAAACGCACTTGACAACTGAGTAAGATAAATGAGAAGAATGCAATGCTGT
>JAABUN010008816.1_pt1 | contig 10145 bp, 10 predicted proteins | sample 5559311 | NCBI WGS metagenome assembly JAABUN01 (sample SAMN10711877, study PRJNA513370) | rock metagenome | isolation source: Antarctica rocks | place: Antarctica: Victoria Land, Siegfried Peak sud
TTGCGTGCACCCGGCATCGTGCGATCAATAGTGTGCGATCCATGACGTCGGGCACGGGTTTGTGGGCCGTCACCCGACGCGGGCGAGTGCGGCTGCGAGTTTCGTGGTGGAACGGGCCGGGATGTACGGGACGGTGACCGTCCTGCCACCCCAGGTGCTGACGAGGGCGGCTTCCGGGAGGTCCTCCGCCGCGTAGTCGCCGCCCTTGACCCAGATGTCGGGCTGCAGGCGGGAGATGGCGTTCTCCGGCGTGGACTCGCCGAAGATGAGGACGGCGTCCACGCACTCGAGAGCGGACAGCAGCTCGGCGCGGTCCTCCTGCTTGATGATGGGCCGGCTCTCGCCTTTCAGTCCGCGGACCGATTCGTCCGAGTTGAGGCACACGATCAGGCAGTCGCCGAGACGCCTGGCGGCAGCCAGTGTCCGCGCGTGCCCGGCGTGCAGCAGGTCGAAGCACCCACCGGTCGCGACGACGGTCCCGCCCGCTTCCCGCGTCCGCCGGGCGACGTTGAGCGCGTCGAGGCCGTCGACGGGCAGCTGCTCGGGGGTCTCCTCGCGCTGTCGGCCCATGGCGCGTACACCACCCGACGCGAGAAAGTGCGCCGCGGCCTCGGTGGCTTGCTGAGCGGCGGCGTCGATCGCCGCTCCCTCGGCCAGGCCGACGGCGAGTGCCGAGGCGAAGCGGTCACCCGCCCCGCAGGGGTCCGAGGCGCTGACGCGTGGTGCAGGCACCACCTGCGGCAGGAGGCCCGCCGCAGCGACGAGCGCGCCGTGCTCACCCATCGTGACGAGGACTGCCTTGCTCCCCCAGGTGGCGAGCAGGACGTCGGCGGCCGCTGCGGCCGCCTGGGTACCGCTCCCTCCCACATCGGTGAAGCGCAGCGCCTCCCCGATGTTCGGCGTGACGGCGGCGACGCCCGGCACCGGCTGTGCTCCCGCCGGATGCGGGTCCCAGACCATGGGAACGGACTCCGCCAGCGCCCCGAGGCGCGCACGCAGGTCCTCGTTGGCGAGCAGCCCGCGGCCGTAGTCCGCCGCGACCACCGCGTCGGCACCCTCGAAGGCGTCGAGCATGTCCCCGGTGCAGCCGGGGACGGGAGGCTTCGCGCACCCCTCGTCGAAACGCACTACCGGCTGGCCGGAGGCGCGCACCCGTGTCTTCACCGGCGTCGGGGCTCCCGACGGCCCTGCGACCACGGTGATGCCCTCGAGTTCGGCGCGCAGCAGCCCGGCGGCGTCGTCCTCACCGAGCACCGTCACGAGGACGGCGTCGTGACCGTCGGCCTGCAGCATGCGGGCCACCAGGCCCGCTCCGCCGGCCCGGCGCTGCACGACGTCGATGTCGACGACCGGCACGGGTGCGTCAGGAGACAGTCGACCGGCTCCGCCCGACAGGTCGGTATCGAGCAGGACGTCGCCGACCACCACGATCCTCATCGCTGCTCCTCCCGACGGCGGCGGTGCACCTCGGCGTCGAACGCGCGGCAGATGGCGTGGAGGGCGATCAGGTGAGCCTCCTGCGCGTTGGCCGATATCGCATCGATCGCCACGAAATCGTCCACGCACTCGGTCAGTGGGTTGGGTCCGGCGCCGGTGAGCGCCCAGGTGGTCAGCCCCGCTGCTCGGGCGGCGTCGACGGCGTGCAGCAGGTTGGGGCTCCTGCCGCTCGTGCTCAGCAGCACGAGGATGTCGCCCGACCGCCCGTGAGCGCCGACCTGCCGGGCGAACATGCGGTCGAAACCGTAGTCGTTGGCGATCGCCGTCACGGCGGAACTCTCGGCATGCAGTGAGATCGCGGAGAACGGCTCGCGTTCGCCGTCGAACCGGCCCACCAGCTCGGCCGTCAGGTGCTGCGCCTCGGCGGCGGAACCACCGTTGCCCGCGGCGAGGAGTCGCTGCCCGTTCATGAGGCGCGTGGCCATCTCCACGCCCCACCCGGCGAGGGTCCCGGCGTTCTGCGCCAGCGACTCGAGGGCCGGTGTGACGGCCCGCAGGTGCTCCATGACGAGGCGTCGCGAGTCCTCCTGCACGGCGTCGGGCGTGCGGCCCGGCTGCACTGCCGGAGCAGCAGGCTCGGTGAGCACGTTCGTACGGACGTCTGAAAGATGCGTGGTCACAGTGCCCTGCCTCCCGTGCTTTCGAGTCGACGCGCGGCGCTCCGCCGCGCTGTTACTGGCTGTGCGGGCGCTGCCGCACCGAGGGCCGTCTGGTACGCCTTCTCCGTGTCTGCCGCGATCCGGCTCCACGAGTACCGGGCCTTCACCCGCCGGTAGCCGTTGTCGCCGAGTTCGCGGCCCCACTCGGGCTCGGTCACGATGTCGGCGATAGCCGCCGCGATCGACGAGGGATCCTGCGGTCGGACGTGGAGTCCCGTCGTACCGTTCACCACGGTGTCGACGAGGCCCCCGACCGCTGCCGTGATGACCGGGACGCCGCATGCCATCGCCTCGAGCGGGACGATGCCGAACGGTTCGTACCAGGGCGCGCAGACGACGGCGTCGGCGCTCCTCAGCACGGCGGGCATCTCGGCACGGGACACCTGGCCGCGGAGGACCACCCGGTCGCTCACGCCGAGATCGACCGCCAGAGCACGCAGCCGCTGCGCCTCCGGATCGTCCTCGAGCCCGGCGGAGTTGCCCGCACCGCCCACGATGACGAGTTCGACGTCGTCGCGGCCCAGGTCCGCCAGCTCGCGCATCGCGCGGATGACGAGGTCCATGCCCTTGCGCGGGACGAGGCGCCCCACGCTCACGATGCGGTGCGCGCGTCCGCGTCCCTCCACGGGTCCGCGGGGCGTGAACAGCTCCAGGTCGACGCCGCAGGGCGCGATCGACACCCTGCTGCCGGGGACACCCATGGCCTTGAGCTCGAACACCTCGTCGGAGCACGTCGCGACGATGCGGTCGGCGCTCCGGCCCACCATGGTCTCGAGCATGAGCCGCTCGGACGGACTGGTGTCCTCGGCGCCCTGGTGGCGGCGCTTCACGGTGCCGAGCGCGTGGAAGGTCTGGATGACCTGTACCGGGCGGCCGGCGGCCCGTGACTGTCCGGCGGCATCCAGCGCAGCGAGTCCCGACATCCAGAAGTGCCCGTGCACGACGTCCGGCGGCTCCTGGCCCCAGTCCTCGACGATGCCCTCGGCGAGCTCACCCATGTACGGCAGCAGGAGGTCCTTCGGGACTCTGCGCACCGGACCCGCGGTGATGTGCACGACCTCCAGACGCGGATCGGTGCGGACCCGGTCCGGCAGGGCGGGATCGTCGCGGCGCGTGTAGACGGTCACCTCGTGTCCCCGGCGGGCCAGCGCGAGGGACAGTTCGGCGACGTGGACGTTCTGTCCGCCGGCGTCGACACCTCCCAACGCTGCGAGCGGGCTGGCATGCTCCGACACCATGGATATCCTCACTGCGCTTTCCTTTCTGTTACCGCCAGGGCCCGGTTCCGCACCGGTTCCTGCTCCAGGACGTCGTCCCAGTCGGAAAGGAACCGGGCAAGCCCGTGCCGTGCGAGTGCCGCTTCCCGAGCGGCAAGCCCCCGTGTCCGTGCTTCGTCCGGGTCGTCGATGAGCCGTGCCGCCATCCGGACGAGGTCGTCGATGCTCGTCGAGACCGCTCCGGCCTCCGGAGGCACCGCACGCACCGCCTCCGTCGTCGCGAGGGCGAGCACGGGAAGCCCCACATGCATGGCCTCCAGGAGGGAGAGTCCGAGGGAGGTCCACCGTGGCGGGTGGACGTAGGCCCGTGAGCGCCCGAGCTGCACGTGCAGCTCGGCCGTAGGGAGGTCCCCGCCGATGCGCAGCTCGCCGGGTCCGAGGTCCAGCGCATCGGCCAGCCTGTCGGTGCCCATCCCGAAGACCTCCAGTGGGGCGACTCCTGCGAAGCGCGGCAGCAGGTCCGTACCGGTGATGCGGCCACGGCGCACGGGTTCGTTGATCACGGCGGCGAGCTGCTTCAGCTCCCCCGTGTAGAGATAGCCCGGATCGACGATGCCGTGCTCGATCACCCGCGTTCTCGCGATGCCGCTGTCCCAGAACAGCTCGTTGAAATGTGTGACGTGGATGACGGGAATGTCCGTCCGGTCCGCCAGCGGGTGGACCGTGCCGACGGTGTCGCGGCGCGGCGTGTTGTGCTCGAGGAAGACGGCGGGCAGGTCGCGGCCCGGCGTGCGCCCGAGGAGCCGCTCGCACTCGGCGAGCTCCTCGACCCTCTGCAGGACGACGACGTCGATGTCGGCGTCCGCGAGGTCGTGCGGTGCCACCTCGACGACCGAGGCCGGCCAGTCGCGGCCCGCGCGGCCCAGGCCCCATGCGCCGCCCTCGGGGGTCGTCGGCAGCACGTACGTGTGCCCACCCCGGACGAAGGCATCGGTCCACCCTCCGTGGACGTGCCATAACAGGATCCTCATCGGTTTCCCCTCGTGGTTCTGCGGCTGTCCGTGCGGCCGATGCTGCGGCGTGAGCCGAGTGACGATATTCCGGAGCTGAGCCGGAGGACGGCGTCGACGACATCCTCCGGCGAGACGCTGGACAGGCACGGGTGACCCTGGACGGGACAGATGCGGGCGCGGCTGAGTGCGCACGCGGCCAGCTGGTCACCGAGCAACTCGACGGGGACACGGTACGGGGCCCACCGGATCGCAGGGACCACGGGAGAGAACAGGCACACCACCGGGGTGCTGACAGCGGCTGCCAGGTGGGCCGGCCCGGTGTTGCCCGTGATGACGACGGACGCTCCGGCGAGGACCGACCCCAGGGCGGCGAGATCGGTCCGGCCGCCGAGGTCGAGTGCCTCGGGTCCCGCGACGGTGGACGTCAGGTCGGTCTCGCCCGGCCCGCCGGTGACGACCACGCGGAAACCGGCCGCGGTCAGGAGTTCGACGGCGGCGGTGTGGTGGAGCGGCGGCCAGGAGCGGGCCGGCACGGCGGCACCGGGATGCACGACGACGTACGGTCCCCGACCCACGAGCTCGGAGGCATCGGTGAGGTTGATGACCTGCAGCCTGCCGTCATCGCCCGGCGGCAGCGCGTAGCCCGCGGCCTCGGCTATCCCCAGCGCGCGCTCGGCCTCCGGCTGGTCCTCGGGGAAGTCCTCGCCCGGCCTGAGCCGCACATCGAGGAGCGATCCCGCGTAGTCGACCGACGCAGCTGCGATCCGCCGCACGCCGGTGAGCCGGAGCAAGAGGGCGAGCGGCAGGGGCGACTGGTGGAAGGAGGTCAGGATGACGGCTTCGTCGACGTCCAGCGCCTCCACGGCGTCCTGCAGTTCGCCGATCAGGTCCGGCGTGGGCTCCGGTGCCGGGTCGACGATCCACGGAGCGGACCACGTGACGACGTCGACGACGCCCGGCAGCAGCCGCGCTGCCGCGGCACCCTGCGGTCCGCACAGCATGACGACGTCGTTGGGTGAATCGCCGTGGTCCCCTGCGGCGATCGCGCGGACGGCGGGGCCCGCGAGCAGGACGTCACCGGCGCTGTCGAGGCGGGCCACGAGCACGCGGCGCCTCACGGAGTGTCCGCCCACAGCGAGTCGACGGCCCCGGCGAGGTCGCGGGCGACGGCGGGCGCCGAGCGGATCTCGTCCTCGAGGGTGACGGCGGTCGGGACGAGCACGGCACGGGCTCCCGCGGCCGCAGCCGCTCCCATGTCTGCCCCGATGTCTCCGATGACGGCCACCTCGGACGGCTCGAGGCCGAGACGCGCGCTGGCCGCGAGGACCATGCCTGGGCCGGGCTTCCGGCAGGCGCACGCGTCGTCGGCCCCGTGCGGGCAGACCTCCCACACGTCGAACGGACCGAGCAGCTCCTCCACGCGGGCGTTGACGGCGTCCACCTGGTCGCGGGTCACGAGGCCCCGCGCGATACCCGACTGGTTGGTGACGACACCGACGGGGATGCCGCGTGAGCGAAGCCCCTGGAGCACTTCGAGGGCTCCCGGCATGGCCTGTACGAGCGAAGGGTCGCCGTTGTACGGGACGTCCACGACGATGGTCCCGTCGCGGTCGAACAGGACCGCCCGAGGGGCTGTCCGCTGGAGTCCGGCCGAAGTATGCATACAGGCTTAGTTCCCGAGAAGCAGCAGTACTAAACACTTCGTGCCGAACTTCTTCTCCTCGGTCGCCGGACGGGCCACCGGATGCCCGTGGCGGCGAACCCACCCTTGCTCCTCTGGCAGGATGATTTGCATGACTTCCGAGGGCACCAGCGCCGTGAGCGCCCGTCCGGCGCCAGAGCAGCACCGGTCCGTCTCCGTCCCCGCGTCCACGCCTGCACCCGACGGACGGCCCGAGATCCTGGCACTGCGGGCCCTGAAACTCGGCGACCTCCTGGTCGCGGTGCCCGCCCTGAAGGGCCTGCGCCGAGCGTTTCCCGAGCACCGGATCCTGTACGCGGCCCAGGAATGGCTCCGGCCCATCGTCGGGCTCACGGACGCTATCGACGACCTCCTGCCCACGCACGGCCTCGATGACCCGCTGCCGATCGAGCACGGGCGGATCGATCTCGCCGTGAACCTGCACGGGAACGGCGCCGAGAGCAGGGGGCGTCTCGAGGATATCGGCGCGAAACGCCGGATGGGCCACCGCGCACCCGGGTGGGACGGCCCCGAGTGGCGCGACGGCGTCCTCGAGCGCGAGCGGTGGGCAACGCTCGTCAGCTGGCACGGGGTACCGGCAGATCCGCTGGACTGCAGGCTGCGGGTCCCTGACGATGGAAGCCCTGCACCGGACGCCGTCGTGATCCATGTGGGGGCGGCATACGGCAGCCGGCTGTGGCCGGTCGAGCGTTTCGCCGAGGTGGCGCACACCCTGGCGGCGACCGGCCACCGGGTGCTGTTCACCGGAAGTATGAAAGAACGCCCTCGCGCCCTCGCGGTCGCCGATGCCGCCGGCCTGTCCGATGACACCGTGGCCGCCGGAAACCTCCCGTTGGACCGCTTCGCCGGACTGATCGCGGGCGCATCGCTGGTGATCTCGGCGGACACGGGCGCAGCGCACCTCGCGTCGGCCTACGGGAGGCCCTCCGTGATCCTGTTCGGGCCGGCTCCGGCGTCGGAGTGGGGTCCGCCTCCCGGGCCGCACACGGTGCTGACGGACGAGTCCCTCCGCCTCGGGGAGACGTTCTCACCCACTCCGGACCCGGCACTGATGGCCGTGACGATCGACCAGGTGCTGGCCGCGGCGGCGGACCACGGCATCTCCTAGTACCCGGCGACGCTCGCACCGATCCGAGCAGTCAAACTCGCCCCGGCTGGAGGACACCCTCCGCCGCCGGGCGCCGAGTAGGGCGTCCCCCGGACGGTGCCTCCCGGACTAGGCGGTACCCGACCGCTGCGCCCGCTGCTCCCCGGCGGCGGGAGCGCCGAGGAGCCTCTTCTGCAGCTTCACGAGGATCCGGGCGAGCGCCCGGGACACCTGCATCTGCGACATCCCGAGCTCGTCGCCGATGCCCTGCTGTGTCTGCTCCATGAAGTAGCGGCGGTACAGCAGTTCCTTCTCGTTGCTCTCGAGTTCGTTGACGGCGCTCCGCAGGGAGATCATGTCGTCACTGCGCTCCATGCCGTCGACGTCGGACGCCAGGGTGTCGGCCCAGCTGCGACCCTCGAAGGGCGCGTCGAGGGAATCCGGCCGTAGGCTCGAGTGGGATGCCTGCGCCTCGCGGATCTTGTCCTCCGGCCAGCCGAGCTCCAGCCCGAGCTCCCGTGCGGTGGCCTCGCGTCCGAGTCGCTGGGCCATGGCGGGAGCTGTGCGGGCGATCTCCGTACGGAGATCCTGGACGTCCCGTGGTGGGCGGACGACCCAGCAGGAATCCCGCAGGTAGCGCTTGATCTCGCCGTTGATGGTGGGAACGGCAAACGAAGCGAACGGCACGCCTCGCATGGGATTGTAGCGCTGTACGGCCTTGATGAGCCCGAGGTACGCGACCTGCCGGATGTCCGACGCTTCCGGCCCGGACGCCGCGAAGGAGCGTGCGACGGATTCGGCGATGTCCATGTGCCGCAGCGCGATGTCATCCTGCAGCGCCGCCTTGAGGGGACGTTCCGGGTACGCGCCGCCGGCGTACGGATGGTCCGCGACGCGGGCACCGGCAGCAGGACCCTCGGGTGCGGTTACAGACGACTGGGGTACGGCGGTACTCTGCATGCTGTTCTCCGATGGGCGTTGGACACTCACGCTTCCCAACAAAACATCAGCCTGCTTAGTACGCAACTGCCTTCTGCATTCGGACCACTTCATGCGGGGGTCTTTCCTTTTCCCCTCCACGAATGTAAAGAGACTGCCGGACGAGCAGAGCATCATCGGGCACACAAAAGCCCCCTGCCGTCATGACAAGGGGCTTCGATCGTCAGTAACCGACTCCAATCAGTCGATTCAGCCGATCCGTCAATTCAGGACGGTGGCCGCGGGTCCGGTGGCGCCCGAACCGTCGACGGATACGCCCTCCTGAGGTGTTTCGCTCGAGGCCGTCCAGTTCCAGCGCGGCGCACCCAGTTCCCTGATGACCTTCTGCAGATGGGTTCGCAGCTCGTCCGAGACCAGCCCACCACCGCCGATCAGGGTGCGCTCGATGTCGTCCGCCGCATCGAGGACCTGCCGTCCCGCCGGTGCGATCGACACCGTATGGGACCGGCGATCGAGATCGTTTCGCACCCGCGTCACGTGCCCCCTGGACTCGAGGCGAGCGAGGGTCTTGCCCATGGTCTGTGCCTGGACCCGCACGATGTGGGCAAGGCTCGCCTGCGTCATGGCACCCTGGTCCGCGAGGACACCGAGAGCGATCACACCGGCGTGCGTCACGCCGATGTCGACAAGACGCTCGTTCCAGGCGTGCTCGACAAGACGCGCCGCCGTCGTCAGCAGCCGACCGGTGGGCCATTGCTCCAGATCGGGCATAAACCAGTGCACTTCCTCTCGCTAGCAAGACCGGCGGCCGCCGTGGGCGTCGGATCTTCCATCTATGATAGCTAGGCTTGCTGGTCCACTCTTCCAAGCCCGTCGAAGAGGTCCCTGCCGTACTGGCTGAACCACCCCTTTCGACCGTTCGAACGAATACTCAGGAGTATGCATGTCGCAACGACTCGTCCCCGGTGATAGTGCCCCCGACTTTACGCTCACCGACGCCGAAGGCAACGACATGACGTTGTCCTCGCTCAGGGGCGGAAAGGTGGTCGTGTACTTCTACCCCGCGGCCGCCACTCCCGGATGCACCACCGAGGCGTGCGACTTCCGCGACAGTCTGGCCTCGCTCGGGTCGGCGGGCTATCGGGTACTCGGAATCTCCCCGGACCCCGTCGGCAAGCTGGCGGCCTTCATCGAGGAGGAGTCCCTCACCTTCCCGCTCTTGTCCGATGAGGACCATGCGGTGGCAGAGGCCTACGGCGCGTGGGGCGAGAAGAGGAACTACGGCAAGACCTACGAGGGGCTGATCCGTTCGACCGTCGTCATCGACGATGAGGGAAAGGTCGCGATCGCCCAGTACAACGTGAAGGCCACCGGCCATGTCGCCAAGCTGCGGCGGGACCTCGGTATCGACCGGTAGGGCTCGTCGACGCGCCGTCGTCGGCGCTAGAGTGAAGGAAAAAGGATGCCGTCCGCCAGGGCTGCGTCCGAGCGCGAGTGGCGGAATTGGCAGACGCGCTGGATTTAGGTTCCAGTGTCTTCGGACGTAGGGGTTCAAGTCCCCTCTTGCGCACCATGAGCACCACCAGCACCAGTGTCCGGACTGGATGCACGAGCCCCGCCGGACGGCATACGCGGCGGGGTTTTCTCGTGCTCGAGGGCGGCTTCCCGCGCATCGCCGCAGGTCACGAGCAGGTCACGAGCAGGTCACGGATTTCTACCCGATGTAGTGATCGAGAGCTCTGTAGTGATCGAGAGCTCTTTTTACAGATCCAACCCATCCGCACCCTTCGGGCGCTCGAAGTAACTCTGAGACATCGACACGATGTGTTCCACCCAGCCGTCACCGACCACAGGCACCCGCCGGGTCGCATTCATAAAGAAAATCTCATGGAATAACCAAGCCCAGGAACCTCTCGATTCTCGGGATTGCAGCAGTCTCCATGTTCGGTCTCGCAGCCTGCGGCGGCGGAGGCGGCGGAGCAGCGTCCGAGGCCACCCCGAGCGGCATGGCCAGCGAGAGCAGCATGGCCA
>JAABUN010008817.1_pt1 | contig 10143 bp, 11 predicted proteins | sample 5559311 | NCBI WGS metagenome assembly JAABUN01 (sample SAMN10711877, study PRJNA513370) | rock metagenome | isolation source: Antarctica rocks | place: Antarctica: Victoria Land, Siegfried Peak sud
CAGGTGGGAGAAGACCGTTCCGAGCGCGGGCCAGGACGGCGGATCGATGAGCACGGCCATGCCGAGCAGTCTAGGCGGCGGTCGCCCCTCCGCGCTGGGCCCGGCCGGTGACGGCCCGGTACAGTCAGCCCGGAAGACCACCCGAAAGACCACCTGGAAGGACAGAGGGCGTCATGAGTGAATTCGTTGCCGCCAACCGCCTTAATTGGGACGAGCGCGTCGCCGGCCATCTCGAGGCGTACCGGGCGAACGAGTTCGCCGATAACCCGTCCCGGATCTCCTCGGTGGTGCGTCAGGATTACGACGTCCTCCGCCCCCACCTGCCGGCCACCGGCGTCGCCGGGTTGACGCTGGCCCATCTGCAGTGCCACATCGGCACCGACTCTCTCAGCTGGTCCAGGCTCGGCGCGGAGGTTACGGGCATCGATTTCTCCCCGGCGGCGATCGATGCCGCCCGCGGACTCGCCGCCCGCGCCAGGCTCGACGCCTGCTTCGTCACGAGCACCATCGACGGCACCGCAGCGGCCGTAACTGGCACCTTCGACGTCGTCTACACGAGTGTCGGCGTGCTGGTGTGGCTGCCACGGCTGGATACCTGGGCGGCGACGGTACGCCGCTTGCTTGCCCCGGGCGGTATCTTCTTCGTCCGCGATGGGCACCCGGTCCTCAGTGCCCTCGACCCCGAGCGGACGAACGGCGAACTCGTGCTCGGCAGACCGTACTTCGAGACGGATACGCCGGCGCGGTACGACGACGGCACCACCTACGCAAGCGACGCCGTGAACCCCACGCACAAGACCACTTTCGAGTGGTCCCATTCGCTCTCGGAGATCATCGGTTCGCTGCTGAACGCGGGGCTCAGCATCGAGGCATTCCACGAGTCGACGTCGATTCCGTGGAGGGCGCTGCCCATGCTCGAGGAGACGCCCGAGGGCTACGTGTACCCCAAGGACAGGGCCGCGGTTCCGCTGGAGTTCTCGATCGTCGCCCGCCGCAAGGACTGAGGCTCCGCCTCGGGTGTGCTCCGGTCAGGTCCCGATCCACGCCGCCCGCGCCCAGCGTCCGGCGGCATCCGTGCAGGCGAAGTAGCGGGTCTCGGCATACCCCGTCCCGGCGAACGCCGCGATCACCTGATCGACCGGCCCTGCTCCGACGAGGGCGATCCGGGCGCTGAGGGAACATTCGAGGAGGGCGTTGCGGGCGTCGCGGGTGATACCGGTAAGGCCCTGCAGATGGACGAGCAGCGGGAGCCGATGGCCGTCGGACAGTTCGCGATGCCCCTCGAAGGACGCCAGGACGTCGGAGGAGGTGAGGAATGAGCCCGGCGCCCACCACTGGATGAGCAGGTCGGAGTCGAGCTCGATGCAGTGCTTTCCGGCACAGTGATGCCACACACCGTCCGTGTGACCGGGGCCGGGACACACCCGCGCAGGCGCTGTGCTCCCGAGGACTGTCTGACGCAATGTCGGGCCTCCAGGGCTGGGTAAAGTCGGCGCCCCAGCGACCGGATACTCCACTGTTACACGGCCTCGAGCCCCGTTCCTCGCTTCTGGACAGAAGCGCGTACCATCCCCGTACAAAACGAGTGGTCCGTGGCATCGTCCCTGGTGATCCAGGCCACACCAACGGGCCACCGCCGGCAGAAAGGCAGCGGGGCAGCCATGTCAGCAGCAGGAACGACCCTTCTCGCCATCGGCACCAAGAAGGGGTTGTGGCTCGCATTGAGCACGGACCGTGAAACGTGGACGCTGTCCGAGCCGAAGTTCCTCATGGAGGAGATCCCGAGCGTCGGGATCGACACCCGCGGTGGACGCTTCCGCCTCTTCGCCGGCCGCATGTCGTGGCACTACGGACCCTGCATCGCCCATTCGGACGATCTCGGTGAGACCTGGACGGAACCGCGGGAGCGCAGCATTCGCTTCGGGGCCGACGACGGCGCCGCGCTCGAACGCATCTGGCAGATCCAGCCCGACAGGGAGGACCGGCCGGGCGTGGTCTGGGCCGGCTGCCAGCCGATCTCGCTGTGGAAGTCCACAGATCACGGCGAGACCTTCGAGCTGAACCGGGGCCTCTGGGATCACCCGCACCGCAGCGAATGGGGCGCCGGCTTCGGCGGCGCCGCCGCGCACACGGTCCTGCCGAGCACAAGGTGGCCCGCGACGCCGTGGACCCGGACCGCCTGTACGCCCAGAACCACCACGGCGTCTACGCGAGCACGGACCGCGGCAATTCGTGGCACTCCATCGCCGACGGGCTGCCCGCGGATTTCGGTTTCGTGATGCTCGCCCACCCGCACCGCGGTGGCACTGTGTGGGTCATTCCGCTCAAGGCGGACGGGGAGCGCATTCCGCCGGACGGGCGTCTGATGGTGCACCGGACGGACGACGGCGGCGCCACGTGGGAGGCCAGCGGCACGGGCTTGCCGCAGGCCGAGTACAAGTCGGTGCTGCGTGACGCGGCCTGCGTCGACGCGGCCGAGCTTCCCGGTCTCTACTTCGGGACGCGCGGCGGGGCCATCTACGCGAGCGTGGACGAGGGGCGCACCTTCCGGGAAGTGGCGAGTCACCTGCCGGACGTCCTCTCCGTGCGTGCCGCCGTCGTGCCCGCCTGACCGGAGCAGGCCGTGGCCGACGTGACCATCCTGATTCCGACCCTCCTGCGCCCCTACATCGACGGCCGCAGCGAGGTCAGCATGAACGTGAGCGACGGCGCCGACGTGTCCGCGCTACTGGACGATCTCGGTGCCGAACGCCCGTTGCTCGACCAGAGGATCCGCGAGGAAACCGGTGCGCTGCGGAGGTAAGTGAATATTTACGTCGACGGCGAGGACGTACGCCGGTTGGAGGGCCTCCGCACGGCGGTTCCCGCTGATGCGACCGTGATGATCATCCAGTCGGTCGCCGGCGGCTAGAGCGGATCGTTCCAGTGAAAGCGGGCAATAGCTGCCATGGGATGGATCGGATCATGTTCGGGGAGTGCCGCATCCGGGAGAAAGGGAAGGGGTGCACGGCTGCTATGGCAGCCGTGCACCCCTTGTCGACATCCTCCGCGCCGGCTGCTTGACCCGGTGGACCCCCCACCAGTCGATCGCAGCCAGGTCAGTCGGGTCAATCGTTTTCCCGGCGGCGCCAATATCAGAAAAGTGTGTCCTCACTGATCTCAGGTGAAACCGAGAATATTTGGCGGTGAAGAAAGCCTGGCGACGTACCAGAGCGGACCGGGGCATGCCCTCAGCCCATCACGGTGGGGACGAACGCACGCGTGATCTCGCGACCGAACTGGCGGAACTGGCCCGGTCGTTGCAACACGAGCCGGACACGGACGCCGTCCTGGCCGGGTTCGTGCACGCTGCCCTGGAACTGATCCCCGAAGCCGACGAGGGTTCTGTCAGCGTCGTTCTGGGCCGGAGGAACATCGCTTCCCGTGCCTCATCGGGGGACCTACCCGCACGCATCGATGCTTTGCAGATGGAGACCGGTGAAGGCCCGTGCTTGGAAGCCGCATACGAACACCGCACCGTGCGGGTTCCCGATATGGGGGCTGAGACACGGTGGCCCCGCTTCGCAGAGCGCGCCGCCGCAGCAGGTGCCCGGGGGATGCTCTCCATTCAGTTGTACGTCCAGGGAGATGACTTGGGCGCCTTGAATCTTTTCTCCTATGAAGCCAACGCGTTCACGGACGAGTCGGAGAATATCGGCCTGCTCGTCGCCTCCCACGCAGCGGTTGCGTTCGCGGGGGCCAAGAAGACAGGACAGCTGGGAGAGGCGATCGATTCGAGGGACATCATCGGCCAGGCCAAGGGAATACTCATGGAACGCCACAAAATGACCGGACCGGAAGCGTTCATCACGCTGTCCATGGCCAGCCAGCGCAGCAACCTGAAGCTCTGGGACGTCGCCGATCACCTCGTCAATAGCGGGGACCTCCCGAAAAGGGAATCGGTTCCCGCCCCGGACGGACCGCGCCAGCGTGATCGGCTAGCTCTAGGGCACTTCCGTCTCGAAATACAGATGGGTGTGCAGATGGCATCCCGGGTTGAATGGAGCCGCGCACCGGGAGCAGTTCACGATCGTCAGATACTCGCGGATGGACAGGTGGCCTCCGCATGCTCCGCACAACACGGCGTCAGTGTCCCGCTCGCTGATCGGCCATTGCTTCGCCGGGTGATCCGCGCTCTCGTCGTGGCAGAGATGGCAGGGGTAGAACTCGTTGCAGCACTTGAACCTGATCGCGACCACGTCGAGCGGCGTCTGATAATGCACACAGCGGGTCTGCTCATCGACAGGACTTCCCAGAATCTGAACCACTGAAACCTACCCGGCGCTATTGGTAGGTGACCAGCCACGGTTTCGGATCCATCAGCGAATAGGTCTGCTCGGGCGTCAGCATTGGCTTGTCCTCGTCGTAGAAGTTCTTCCATGAGGGCCAGATCCCCTCCGGTGGCACGGACTGCAGCGCGGCCCACGTCTCGAGCTTCTCGCCCGGTGTCCCGTGCCCGTCCGCATGCAGCGTGACGGCCAGTTCCGTCCGCGAGACGTCGAGGCTCGCCCGATCGTCGATCATGTCGATGCGGAACTGGTGCACCATCAGCAGTTTCTGCGGTAGCGCGCGGTCCCGCGTCAGGTCCGCGAGCCAGGAGGACACGGTGTTGACTTCGGCGGCGCTCACACTGCCGATCTGCTGGAGCGGCTGCTGCCCGGGCGCCAGCCGCCACTCCGGGTCCAGTGCAAGGCCCACCGACGGACGGGCCAGGAGCTCCTCATAGAGCTTGGCCTGGGACAGGAAGTCGGAGCGCCCGGACTGGAGATCCAGCACAACATAGACGCCCTGTTCCTCCGCGGCATCCACCCAAGGCTTCAATTCCTCGATGGTCGTTTCGCTCGAGTAATCGCCGTCTGCACCGGCTTCGGCGCTGGCGACCGTAGCGATGAGGTCGAGCGCCGGAATCACGGGTTCTTCACTGAAGGGCTGGTACTGGGCAGCGAGGTCCTTGACCCGGGCCATCGTCTCGTCGATTCCCTGCTCGCCGAGTGCTCCCAGCGAAGGGCCGCTTGGATGGCCGTACAGGGCCACCATGCGGCGGCCGGGGAAGACGGTCTGGCCACCGCCGGGCAACTGCGCGGCCGTCGCAGCGACCTGCACCCGCTGGGCGAAGGTGTCCTGGGCACCGAAGGTGTCGCCGACCCCCAGGATCGCCGTGTCGGCTCGTGCCCGTACCGCGTCGACCGTGGCGCCGTTGGACCTTGGATCGCCGTCGGTGACCAGCTGGACATCGGCTCCGGCCGCCCGTGCCGTCGCCAGCGCCGCAGGCGCGGACGACGGCGCGGCGAGGATCAGCGCGTCGACCGGTTGGTCATCGGGCGCGTAGTCCGGGAGATCCTCGATCGTGGCGAGTTCCGCCAACGCGGGCTGCGCGGGCAAGGTACCATCCGTCGCGTCCGGTGAACTGTCCGGCGTGCCCTCCGGTGAGCTGTCCGTCGCGGCGGGCGCTGGGTCTGGCGTTTCTGGTGTCATGGTGAGTAAGCGGTGCTCTCTCCCGCCCAGCGCGCTGATGGAGGCGACGACGTCGGCCTCCGGCACCGGGGCGGTCGTGACCAGGAGGCCGAGGACGGATTCGAACTCCTCCGCGGTCGTCGGACCGGCGAGCAGGGCCCGCTCGCCGGCGAGCGATTCCCAGTCGGCGTTCGCGTCGCCGTATCCGACGACCGTCTCGGCGCCGAGCCTGTCCAACTCCGCCGTCACCTCCGTGGGTTTCGCGCCGCCTGGCCCCACCACCAGCAGGGGAACACGGAGACCCGCTGCGGCGCTCGAGGCTACCGTGATCCCGGCGTCCGAGAGGTCGAAACCGGTTTCGGCCTGCCGAGCAAACACGACCACCACGGGGCTCTGCTCGAACAGTGTGCTGCTCATCTGGACGGCGGTCTGCGCTGCGGTGCCGGCGAGGACATCGCGCAGTTCGGCGTCGGGCTCTGCGAAGACAACCGACGGAACGGGGGGAGCGGGCGGTGTGGAGGGTGCTGCTGACTCGTCGCCTTCCGGCGCGGGCGGCTCATTGGAGGTGCAACCGGCGACCGCTAGCAGCATCGCGACGGCGAGCGCAGCGGAGGCGCGAGGAAGACGGCGGAGAACGATGAGTGACTGCTTTCTCTGGAAGGTCTCTCCCGACTCTAGGCCTCAGCGATCGCGTGCGGCAACGTTCGCGGAGCACGTCCCCGGGTCCTCGCGCGGTTCGGGAGCGGCGCGCCGGGTACTCCTCAGGGCTCCGACCTGAAACCCGTCAGCTTGTGCGAGCCGTCGCAGTAGGGCTTGAGGGCCGACGCACCGCATCGGCACAGCGCGACCGTTCGCCGTGTCCGGGGCAGCACGGTACCGTCCGCGCCGACGAGTTCGAAGTCGCCGCGGATCAGGAGTGGGCCGTTTGTGCAGGCGACAACGAAGACCGGGGCCGCGCCGCCGGAGTTCAGCGCCCGCGCCGGTTCAGAAGCTGACTCCTCCGGTGACGCTTCAGCGCTCCGTGGCGCTTCGGCGCTCACGACGCCATTGCTTCCGAGGCACGCAGCGATGAACGTCCCGCGTCCCAGGCGGCCATGATGTGCGCGGTCAGCAGGGCGTCGATGGCGAGCCCGGCAGCGGCACCGAACAGCACGTCCCGCAGCAGGCGTGGATCGGACTCGACAAGCCCGCCTGCCATGTCCCGCCCCGCGATCTGCTCATGGACGGCGTCGGCCTCGACATGCTCGTCGAAGTACTTCCGTGCGTCCTCGCTGTAGCCATGGCGCTTGAAGCCCCGCGAGTACAGGCGGTTGGGTTGCGACGACGTCATTTCATAGGCAGCGAGGTGGCCGACGGTCGCACCCCGTAGCCGCCGATTGAGCCCGAAGAGGGACATCAGGTTATTGGTGGAGAGCGTGATGGCCGGCACCGCATCGAGGTAGGCGCCGTAGGTGTCGTCCAGGCCGAGCTCCCGCATGGTGCGGGCGAACAGGGCGGAATGCATGCTGGCGGGCAGGCCGTTCCCGTACTCGTCGGCCTGGATCTCGACGAGGGCGGCCTTTGAGCGGCCTGCGAGGCGGGGAATCGCCCAGGTGTGCGGATCAGCCTCCCTGAGTTGATAGATCGACCTGTGCACGAGGAACTCCCGCAGCTGGTCATCGGTGGCAGCTTTTGCCACGAAACGGGACATGCTGGGCCCCGTGTCCTCGCCGGTCATCCGGAACAGCTCCGCGCAGACCACCTCGCTGGTGGTCCCTGGGAGCTCCCCGAGGACAACCTCGTTCTGCACTCGACGTTCGAAGGCCGATTCGATCACCTGGCGCGCGCGGAGGAGATCAGGATTCCACTCCCAGTCGTCCCCTGCACCATCGACGCCGCTGTAATGCAGCTCGTACAGGCAAAAGAGTGCGAGCTGCAGGTCGTCGTCGTGCAGGATGTCGTCGGTCCGCGCGACCGCACCTGCGGCTAGCGGGTCCAGGCGTGCGAGCGACAGTCGCTGGCTCTCGAGGGTGCCGGCGATGACTTCCAGAACGAGTGCACTGATGTCTCCGCGTGGGGTGGGCGGCTTCATACAACCTCTACTGTTGATGGGTTCGGTGGACGTGTGGCGGGAGGCCTATTCGCGGTTCAGCTTGTCCTGCACGGTCCCCGCCATCTTCTCGACCGTGTTCGGAATCTCGGTGGTGCCGTAGAAGCGCGCGTCAGGGTGGGTGACCGGGGGCATCGGAGCACTTGTCGTCGGCCCCTCGTGGTATGTGAATTCACCCTTGCCATCCGGGGTGGGGCCCGAAGCCCAGCTGCCCTCGGAGGCAGCCTTACCGTTCGAGAAGTTGAGGTACTGGTAGGACACCTCTGTTGCCTCCTTCTTCTGCGGGAAGTTGCTGGGGACCGGCAGTTCCTCCATCTTCGACTCCTGTAGTTCCCTCGCCGCCGCGATCCACTGGTTCTGGTGCATGGTGTCGCGGGCCAGGAGGAAGGACAGCATGTCCCTGATCCCGTGGTCATCCGTCATGTGATATAGCCGAGCCACCTGCAGCCGACCCTGCATCTCCGCGTTGGCGTTTGCGGTGAAGTCCGCCAGCAGATTGCCGCTCGCGGTGACATAACTTCCCTGCCATGGGTTCCCCGTGCTGTCCACGGGACGCGCGCCGGCACCCGCGACGATGGCGTGCTGCATGTCCGTTCCGCCGAGGACGGCCGCGATGGCCGGATCGGACTGGACAGCGTCCTCGGTGATGCCGAGGGGCGCCTTCTCGAGCAACTGGGCGATCATTATGGCCAGCATCTCGACATGCCCCATTTCCTCCGCGCCGATCCCGAACAGCAGATCGCGGTATTTCCCGGGCATGTGGGCATTCCAGGCCTGGAAGCTGTACTGCAGGGCGACGGTGATCTCGCCATACTGACCGCCGAGCACCTCCTGCAGCTTGCGTGCATAGACGGCGTCCGGCTTGACCGGGCTGGCCTTGTACTGAAGTTCCTGCTTGTGGAAGAACACGGCGGGACTGCCTCCTCATATCACGGGTCGCCGGGATCGGCACCGCTTTTTTCTGAAAGCGGCCGCGTGGGCCCTCTTGCTTCGACGCTAGCGTCACGCTTAGGATTTTCGGAAGATACTAAGCGTACTTATTTAGATGTTGCGCAATCTGGTAGAAGTACTTGCATCTGTGAAGGTAAGCATGCTTAGGTTCAGTGATAAGTCCAGCACGAGATGCCGGACCATCGCATCGTGACAACGATGGAGCGTCCGCTATAACGGCAGTATCAACGTAAGGAATGACCATGACTACGCAGAATTGGCCGCAGGACCCACTGGTTCCCTCCACCACCGGCAACGAGGGTTCGACCTCGGACCTCAGCACCACCGAACTCGGCACGTCCAAGTCCGCTGCGGGAAAATCCGGCTCGGGTGATTCGAAGAAGTCTGCCGCAAAGAACGAAGCGAAGCAGGTGGGCCAGGAGGGCAAGGACGCAGCGAAGGACTTAGCCGGGACGGCCGCCTCCGAGGCAAAGAGCGTGGCTGCTGAGGCCGGCTCGCAGGCGAAGGACTTGATGGGGACGCTGACCTCCGAGGTGAAGAACCAGGCGGGCACGCAGCAGCAGAAAGTCACGGACGGCATTCGGAGCATCTCGGATGAGCTGAAAGCCATGGCGGAGAAGTCGGACAACGAGATGGTGGCCAACCTTGTGCGGCAGGCCTCGCAGCGCACCGACACCGCAGCAAGTTGGCTCGAGAACCGGGACGCCGGCGATATCCTCGACGATGTCAAGTCCTTCGCGCGCCGCAAGCCTGGTACCTTCCTGACAATCGCAGCAGGGACCGGCGTCCTCATCGGCCGCCTCACCCGCGGACTCAAGGGCAACCGCGACTCGGAAGGCAGCTCCGACCACTCCAGTCCGCGCCGGTCCAACGACACCGGATCCTACCCCGGCTATACGGAGGTCGATTCGAGCGCCTACAGCGGCACCCCTGCCAGTGCCGGCTTCGGCGGGCCTACCGGTGGGGGCCAGCACGTTGCCGACTCACGGGCCGCCGTCGATCCCTCTGATGACTACCCCACCATTCCGCCGGGAACACCACCCGTGGGCACCCGTTCGAACAATGGGGGTTTGCGCTGATGAGTGAGGCATACGCGGGCGGCGCCCACCAGGCCGCCGAACCCCTACCGTCGGAGGCCGAGCAACGCTCTTCCAACGCCACGGTGGGCGAACTGCTCGGGGAGGTGACCAAGGGCCTCTCCACCCTGATGCGCCAGGAAGTCGCACTGGCAAAGGCCGAAGCCACCGAATCAGCGAAGGACGCAGGAAAGGGTGCCGGCATGTTCGCCGGCGCCGCTGTCGGTGGCCATTTCGTTCTTCTGTTCCTGTCCATCGCCCTCATGTGGGGTCTTGCCGAACTCATGCCGTTGGGGTGGGCTGCCGTCATCGTGGCTATCCTTTGGGGCATCATCGCCGCCGTGCTGGCGATGATGGGCAAGAAGGAAATGAAGAAGGTCAAGGGCCTCCCCTACACAGCGGAGACCATCAAGGAGATTCCCTCGACACTGAAACCAGGTGAGCAGACACGATGAGCCAGACACCAGAAGAGATCCGCGCGGATATCGAACGGACCAGGCGTGAATTGGGAGCCGATGTCGACGCCGTCGCGGA
>JAABUN010008818.1_pt1 | contig 10143 bp, 8 predicted proteins | sample 5559311 | NCBI WGS metagenome assembly JAABUN01 (sample SAMN10711877, study PRJNA513370) | rock metagenome | isolation source: Antarctica rocks | place: Antarctica: Victoria Land, Siegfried Peak sud
GTGACGGTCACAGGCGTGGGGAGGGGGCCAGCCATGGAACCTCCTTCATGCGTGCCGTCGCTCATGGACGACGTACTCTGGGGACACTACCACAACCCTGCGCCTATTTCCACGACCCTGTACTAGCTGAATGACAGCGTGGATCTTGACGAAGAGCGCGAGGTGACCCTGTTACCGTAGCGGCTTGCCCTCATAGTTGCCAGACTGAAGAAGGGAGGCGGTGCGATGTGTGCCACAAAACTCCTGGGATTTGACTCCCCACATACATGACCGCTAGAGGGCCAACTTTCAGTGTTAGTTATGCTCCGAGTATTAACCCTTGGGGCCGACGAACTTACTCCAGCGGGGTGAATTAATTGCAGGAGAGCATGGGTGCCTAACGAGCGTGCAACAGCAGCAGACGGGAATGTAGAGCGTCTACAAGTGGAGTTAAAGGGAAGAAAGGGGCTACATGGACAGCTCATCGTTACCTACGAACCGATGGATGTGGCCCAGCGATATGCTTGGGAGCTGTTATGGCACCGGATACTAAACCGAAGCTCCGATGAGAACTACATGCGCTACGTTGCAAACCGGGTGTGTTTCACCCACGCTTCGGTTTAGGCAGACGAGACATGACAGCACTGGAGCGCGAGAGCGTGGAGCCGATCCAAAAGTCCGTCGCCCCACCCAACCCACCCGAAGACCAATGATTGAACCTGCCCAAACAGACGACGGGCCGCCCGGAGTGGATTGTACCGGGCGGCCCGTGGTCGTTCGGCGCATTGCCGCGTTCATCGCAGTCCTATTTCTCTACCTCCTCTCCTGACTCGGCGACGACGATTAGCCCGGATGATCGAGCGAGGGCCATAGCCTCCGACCTCGTAGATACCCCTAGCCGTCCCAAAGCAGCGTGCAAATACGCGTCCACAGTACGTTGATTGACTTGCAATGACTCTGCGATCATGCGGGTACTTTGTCCAGCGGTCAGCAGCATCAGGGTATAGCGTTGGCGCTCGGTTAATTCAGGCAGCAGCGGCGGTAGCGGCCCAAGTTGCGATGCTGTCCATATGAGGCTCAGTGGGGGATGTTGTCCGGAACCAGAACTGGTTCCGGACAACATCCCCCTGTTTAGCGTCAACGATGGATCGAGGTTCATCGTGAGTTCGTAGCGATCGGGGTCGATCGCCCGGAACAGCCGTACGCGAACTTTGAGTGCTTCTAAAGCTTCTCGCTTTTCCTTGATCGAACCATTGACTCGTCCTTCTGCCACGTCACGCACCAAATTTTCCAGACTCGACAGGTGGACCCTTTGCGCCTGCCAACCCATCCGCTGCTCCTCAAGGGACACCTTCTCGGTTTGGAGGGCCTGTAAACGCTGGCTTTGCTGTTCAAGCTCTTCTTCTAGTAAGTGGGCGACAGCGTCGCTGTCGGTAGAAGCCACGCGCCGTGCGAGCCGGCGGCACTGCCGCTCTACTTCGTCAAGGCGATTATCTAGCCGTATGATAGAGGCAAGGTAGGGATCCTCATTCGGCTGCTTCACCAGCTCAGCAGCGATGAGCTCCGGGTTGGCGAGGTACTCCGAGACCTTTGCCCACACCGCCTCATCGATGGCCTCGGCGGTAATGGACAATCGCCATGGGCAATGCTGGTTGTGAAGTGGAGTGCTGACATAGCGACGGCCTACCCTTCGACCGGACGGGCTATGATATTCCTGATCGACGCTTAACGCCCGACCACAGTTGCCACAGACAAGGAAGCCTCCCCTCAGAAGAAAACAGTCGTCATATGGAGGGCGGCGGAACATGAGCTGGTTGCGGCGCAACCGTTCCTGCACAATAGCAAATAATTCCTCTTTAACGAGCGGCGGGACAGTGCCTTCGGGAAGGAGGTAATGCCCCGACACAGGCCTCGGCACGGATTGTTTACGTCCATTAATCTTGACCCTTTGCCAGCGAAAGGCAACTGCCTTCCCGATATATTTGTCATCCTTCAGCATGTTCTGCAGCGTGCTGGATGACCACAATGGCGCACCGTGTGGTGTGGGAACCTTCTCGGTGTCGAGGGCATGTGCAATGGACCGTATCGACTTGCCCGCCACCACGTCCGCAAAGACGCGGCGCACGACATCGGCGGTGTCCGGGTCTTCCTCATACCGACCCTTGTCGGGTGTGGCGAAGCGATAGCCGTAGCGCGGGCGCGGCGTGGCCGGAAGTAGCTTCCGCTCTTTGGTCCGCACGATCTTGCCGCGCTGCGACCGATCCGTCAGGCTGCCCAATTCGTGCTGGTTCGCGAATACGTCTAAACCCATCATGGCTCGGCCGACAGCCGTATTCTCGTACTCTTTCATAGCGAATAAGAGTGTGACGCCGTAGCGACGACAATGCGCTCGGATCACCCCCAAATGATCCTGGTCGCGAGTAAGGCGTCCCACCTCATATGCGATCAGAGCGTCGATCTCACGACGCTCGATCATGCCCATCGCCTCCATCATCCTTGGTCTTTCCCAGAGATCGTCGCCTCCATGGGCGTCTGTGAGGACGCCAATTACCTCCAAACCCTCTGCCTTGGCAATCGCTCGGCAGGCCAACTCCTGCGACTCCGGGCTTGCGTTCTTCAGTTGAGGGGTGCTCGATACGCGAATTACTATCAATCCCCGACGTGTTATCGTTTGGCCCTTCACTTGCTCTCGCCCCATCTCGGCCACTTTCGTACCCCGCTTACCTTCTTTGCAGTGCCCCTCGCTCCGACCCTTGGTTAGGAGCGGGGGTGCACCGCACTACCCGTTGCACCTGCGCGCGGCCACGCTCAGCCGCGCGCGGGCGAATCGAATCCGGGAGATCAGTGATTCACGACGCACGTTAGAATCACCACTCCGGAGTCCTCGATCTGTCGACACAAGAACTCCGTCCGGGCAGCATCCCGACCGAGACGATCAAGCGAGGTAACGATCACCGCGTCCACGCCCCCGACCTGGATTGCCGCGCGCAGTGCCACCAATTGCGGCCGATCGACGTAGTCCAGCCCACTGGCTACTTCCCGGAAGACGTTCGCTTTCGCGATCACGTACCCACTGCTGACGGCGAACGCGCGACAACGTGCCTCCTGCTCTGCAAGGGCGTCCCGGTCGGCTTCGACCGTCGCCGTCCGACAATAGATCGCGGCGAACCGTCCCTGTTTCTCCGCGCGCTGTATCTCCATGTCTGCCTCCTCATTCAACTTTGGCGCATTAAGCTGCTGCCTCTGCCCGTTTTGGCTCATGGCTCTCACATCCAGATACACCGATCGGATCGGCGGCAACCCCTTCTGCGGGCATCGACATCGGCGCGAGCAGCCGCTGCCAAAGTTCTCGCCACGCGGCGAGCTGGGTCGCATCGGCCTCCTCGGTGCCTGCGATGGTGACGGTCGGCATGGTCCCCCCGATGGGATCGCGGGTATCGCGCCCCGGTCGTGCTCGACGGCACCCACGGGTAGCCCGAAAGCTGTGCGACGTCGGCTGTCGCCGGCAGCGTGCTGGTGCCGGGTTTGTCGCGCGCAGTGGCGCCGAAGGAGCGCTCGTCGGCGCCGGGGGAGGGGGCGCTCATCGGCGCCGGGGAAATGCGCTCGCTGGCGCACGGCGGGCGTCGGGGGGTTAGCAACCAGGGATCGTGGGCGTGGCACCTAGGTCGAGCGCGCGGATAACCTCCGCCAAGTCCAGCGTTACCGCACCGCAGCGGCGGTGCGGCATGGCGAGGCGACCGTGCGCGGCGTCGACGCGACCCAGATGCCAGTCGCAGGCAATGCCGATCCCGGCCCACGGCCCGCCGCTGCAGCGCCCGGGGCCGCTGGCGACCACCGCCGCGCGGCGCGGCGCGACGAGCGCGCGGGTGGCCGTACCCCCACAGGCCGGGCAGCGAACCTCCGCCTCCACCACCGCCACGCCCCCAGGGGCGTGCCCCGGGAACAGCAGGTCGCAGAGGCGGGCGCCGCAACCAGCGCAGCGGACGACCACCCGGGCGACAGTACCGTCCGAATGCCGACTGACCACCTCTGCGGCGATCGTGCGCAGACGATCGGTGCCCTCACCCGATCGCGAAGCGACCACCGCCCGCCCTGTATCTTCGTGCATTTTGCCCCCGATCTTGCCGCGTGATTACACTCCGTATCGCGCCCGCAATGACAGTGATAGCAAGTTTGAGACAATTTTCAATCCCATAGGAATCGGCTGACCATGCACATCGGGTGCTCACGACAGCAACGGGAAGTGGTCCTGCTAAGTCGACCGACGCCGTCTCCGTACAGTCGATATCGCATTCAGATAAGGAAACCACTCATATTGCTCGGCTCGGCAGCGAACCTAAGCCTTTGTTTCGACGTTGCGACTAGTACCGTCTAACGCCATGCTATCGTGTAGTGAAGAGGCGATGAAAAACTGTGGTACGCCATAGTCAGTTGTTGCGTAGAGTACGTATCTGACAGGAACACTTCAAATCTGCAGGAACATGATTTTGCAAGAAAAGTGCTGTTTCCTGCTGTGACCGTGGAAAAGTATGTTGGAGAACGTGAACGTTCTCCAACATAAAGGGACTCGGCTCGAGTTTCACTACACGGTGCACGAACTCACTCTACACATGATTGCTGCCGCCTGCCGACGTCGTTCGTTCTGTCCCCGGTACAACGTTGACAGGGTGGTCCATCGATTAGCAATTGGTGGGGGGGCACCGAGAACTGCAAGATCCTCTTGGCCCAGGTGATCTCTCTGAACCCCGAGTTCCGGTCCGTGGAAACGAGGTTCAGTGCGGACGAGACAAGATACGCTTCGGGAGGCATCTGGCGCTATAGTAGTCGTATGTACCCGGTTGCGGCGGGGTCGGCCCCTGCGCCGCGTCGGGCGACGGCACGCGGATGAGCAGGAGGAGCATATGGTCACGAAACAGGCTCGGGCTGTGCTAACGGCCGCCACCTACGGACGGGTGAGCACCGACGCGCAGGAACGCGAGGGGACATCCCTCGAGACCCAGGAAGAGGCGTGCCGCGCGCTAGCCGCCGGGCACGGCTATCGCGTGGCGGAGGGGCACGTCTACCGCGAGTCGCACTCGGGTTCCGAGCTGTGGGATCGCCCGAGGCTGACGGCGCTGCGAGACGCCATCCGCCAACGCTTGATCGACGCGGTGATCGTCTACGAGACCGGGCGCCTGTCGCGCGACCCGGTCCATCTCCTCATCATCGCCGAGGAATGCGCGCACTGGGGCGTCGCCCTGATCTTCGTGCAGGATCCGGTCGACACGTCGGACGAGGGTCGATTGATGCTCCATGTGAAGGGTTTCGCCGCGAAGCTCGAGCGGGAGAAAATCCGCGAACGTCAGCTGCGCGCCAAGTACCACAATGCTCAAGCGGGAAAGATGCACAATCACGGCGTGGACCTTTACGGCTACCGTCGCGATAAACAGGCGCGCCGCCGTGAGGTCCGCGGTGTCGAGGCCGGGGTCGTGCTCGACATCTATCACTGGGTCGTCGAAGGGCGCCAGTCGGTCCGCGCCATCGCCCGACGCCTTAACGAGCGGGCGACCCCCCCGCCGTCGGCCGGGAAGCTGGTGTTCGACGACCCGAGCCGGGCGCCGCGCTGGGGCAAGTCCCAGATACATCGCATCCTGCGCGAGCCCGCCTACAAGGGCGAGTCATGGGCGTGGCGCTACCGTTCGAGCGCGACGAACGCCGGTCTGCGGCGCCCGGAGGACGAGTGGGTCCGCCTGCCCGACGATGTCACCCCGGCCATCGTCCCACCACCCCTGTGGCAGGCGGCGCAGGAGCGCCTGACGGAGAATGCCGGCGAGGCCATGCGCAACGAGGCCCGAGCGTACCTGCTGCGCGGCCGCGTCTTCTGCGCGGTCTGCGGGGCACGCATGTACGCCAGCCCGGAGCGCGGCAAGCGGATGTATCGCTGCTCCTCGCGCGAGAAGGCGGGGGGGACCTGCGGCGGTGCGCGGGTACCGGCCGACGCGATCGAGGGCTGGGTCTGGGGCGAACTCGCCGCCGCCATCCGCGATCCCGCGCTGATCGCCGCGCAACGGGAGCGCGAGACCAAGCAGGGGCCGGATCCGCGACTCGTGGAGGAGTTGGAGGCGCGACGACAACGACTAACCAAGGTGGCGCGACAGCAAGAGCGCTGGGGCCTACGCCTCCGCGAGATCGATCCCGGGGACGACGGCGCGGATGCCCTGCTGCTGACGTACGAGCGAGAGATCGTCGCCGCCGAGGGCGAGCGCCGCCGACTGCAAGGGGAGATCGCGGAGCGGGAGGCGCGGTTGGCGCGACGCGACGCGGCCTCGGCCGAACTCGCCGCCCTCGAGAGTTATTGCGCGGCTATCGCAGGCCGCCTCGAGTCGTTCGAGTTCGACGACAAACGGCTGGCGCTCGAGGCGTTCGCCGTGCGTGTCGAGGCCAATGGCGGCGAGACGGTCAGAGACTGGCACTTACGAGGGAGTGTTCCGATTGCGGGCGTTGTGTCCCAGCCTTCTTGATGAGCGGGCCACCGGGGTCAGGGAAGACGCTGCTCGCCCGCGCGCTGCCGACGATCCTGCCGCGCCTCGCCTTCGCCGAGGCGCTGGAAGTGACCAAGGTCTACTCGGTTGGCGGGATGCTGCCCGCTGGCACGCCCCTGGTGCGGTCGCGCCCTTTCCGCGCCCCCCATCACACCGTCAGCCATGCCGGGCTGGTGGGGGGAGGGCGCTTCCCCCGACCCGGCGAGATCAGCCTGGCCCACCGGGGCGTCCTCTTCCTCGACGAATTGCCGGAGTTCGAGGCGCGGGCGCTGGAGGTGCTGCGCCAACCGTTGGAGGACAAGGTCGTCACGATCAGCCGGGCGAGTGGCACCCTGACTTTCCCGGCGAATGTGATGCTGATCGGCGCGATGAACCCCTGCCCGTGCGGCTATTACGGCGACCCGCTGAAGGCGTGTACCTGCTCGGCGAGCGCGATCGCCCGCTACCAGAAGCGCCTCTCCGGCCCGCTGCTCGACCGCATTGACATCCACCTGACCGTGCCGCGCATCGAGTACGAGAAGCTGGCCGATGTCCGCCTCGGCGAGTCCTCGGCCACGGTGCGGGCGCGGGTCGAGGCGGCACGGGCCATCCAGGCGGCGCGCTTCGGCGACGGTGCCGTGGTGACGAACGCGGAGATGGGACCGGCGCAGGTGCGCGAGTGGTGCGCGCTCGACGCGGCGGGCGAGGGGTTGATGCGCGCGGCGATGCGCCAGTTGCACCTCTCCGCGCGCGGCTACCATCGCGTCCTCAAGCTCTCGCGCACGATCGCCGACCTCGCGGGCGTGGAGCGGGTCGCGGCGTCGCACCTGGCCGAGGCGCTGCAATATCGCACGCAGGAAGGGGCGTGAGCGCCAGTCACGACCGTCGAACTGACCTGAGATGTATGGCTGTCATGCCGTCATCGTCTCGCGTCCATGAAGTGTCATCGAGTGGCGAGGGAAGACTTGTCGCAAACGCGCCCTCCCTTCTTGCCAACGAACGGGGGGGTGGCATGGAGATCGGTCATATGGACGAGCCGACAGCCTTGTTTGAGAATACAATATGCTGGCTGCGGCTGAACTACGCCTGTTTCACCTTCTTCACCGAGCGTGACATCGTATGGACTATCCAGAAACACATTATCGCCACCATCGAGGTGCAAGGCTCGCCCTATCGCATCAGACACAATTACCGCGTTACCCGCCTCCCGAGGGCGGAAGCCGACTTGGTGATTCTCGATGCTGCTGGCGGCATGGTGGTCGCCGCCGAATTCAAGTATGAACCTTCCCATCGCAGGGCTGAGTTCCCGGCATCGAAGCTCCCCGTGGCCTTCTGGTCCGACCCCACGGGGAGCGTCTGCAAAGACGTGGAGCGCACTCAGCAGTTCGTGAACGCGGGCAAGGTCCGAGCGGCCTACTCGGTCTTCATTGACGAGGGGCGGCACTTCCGCGAGCAGCCTGCTCCCGAAAGAACCGCGTGGGTTGATTGGGAAGGCACAACCACGTCCCTACTCTGGGGCAAGGTCGAAGCGCCTAACGACCAACCAGCCATCCCCGTCTGGCGCGACTCTGCCAAGTAGGGCTGAAACGCACGGTGAGGGGAGAGGCCGAGGCCTACCTCACCATCGTCATTCGGCGGTGAGGGGATATCCGCAGCGTCGAATGGTCTCAGGGGCGGGGGAACGGAGCGTGATAGCGCTAACCAACCTCTTCCACGTCCCTTAATCTGCCGCGCACAATCGCCGAGCGCGACGGTATACTTCACCCATAACAGTTGAGGCCGCAACGAACACAGGGGAAAGGAGCGACCGCGATGTCCCTGATCCCCGCTGCGTTAGGAAACGCTCTCGACGAATACAGTCATTGCACCTAACTGTTCAGGTATTCGATTTCGCGCGGGGAAAGGATGTGCGCGGACGTGATCCGGGCGAAACCGGGCGAAACCGGGCAAATATGGCCGATTGCACCCGCGGTCGGGCCGTGAACGGGCCGGGGCTTTTCGCCGTCCATCCTTCCCCCGTGCGGCAATCGCGCCCTGGCATCAAACGAAGCAGTACCTGAACAGTTACCATTGCACGACCCCACACAAAAAGGGCTGCAATGACTTCGCCTACGACGCAATTCGCAGGTGCCCCATGACCTGACGGCGATCAGCGGGCCTCAACGCGCGCATCGAACTCGCGACGGGCCTGCTCGACCTGTTCCAGGTTTTCCGCCGCCCAGATCCAGACGCCGCAAAAGGCCATCCCGAGACTCGTGCCGAGCGGCGTGAGCTTGTATTCGACCTTCGGCGGCACGACCGGATACACGGTCCGCGTGATCAGCCCTTCCCGCTCCATTTGCCGCAGCGTCTGCGTGAGCATCTTCTGGCTGATGCCGGGAAGCGCCTCGCTCAGGCGCGTGAACCGCAACGCCCCGTGCTCCGCCAGCGCCTCGAGGGCCAGCATCGTCCACTTATCGGCCACGCGACCGATCAGGTCGTTGACCAGCGCCTCGATCCGAGGGTCGAGGTCGGTTGGCGGGACATCGGCGGCGTACATCTGCGCCCGCGCGATCTGCTCCTCGGTGAATTGCCTGCTCTTTAGCATCGGTGCGCTCTCTTTCAGGTAAGTACGGCACTTTCCGGTGCCTACTTTCATTCAGAGAGTGTAGGGTACTAAACCGAAGCTCCGATGAAACCCACATGGTCCAGCGCGGCTTGCACACCCCAGCGTGATCATCCGTTGTGAGGTATGTAGATTCCACCTGGGCTTCGGTTTAGAATACGGAGAGCAAGGATATTTACCGTATGGAGGGGGATCGCCATGAAACTAAGCAATCGAACCGTCCTGATCACGGGCGGAACGAGCGGCATCGGCCTGGAATTGGCGAAACAGCTGCACGCGCGGGGGAACACCGTCATCGTCACCGGGCGCGATCAGGAGAAGCTCGCTGCCGTCGAACGAGCGCTGGTCGGAGTCCACACCATCCAGAGCGACGTGAGCGATCCCGGCGCGATCGCGGCGCTGTACGACACTGTGATCGCCCGGTTCCCGGCGCTTGACGCGCTCGTCAACAACGCCGGGATTATGCGGAACCTGGACCTCAATCAGGAACGCGACCTGCACGAAGTGACACGCGAGATCGAGATCAACCTGAGCGGGCCGGTGCGGATGGTCCAGCAATTCCTGCCGCACCTGAAAACGCGCGACCAGGCTCTGATCCTCAATGTCTCCTCTGGTCTAGCCTTCATCCCCTTCTCGCTGTCGCCGGTGTACTCCGCGACGAAGGCCGCGATCCACGCCTTCACCCAGGTGCTGCGCCTGCAACTCGACGGCACGGGCGTGACGGTGATCGAGGTGGCCCCGCCCCCCGTGGAGACGCCGCTGCTGCGCCGCGAGTTCGCGAAGGAGATGAAAGGGCAGAAGGGTATGGCGGCGGCGGTACTCGTGCGGCGCACCATCGCCGGGATCGAAGCGGGCAAGCTGGAGATTCGCCCCGGCCTCAGCAATGTGCTGAAAGCGATGAGCCGGATCGCGCCGCAATTCATGTTCAGGCAGCTAGTGGGTCGGTTGGCGTGCCTATCGCCATTGTGCCGCGGTGGGGCGGCGGCGGCGGATGGGGCGGTGGGCCTGCGCCCCGGAGCCGCCGAGGGCGTGCCGCCGCTGGCGGGCGCGCTGGCGGCG
>JAABUN010008819.1_pt1 | contig 10142 bp, 10 predicted proteins | sample 5559311 | NCBI WGS metagenome assembly JAABUN01 (sample SAMN10711877, study PRJNA513370) | rock metagenome | isolation source: Antarctica rocks | place: Antarctica: Victoria Land, Siegfried Peak sud
CTGATCAAACCGCCGACACCCACCCGCCGTCTCGCCCAGCGTTGTATCGGCGGTCCCAGGAAAGCCACGCTGTCCCCAACCAGCTCACCGATCCCCGTCAACAGCCGTAAGACACCAGCCACCTAGGAGGGTGGTGCCAAACGACGACCTGCTGCGCGGTACCCGGGCACGCACCGGGCTTCGTTGTCGTCGTCGCGGATAGAACCCCGCTATCCGACTCCTCCGACGCCTTGCCCGCCACGCACCCGGTCACCTGCTCGCGACGGCCATCGTTTGACACCACCCTCCTAGACGGGCGTCAGGCGCAGCTGGAGCAGCTGTACGGCGACGCTGGCCCCTACAGCGACTTCGACTGGGGGATGGTGAACGGCAAGCTCTCAACTCTGCGCTGGGTCCTGGGAAGCGAGTGGGACTTCCTCGACACCTAACAGCACAACGGCATGCCATCGCAGCGATGGCGCGTCCCGCCAGGCTCACGCACGGGCAAGACAAAGCCCCGGCGACATGGCCTAAGCCAGGGGTCATCCGGGGCAATTCGTCACCGACTATATCGGCATCCGTGTGCCTTGCTCAAGTCGGGTACCCGCTAGGTTGGCTCACCGTGTCGACGCCGCCCTCCACTCCTGGACCCTGGGTCGAGCAGTGGCTGTCGGCTCCGCGCTTCAACACCTACCTGGCCGAGGCTGGGGGAGACCGGTTGCGGGCGCTCGACCTCTACGAGTGGAACGCGGCTATGGCAGCCGCGATCCTGCACGACCTGGCTCACCTGGAGGTGGCCATCCGCAACACCTACGACGCGGCCCTCGTCGCGCGCCAGGCGGGGCCGCTCCACTGGACCGAGGACCCGCTGGCCTACTTCCCGGTGACCATGCGCCGGGCCAACAACGGTCAGCGCTACGACGAGAACGAGCGACCACGGGAGCAGCTGGCAGCCGCGAGGCGGTCAGCAGGCCGTGCGGCCCCGACTGGCAAGGTCATCGCGGAGCTGATGTTCGGGTTCTGGCGCTACCTCACGATCACCGGCCGTGCGAACACGCTGTGGATGCCGTACCTGCGCCACGGCTTCATCGCCGGCACCAGCCGACCAGCCATCGACAACCCGATGGGAAGACTCCACATGCTTCGAAACCGGGTCGCCCACCACGAGCCCCTACTAAGCCAGAACCTCGCAGCTCGCCGTGGCGACGTTCTGACCCTGCTCGGTTACATCTCGCCAGACCTACGCACCTATGTCGACACCCGCTCGTCATGGGCTCGCATCGAGGCTCAGCGGCCCTAACGACCCTACGCACTGCAACTGGCAGCGATGGCGGCGCGACGGACGGCGCGACGGACGGCGTGCCGTCGTGACGGTACGCCGTCACAGTCAGCAGCAGGCCGCGGCGGTGGGCGCAGGCTCAGCCTTTGCCGAGTCCCGGTGCCGCAGCAGGCAGCGCCGGTGGCTGACTCAGCCGAGAAGGTCTGGCTGTCGGCCAGCACGGTGTAGATCTCCCACCGCTCGCCGTTGGGTGCGCCCTCGACCCAGAACTTGTCCTGCTTGGCGTAGCAACAGGTGGAGCCGCGTTCGTCGATCGACGCGAGGCCCGACTCAGCCAAGCGGGTCTGCTCGGTGTCGACGGTGTCGACGTCAGCCACTTCGACGCCGAGATGGTTGATGGAGCCACCCTGGCCGGGGTTCTCCAGCAGCACCAGCTTGAGCGGCGGCTCGGCGATGGCGAAGTTGGCGTAGCCGGGCCGGCGTTTGGCCGGCTCGGTGCCGAACATCTTGGAGTAGAAGGCTACGGCCACATCGACGTCGTCGACGTTGAGGGCCAGCTGGACTCGGGACATGACGTACCTCCGTAGGCAGATAGATGAGCATCTATGCGTTGAGGTTGCCACTAAGCATCGATGCGTGTCAATATCGACGTGTGTCTAACTCTGTAGTCCTCAGCCCGATCGAGACAGTAGCCTGCTGCTCGCCGTTGTCGCGTGAGCCCCTGAGCCAGCCCCAGGCCGAGCAGATCGCGCCGCTGCTCAAGGCCCTTGCTGACCCCGTACGGCTGCGCCTCATGTCGATGGTGGCCTCCCATGAAGGCGGCGAGGCCTGCGTGTGTGATCTGACCGAAGGCTTCGAGCTGTCCCAGCCAACCATCAGCCACCACCTCAAGGTGCTGCACGAGGTCGGCCTGCTCGACCGGACCAAGCGCGGCGTGTGGGTCTACTACCGCGCCCGCTCAGAGGCCCTGGCCGACCTGGCTGCCCTGATCAGCAACCCCACCGCGTGACCCCCCCAAAGCAACCCAAAAAGGAATTGTTCGTGAGCAACCAGAAGTCTGTCGTCGAGGTCGCCGAGGACCAGGCCACCGTTGCGCGGCTGTCGACCCTCGACCGGTTCCTACCGGTGTGGATCTTGGCTGCCATGGCTGTTGGCCTCCTGCTCGGCCGCCTCATCCCGGGCCTGGCTGGTGCCCTTGACGCGGTGAAGATCGGCTCGGTGTCGTTGCCGATCGCCATTGGCCTGCTGGTGATGATGTACCCGGTGCTGGCCAAGGTCCGCTACAACGAGACCCGCCGCGTGATCAGTGACAAGCGCCTCATGGTCACGTCCCTGGTCATCAACTGGGTGCTAGCTCCGGCGTTCATGTTTGCCCTGGCCTGGATCTTCCTGGCCGACCTGCCCGAGTACCGAACCGGCCTCATCATCGTGGGCCTGGCGCGCTGCATTGCCATGGTGCTGATCTGGAACGACCTGGCCTGCGGCGACCGCGAGGCAGCTGCGGTGCTGGTGGCCATCAACTCGGTGTTCCAGGTCGTTGCCTTCGGGGCCCTTGGCTGGGTCTACCTCCAGGTGCTGCCCTCTTGGCTGGGTCTGGAGACGACCTCGGCTGGGTTCTCGGTGTGGGCCATCACGGCCAGTGTGCTGGTGTTCCTCGGCATCCCGCTGCTGGCCGGGTTCCTCACCCGCACCATTGGCGAGCGAGCCAAGGGCCGCGAGTGGTACGAGTCCAAGCTGCTGCCCAAGATCGGCCCTTGGGCTCTCTACGGCCTGCTGTTCACCATCGTGATCCTCTTCGCCCTCCAGGGCGACACCATCATTTCGGAGCCTCTGAACGTGGCTCGGATCGCACTGCCGCTGCTCGTCTACTTCGCCGTGGTGTTCTCAGCCAGCCTGCTCATCGGCCGCGCCCTCAAGATGGGCTACCCGCGGGCCACCACGCTTGCCTTCACCGCAGCGGGCAACAACTTCGAGCTTGCTATCGCGGTGGCCATTGCCACCTTTGGCGTGACCTCCGGCCAGGCCCTGGCCGGGGTAGTTGGGCCCCTCATCGAGGTACCCGCGCTGGTCGGCCTGGTCTACGTGTCCCTGTGGGCCCGCCGCCACCTCTTCCCTGACCCCATCTCTTCGGCGGCCAGTGCGCCCTCGGAGCCTCAGCAAGGAGTCCGCCTGTGAGTGACCGACCCAGTGTCTTGTTTGTCTGCGTGCACAACGCCGGCAGGTCCCAGATGGCAGCAGCGTTCCTGCACCACCACCTCTCGGGCGGTGCCATTGAGGTCCGCTCGGCCGGGTCTGAGCCTGCCGACCAGGTGAACCCGGCGGCAGTGGCGGCCATGGCTGAGCTTGGCATCGACATCTCGGCTGAGAAGCCCAAGATCCTCACCGACGACGCCGTGCGCGAGTCCGACGTGGTTGTCACCATGGGCTGTGGCGACACCTGCCCGTTCTACCCCGGCAAGCGCTACGAGGACTGGGTGCTCGAGGACCCAGCGGGCAAGGGCGTTGCGTTCGTGCGCCCGATCCGCGACGAGATCCGCGGCTGCATCGAAGCCCTCATTGCAGAACTTACCCCGGCAAGGGCCTGACATGACAACGCCTAGCGAGACCGCTGTCCCACTCCACGGCCTAATTAGCGACGCCCAGGTGCTGCAGAGCATCGCGGCCCAGCTGGCTCGTCGCTTCGCCGGGATTTTCGCAGCTGAGACCGTCGAGCGCTACGTGTTCGAGTCCTACACCGCCCTGGCGCGCACGGCCAGGGTCAAGAGCCACCTGGTGCCCCTCACCGAGCGCTTTGCCAGCGACCGTCTCACCGCGCTAGCCACGGCCAAAGGCGCAATCGAGCGCACCGGGCCTGAGGTGCTGTTCGTCTGTGTGCAGAACGCAGGCCGGTCCCAGATGGCAGCAGCGCTGCTCAAGGCCTACGCCGGTGACCGAGTCAACGTTCGTTCGGCTGGTTCGGCTCCTGGCGAAGTCATCGAGCCCCACGTCGTCGAGGCCATGGCGCGACGAGGCCTCAGCCTGGCCGAAGAGTTCCCCAAGCCCCTCACTGACGACGTGATCCAGGCAGCTGACGTGCTCATCACCATGGGCTGCGGAGACTCCTGCCCCATCTACCCGGGCAAGCGGTACCTCGACTGGAGTATTACCGATCCCGCGGGCGAGAGCCTTGACGAGACGATCCAGATCGCAGCCGAGATCGACACCCGCGTGCGCAAGCTGCTCGACGAGCTGATGGGCGCCTGACCATGACCAAGCCGGGCAAGGCCATCAACCAGCTGTCGGCTGAGTCACTGGCCGAGGTCGGCGTTGACATCAGCGCTGAGACTCCGAAGGCCATCACCAAGGACATGGTGCGCGCAGCCGACGTTGTGGTCACTCTTGGCCGCGAGGCTCACGTTGACGAGGTGCCAGGTACGCGGTTCGAGAACTGGGACACCGATGAGCCCTCTGACCGAGGCATCGAGGGCATGGAACGCATGCGCCTAGTCCGTGACGACATTGCGCGTCGAGTCGACGGGCTACGCCAGCGGCTGCTGGTCGACATCGACCTCGAGCGGCCGCCGACGTCGTCAGAGCGGTCTATCGCTTGCCTAGAGCTCGGCCTCTAGCGGCTCTTCATACCTGCGGTGGGTCGGCTGCGACACGCCGGTGAGGCGGATGCGTTGATTTGAGGGTCGAGGTCCTCAGGATCGGTAGCGACCAAGCAACCTGTTACCGAGGACCTCGACGATGCCTGAGCCTACGGGCTGTGTGCGCTGCTGCACGCGCACCGACACCTACTGTTCCAGCTGTGACCTGCTCGTGGGGTTGCCCGGCCTGCACGTGGTCGACGTCGCCGAGAGTGGTGATGCCGACCATGGTGGGCGGGCCAGGTTGACGGTGACGGTCGAGTCGGGGGCCACCGACGAGGGGTGCCGAGTCTGTGGGGTGATCGCGGCCAGCCGCGGACGCCGGTCGGTCATCCTGGTCGATGCGCCGTGTTTTGGTCGGCCGGTGAGGTTGGTGTGGCGCAAGCGGACGTGGCGGTGCCGGGAGCCGGCGTGCCCGGTCGGGTCGTTCACCGAGCAGGACGACCAGGTCTGTCGGCCCCGTGGATTGTTGACCGTCCGGTCTGCCTGGTGGGCGATCGGTCAGCTCCGCGGTGAGCACGCTTCGGTCCTCGGCCTGGCCCGGCAGTTGGGCACGTCGTGGCGGACTGTGTGGCGGACGGTCAAGCCGCTGCTGGAGCAGCTGGCCGCTGATCCGGCCCGGTTCGACGGTGTCACCACCCTCGGCGTCGACGAACACATCTGGCACCACGTCAACGAGCGTGACCGGGGTCCGCGGGCGTTGACGGGAATGGTCGATCTCACCCGTGACCAGGCCGGACGCACCCGGGCCCGACTGTTGGACCTGGTCCCGGGCCGGTCGGGAAAGGCCTACGCCGACTGGCTCAAAGACCGCGGCGATCCGTTCCGCAAGCGGGTCAAGGTCGCCACCCTGGACCCGTTCCACGGCTACAAAAATGCGATCGACGACCAGCTCGACGACGCCACCTCGGTCGTGGACGCCTTCCATATCGTGAAGCTCGGCAGCCAGGTCGTCGACGAGGTCCGCCGCCGTGTCCAGCAGGCCATCCACGCCCACCGGGGCCGTCGTGACGACCCGCTCTACGGCATCCGCAACGTGCTGCGCTGCGCCGAGGAGCGGCTCACCGACCGCCAACGCGAACGGCTCGCCACCGCGGTCGACGCCGATGAGCGTCACCTCGAAGTCCTGATCGCGTGGCGGTGCGCCCAACAGCTCCGCGCGGTCTACCACCAACCCGACCCGGCCGCCGGACGGCGGCTCGCCGAACAGGTCCTGGCCAGCTTCCCCAGCTGCCCGATCCCCGAGGTCGCCCGGCTCGGCCGGACCCTGAAGCGGTGGCAGGCCGAGTTCTTGGCCTACTTCGACACGGCCGGCGCCAACAACGGCGGCACTGAAGCGGTCAACGGACTCATAGAGCTCCACCGCCGCATCGCCCGCGGCTTCAGAAACCGCGACAACTACCGGCTAAGGATGCTGCTGATCGGCGGCGGACTCGACAAGATCAACATCCCAAACCCACCGCAGGTATGAAGAGCCCCTCTAGCCAGCGAGTGACGGCACGCCGTCATACCGTCACTACCCATATCCCAGCCTCGCTGGGTGCGTCTAAACCCCATATCCCAGCCTCGCTGGGTGCGTCTAAACCTCCACACCGAACGACGCCGCAGCGCCGCGCAGCAGGCCGCGGCGGTGGGTGCAGGCTATGCCACTCTGGCGAAGAGCTCTGCTTGTTCAAGCACTAGCTCGATGGCCTTCTCCTCCAGGTCCGGCGGGTAGCCGTGCCTTGCCAGGAGCCGACGGACCTTCGAGCGCATGCCAGCGCGGACGGCTTCCTTGAGATTCCAGTCGATGGTGGCGCTGCTGCGGACCGACGTGACGAGGTCCGCGGCGATCTTCTTGAGCTTGTCGTCGCCCAGCTCCAGCACGGCGGCGTCGTTCTGCAGGATCGCGTCGTAAAACGCTGCCTCAGCCTCGGAGAGCCCAAGCTGCTCGTGGCGCTTCGCCTGCTCGCGCATCTCCTTGGCAAGCTCGACCAGCTCGGCGATGATCTCGGCCGTCGTCAGCGATCGGTTGGTGTACCGGTTGACGGCTTCTTCGAGCTGCTCTGAGAACTTCCGGGCTTGCACCAAGTTGCTGCGCTGGACGGTCTTGATCTGGTCGGCCAACAGCCGGCGCAGGAGGCCCATCTGCAGGTTGGGCTTGTCCTTGTGGGCGAGAGAGTCGAGGAACTGATCGGACAGCAGCGACAACTCCGGGGTGTCGACCCCGGCGAGCTTGTAGATGTCGACGACCTCGTCTGCGGCAACAGCTTCGTTGACGAGCTGACCGATGGCAGTGTCTATCTCGACCGCGCCGGATCCGCCGCGCCCGGAGTCAGGGTTCTGAATCTTGATGATCGCGGCTCGGATGTCAGTGAAGAGCCGAACGTCGTCACGGATCGCGGCAGCCTCATCCCGTGAGCCGGCCAGGGCGTACGCCTTGGCTAGCGCGAGGACCTGGTCGAGGTAGCGCTCGGTGCGGTCGGGGTCGGCCAAGATGAAGTCCAGCACCTTAGCGTGCTCGGCCAGGCGCTGGGCTGCGGTCAGGTTCGGTGAGGAGTCGAAGGCGCAACCGTGGAGAAGGCTGCTGACAATGTCGTGCTTCTCCAACATGACGGCGACCATTTCCTCGATGGGCACCCCAGCCTGGTCTTGGTCGGAGGGCGAGTACTCCGCGAGCGCCTTCTGGAGGTTGGAGAAGAGCCCGATGTAGTCGACGATGAGCCCGCCGGGCTTGTCGCGGAAGGTGCGGTTGACCCGTGCGATGGCTTGCATCAGTCCGGCACCCTGCATGGTCTTGTCGACGTACATGGTGTGCATCGCCGGAGCGTCGAACCCCGTCAGCCACATGTCGCGAACGATGACCAGCTCTAAAGGGTCGTCGGGGTCCTTGGCACGGGCCTTGAGTTCCTTGCGGACGTCCTTGGAGTACAGATGGGGCTGCAGCTCCTTCACGTCGGCAGCTGACCCGGTCATGACGACCTTGATTCGACCTTGCTTAGGGTCGTCGCTGTGCCAGTCAGGACGTAGCGCGACGATCTTGGCGTACAGGCGTGCGGCGATTTTTCGGGACATCGTCACGATCATGGCCTTGCCAACCATGGCCTGTCGGCGCTTCTCCCAGTGTTCGACGAGGTCAGCCGCGATGAGATCTAGCCGTTCCTCAGCCCCTACAACGGCTTCGAGCCGCGCCCATCGGGACTTGGCCCGGGTGGCCTCGTCTTCTTCGACCTCAGAGGTGATCTCATCGGCAAGCTCGTCTAGCGCGGCCATGTCGGCCTCGGAGAGAGTGACCTTGGCGAGTCGCGACTCATAGAAGATCTTGACCGTCGCGCCGTCCTCTACCGCGCGGGTGAGGTCATAGACGTCGATGTAGTCACCGAAGACGGCCTGCGTGGACTTGTCTGTGGACTCGATCGGGGTGCCGGTGAAGCCGAGAAAGGTCGCGCCGGGTAGTGCGTCACGCATGTGCTTGGCCAGGCCAGCCTTGAGGGTGCCATCGGCCGCCAGCCTCTCGGAGAAGCCGTACTGAGAGCGGTGTGCCTCGTCGGCGACGACAACGACGTTGCGGCGGTCGGTGAGGGTCGGGTTCGTGTCGCCCCCCGATTCCGGGGCGAACTTCTGCAAGGTGGTGAAGACGATCCCACCAGAGGTACGCCGCAGCAGGGTGCGCAGCTCAGCCCGGGACCCCGCTTGCACTGGCCGCTCCGGCAGGATCGCAGCTGGCGCGAACACCTCCCCGAACAACTGGTCATCGAGGTCGTTGCGATCTGTCAGGAACACCAGAGTGGGGTTGCCCATGCGTGCGTCGCGCATCACTTTGGCGGCATAGAGCAGCATCTCAATCGACTTGCCCGAGCCCTGCGTGTGCCAGACGACGCCCGCACGCCGGTCACCTTCCGGGCTCGCGGCTTCGACGGTCTTCCGCACGGCGGCGTTGACGGCCCAGTACTGGTGGTACTTCGCCACCCGCTTCATCAGGCCGTGTGACTCTTCACTGAAGGTCACAAAGTTCCGCACGATGTCGAGGAACCGGGACGGCTGAAACACTCCCTTGATGAGGACCTCCAGCGCCGGTCGGCCGGTGACCACCTCACGCCCGTCGATGGTCTTCCATGGCGCGTAGTGCTCGAAGCCAGCAGAGAGGGAGCTGATCGCCGCGCTGACGCCATCCGAGATGACGGTGACGGCGTTCGGCGTGAACAGCGCCGGGATGTCACCGCGGTAGGTCTGAACCTGGTTCCAAGCAGTCTTCAAGGTGGCATGCGCGTTGGCCGGGCTCTTCAGCTCGAGTAAGCCGAGCGGGATGCCGTTGACGAAGACCAGCACGTCTGGCCGTCGGTTCTTCGCGCCGACGATCGTGAACTGGTTGACGGCGAGCCAGTCGTTGTTACCCGGGTCCTCGAAGTCGATCAGCCCGAGCGGGACCGTCCGCAGAGCACCGTCCTTATCGCGGTACTCCACCGGCACGCCTCCGGTAAGCAGCTGGTGGACCCGAAAGTTCTCTCCCAGTTCCGATTGCGACTCGGCGCGCTCAAGACGCTTGACCGCTTCGTCGACGAGATCGGGGTGATCGGGGTTGATCCGGCGCACTGCTTCTCGCAGCCGGTCGTAGAGGTAGACCTGCTCGTAGGACGCTCGTTCAGGTCGTGCTCCGTCCGGCGCCAGACTTGGCCCGTGCTCCGTCGACCACCCGACCTGGCGCAGGTACTCCAGAGCCGCATCCTCGATGGTCGACTCGTTGAAGGTGCTCAACCGACGGCCTCCTGAAGTGCCTCAACGGCACCCTCTACCCGAACACGGCCCGAGAGCATCCCTGGGATCAGCGCATCTCGCAGAGCCGCAAGAAGGCTGTTCTCAGCGCGTGCCTGGCTGGCTCGGCGGCGAAGAGGCATGGTCGCCTGCTCGAACGCTGTTACGGCCGACAGTTCGGTCGGCACAGTGACTGGAAAGGCACCCATTGCATCGATGCTGACGGCCGGATAGGCGCTTCCGTGGGCGACCGACTCAAGGTAACCGGCGAACTCAGGTGAGCCCGCCAGGGTTGTTAACAGCGAACATCCGATTGCGGCCGAGGGCGTCATAACCGCGAACCCGGTCGAGACAACAGTTCGAGGATCGGGATCGATGATCAGCGCGAACGATTGACGGCCGGGGCGGACGGTTGAACCTGGATCCACTGATTCTGTTGTGGTGGCTTGCGCGTCGTGAAAGACGAATGCCCTTCTGACCAGGGAGAATACGGCTTAGCGAAGGTCGTATCAGCCCGGAAAGAA
>JAABUN010008820.1_pt1 | contig 10139 bp, 8 predicted proteins | sample 5559311 | NCBI WGS metagenome assembly JAABUN01 (sample SAMN10711877, study PRJNA513370) | rock metagenome | isolation source: Antarctica rocks | place: Antarctica: Victoria Land, Siegfried Peak sud
CCGGAAGGGGCCTTTGCCGTCCGGGACGTTCATCACCCCGGAGATCCGCTCCCCGTCCCCGCGGTAGGTGACCAGATAGCGCTTGTACGCCCCCGCGTCCCCCAGCTCCCGACCCAGCTTCAGGTCACGGCCGTCGTACGTCTTCTGGATCAGGGCGTCCATCGAGATGGGGTTGGGCTTGGCCGCCGGCTCCTCGCTTTCTGAGCCTGTCGAAGGGCTCGGGGTAGGCGCCTCGCTCCCTGAGCCCGTCGAAGGGCTGGCCGAAGTCGAAGGGCTGGCCGGGCCGGCGGACGAGGTGGGCCCTGCCGACGCCGACGAGGTGGGAGTGCCCGCACCGCCCGCCGGACTGGACCCGGTCGGGGGCGACCCCGGGGTCGTGGGGTCGGAGGAGCAGCCGCTGAACAGCACGAGCATCAGGACCGGGGCGAAGACGGACGGCCTCATGCCCCGAGTCTGCCCGGGCCGATCAAGCGTCCGGCGGCTCAGCGTCGGGCCCGCTGGAGCCGATGTCGACCCGGTGCCGGGCCATCGCCTCGGCCATGGCGGCCATGAACTCTTCGATCACCCGCAGTTGGTCCACGTCGAAGCGGTCCATCACCGCCGCGCCCATCTGACCCAGCGGCGCAAAGAACTGCCGCGCCAGGGCCTGGCCCGGCGCCGCCCGGCGCAGCCGGACCTGCCGCCGGTCGTACCTATCCGGTTCCCGGCTCACGTGACCGGCGAGGACCAGCCGGTCGACGGTTCCGGTGACGGCGCCGGAGGTCAGGTCGAGCTCACGACGAAGGTCGCCCGGGGTGGCCGGCGTCCCCTGCCGGTCGGCGTTCATGATCACCACCAGGGCCCGCAGATCCGTGTGGTGCATCGCATGGGTCTTGGCGAAGACCTCGATGACCCGCCCTGCCTCGGAGCCGTAGCGAGCCAGATGCTCTTCGATCCGGTCGCAGAGGAAGTCCCGCTGCTCGTCAGTCATCCGCTTGTCCTTCCGTCCGCTGGGCTGTACCTTACTCGGTAAGATATTTAGTAGATGAGAGGTATTTGTGACCCGCGCCCTCCGGTTCGCCCAGCTGTTCACCGGGCGCCTCAGCGCCTGGATCGTGATCGTAGCCGCGCTCACGGTCGGCGGTGGGCTGATTGCCCTGGCCCCCAGCCTGCAGGTCAACGACGACCCGGCCGCCCGGTTGCCGGCCGATGCGCAGTCCACCCGGGTCGCCCTGCTGCAGCAGCAGCTGCCCTCCGGGGCCCTCAACCCGGCGCTGGTCGTCTACAGCCGCCCGGGCGGGCTGCTGTCGGAGTCGGACCTGGCCGCCCTGGCGGAGCCGGGCGCAAAGCTCGGCCCGATCGCCCTCGACGGACGGGTCTCCCCGCCCCAGGTCGCCCCCGACCGGAGCGCGGCCCTGATCGCCGTCCCGCTCTCCGGCGAGGTGGAGGGCAGCGAGACGGCCGAGTCGGTCCGGCTGATCAGGGAAGCCGTACGCCAGGACCTCCCGGCCGGCCTGGTGGCCCAGGTCACCGGCGGCGCCGGGTTCACCGCGGACATCGAGTCCGCCTTCGCCGGGGCCGACATCAAGCTGCTGCTGACCACCGCGGCTGTGGTGACGGTGCTGCTGCTGATCACCTACCGGAGCCCGATCCTCTGGATCATCCCGCTCGCGGTCGTCGGTTTGGCCGACCAGGTGACCGCCAGCCTGGTGGCCCTCCTCTCCCGGCACAGTGGACTGGCCTTCGACGCAGGCACCAACGGGATCGTCTCGGTGCTGGTCTTCGGGGCCGGTACGGACTACGCGCTGCTGCTGATCGCCCGCTACCGCGAGGAGCTGCGCCGCGAACCGGACCGGCGCCAGGCCATGCGGCGAGCCTGGGTCGGGGCCGGACCGGCCATCGCGGCGTCCGGGGTGACGGTGATCCTGGCCCTCGGCACCCTGCTGCTCGCGACCTTCGGCGGCAACCGGGCGATAGGCGTCGGTGGGGCCGTGGGGATCGTGGTGGCCCTGGTCTTCGGTCTGGTCGTGCTGCCCGCCGCCCTGGTGGTCTGTCCGCGGGGGTTGTTCTGGCCGCTGGTCCCGCGCGTCCAGGGTCCGGGCGCCGACCCCGAGGTCGGCGGTCGGGGTTGGCGCCGGATCGGCCTGGCCACGGCCCGGCGTCCCTGGCCGGTGATCGTGGCCTCCCTCCTGGTTCTCGTCGGCCTGAGCGCCGGGACCCTGACCACCGGCTTCGGGTTGAGCCAGGCCGACACCTTTCGCACCAAGGCCGAGTCCGTCGACGGGCTGAAGACCGTGTCGGCCTCCTTCCCGGCGGGGACCGTGTCGCCCGTGGTGGTCATGACGACCCCGGCCCAGCTCGACCGGGTCGTGACCCGGGTCGAGGCGGTGAGCGGGGTGGCCGCCCTACGGCCGGGGGAGGAGACGGACACCATCGCCGAGCTCGACGTGACGATCACCGCCGCGCCGGACACGGCGGAGAGCTACGACACCGTCCGTGCACTGCGGACCGCCGTGGTGACGGCTGACTCCGAGGCTGCGGTGGGCGGGGCGGTGGCCACCAACCTCGACGCCCGGGACGCCTCCGTACGCGATCTGCAGGTGATCACCCCGCTGATCCTGGCCGTGGTCCTGCTCGTCCTGGTCGTGCTGCTCCGAGCGCTGGTCGCTCCCCTGGTGCTGATCGGCACGGTGGTCATCAGCTTCTTCGCCGCACTCGGGGCCGGCAGCCTGGTCTTCACCTACCTGCTCGGCTTCCCCGCGCTGGACTACCAGGTGCCACTGCTGGCCTTCCTGTTCCTGGTCGCCCTGGGGGTGGACTACAACATCTTCCTGGTCAGCCGGGCGCGGGAGGAGGCGTCCCAGCACGGCACCCGGATCGGCATCGTCAATGCCCTGGCCCTGACGGGTGGGGTGATCACCAGCGCCGGGGTGCTGCTCGCGGCGGTGTTCACCGTCCTGGGTGTGCTGCCGGTCATCGTGCTGACCGAGATCGGGATCATCGTGGGACTCGGCGTGCTGCTGGACACCCTGCTGGTCCGTACGGTGCTGGTCCCCGCCCTGGTGCACGTGCTCGGCGAGCGTTTCTGGTGGCCGGGCCGGGTCAGCCCGGTCGAGGTTCCCCGGCGAGCGCTCAGTTGAGCCCGTTGCCGATGGGAGCCCCGTGCACTGGGCGCTTCGCCGCGAGCCCACGCTCGAACCCGACCTCCGCCCAGTGCGCCAGCAGGTCGTAGTCCATCCGGTTGGCCGCCATGATGAGCATCCCGACCGCCAGCAGCTCGTGCCCGACGTGCACCTGAGGCCAGGCCAGCCAGGAGCCGGCCGTGATCCCCGCCGCCTCGGCGATCAGGTCGTCGCGACCCTGGGCGATCTCGCGCAGCTCGGCGATCGAGGTGTCCAGCGGTCGCCGCTCCACCGCATAGCGCCACGCCGTGCCGTGCAGGGCGGAGATGAGCAGGTTGTCCGCGGTGGCCATGGATTCAGTATCGAACACCTGTACGAATATGGCCAGCAGGCCCGGCCCGGCTGGGTAAGACCGGCCACAATGGACGGCGATGACCGCCACCGCCCTACCCAAGACCCGACCCCGCAGCCCGCCCACCACCGCCGCACTGCCGGAGCGTCGTGGGATCACGGTCGTGTTCGCCGGTCTGATGGCGGGCCTGCTGCTGTCCGAGCTGAACGAGACCATCTTCGCCACCGCCCTGCCCAGCGTGGTGGGCGAGCTGCGCGGGGTTGACCACATGCTGTGGGTGACCACGGCGTACGTGCTGGCCGGCACCATCGTGATGCCCGTCTACGGCAAGCTCAGCGACCAGGTGGGTCGTCGCGGGCTTTTCGTCACCGCCCTGGTGATCTTCCTGGCCGGATCGGTGGTCGGCGGCCTCAGCCCGAGCATGGGGTGGTTGATCATCGGGCGCGCCATCCAGGGCTTGGGAGCCGGCGGTCTGCTGATCTTGGTCCAGGCGATCATCGCCGACCTGATCCCGGCCCGGCAGCGGGCCCGCTACCTCAGTGCCATGGGCGCGGTGTTCGCGGTGTCCGCCGCCCTCGGACCGGTGCTCGGCGGCTGGTTGACCGCCGGGGTCGGCTGGCGCTGGGCGTTCTGGATCAACCTGCCGCTCGGAGCGCTGGCCATCACCTCGGCCCTGCTCTTCCTGCGCGGCCCGCGCCAGGAGCGGGCGCGGGTCCGGCTCGACGTCTGGGGCATCACCTCGATGGCCCTGGCCGTCACGTCGGTCGTCCTGCTCACCTCGTGGGCCGGCACCCGCTACGCCTGGACCTCGCCGGTGGTGCTGACCCTGGCCGCCGCCGCCATCGCCGCCGGCCTCGGGTTCGTGCTGATCGAGCGGCGTGCCGCCCAGCCGCTGATCGACCTGCGGCTGTTCGGCAACCGGAACTTCACCCTGGCCACGGTGTCGGGACTCATCACCGCGGTGGCCATGTTCGGCACCATCGCCTACCTCCCGACCTACCTGCAGATGGTCAGTGGTCTGAACCCGATGCACTCGGGGCTGATGATGCTCGCCCTCATCGCCGGCCTTGGCTCCGCCACCGTCGGCTCGGCCCAGATCGTCAGCCGCACGGGTCGCTACAAGTGGCTGCCGGTCATCGGCTCGGGTGTGGTGGCGATCGCCCTGGTGCTGCTGTCCACCCTGACCCCCGGGACCGATCTCCGGATCATCGGCGTAGCCCTGTTCGTCCTCGGGGCCGGTATCGGCTGTGGCCTCCAGCTGCTGCTGCTCATCGTGCAGAACTCGGTCCCCGCCGACCGGCTCGGCACCGCCACCGCCGCCAACGACTTCTTCCGCGAGATCGGGGTGTCGGTGGGCTCGGCCGCCGTCGGCGCACTGTTCACCTACCGGCTCGGCGCCCTGTTGCGTGACCGGCTGTCTGGATCTGGCGCCGGGCTCGACACCCAGGCCCTGACCCCGGAGCTCGTCCAGCAGCTGCCGGACGGCCTCCGTACGATCGTGGCCGCGGCCTACAACGACGCCCTGACCCCGGTGTTCCTGCTGCTCGTCCCGCTGCTGGTCGTCAGCATGATCGGCCTGGCCATGATCAGACCCGTGCCGCTGGCGACCACGGTCGAGGACCCGGAGGATTAGCCGGTGAGCATTCGCACCGTGCACCCGACGGCCGAGGCGCCGCGCTTCTCGGTGGTCATCCCGGCCTACAACGAGGCCGGCTATCTCGAGGCAACCCTGCGGTCTCTGCAGCAGCAGCGATTCACCGGCACGTACGAGGTGATCGTGGTGGACAACAACAGCACCGACGACACCGCGGAGATCGCGGCACGGCTGGGCGCGATGGTGCTGCACGAACCGCAGCCAGGGGTGTGCTGGGCGCGGCAGAGCGGCACCCTGGCCGCCCGGGGAGAGATCGTCGCCTCGACCGACGCCGACACGGTGCACCCGCCGGACTGGCTCAGCCGGCTGGATGAGTCCTTCCGTCGCCACCCGGACGCGATCGCGGTGGCCGGGCCCTGCCGCTACCAGGACCCGCTGTGGTGGGCTGTCGTCTTCCCGCGGCTGTGGTTCGCCGCCATCGCGGTCGGGGCCCGGCTGACCGGTCGCCTCTTCTACCTGACCGCCACCAACGTCGCCTTCCGCCGCACCTCGTTCCCCGGTTACGACACCAACCTCACCCAGGGCGGCGACGAGTTCGACTTCCTGCGCCGGCTGCAGTCCCGGGGCCGGATCGTCTGGGACGCGTACAACCCGGTGCTCACGTCGTCGCGCCGGATGGACCAGGGCCTGCTGCACACCCTCGTCGTGTCGTACGGCTACCACTACGCGCTCTCCCTCTGGTTGAACCGCTGGACGTCCCGCTCGGTGCTCGGACCAGCACCGGCCATTCGGCGGAAGCACGCCCACCTCGTACGCCGCCGGCGCCAGAACTGGCAGGCCGGGTTCATCACCGGTGTGCTCGCCGCGGTGGCGCTGCGCAGGGCCTGGACCCTGCGCCGTTCCGCACCGGGTCCAGCGTCCGCTGGACCGGGGTCGCCACCGGTTGCCACCACACCCAAGCCTGGGTCGACGGCGGAGCCATCGAGCTCAATGACCTGACTCTGCGGCTATCACCACCACAACTCCGTCAGCCACGGCTGGCGCGGTCAGCTCGACGACGACGGCCTCCCCGCCTGGATCCCACCCGCGTGGGTCGACCGGGCCCGGACCCCGATGACCAACCACCGCATCGTCACTCGGCAGGCCAGACGCGCAGTCGCGCATCATCCTCCGCGCCAATCACCGTCCCGACGCTGTCAGCCCTGGGCGCCGCGCGGGCCGCCGGTTGACGAGGCCCGGACCTATGGGCCCCGGGTGGTACTTTCACCAGGAGTCTCATGTCCCACTTCCTCCTGCCCAGCACCCCTATCTACGGACATGTCGCCCCGATGCTGGTCATCGGACGCGGTCTGGTCGAGCGGGGCCACCGGGTCAGCGTGCTGACGGGTCGGAAGTACCGGCGGGCGGTCGAGTCCGGGGGGATGACCTTCCTGCCCATCCCCGCCGAGGTGGACTACGACGACGCCCACCTCGACCAGTGGCTACCGAATCGGGAGCGCTTCAAGGGGATCGCGGCTGGACGCTACGACATCATCGGCTTGTTCGTCGGTCCGCTGCGGGCTCAGCACGACGCTCTGCGAAGAGCCCTGGACCGCGGTCGCTACGACGCTGTGGTCTGCGAGTCCGCCTTCCTCGGTGCGTTGCCGACCCTGCTCACCGTCCCGGCCGTCGACCGGATCCCGGTCGTCGGGGTCTCGGCCACCCCCATGTCCTTGACCAGCGTGGACTGCGCCCCCTTCGGGTCGGGCCTGGATCCCGGCCGTTCGGCCTTCACCCGGCTCCGGAACCGTCAGATCCACTTCCTGCTGCATCGTGGTCCGTTGCGACCGGTGCAAGAAGCCCTGGACGCAGCCCTGTCCACCCTGGGCGTGCCGGAGACGGGCGCCAACTTTTTCGACCAGGCGGCCGCCTTCGACCTCACCTTCCAGCTCGCTGCGGCGGGCTTCGAGTATCCGCGACGGGAGATGCCGTCGACGGTTCGCTTCGTCGGCCCGCTGCGCCCCGACCTCGACCTGCCGGTGACCCTCCCGACGTGGTGGCCGGATCTGGACGGTTCCCGGCCGGTGGTGCACGTCACCCAGGGGACCTTGGACAACGCCGACCTGAGCAAGCTGATGGCCCCGGCCGTCCGGGGGCTGGCCGGAGAGGACGTGCTCGTGGTCGCGTCGACCGGCGGCCGACCGGTCCAGGACCTGGTCGACCACTTCCCCGGTGGGCTTCCCACCAACACCCGGGTGGCCGAGTTCCTGCCGTACGACCGGCTGCTGGCCCGCACCGACGTGGTGGTGACCAACGGGGGCTACGGCGGGGTCCAGCGAACACTGTCCGCCGGCCTGCCGCTGGTCGTCGCCGGTTCGTCGGAGGATAAGCCGGAGGTGGCCGCCCGGGTGGCCTGGTCGGGAACGGGGATCAACCTGCGCACCGGCACACCCACCCCGCGCCAGGTGCGACGGGCCGTGCGGACGACGCTGCGCACCCCCCGCTTCCGGGAGGAGGCCGAGCGGCTGCGCCGTCAGATCCAAGACCAGGGTGACCCCATGATCACCATCGTGGCCACCCTCGAGATGTTGACCAACGGCCAGCAAACCAAGCAAGCAGTGGCGCTCGCCCGGCTCCCGGGCGAGTGCGGACCCGGGTGTAGGCATTACCGTGTTGACGCGGCGCTAGTGGCGCGGTGCCGGTGAGTCTCCACAATCCCGCGACGAGACCCCGGCGTTACGATGACCGCGAGCGGAAGGGGCCGACGCCGTCGTGGGTACCAGAACCGGGACCGATAGGTCCGAGCTGATCACCCAGCCCGCGGACGCCCCGGAGGGCAATGCCGCCGAGCCGCTCCTGCAGCGGCTGGCCCTCCGGACGAGTTCGCTGCGCCAGTCAGAGCGAAAGGTCGCCGAGATCGTCCAGAACGATCCAGAGCTCTTTCTACACTCCACCATGGCTGCCGTGGCCGACGCCGCCGGGGTCAGTGAACCGACGGTCATGCGTTTTTGTACCGGCCTGGGCTTCGAGGGCTTCCAGTCGTTCAAGATCCACCTGGCCCAAGCTCTCGCGCTGGGCATCCCCGCCTCGCACTCAGCCATCAACGACGACGACTCCATACCCGAGCTGGCGACCAAGATCTTCGACCACAGCATCACCAGCCTCGACCGGGCGAGACGCCACCTCAGCACAGACACCATCGAGGCGGCCGTAGCGGCACTGTTACGAGCCTCCGAAGTCATCTTCATCGGCTTCGGGGCCTCCGGAATCATCGCGCAGGACGCCGCCCAGAAGTCCTCCCTCTTCGGTGTGCCCTGCCTGGCCCCGATGGACACGCACCAGCAATTCATGGCCGCCTCGACCAGCCGGCCGTCCACTGTGCTGGTGGCCATTTCCAACACGGGCCGTACCCAGTCCGTCATCCAGATCGCGACTCAGGCGAAGCAGAACGGAGCGACGGTGATCAGCATCACCGGGGGTGACTCGCCGCTGCAGGACGAGGCCGACATCAGCATCGTCGCCAAGACCTTCGAGGACACCGACATCTACACCCCGACCGTCAGCCGGCTCGCCGGTCTCGTCGTGATCGACATCCTCGCCACCTCAGTGGCGACCCACCGCGGCGGGGACCACCTCTCGATGATTCGGCAGATGAAGGAAGGCCTCGCCTCCTTCAGGACGGGTGGGCAACCCGGTCGCTGACCCCACGCCCCGGACCACGCCACAGCCGTACTACAAGTTTCCCGGGGGTTTGTGACTTTTCGACCGGGTTTGCCGCGTCAGGGTTGCGAACCTTGTAGTAAGGCTACAAGATGTTGCCGGGGCGGCGCAGCATCCTGCCTCTGCCTCCGACCAGCTCGGCGACGCTCGCTCGCCTCACGACGACGTGAAGGAGATCCACCCATGGTTCCGACGAAGACCTGGCGGCCCACCCGGCGCAGGCTGCTGTTCACCGCCGGCATGGTGGGCGTGGCGTCCTTGGCCACCGGTTGCTCGTCGGCCAGCGAGGAGGCCGCGAAGGCCGGCCCGGCCGCCAATCCCGCGGATGTCCAGTTGGTGGAGAGCGTCCGCAGCCTTTCGAACTCATATCACGCGAACTGGGTGGCCGGCGGAAAGTTGTTCGGCGAATCCGTCAGCAAAGAAGTCACCGTCATCTCCGACGAGGCCGACTCGCAGAAGCAGCTCGCGCAGATCAAGTCGCTGGCCGGCAGCGGCAAGGTCTTCGCTCTGAACGTCGACCCGAACACTTCCGCAGACACTGAGGCGATCGTCCGCGCGGTCTCGGACTCCGGGGGCTACGTCGTCACTCAGTGGAACAAGCCGGACGACCTCAATCCCTGGGACGTCGGCGACCACTGGGTAGCGCACATCAGCTTCGACGGCCGGGTGAGCGGCAAGGGCGTCTCGGCCGCCCTGTTCGAAGCCATGGGCGGGTCGGGCGGGATCATCGCGATCCAGGGGATCCTGGACAACGTCGCCTCCAAGCAGCGCTTCGCGGGGCTGGAGATGGCGATGGCGGAGTCGACGGGCATCGAGTTGCTGGACCAGCAGACGGCCAACTGGAGCCGGTCCGAGGCCCTTAGTGTCACCCAGACCCTGCTCGCCAAGCACCGCGGCAAGGTGAAGGGGGTCTGGGCGGCCAACGACGAGATGGCTCTAGGTGCCCTCGAGGCCCTGAAGGCGGCCGGGCTCGCCGGGAAGCTGCCGATCGTCGGCTTTGATGCCGTTCCGCAGGCGCTGGACGAGATCCAGAGCGGCCAGAACAAGTACGTGGCCACGGTCTCCACCGACCCGTACTGGCAGGGCGGTGCCGCGTTGTCGTTGGCCTTCCAGGTTGCCACCGGCAAGGTGGACGTCACGAGCCTGAGCAACGACAGGCGAGCCTTCTACGGCAAGCAAAGCGTGGTGACCAAGGACAACGCCGGTGACTTCACTGCCAAGCCCGTGCTCGCTGACCTGCAGGCTGACTTCGACGACCCGTGGGCGCGCAGCCAAGGCGCGATCACCACCTGAGACGGTGAGTCGGGCACCTCCTGCACGGCTCAGCCCCACCACCGGCAATCGACGACGAGGAACCCACGTGGCGGACACCACCAGCCAGGTCAGGGCCGCG
>JAABUN010008821.1_pt1 | contig 10137 bp, 8 predicted proteins | sample 5559311 | NCBI WGS metagenome assembly JAABUN01 (sample SAMN10711877, study PRJNA513370) | rock metagenome | isolation source: Antarctica rocks | place: Antarctica: Victoria Land, Siegfried Peak sud
GCGCTGACGGCGGTCACGGCGGCGACGTGATCCTCGTCGTCCGCAGCAACACCACGACCCTGCTCGACTACCACTACCACCCGCACCAGAAGGCCACGAGCGGCAGGCAGGGCGCCGGTTCGATGCGTACCGGGGCCGCCGGCGCCGACGTCGTCGTCCCGGTTCCGAACGGCACGGTCGTGTACGACGCGGAAGGTCACCAGCTCGCCGACCTCATCGGCGAGGGGGCGACCTACATAGCCGCCCGGGGTGGGCGCGGCGGGCTCGGCAACGCGAGCCTCGCCAGCGTCAAACGCAAGGCGCCGGGCTTCGCGCTACTGGGGGAGCCCGGCCAGTCGCGCGACCTCGTCCTCGAGCTCAAGAGCGTCGCCGACGTCGCGCTGGTGGGCTTCCCGAGCGCCGGCAAGTCGAGCCTGATCGCCGCCCTGTCGGCCGCCCGCCCGAAGATCGCCGACTACCCCTTTACGACGCTGGTGCCGAACCTGGGTGTGGTCGAGGCGGGCGGCGTGACCTTCACCGTCGCTGACGTGCCGGGCCTGATCCCGGGCGCGAGCCAGGGCAAGGGGCTGGGCCTTGAGTTCCTGCGCCACGTGGAGCGCTGCGCCGTACTCGTCCATGTCCTCGACTGCGCCACCCTCGAACCCGGCCGCGACCCGCTGACCGACTTCGACGTGCTCGAGCAGGAGCTCTCGCTTTACAAGGACGACGTCGCCCGGCTCACCCAGCGACCGCGACTGGTGGTGCTCAACAAGATCGACGTCCCGGAGGCGCGCGAGCTGGCCGATCTGGTGCAGCCCGAGCTCGAGGCCCGCGGCCTGCAGGTGTTCGCGCTGTCGGCAGCGACCCGCGAGGCCCTGCAGCCGCTGCTCTACGCGATGGCCAAGGTCGTCGCCGCGGACCGCGCCGCCAAGCCGGTCGAGCACGCCACCCGCATCGTGCTGCGCCCACGCGCGGTCGACGACCTGGGCTTCACGGTCACTCCCGACGACGAGGGCTTCCAGGTGCGCGGCGACAAGCCCGAGCGCTGGGTGCTGCAGACCGACTTCGGCAACGACGAGGCCGTGGGCTACCTGGCCGACCGGCTGGCCCGGCTGGGCGTGGAGAAGGCGCTGGCCGAGGCGGGGGCCGAGCCCGGCACCACGGTGTCGATCGGGGACGTCGCGTTCGAGTGGCAGCCGACCGACCTCGAGGTGTTCGCCTCCGGCCTGCGCGGCCAGGACGTACGCCTGGCGCAGGTCGACCGCACCAACGCCGACGAGCGCCGGCTGCAGAAGGACCTGCGCCGGGCCGAGCGGATGGGGCTGGACAAAAAGGCGCTCACTCAGGCGCTCGAAGACGCAGCGGAGTGACCCGCGAGGCTGTCGCCACCGCCCAGCGGCTGGTCGTCAAGGTGGGTTCGTCCTCGCTCACCACCGCCGCCGGAGGACTTGACCCGGCCCGGCTGGACACCCTCGTCGATGCGCTCGCCGTCCGTACCGGCTCGCTGGTGCTGGTGTCCTCCGGCGCCATCGCCGCGGGGCTCGCGCCGCTCGGGCTGGCCCGCCGGCCGCGCGACCTCGCCACCCAGCAGGCCGCCGCCTCGGTCGGCCAGATGCTGCTCGTGCAGCGCTACGCCACGGCTTTCGCGCGGCACGGCCGCACCGTCGGGCAGGTCCTGCTGACCGACGACGACGTCGTACGCCGTTCGCACTACCGCAACGCGCAGACCACGCTGGACCGGTTGCTCGCGCTGTCGGTGGTGCCGGTGGTGAACGAGAACGACGCGGTCGCCACCGAGGAGATCCGCTTCGGCGACAACGACCGGCTCGCTGCGCTCGTCGCCCATATCGTCCGCGCCGACGCGCTGCTGCTGCTGTCGGACGTCGATGGGCTGTACGACGGCGATCCGCGCCAGCCGGGGGCGCGGCTCGTCGCGCAGGTGGACGGTCCGCAGGACCTCGCGGCGGTGCGCATCGGTGGGACGGGCGATGCCGGGCTCGGGCGTGGCGGTATGGCCAGCAAGGTCGAGGCGGCGGCGCTCGCGACCGGCGCCGGCGTGCCGGTCCTGCTGGCTGCGACGGTGGATGTCGCCGCTGCGCTGCGGGGGGAGGGCGGCACCCTGTTCGCGGCCACCCGGACCCGCCCGCGCGGCCGGCTGCTGTGGCTCGCGCACGCCTCCACCCCCCGTGGCCGGCTGGTGCTCGACGCCGGGGCGGTCGCTGCGGTGTGCGGGCGCCGGAAGTCGCTGCTGCCCGCCGGTGTCACCGCTGTGGAGGGCGAGTTCGCCGCCGGTGACCCGGTCGAGCTGGTCGGCCCGGACGGTGTCGCCGTCGCCCGCGGGCTGGTCGCCTACGACGCCGCCGAGCTGCCGGCGCTGCTCGGCCGGTCGACCCGCGAGCTCGGGCTGCGCGAGGTCGTGCACCGCGACGACCTCGTGGTGCTGTAGCGGCGCGCCGCCGTACGCTCGTCGGCATGAACGAGGTGATCGAGGTCGCGACCCGGGCACGGGCGGCCGCGGCGCGGCTCGCGCCGCTGCACCGTCAGGCCAAGGACGCGGCGCTGCTTGCCATGGCGGATGCGCTGATCGAGAGCGTGGATCGGGTGCTGTCCGCCAACGAGCAGGACGTGGCAGCGGGGCGCGAGGCCGGCACCAGCGAGGCGCTGCTGGATCGCCTCGCGCTGACGCCCGCCCGCATCGAGGCGATGGCCGACGGCCTGCGGCACGTGGCGACCCTGCCCGATCCGGTCGGCGAGGTCGTACGCGGTAGCAGCCTGCCGAACGGGCTCGAGCTCCGGCAGGTGCGCGTCCCGCTCGGGGTCGTCGGCATCGTCTACGAGGCGCGGCCGAACGTCACCGCGGACGCCGCTGGGTTGTGCCTCAAGAGCGGCAACGCGGTGCTGCTGCGGGGGAGCGCGAGTGCGTACCGCTCCAACTCCGCACTCGTCGACGTGCTGGCGGCGGCGGCGACCAACGCCGGAATGCCGCCGGACAGCATCTCGCTGGTGCCGGGCACCGACCGCGCCAGCGTGAAGCAACTCATGCAGGCGCGCGGGCTCGTCGACGTCCTCATCCCGCGCGGCGGAGCCGGTCTGATCGCCGCGGTGGTCAGCGAGTCGCAGGTGCCGGTGATCGAGACCGGCGTGGGCAACTGCACCGTCTACGTCGACGCCTCCGCCGACCTCGACATGGCGGTCGCGATCATCGTCGACGCCAAGACCACCCGCCCGTCGGTCTGCAACGCGGCCGAGACGCTGCTCGTGCACGCCGACATCGCCGCGGACTTCCTGCCGCTCGCGGTGAAAGCCCTTCGCGACAAGGGAGTCACGCTGCACGCCGACGAGCGGGCGGCTGCCTACGATGACGACGCGGTGCCGGCCGACGAGCAGGACTGGGCAGCGGAATACCTCTCACTCGACCTCGCTATCGCGGTCGTCAACTCCCTCGACGACGCCGTGGCCCACATCCGCACCTGGGGCAGCGGGCACACCGAGGCGATCGTCACCCGCGATGTCGAGGCGTCGCGGCGCTTCGTCCGGAGCCTGGACAGCGCGGCCGTGATGGTCAATGCGAGCACCCGGTTCACCGACGGCTCGGAGTTCGGGTTCGGCGCCGAGATCGGCATCTCTACGCAGAAGCTGCACGCCCGGGGACCGATGGGCCTGCCGGAGCTGACGAGCACGACCTACGTCGTGCACGGTGACGGGCACGTACGCGGCTGAGTGACCCGAGCTCCCGAGGAGCGGACTGGCAGAATGCCATTCGGTTCTCACGCAAGGAGCGCACGTGCTGCAGCCTCAGTTCGCCTCGACCGCCGACGTTGCCGAGCGGCTCTCGGCGGCCGGCTACCTGACTGACGACGCGATCGCGACGACAGTCTTTCTCGCCGACCGACTCGGCAAGCCGCTGCTCGTGGAGGGTCCCGCCGGTGTCGGCAAGACCGAGCTGGCCAAGGCTGTCGCGCAGGCCACCGGCTCGGAGCTTCTCCGGCTGCAGTGCTACGAGGGGCTGGACGAGGCGCGGGCGCTGTACGAGTGGAACTACAAGAAGCAGCTGCTGCGCATCCAGGCTCACGGGATGAATCCCGCTGCAGAAGAGGGTGATTGGCACGACCTGCACGACGATATCTTTGCGGAGGAGTTCCTGCTGTCCCGGCCGCTGCTCAGTGCGATCCGCCAGACCGGGCCGACCGTCCTGCTCATCGACGAGACCGACAAGGCCGACGTCGAGGTGGAAGGCCTGCTGCTCGAGGTGCTGTCGGACTTCCAGATCACCATCCCCGAGCTGGGGACCATCGTCGCGACCCGCCGGCCGCTGGTCGTGCTGACCTCGAACGCCACCCGCGAGCTGTCCGAGGCGCTCAAGCGGCGCTGCCTTTACCTGCACCTGGACTACCCGAGCGCCGAGCGGGAGAAGGCGATCGTGCTGTCGCGGGTCCCGGAGATCGCCGAGCAACTGGCCGACCAGCTCGTCCGTACCGTCCGCGCGCTGCGGGCGATGGAGCTGAAGAAGTCACCGTCGATCTCGGAGTCGATCGACTGGGCCCGGACGCTGCTGGCGCTGGGCCTGGACACCCTGGACGAGCAGGCGGTACGCACCACCCTCGGCGTGGTGCTCAAGCACGCCAGCGACCACGAGCGGGCCGGCAGCCAGCTGAAGCTGAACTGACCGTGGCGAGCGGCGGCCTGATCGAGCGGGAGATCGGCTTCTTCCACGCCCTGCGCGAGGCCGGCGTGAGCATCTCGTTGGCCGAAGTTCTCGACGCCACAAGGGCTCTGGGCGTCATCGACCTGCCCGACCGAGAAAGCCTGCGGGCCGCCTACGCCGCGACGACGCTCAAGCGGCCGGCGCACCGAGCGGCCTTCGACACGCTGTTCGACCTGTGGTTCCCGGCGGTCACCGGTGAGCCCGAGGGCGGTGCGGGTGTGGTCGAGCCCGACCTCGAGGGTGAGCCGGGGGAAGGCCTCGACAACGCCGGCCGGCCGGACCTCGACGCGCTGCGCGAGACGCTTCGCCGTCTGCTGCTCGACGGCGACGAGCAGGCGATGCGGCGCTTCGCCCGTCAGACCGTGCGTGACCTCGGCCGGGCCGACACCGCACCCGGGCGGCAGGCATGGTTTTCCTACCGGGTGATGCGTGGCCTGTCGCCCGCGACGCTGACCGCCTCCCTGCTCGACACGATGCTGGCCGGTCAGCAGCGCGGTGGGCTGGCCGAAAAGGTCGCTCGGCAAACGGTCACCGACCGGATCCGCGCGTTCCAGGAGATGGTCGAGTCCGAGGTGCGCCGCCGGCTCGCCGAGGATCGCGGACCGGAGCAGCTCGGCAAGACCGCAGTGCAGCCGCTCGCCGAGCAGGTCGACTTCCTGCGGGCCAGCCGCAACGACATGGCCGAGCTGCGCCGCCAGGTGTTCCCGTTGGCCCGGCGCCTCGCCACCCGGCTGACCGCGAGGCGCCGGCTCGGGCGGTCCGGGCGGCTGGACTTCCGGCGTACCGTCCGCGCCTCGCTCGCCACCGGCGGTGTCCCGCTGGTCACCCACCACCGACCACACAAGCCGCACAAGCCGGAGCTGACGGTGCTGTGCGACGTGTCCGGGTCGGTGGCCGGTTTCGCGCACTTCACGCTGACGCTGGCGTACGCGCTGTCCGAGCAGTTCACCAAGGTGCGCGCCTTTGCCTTCATCGACACCTGCGACGAGGTGTCCAGGTTCTTCACCCCGGGCGGCGATGTCGCGGCCGCGCTGGCCCGGATGTCGGCCGAGGCGAACCTCGTCTGGTACGACGGGCACAGCGACTACGGCCACTCGATCCGGGAGTTCGCCACGTCCTACCCCGATGCCGTCGGCCCGCGCACCTCGCTGCTGATCCTCGGCGACGCCCGCAACAACTACCGGGCGACCGAGGTCGCCGTCCTGCGCTCGCTGGTCGCGAAGGCGCGCCACGCGTACTGGCTGAACCCGGAGCCACAGGCCTACTGGGGCTCGGGCGACAGCGCCACCGCGGCCTACGCCGAGGTCGTCGAGATGGTCGAGGTGCGTAATGCGGCGCAGCTCGAGGCGTTTGTCCAGCGGCTGCTGCCGACCTGAGCCCGACTAGGCTCTCGCGGCGTGGGGCGGCGCATCGGAGTCATGGGCGGGACGTTCGATCCCGTGCACCACGGCCACCTGTCCGCGGCCAGCGAGGTCGCGACCCGCTTCGCGCTCGACGAGGTCGTGTTCGTGCCGACCGGCACGCCGTGGCAGAAGGCCGAACGGATGGTCGCCCCTGCCGAGGACCGCTACCTCATGACGGTGATCGCGACGGCGGGCAACCCGCGCTTCTCGGTCAGCCGCATCGACGTGGACCGGCCGGGCGCCACCTACACCGTCGACACCCTGCGGGGGCTGCAGGCGGAGCTCGGTGAGGCCGAGCTGTTCTTCATCACCGGCTCCGACGCGCTCGCCCAGATCCTCGGCTGGCGCGCGGCCGACGACCTGTTCGGGCTCGCCCACTTCGTCGGTGTGAGCCGGCCGGGTTACGAGCCCGCGGACCTCACCGGACTGCCCGCCGGGGCGGTGACCCTGCTCGAGGTGCCGGCGCTCGCGATCTCCTCGAGCGACTGCCGGATGCGGGTCGAGCGCGGGGACCCGCTGTGGTACCTCGTGCCGGACGGCGTCGTGCAGTACATCAACAAGCGCCACCTCTACCGCGCCGGTGCCGGATGACGTCGCGGTCCTCGCGGTCCTCGCGGTCCTCGCGGTCCTCGCGGTCCTCGCGGTCCTCGCGGTCCTCGCGGGCCGGTCGGCGGGTCGAGCAGCGCCGACAGCGACGCCGCAAGCAAAGACGCGTGATCGGGTCTCTGCTCGGGGTGCTCGCTCTGCTGGCCGGCGGCTTCGCGGTCTACCTGGCGGCGGCCGACACCCCGGCTCCGCCGGCGCCGCCGGCTGCCGTGGGCCGCACCCAGACCACCCTGCTGCTGCAGGTGGCGGGGGCGGACGGGGTGAGCATCGCCAACGCGCTGCTGGGCCACGACCCGGGGCGGCAGGCCGGCGCGGTCTTGCTGCTGCCGCCGCAGGTGCTGGTCAACGTGCCCGGCTCCGGTCCGGCATCACTCGGGGCGCTCGCCGCCCTGCCCGCGGACACTTCCCGCGCCGCGCTGTCAGACCTCGCCGGCGTGGTCGTCGACAACAGCTGGACGCTCACGAAGCCGGCCCTCGCGGCGCTGGTGGACACCTTCGGTGGTGTCTCGGTGGAGGTCGACGCCCCGGTCGTGGACGGCCCGACCGTGCTGATCCCGCCCGGTGTGCAGCGGCTCGACGGCGCCCGGGCCGTGGCGCTCCTGGGCTTCCTTGCTCCGGGCGAGCAGGAGCAGGCGCGCCTCGCCCGGGTCCAGGATGTCTTCGACGCGCTGCTCGACGTGCTGCTGGGCACGCCCGCCGAACTCGCTCCGGTGCTGCAGGGCCTGGGCGAAGGGTCGGTCAGCAGCCTGGCGCCCCCGGGGCTGGCCGCCTTCCTGCTCGGTCTCGCCGAGGACGACGAGAACGCGCAGCTGCAGTACGACGTGCTGCCGGTCGTGCCCATCGATCCCGGTGAGGGCGTCACCGCCTTCCGCGTCGACGCCGATCGGACGCGCGCGCTGATCGGGCGGCTGTTCGCCGACTCCGTGCCGCCGGGCGTGGGTGAGCCCGGCAACCGCGTGCTCGTGCTGAACGGGGTGGGCACCCCGGGGCTGGGGGAGGTCGTGCGCGGCAAGCTGGTCCCGGCCGGCTTCGTGTTCGTCGGCTCCCGCAACGCGCCGAGTTTCGGCGTGGCCACCACCCAGATCCTCGTCCCCGCCGCGACGGCGGAAGCGCAGGCGCTGGGGCAGCGGGTCGCCGCGGCGATCGGCGTGCCGTCCACCAGCGTCGCCACCCAGGAGTTCGGCACGGTGGCCGACGTCGTCGTGCTGGTCGGCGCCGACTTCCAGCCCTGACGCGCCTACGCTGGCAGCACCTCCGACAAAAGGACGACGTGCCCGCCTCCGAACGCTCCGTCGAGCTTGGGCTGGCGGCTGCCCAGGCTGCCGCCGACAAGCTCGCAAGCGACGTCTTGCTGCTCGACGTGAGCGAGCAACTCGTCATCACCGACGTCTTCCTGCTCGCCTCCGCACCGAGCGACCGGCAGGTCAAGGCCGTCGTCGACGAGATCGAGGACCGGCTGCGTGAGCTCGGCGCCAAGCCGGTGCGCCGGGAGGGTGCAGAGGAGGCGCGCTGGGTCCTGCTCGACTTCGCCGACATCGTCGTGCACGTGCAGCACGAGGAGGAGCGCGTCTTCTACGCCCTCGAGCGACTGTGGAAGGACTGCCCGGTCATCCCGTTCAGCGACCGGGACGTCGAACGGGCAGTCGGCCGGCCCGCGTCGGGCTCCTCCTGAGCGCGTCCCGCCGCCTCGTCGTCCTCCGGCACGGCCGCACGGCGGACAACCTCGCCGGTGTCATCCAGGGACAGCTCGACACGCCGTTGGACGACGTCGGTTGTACGCAGGCCGAGCGCGTCGCCGAGATGCTCGCCCTGATGGCGCCGGCGCTCGTGCTCAGCAGCGACCTCGTGCGGGCCAGCGACACGGCGGAGGCACTGAGGGCGGCGACCGGGCTCGTCCCGGTGCTGGACGCCCGGCTCCGCGAGCTCTCGTTGGGCAGCTGGGAGGGGCTGACCTCCTCGCAGGCGCGGGAGAGCCACCCCGAGGAGCACGCGACCTGGCGCAGCGGCGCCGACGTGCGGCGGGGCGGCGGGGAGACTCGGCGGGAGGCCGGCGAGCGGGCGGCGGCCTGCGTCCGCGAGCACCTGCCCTCGGTTGCCCCCGGCGGGCTGATCGTGGTGGTCACGCACGGGGGCACCGCGCGGGCGGCGCTCGGCGTCCTGCTGGACCTGCCCGACGCGCGCTGGGTGCGGCTCGTGGCGCTCGGCAACGCCTGCTGGTCGGTGCTGGTCGAGGCCGACCTCGGGTGGCGGCTCGAGCAGCACAACATGGGCTTCACCGTCGGTGACCTGTCGATCGAGCCGGGGCGGTAGGGCCCGCCGGATCGCCCGGCCCGGGCGGTGATCCTTGTAGAGTTGCGGACCGCACGTCCGCGGGGCTGTGGCGCAGCTGGTAGCGCACCACACTGGCAGTGTGGGGGTCAGGGGTTCGAGTCCCCTCAGCTCCACCCGGAAAGTGCAGGTCAGGGCCTTGATCACCGATCAGGGCCCTGATTGCTGTCCCTCTGCAGCGCTCACCGACCGCCCCGTGGTCGCCAGTGGCGGCGTCTCCTCGCTCGACGACCTGCGGGTGCTCGCGGTGCTCGTACCGGGCGGGGTGGAGGGCGCGATCGTCGTGGTGCAGGTCGCCGCGCTGATCGACCCGCGCATGCTGATCGAGGTCGAGCGGTTGCCTGGAGCGGCGTGCCGCCTGCGCACAGCACCTTCGGCTAACCTGCCTTCGGCTAACCTGCTCCTCGGCAGGAGCGGAATCACCGCACGCGTCTCGCGGCGGCGTCTCGGCCTCTCGGATGCGCGGCCGATGTGCCAGGCGGGACCTCTCGGACAGGAGCGGAGAATCGACCTCGGCGACCGGTTCCGGGCGGCAGTGTCCGCGCCGCGTGACCCGTCCCGCCAACCTCCCCGGCCGATGCGCTCACCCCGGCCCGCCCGCTGATGGCGGTCTCTGTCCAGCCGCAGGACCAGAGCGTGCCGGAGGGGAAGCCCCGCGAGGTGGTCGAGGGCGCCGACCGGGTCGCCGAGCCTCCGGTAGGCAAGGTGTGGCCGGCGGCCCTGCTCTCCATGACCCTCGTGGCGGCATTGCTGACCTTGCTGTTCGTCCGCAACCACCGCTACTTCTACCTCGACGACCGCATCTCCGAGACGGTGCCCAAGCTGGTGGACATCGGCCGGCTGCTGTCCTCGGGGGAGCCGCCGTGGCTCACGACCAGCATCGTCAACGGCAGCGGCTACGCCGCGGAGTACCTCAACGGGGTCTACAACCCGCTCAACCTCGCGCTGTCGGTGATGCTGGCGCATCAGCAGGATGTCGCCTTCGGTTTCTACCTCTACGTCCTCGCGCACTGCCTGCTCGCCACCGCGGCGGCGGCCTGGCTGGGGCGGACGCTCGGGCTCGGGACGTCGTGGAGCGTCGCCGTCGCGGTGTCGGTGGGTTTCAACCCCTACACG
>JAABUN010008822.1_pt1 | contig 10135 bp, 8 predicted proteins | sample 5559311 | NCBI WGS metagenome assembly JAABUN01 (sample SAMN10711877, study PRJNA513370) | rock metagenome | isolation source: Antarctica rocks | place: Antarctica: Victoria Land, Siegfried Peak sud
AGTTATGACATGCGCTTTTTAGACCATCACGCCCACCTCGAACACCCGTTGTGACAAAATGTAATTACTATGCAAGGGTCTTGGTAAGCCGAATTTAGAGCCAGGCAGTTCTTGATTCTAGAGTCAGGTATGGAAACGCAAACACATAGCGGTGACTTTTCACGGCTTGAACATCACGTCACCCTAGCCGTAAAGAATAGTTATGCTCCTTCGCTTAAAGCTTAGGCAAAAGTGTGTCAAACGAATGCAGCACTCTAATTCTGTTGAACTGACGGCAGGACTGAAGAAAAGGTTGGTTAGAAGGGCTGTCGGGTGATAAATGGGTGAGCAAGTCCGGTATTACTTCTGCCACACCCCTTGCTCGCCGCCTAGCCTGAAAGGCGCAGCAAAACCGTAGTTCTTGCAAAGCTTGTATGGCGTTGTCCAAGCTCAGGGCGACGTCTGCTGTGCGAGTTTTTTAAAGAGGTCGCGGAAAATAGCGTCTCGATCAACAAAGGTTGCAACACGCATTGTTGTACTGTCACTACTGTGTTTCCAGGTAAGATCATCGTTCAGTCCAGGCGTGGGAACGAGCGTGGTAGGCACCCACGTTTCATTGAGTAGATAAGCAACAGGAGCTAGGTCCCATATTTCTTTGGACCAGCCTTCGTGACCGCTCTCGTAACTCTTGAAACGTTCCGCTAGAAATTGTCCGACTTCACCCCGAGGTTCGACATACCGCTCAATTTCGGGCACAGTGGTTTGCAAGTGTGAAGTCACACCCATGCAAGGAATAAGAACGAGCGGCACACCGCTAGCGAGCAGGACTCTCGTCGCAGCGCGCTCCTGCTTGAGGTTGAACTCCTGGTTATGTGGCCAGTGAAATGCGTGACCTCCAAGCCAAACGACTACGAGGCGCTCGGCAAGGCTCGGCTCGAGCGCTTCGCCAACAGGTTTACACCTCCGTCTCGGGGACGCTACGTTCGGGAACCTGCTCTTACAAATGAGCGCGGCGTGGTCGCCGTGCCGCCGCCCGCACCCGACCCGCTGCTCGGCGTAGGAATTGGGGTGGCGCTTGCGGGCGTGGTGGGCATCGTCCTTATTACGCTCGAGCGGCAAAGAGGTAAAGATTGACGCTTGGCACACGCTGCGCTTACCTTCGGACCCGAAATGCAGCTCACCGAGGGTGCGTCGGCGGACTCATATCCTAACTCGAAACGCCGACAGCCGCTCGGTACAGCGCCTAACCCGTTACGTTGCGACCTCCAACGTTGCGAAACACCGCCTGTTCGTTTGGTTCCCAACGGACGTACTGCCTTCTCATTCTTTGACGGTAATCGCTCGTGATGACGACTACATCTTGGGAGTGTTGCAGTCTAGGTTCCACGTTTTATGGTCTTTGCAGATGGGGACATCGCTCGAGGGGCACAAGGGCTGACCATCTTTGCAACAGCAGGCTGCTCAGTCGGGAGGCTGATTCCGTTAAGCGCCGCGCAAGGCTCATGCGCTCGTCTCTCTCACCTGCACCACCAACACGCCTTTCGGCGCAAGACTCACCTCACCCTCGACAGCCGCGTCTGTTAACAAATCGTGACCCCAGGCGGTGACGCGCTGCTCCTCGTCTGAATGGTTGAGGATAAAGCGCAGCCGCTCGTTACCTCTTGTGCGCTCGGTGACCTCGAGCCCGTCTTGGGTATCAGCGCGTGTGGACACCTCCGCAAGCCTTAAAAGCCACGGCGCGAGCGTATCGTAAAGCGCGCGGTTGCCCGCTGTACCCACATAAACAGCCTGACCGTCCCCTGCCCGGTTGCACGTCACGGCGGCTTGGCCCCGGTAGAAGTTGGCGGTGTAGCGCGCGACGACTTCAGCGCCCTGGGGCGTCAAAATGTCGCACCACATGTCGGCTTGCGCTTCACCGACAGGGGTTACTTCGTTCGTAAACTCGAGCCCCTGGCTCACCCCCTCCGGCAGCGAGTCGTAGTCTTGAACCGTGACGCCGCAAAGCTCGGCTAGAAGCCCGGGCAAGGGCAGGTCGACAACCGCGTTGGTCTCGTCTTTGACGCCGCTCCGTAAGGTCGTCAAAAGCGTGCCACCCGCTTTGGTGAACGCCTCGAGACGTTCGACTAAACCCTTGGGCAACACGTAAAGTGCAGGCGCAAGCACGAGTTTATAGCGTGACAAGTCGGCGTCCGGCGGCACGATATCGACGGGAACGTTTAGGCGGTGAAAGGCTCCGTAAATCGTGGCGAAATGTTCTGGATAACTAAACTGCGGGTTATTCGCCTGCACCTGAAAGGCAAAACGCGTGTCATAGTCAAGGAGGAAAGCGACCTCGGCGTTGACGGTCGAGCCGAGAACGTCGTCCCCGACGCGCTTTAACTCGAGGCCCATCTGTTTCAGCTCGTCAAAGCGCCGCCCCGGTGTACCGTCGTGATTGAGGAGCCCGTGCCAATATTCCTCCGCGCCAAAACGCGCCGTGCGCCAGCGAAAGAAGATCATCCCGTCAGCCCCATGAGCAATAGCTTGATAGGCCCACAGGCGCAGCTCACCGGGGCGTGGCGTAACGCTCACGATGTCCCAGCCTCCAGGTCCGGACTGCTGCTCCATCATCCAGAAGTTTTTGCCTTTAAGGCCACGCATGGTGGCGTGGCCGAGCGCAATCTCACTCGGGTTAACATGCTCTTGCATATTCCAGAAACCGCGTGGATAGTTGTCCCATGTCACCAAGTCGAGGTCTCTTGCCAACTCAAAGTAGTTGAGTTGGTCGAATCTAAAGCCCATGAAGTTATGGGTGATGAAGTGTCCGGGGGATACCTCACGGAGGATATCAAGCTGGAGCTTTTGATAGCGCACGTATACGTCGGAGGCGAAGCGCTTGAAGTCGAGAGCGAGCCCAGGGTTGTGAGAAGGTGCGGTGCTTAGCGGTATAGGAATTTCGGACCAGTCGTTATAGACGTGACTCCAGAAGACGGTACCCCAGGCGTCGTTGAGCGTAGCCAGCGTACCGTACTTGTCCCCCAACCAGACCTGAAACCGCTCGCGGCAAATCGTGCAGTAGCAGCGGTCGCCGAACTCATTATCGATCTGCCAGCCGATGACGTTCGGGTTGTCTCGGTAGTGTTCGGCCATTGCTGTGACAATAGTCTTTGTGTGTTCATGGTAGATCGGATGACTCGGGCAGTACTCGCGGCGGTGGCCGTAGGAAAGGCGTACCCCGTCTTCGCGTACTAGAAAGAGGGTTTCGTCCTTATTCATGAGCCAAGGTGGGGCGGAGGCGGTGGGGGTGCCCAGAATGACGCGTATGTCATGCTGCGCCAAGAGGTCTACTGCACGGTCTAACCAGCCAAAGTCGAAGCGGCCCTCGCGGGGCTCGAGTCGAGACCAAGCGAACTCAGCCAAGCGCACGGTATTGACACCGATCTCTTGCATCATCTGAGCGTCGGTCGCCCATCTCGCTTCCGGCCAGTGTTCGGGATAATAGTCCACGCCAAAAGGAAAACTCACAGCATGTCCTCCAGCGACCAGTGGTTGTTCCAGCGGGCATCGATCTCGTCGCGTACGTTCTGGTAGCGGATATCTGTCGAGAGCCGAATGCGCCCCTCAGGGTCGGTATTGTCAAGCGAGGCGTGAATCGTATAGGGGCTATGGACCACCATGTCTCCCGCCTCATAATCGGCAACGAGCCAGCGCGCGTTGAATTTTTCAGCCATTGCGGGCATCCCTTGAAACGCGTTCATCAGACGGACGCCCCCACCGTCACACCTTCAGTAAAACAGCGCTACGAACCTGCTCCGTTAAGACTTGGTTCGTTTGCCGCTTGTCGTCAGGCTCACCCGAAAAGATACTGTCCGCCGGGTCGCTACCAATTAAAAGTGAGCTAGGTGCCAGCGTCCCCTGCACTGCAAAAGGCAGCTTCGGTGTGTACCTCGTGGGCTACCTTGAGTTCAATCTCATCGTCGGCGCTTGCGGGGGGGCGGAACACATTATCGGCTTGCCATTCGAACTGTGGCGTATCGGCAAAGGTCTTGTGATGTTTGCGAAGCGCCACGGGCACGAGGCGCATACGGCGGTCGATCCAGGTGCGGTCCCAAGGACCTTCCTCGAGAATCTCCTCGGCGGCGCGGAACTCATAGTACAGGGTGCGGCGTAGCGCGGCTCCCTTGGTTGCGGGCGAACCGTGGGCGATCATCACGTCGTGAAGGAGCACGTCCCCCGGCTCCATCTCTACAGCGACAGTGCCCGGAACCTGCCAGCCGTAAGCGTGCTCGAGCCCACAAAAATCTTGCCGCGCCGTCTGGCTTTTGGGCACGACGAAAAGCGCACCCGCGCCCTCCTTGGAAGCGTCCAGATAAACATCCAGGTTGAAAATGCGGTAGTTGCGCGGGTGAATGGCGTCCTGGTGCCAGACGACCTCCTTGCCATCACCCTCCTGTTTAAACACCATCGATTCGTAGGTCGGCACAAAGTTTGGACCGCAGAGGCTCTCGGCGACACCCAACACCTGCGGTGAACCGAGGAGCTCGAGCGAAGCGTCCTGCCCCTTGTTGTGGAGGTAGTTTACGCGCCACATGACCGTGTTGCCCTCGCGCTCGGCAAAGAGCCAGTCGTTCCAGCCGCCAGCGCTGGTGTCAGTACCGCTTTCGTGGCGATGTTCCCAACCGTGGGCAATCCAGTTCGTCGCGGCCTCTTGCAGGCGCTCGAGCAGGCTTGCGGGAATCCAATTCCGCAAGATGAGGTAGCCGTTCTTGTCGAAAAATTCGATTTGCTCGTTGGAAAGGTGATAGGGTGAAGCTTGTTCTACCTGTGGGGTGCGTACAGGCTTGATGGGTGCTCGGGTCAGCGCGACGGTCATAACAATCTCCTTAATCGTGAAGTGATTTTTAGCCTACTCATTACTATGTAACACCGACTCTTCTTCATGCAATGCAGAAATGTAGCCTCTTTTTGTACTTTTCACGCGTCTCCGGTGGTCTCCCGGCGTCCTCTCGAAGCGAGTTTTAAAGGTGCGACTCAAATAAGCTGCGTCGTGAAAGCCGCTTGCGTCAGCAATCGTTTCCAAGGTGTCGTTCGTCGTTTCTAAAAGCTCCCTGGCGCGGCGCAACCTGAACTCGCGCAGCATCTGCATGGGAGTGAGGCCGTAGACTTTCCCGAAGGCACGGTCGAAGTGTGTGGGGTGGAGGTGCGCCAAGCCCGCCAGGTCGCGGCGGCGCAGAGGCTCCGACAGGTGCAGTTGCATAAAGTTGACGACGCGCTCAAAGCGGTCGGAGAGTTCAGGAGGTGCTTCCACCCTTCCTTCGGTACTCTCGGCACTGTCGAAAAGCTGCGCGAATAGCTCGAGCATAAGGCTAGTCACACGCATATCGCGCAAGGGCGAGGCCGTCTTCTCCCAGGCCCTTCTAAGTATGGCGAAACGCCGCTCGAACGTAGCGGGCACCTTCAGAAGAAGCACACGCGGCAGGGGGTAACGCCGCAGTAACTCGAGCCCTGAGGCATCTTTCGCATCGCAGAGAAACCACTGGTGCCTTCCCGGTATACGAGCGCTTTCACCAAAAAACTGGTTGGGGGGGTGAATCATGACAGTTCCCGTAACAGCGACAGTTTGTGCGTCGGCGCTCGTCACGACGACCTCCCCTTGCTGCACAAAGCTGACGACCCAGCAGGACAGACGGCGCTGGGGCAGCTCGAGACTCTCGTACGAAGTCTCTCCCACGGCGTAGAGAAAAAGGAGCAGGCGTTCGTGAATCATCATAGTATGTCCCGATACCAATGAGAGAAGTTCTGTAGGCTCGGCGTGCGCTCCAGAGGCAGGGTAAAGGGAGAGTTGCCATCAGCCACGCTTCGCTCGTACCGTAACAAGGTGAGCGAGCGTGGTAGCACCTTGTTACGCCTTCAGCGTTACGGCTTCAGTCGAGCGCCCCCGCCGTCACACCCTCGATAAAGCGCCGCTGAAAAGCGAGGAAGATAACCAGCAGCGGAATGATGCTGATAATCGACGCTGCCATCTGCACGTTGTAAACGGTGCGCCCGACCGGACCGATCAGCGAGCGGATGAGGAGCGGCAGGGTGAAGTGCTCGGGAGACTTGAGAATCACGAGCGGCCACAAAAAGTCGTTCCAGGCACCCATAAAGAATATGAGTCCCAAAGAAATGAGTCCCGGCGAGACCACCGGTACGATGATGCGCCAGTAGATGCCGAACTCCGAGGCACCGTCGATACGCGCCGCGTCTAAAAGCTCGTCGGGAATCGTTGAGATGAACTGACGCATAAAAAAGATGCCAAAAGCGTTGGCCGCGCCAGGAATGATCAGCGGCCAGAAGGTGTCGATCCACGTCAGGTCGCGCATGATGAGGTAGAGCGGCACCATCGTCACGACAAAGGGAATCATCAGGGTGGCAAGCAAAAAGACGAACAGCCCCCCTCTACCCGGAAAGCTGTACTTGGCAAAGCCATAACCACCCAGCGAGCAAAAGAAAAGGCTAAGCAGGGTAAAACTCATTGAGACGAGCAGCGAATTGCCGAGAATGCGAACGATGTTGTACTCGGTCACGAGGTAGCGGTACGAACTCAGGTTGAAGTTTCGGGAGATGATGATGGGCGGAAAGCCGAAAATCTCGTCGGCGGGTTTGAGCGAGGTTGAGAGCATCCAGACGAAAGGCAGCAGCATAAAGACGGCCACAGTCACGAGAAAACCGTAAAGCAGGACGTTCTCGAGCAGCCGTTTAACGCGCAGCCCGGAAGATGGCGCGGGACGTGTTCTGGCGGTGCTTGCCACGGTACCCCCTCAGCCTCTCGTGCGCCCGACAAAGCGCAACTGCAAGAGCGACAGCACAACGATAATGACAAAGTAGACGTACGACATCGCCGAGGCGTAGCCGAAGCGAAAATTGCCGAAAGCCTGACCGAAAATGTTTAGAATAGGCGTAATGGTCGCATTCACCGGGCCACCCCCGGTAAGAATATACACCTCGGTAAACAGGTTGAACGAGCCCATTGTCGAGAGAATGACCACGAAGAGAATGACCGGGCGCATCATCGGGGTGATGATGTAGAAAAACGACTGCACCGCGTTGGCACCGTCTACCCGCGCCGCGTCGAGCACCTCTTTGGGAACAGTCTGCAAACCGGCGAGCATAATCACCATGTTGTAGCCAAGGTAGTGCCATAAGATAAGCAGCGTCAGCGCGATACGCGCGCCCCACACCGACTCGAGCCACGGTATCGCCGGAAGACCTACCAAGCCGAGCATGATGTTGACGAGGCCATTTTCTTGCTCGAGTAACAGTCTGAACGCAAAGCCTGCCGCGACCATGTTGGTGATGTAGGGAACAAAAATAATGGTCCGGAAAATCCCAAAGCCGCGTACGCGCGGCGAATTCAGCACCACCGCCAGCAGCAGAGAAAACAGCACCATCGGCGGCACACTCAAAAAAAAGATGATGACGCCGTTGAGCATCGACTGCCAGAAAACGGTGTCGCCCCACAGCCGCGTGTAGTTGGCAAACCCAACGAACTCTATCGGGCCAAAGCCCTTCCACTCGGCAAGGCTTAGGTAGAGTGAGAAGAAAAAGGGATACACGCCGAACACGGCAAACGCGAGAAAAAAGGGAGCGATAAAAAGGTAGGCCCAGCGTGCCCGGAAGATTTGCTGCCCCAGCGAGTCGCGTTGGGGTGCTGCGAGCCCGTTGGTAGGTGACAGCTTGGATTCAGTCATGGATACCTCAACTCAAAGGGGTCGGACCGAAACCCGACCCCTTTAGAACTACTGAATGTCGCGTCTTATAGCGTCTGCCGCTTCTTTGAGTGCTTCCTCGGCAGACATGCTCCCGGTGGCGTACTTCTGAATGGCAGTGTCGATATAACCACTCATGAGCGTGTAATTCGGGCCGTAGATGGTTGCTGCGGGAACCTCGGCGGCGACATCAACGTAAATCTGCCGAACCACTTGCCCGTCAAAAAACGGGTCGGGTTCGCTGAAAATAGGAGCGTCGTAGGTCGTCTCGAGCGAGGGCAGAAAGTCGGAGGCGGCAAACAGCTCGAGCTGCGACTCTTTTCGACCCAGCAAAAATTCGGCAAAGACCCAGGCCGCGTCTTTGTTTTTACTTTGCTCAGGAATGACAAAATTCGAGCCCCCCTGGTTGGCGGCGCGCACCTGGCCTGCTTCTATCGCAGGCATCAAAGCCACACCCCACAGCCCTTTGGTTCCCGGAGCGATCCAGGTCTTTAGAAACACACCCATCCAGGCGGCCATCACCAGGGTGGCAACCGGCTTATCCTGGCTCGAGAGTTCAGCGTAAAAACCGTCGGTCCACTCGAGCTGGTCCGATAACAGCCCGGCGTCCCAAAACTGACCGAGCACTTCCAGAGTGGCGATGTTTTGCGGGCTGTCGGCGGTAATCTCACCTGCCTCATTGTAGTAGCCTAAGCCCTGCTGCCAGAGCATGGTTTCATAAAGGTCGCCGTAGTTGTTGGCTTTGTTTTGGGGAAAGCAGTCGTCGCCAGTTTTCTCCTTGATGGTTTGGCAAAGCAGTAGATAGTCGCTCCAGGTCGCTACCAGCTCGCTCACTTCGTCCGGGTCGGTCGGCAAACCTGCTTTTTCGAACACGTCGCGGCGGTAGTAGAGCACCACCGGCCCGCTGTCCCAGGGCATGGCGTAGTATTTTCCGTCCAACTCAGCATCCTGCCACTTAAAGGCGTTCATGTCACTCAGGTAAGGCTCGACGCGCTCCGTCAGGTCGGTTAAACCGCCAAAATCCACAAATTGTGCGAGGTTACTGCTTGCCATTAGCGCTACGTCAGGCGCACCGACACCCGACGAAATAGCGAGTTGCAACTGCTGATAGAGGTCGGTAGGCGCGTATTCGACAATGTCAACGTTGATGTCTGGATAAGCCGCTTTGAATTCGTCCAGAACGCCGCTGTTTCTGATAGGGTCCATAGCCGCCTTCCAGCCCCATAAGGTAATATCTCCGGAGGGTTTGGCGTCTTGGGCAAAGCCTAGAGAGCTAAGCGCCGTGAAAAGCGCGAGGGCAAGCGGGACAAACCTTCTTGTTGCAGCTCGGGTCATGTTCTACGCTCCTAGTCAGCAGGTGCTGTGAGATGAGCGGACGAAATCCGCAACGCTTCCGAAACTTCTAACGATCTCTATTCGTTTCCGTCCCCTTCCGTTTCCGGTGAGCCACCTGGGTTGTGAACCAGCGGGCCTCCCTGAAGTACCTAGATGGAATGTTCAAGCTCGAGTCATACCTTAATTGTGAACGCTCGCATTATATAATGCTCTACCGTCAAATTGTCAAGAGTTCGACTTTTTCCGTGGGGACACGATCTTTTTGTTGACATGTGCGTCCAACGGGTATTTTCGAGATCCGTTTTATCGTCTTGACTTTGTGAAATATTACATGATAATTTGGGAGCGTTCACATAATCCCATATCAACACCTATGGAGGCAAGCGTCCGGTGTCAAGATCAAACGGTAAGCAGGTAACGCTGATCGACGTGGCAGCAGCCTCGGGCGTGTCCCACCAAACGGTATCGCGCGTGGTCAATCAGCATCCACATGTGGCAGAGGCAACCCGCGAACGGGTCATGCGCCAAGTCAGCAAGCTGGGCTATCAGCCCAACAAAGCGGCGCGCAGCTTAGTTACCAATCGCTCGAACGCCATCGGCATCGTCAGCTTTGGCGCAACCCACTACGGTCCAGCGCAGACCGTTACGAACATCGAGCGCATGATCCGTCGGCGCGGCTACGCACTTATTACGACCAGCATCGAGGGGATGAGCTTTGGCGCGTTGCGCCAGGGCATAAGCGATCTCAAACTTCACCAAGTTGACGGCATCGTGCTGATGACGCCAATCCGCGAGGTAGAGCTAGAACGCGCCGCCGAGCTTTGCGACGAGACGCCTTTTGTCATGCTTGACATCGAGCTCGGTAAATCGTTACCGTCGGTGGTGATTGACCAGAAGCAAGGCGCACGCTTGGTCACGCAGCACCTGATTGATAAGGGCCACCGCCACATCGCCGAACTCCACGGGCCGCTCGACTGGGTGGACGCTAAACTCAGGCATGACGGCTTTTTGGAAACATTGAAGCTCGCAGATTTGACACCCGCAGCGACTGCCGACGGGGACTGGAGCGCTGAGAGCGGTTTTAAGGCTGC
>JAABUN010008823.1_pt1 | contig 10133 bp, 9 predicted proteins | sample 5559311 | NCBI WGS metagenome assembly JAABUN01 (sample SAMN10711877, study PRJNA513370) | rock metagenome | isolation source: Antarctica rocks | place: Antarctica: Victoria Land, Siegfried Peak sud
GCGACGCGATGCTCGAGATCGTCGCCGACGCCGGCTGCGGCTACGTCCTCACGCACGTCGAGGGCCCGCCGCGGTCCGAGCGGGCACCCCGCCGCTACGACGACGTGGTTGAGCACCTCAAGGGCTGGTTCGCGGAGCGGATCGAGCGGGCGGGGGAGCTCGGGGTGGACGAGGCGGCGATCGCGATCGACCCCGGGCTCGACTTCGACCTGACGCCGGACGACGACCTCGAGATCCTGCGCCGCCTCGGCGAGCTGCACTCGCTGGGGAGGCCGCTCTACGTCTCGCTCTCGCGCAAGGACTTCCTCGGCGCGGTGCTCGCGGGCTCGTGGGAGCGCCGCCTCGGAGCGGGCGGGCGCGGCAACGCCACGATCGCGGCTGCGGCGCTGGCGGCGGCGAAGGGGGCCCAGATCCATCGCCTCCACGACGCGTCGGCCCTCGAGGCGATCCGGGTGGCGGCCGCGATCGCCGCCGCCCCGCCCCAGCCAGCCGCGACCGTGACCAAACCACCGAGGTAGCTGGGTTTCGTCACGCTCGCCGGCGGGCCGGTGGATGCCCTCTCGTAACTTGGAGGCCAATGGCTGCCCGAGGCGAAGCGCTCGACCTTCCCTGGGGCTCGGCGATCGATGAGGCCTGGCGCGCCGCCCTCGATCCCGGGCGCACGGACGGGAGGCTCGTCGCCGAGAGCGCCGAGCGCGAGCGCGAGGCGAACGAGGTGCCCCTGCCGGCGCAGCTCGACCCCGACCTGCGCGCGGCGCTCGAGCGGGCCGGCGTGCGCACGCTCTACGCCCATCAGCTCGAGGCGCTGCGGGCCAGCGAGACCGAGAACGTGATCGTCACGAGCGGCACCGCTTCGGGGAAGTCGCTCGCCTTCAACATGCCGGTGCTCGACGCGATCGCCCGCGACCCTCACCAGCGCGCCCTCTACCTCTACCCGACCAAGGCGCTCGCCCAGGACCAGGCGCGGAAGCTGGCCGAGCTCGCGCCGGGAGGGCTGCGCCACGCGATCTACGACGGGGACACGCCGCGCGAGGAGCGGCCGGCGATCCGACGGCGGTCGAACCTGATCCTGACCAATCCCGACATGCTCCACGTGGGGGTCCTGCCCCACCACCGCAACTGGGGGGAGGTGCTGGCGAAGCTCCGCTACGTCGTAGTTGACGAGGCCCACGTCTACCGCGGCGTCTTCGGCTCCCACGTCGCCAACGTGCTGCGCCGCCTGCGCCGCCTCGCCGCCCTCTACGGCTCCGATCCTCGCTTCATCCTCACCTCGGCGACGATCGCCAACCCCGGCGAGCTCGCCGAGCGCCTCGTCGGCACCCCCTTTCGGCTGATCGACTCCGACGGCGCCCCGAAGGCCGGCCGCCGGATCGCGATCTGGAACCCGCCCCTGATCGACCGCGCCTCGGGCGCCCGCCGCTCGGCGCTCTCGGAGGCATCCGACATGCTCGCCGAGCTGGTCACGGCGGGGGCGCGGACGATCTGCTTCGTCGGCAGCCGCCGCGGCGTCGAGCTGATCCAGCGCTTCTGCGGCGACAAGCTCGCCGAGCGCGGGCGCCGCGACCTCGCCGATCGGATCGCTCCCTACCGCGCCGGCTACACCCCGCAGCAAAGGCGCGAGATCGAGGCGCGGCTGAGCTCGGGGGACCTGCTCGCGGTCGTCGCCACGAACGCCCTGGAGCTCGGGATCGACATCGGCGAGCTCGACGCGGCGATCTGCGTCGGCTTTCCGGGAACGGTCGCGAGCCTACGGCAGATGTGGGGGAGGGCGGGCCGCCGCCGCGACGGCCTCGCGATCTACCTGGCCGGGATCGACGGCCTCGACCAGTTCTTCTGCCGCCATCCGGACGAGTTCCTGAGCCGGCCCGTCGAGGCGGCGATCCTCGACCACCGCAACGAGCGGATCCAGTCCGCGCACCTGCTCGCCGCGGCGTACGAGTCCCCGCTCGGCGGCCCCCGCGACGACGAGTTCCTCGGGGAGGGCTGGCGGGAGCGGGCCGACGCGCTCGTCACCCACGGGTACCTGCGAAATGGCCGCGGGGGCAAGGGCTATGCGATGCGCGGCGCCGGCTTCCCCGCCGGCGGGGTGGGCCTGCGCTCCGCCTCCGCCGACTCCGTCACCGTCGTCGACGCCGACTCCGGCGAGCTGCTCGGGACCGTGGAGGCGGAGCGGGCCTTCTCCACCGTCCACCCCGGTGCGATCTACCTGCACATGGGGCGCTCCTTCGAGGTGCGCGAGCTCGACGTCGACGGGCGCCGCGCGATCGTCAGGCCCTTCGACGGCGACTGGTACACGCAGCCGCGCAAGGAGACCGAGGTCTACATCGAGCGCCTCGGGGCGAAGCGCGACGCGCTCGGCTGCGAGCTCCACTTCGGCGCGGTCGCGGTCAGCGAGCAGGTCGTCGCCTTCCAGCGCAAGCGGCTCTCCGACCACGAGGCGGTCGACTTCGTGGCGCTCGACCTGCCCGAGCAGCACTTCTCCACGCAGGGCCTCTGGTACGTGCTGCCGGAGGAGCTCGCGGGGGCCGAGGCGCTGCCGACCGACGTCCTGCTCGGTTCTCTGCACGCCTCCGAGCACACCCAGATCGCGGTTCTGCCTCTGCTTGCGATGTGCGACCGCTGGGACATCGGCGGCCTTTCGACCAACGTCCACTACCAGACGGGTAGCCCGACGATCTTCATCTACGACGGCCATCCGGGTGGGGTCGGGATCTCCCGCCGCGGCTACGACGAGTTCGAGCGGCTCGTGGCCGACGCCGCGCGGCTGGTCGGCGAGTGCCCGTGCGAGGACGGCTGCCCCTCCTGCGTGCAGAGCCCGAAATGCGGCAACCTCAACGACCACCTCCACAAGGCCGGCGCGATCGAGTTGATGGGCCAGATGCTGAAGCGGAGGTGAGCGGCGGTATCAGAGGTGATACCGTCGCTCGCATGGCGATGACCCTGCGGCTCAGCGATGACGAGACCCAGGCCCTGCGACTGCGGGCGGAGCGGGAGGGACGCTCGATGCAGGAGGTAGCGCGGCAGGCAGTGCGCGACTACGTCGACCGGACGAGCCGATCGGAGCTCGTGGATCGAGTGCTCGACGAGGAGCTGCCGCGGTACGCCCAAGCCCTCGAGCGACTCGGGCGGTGATCTATCTCGGTCTGGAGGACCTGCTTCGAGTCGCGGAGCGAGTCCTCGGAGGGGCGCCCATGGTGCGCGACCTCGGCCTGCTCGAGTCGGCGCTGACGCGCCCGCAGGTCACCGTCTTCGGCGAGGACGCCTATTCCGGCATCCACCTCAAGGCAGCGGCCCTGCTGCATTCGCTAGTCCGCAACCATGCGTTGCTCGACGGGAACAAGCGGCTGGCTCTCGCCGCGATGCTCGTCTTCTACGGCATGAATGGTCTGCGGTTGGCGCTGAGCAACGAGGAGGCGTACGACCTCGTCATCTCGATAGCCGCGAGCGAGCTCGACGAGGTGGCGGCGATCGCCGCGGCGCTCGAACGCGGCAGCGAGCCGCGACAGTGAGCATTAGCCTTAGCGCTCGCGGCGAGGTAGCTCAGTTGGTAGAGCACACGACTGAAAATCGTGGTGTCGTGGGTTCGATTCCCACCCTCGCCATATGGAAGTCCCTGCAAATAGCAGGGTGGATGCTTCGACCACTTCATCGGCTTGGTGAGGGATGCGGCCCGCTTCGTCGCCTCGCCATGGATGGAGCCCAGCCCGCTCAAGAGGTTCAACGAAGCCTACAACGCCCAGACTCTCCATCCCTGGTTCGTGCCGCAGCTTCTGGTCGACCCTGAGGGGGAGTGGCTTCCGGCTGTCAGCACCCCCGAGCCGCAGATCATCACCGGCATGCGCGCAGCGGGAAGACGATGCTGCTGCGAGCGCTCCCGTTTTACGCGAGGGCTCACGCCGCCCAGGCAGGCAGATGAGCACTCACGACGCGACAGCCATACGCATTGCATGACGGGATGCGTCATCGGCCCCGGTACCGCCTCCGACCTCCGAGCACGCGCACGAGGGCTCTTCGAGTCCTGAGGCTTCCTACAACCGCCTCGGCGTCACCGCCACCCTGGGTACAATCGCTCCAATACCCCCTAAGGGTACGACCAGTCCAGTTGGGCTGCCATCGATGACCGGCCGGCGTGCTCAGCGTCGGCGCATGAGCCGCGCCATGGCGGCCATGAGCTCATCCGTGCGATCCTCGAGCTCCTCGCCCTCAGCGGGCATAACGCAGGTGCGGGCGTGATCGTCGAGCAGCCCCAGGGCGACCTTGTCTATGGCCGCCTGAATCGCCGAGATCTGAGTGATGATGTCGATGCACCAGCGGTCCTCGTCGACCATGCGTCGGACCCCGCGGACTTGCCCTTCGATTCGCAGGAGGCGACTGTCGAGTTGATCCTTGGTCGCGGTATAGCCGCGGACCGGGGCCGCAGTTTTCGAAGCGGGCGGAGCTTTGGTTGGTGAAGGCATCTCAGTACACGCTACCACTACCCCCGGAGGGTTCCCCACATAGGCTTCTCAGTTCGTCGAAGCAGAAGCAGAGGTCCGGCGCGAAAGATGAAAACCCAAGCGGCAGGGACCCCGGGGGGGTTACCCCCAGGGGGTTATGCTACGGTGCCCGTGACGCTGAACCCATACCCCGCAACCGTATTGGAGCGATCGCATGCCCGACGAGAAGACCTACACCGTGACCGGGATGACCTGCGGTCACTGCGAGCTGTCCGTTCGTGAGGAGGTCGAGGAGCTCGTCGGGGTCGAGGCGGTCGACGCTGACCGCACTACCGGGCGGATCGTCGTTCGCGGCGAGGATATCGACGACGACGCCGTGCGTAGCGCGGTCGCCGAAGCGGGCTACGAGGTGGCGGCTTGAGTACGCGAACCCCCCGAGCCTCAACTCCTGCCCACGCGATCAACCCGAGGTTTCCTAATGAGCACGCCGCCTGAAACTTCCGACAGCCTCGAGCTGGCGGTGCAGGGCATGACCTGCTCCTCGTGCGCGAACCGGATCGAGCGGCGCCTGAACAAGCTCGAGGGCGTGACCGCCACCGTCAACTACGCGACCGAGAACGCCGCGGTGCAGTTCGACTCCGATCGCATCAGCACCGACGAGCTGCTCGGTGCGGTCGAGAGCACCGGCTACAGCGCGACGCTTCCCGGCAGCCAGGGGAGCGTCGACGAGGCCGAGGGCGCCGACGAGGCGCACCTCCGCTCGCTGCGCAACCGCGTGCTCGGCGCTGCGGCGCTGTCGCTGCCCGTGCTGCTGATCTCGATGATCCCCGCCCTGCAGTTCACCTACTGGCAGTGGTTCGTCCTGCAGCTGGCCACACCGGTCGTCCTCTGGGCCGGCTGGCCCTTCCACCAGGCCGCCTGGCAGAACCTCAAGCACGGCACGGCGACGATGGACACCCTGGTCAGCGTCGGCACCCTCGCCGCCTGGGGCTGGTCGGTCGTGGCGCTGTTCTTTCTCGGCGCCGGCGAGCCGGGGATGAAGATGGGCATGGAGCTGATCCTCGACCGCGGCGCCGGCGTCACCCACATCTACTTCGAGGCCGCCGGTGTTGTCACCACGCTGATCCTCGCCGGACGCTACTTCGAGACCCGCGCCAAGCGCCGGGCCGGGGCGGCGCTCGAGGCCCTGCTCGAACTCGGCGCCAAGGAGGTCTCGGTCCTCGACGAGGACGGCAACGAGCGCCGGGTGGCGATCGAAGAGCTCGCCACCGACGACCTGTTCGTGGTCCGCCCTGGAGAGAAAGTCGCGACCGATGGCGTCGTCACCGAAGGCAGCTCGGCAGTCGACCAGTCGCTTCTGACCGGCGAGTCTGTGCCGGTCGAAAAGCAGCCCGGCGACGAGGTCGTCGGGGCGACTGTCAACGCCGGTGGTCGCCTGGTCGTCCGCGCCACCAAGGTCGGCTCCGACACCGCGATCGCGCAGATCGGTCGGTTGGTCAGCGATGCGCAGAGCGGCAAGGCCCCGGCCCAGCGGCTCGCCGACCGTATCTCCGGGGTCTTCGTCCCGATCGTGATCGCCCTCGCGGCGGCGACGCTCGCCTTCTGGCTGCTCGACGGCTTCGGCGCCTCCTTCGCCTTCGCGACCGCGGTCTCGGTGCTGATCATCGCCTGCCCCTGCGCCCTCGGCCTCGCCACCCCGACCGCGCTTCTGGTCGGCACCGGCCGCGGCGCGCAGCTCGGCATCCTGATCAAGGGCCCCGAGGTCCTGGAGTCGACCCGGCGAGTCGACACCGTGGTGTTGGACAAGACCGGCACAGTGACCAACGGCGAGATGAGCCTGGTCGAGGTCGCGGTCGCCGATGGCGTCGATCGCGACGAGGCCCTGCGGCTGGTCGGCGCCCTCGAGGACGCCTCCGAGCACCCGATCGCGCGGGCGATCGCCCGCGGCGCCCGCGAGGAAAGCGGCGAGCTGCCCAGCGTGGAGGGCTTCAACAACCGCGAGGGCCTCGGGGTCGAAGGAACCGTCGACGGCCACGGGCTGATCGTCGGCCGTCCCTCTCTGCTCGCCGAGTGGGCGCTGCGCCTGCCCGACGAGCTCGAGCGGGCGTGCCAGCAAGCTCAGGATCGCGGCCAGACGGCGATCGCCGCCGGCTGGGACGGAGAGGCCCGCGCCGTGTTCGTAGTCGCCGATACCGTCAAGGACACCAGCGCTGAGGCGGTCGAGCAGCTCGGCAAGCTGGGGCTGCGAACGGTGCTGCTCACCGGCGACAACGAGAGCACGGCTCGCACGGTCGCCGATCAGGTCGGCATCGACGAGGTGATCGCCGACGTTCTCCCGGCGGACAAGGCCGACGTGGTCAGCCGCCTCCAAGATGAGGGCGCCACCGTCGCGATGGTCGGTGACGGCGTCAACGACGCCCCCGCCCTGGCCCAGGCCGACCTCGGCCTGGCGATCGGCACCGGCACCGACGTCGCGATCGAGGCCTCCGATCTGACCCTGATCTCCGGCGATCTGCGCGCCGCCGGCGACGCCATCCGCCTCTCGCGGCGGACGCTGTCGACGATCAAGGGCAACCTGTTCTGGGCCTTCGCCTACAACGTCACGCTGATCCCGGTGGCGATGCTCGGGTTCTTGAACCCGCTGTTCGCCGGGGGGGCGATGGCCTTCTCCAGCGTGTTCGTGGTCTCCAACTCGCTGCGGCTACGGCGCTTTCAGGCCGAGCGCAGCGACGACGAGCAGCCCGAGAGCGTCGCGACGCTCGAGCGCGAGCCCCAGACCGACGTCGTCGAGGCCAGGTAGCCATGCGCCACCCGCACCAGCCTCTCGTCGATCCACGCTTTCCCAAATACCCAACCGGAGTACGGTAGACCGGCTCCACCAGGAGGAGGAACGCATGTCATCCGCTAATCCCAGGCGCTGGTGGGCCCTCGCGGTCATCGCCCTCGCCCAGTTCATGGTGATCATGGACACGTCGATCATCGGCGTCGCCCTGCCCGAGATCCAGCTCGATCTCGGCTTCGACCAAAACAGCCTCTCGTGGGTCTTCAACGCCTACGTGATCGCCTTCGGCGGCCTCTTGCTGCTCGGCGGCAAGCTCTCCGATGTCTGGGGCGCCAAGCGACTGTTCACGGCCGGCTGGCTGATCCTCGCCGCGGGCTCGGTCGTCGCCGGGCTCGCCGAGACCCAGTGGCTGGAGATCACCGGTCGCGCGATTCAGGGCGTCGGAGCGGCGGCGATCGCGCCCTCGGCACTGACCCTCTTGATCATGCTCTTCGGCTCCGAGCCGAAGGAGCTGACCAAGGCGCTCGCGATCTACGGCGCGGCAGCACCCGCCGGCGGTACCGCCGGGGTTTTCCTTGGCGGCGTGCTCACCGACGTGGCGAGCTGGGAGTGGGTGTTCTTCATCAACCTGCCGATCGCAGCGATCGCCCTGGCGGCGACGCCGGCTCTGATGCCGGATGCTCCCGGTCAGCGCGGGCGGATCGATCTCGCCGGCGCGTTCACGGCGACCGCAGGCCTCGCCGCCGCGGTCTTCGCGATAGTCCGGGCGCCCGAGGAAGGCTGGGGCTCGGCGGTGACGATCGGCGTGCTCGCCGGTGCCGTTGCGCTGCTGGCGCTATTCGTCGCGATCCAGCGCTCGCGGCGCGAGCCGCTGATGCCGCTCGGCATCTTCCGCACCCACAACCTGCGCTCGACGAACCTCTCGATCATGCTGTTGGGCGCGGCCTGGATCCCAATGTGGTTCTTCTTGAACCTCTACCTGCAGCAGGTGCTCAACCTCGAGCCCTTTGCGGCCGGGGCGGCGCTGCTGCCGATGACGGCGCTGATCATGGTGCTGATGAGCACGGTCGCAGCGCCGGTGATCAACCGGTTCGGCTTCCGGCTGCCGATCGTCGCCGGCCTCTCGATCCTCGCGGTCGGGCTCGGCTGGCTCGCATTCGTGCCGGCCGATGGCAGCTACGCGGCCAATGTGCTGCCGGCCTCGTTGGTGGCGGCGACGGGCATGGCCCTCGCCTACATCCCCTCCCTGCAGGGTGCGATCTCGAGCGTTCGCCCCGAGGAGGGTGGCCTGGCCTCGGGGATCGTCAACACCAGCTACCAGGTCGGCTCAGCGGTCGGCCTGGCGGCGGTGACCGCGGTCGCCGCGAGCCAGGGCGCCGAGCAGCTCGGCAACGAGGTGGCGCTCACCAACGGCTTCCAGGCGGCGTTCATCGTCGCCGCGGGGATCGCCGCACTCGGCGGCGTGGTCGCCGCGCTGTTGGTCGGGCCGCCGCAGGGACCGGAACCGGAGCCGGCCCCCGAGCAGCCGGAGGCGCCGGCGGGCGAGCCGGCGCTGTCGGGGAACTAGCAGCCGAGAGCGTGGGGGCGGGCCGTGGTCCCGGCCGGTCCGTCCCCCGCCACGCTTCCAACGTCAACTCAAAGGAGCAGTGCATGACCGAGGTAAAGATCACGGCCACCGAGGACGGCCCGTACAGCGTCAAGGGCCCCTTCCGGCTGATCGACGACGACGGCAACGAGTACGACGTCGGCGAGCGCAAGCGCGTCGCGCTGTGCCGTTGCGGTGGCTCGACGACGAAGCCGTTCTGCGACGGCACCCACTCGAAGATCGGCTTCGAGGCCGCCGAGCGAGCGGTCGCCGACACTGAGAGCGAGCCTTCGTGAAGATCCATGTCGATCTCGCGGTCTGCGAGGCCCACTCCGGGTGCACCTACGCCGCGCCCGAGGTCTTCGAGCTCGATCACGATGACGAGTTCCACTACGGCGCCTCCCCCTGAGGAGGAGCTGCGACCCAAAATCGAGCAGGCGGTCCGCAACTGCCCCGTACATCCGGAGAGTCTCTCGGCGGCACGACTTGAGTCCTGCAGGCTGCTGAAGGCTCGCCGGGGTGAGCCCTCGCGGGGATCCCAACGGGCGGGCGTCGGCGGGCCGGGTTGGCACTAACCCGTGACACCATGGCTTCGGGCGACCATTTCGGACTTGAGCGCCTCGTCGAGTCCAGGACCCCCCATAATCCAGGCGAATCGTCGGGTAGTTCTGGCCCTCAACGGCCCCCTGCAAAGCCCTGATTTGCGGGGGTACGCCTGCAAAAGGATCACTTCCGCGCGCGCTGAAAATCGTGGTGTCGCCGGTTCGATTCCGGCCCTCGCCATTCCAACGGTCCCCAGGAAGTTGCTGCAAACCGGCAACTTCCTGGTGGAGCTGCCGGACGGAACGCCCGGCGTCCACGACGTGGATTCAGCGCTTGGAGTCCAAGTCGGAGTCCAGAACCCTGGTCGACCGCTCCCGCAGCGGATTTCGTGCAGACGTGGGCGCCTCACCTCGAGGTCATGCCGACCCTAGGAATCCGGTCCCCGCAGCACCCGCCGGCCCACCGCCTGGGACGTCGCCGGGAGGCATCACGGCCTGCGCGCGACGCTCGTCGACTTCCTCTCGGCGATCGACCACGGCCGCGCCACCGATGCGTTGGTGACGCCCGGCTCGGCCACCGGCCGTCATCCTGCTCGGTCCGCGACACAGCTGGCGCGTGGGACACCGGACGTCGCAAGCGGATCGGCACGCGGGACGCAACCAGCGGGGACGGTGGAGCGCTCGCCGCTGATCGTTCGAGCTGCGCTCACGGATACGTGAACTTCGCGGTGAGTGTCTCCAACACGGGCGGCTGGTCGCAGCGCGCGTCGAGGGTCGAACGGTACGGC
>JAABUN010008824.1_pt1 | contig 10132 bp, 6 predicted proteins | sample 5559311 | NCBI WGS metagenome assembly JAABUN01 (sample SAMN10711877, study PRJNA513370) | rock metagenome | isolation source: Antarctica rocks | place: Antarctica: Victoria Land, Siegfried Peak sud
CCACTCCGCGCTCAACTATCGGAGCCCGGTGGCCTTCGAATCGGCGCTTGCTGGGGAGGCACAGGTAGCCTAGACTTCACCTGTCCACAAATACGAATCAAGCCCACTTGTCAAGGAGACGTTGGACGTGCATCTCCACCGTGCGCGGACTGACGTGCAGCGTGGTACCGATCTCCGGGCTGGTTCGGCCAACCGCGATCAGCTGTAATACGTCGCGTTCGCGCCTCGAAAGCCCGGCATGGGTCAGTTGGCTGGCGGCACGGCGACCGAGATGCCGCTCGACCGGTTCTCCGAGCGCCGCCAGTTCCCCGGCGATGCACGCGGCCAGCGGCCTGGCCCCCAGCTGACGGGCGGCGCGATAGGCGTCGGCAAGCTGGCCGATCCCCGCCTCACGCTCCCCCGCACGGATGAGCGCTGCCCCCGCACGGCGCATCGTCAATGCACGCTCGAACGGTGTATCGCGGTCGCGCAGCAGTGCCAGCGCCCGGCCAAAGTGTGCCGCCGCCCCGGCGGCATCCCCATCGAGGAGCGCGGTTTCACCGAGCGCATGGGCGAGGGCGGCGAGGGCATCGGCCTGTCCGGTCGCTGCGGCGATCTGCGCCAGGGCAGCAGCACACGATCGTGCTTCGCCGTCGGCCCCGTATTCAGCGCAGTAGGTGACGGCCCAGTGCAGAATCGGCACGATGTAGTGGCGCTCCTCGGTCATCGCCCACCGCGCCAGCAGGGTACGACACTGGGCGATAGCCGCCTCGACAGCGCCGGTTTGCTCATCGACAAGCGCCAGCCCCCAGTATCCGATCAGTTCGACCGGGAACAACTCGATCCGTCGGGCCAACCCGATGGCCTCGACGAACAACGGTCGGGCGTGCCGTGTCCGGCCAGATAAGACCTGGACGAGGCCGAGGATACCGGAAGCGACGGCGCGGGCATGTGGCACCACATCGTCGACCGCGAGGACTTCGCGGCACAGCGTCGCCGCCTGTTCCCAGTCCCCCGTTTGGCGCAGCACCACCGTCAGGCACGCCAAACATAGTTGGCCCATCGTCGCCGCGTCATGCGCCTGGCAGAACGAGAACGCCGACTGGTATGCCGCCTGTGCGCCGGTATAATCGCCCGCATGTTCCAAGGAGTCGGCGAGCCGGTGATAGACCTCCGTCGCCGCCCCGGTAAGCTGATGTTCCAGGGCGAGCGCGAGACCGGCGCGCACCAGCGCCAGCCCCTCCGCGCTCGCCCCGAGCCGAACACGCACGTTCCCTTCCAGACCGAGGATCCGGGCTTGCAGATCCCAGCGCGCCGCGCTCGCTGCCTCGGTGTGGGCCGTGACCAGAAGTGACAGCGCCGCATGATAACTCGCCGCAGATCGCAGATAGGCCGCCGCGCGCAGCCGTTCCGTCGCCGCTTCGGCGGGGAGATTGCAAGCGGCATACCTTGTCGCCGCTCGTTGTCGTGTCGCCAGGGCGCGTTCCCAGTCACCCTGCAACTCGTGGATCCCCGCCAGTTGACGCTCTGCCACCGCGATCTGATACGGATCCCCGTGCTGCTGGTACGCGACGACGAGTTCGCGCCAGATCTGCGTCGCCTCGCCTAACTCGCCGCATAGTTCCGCACACCGGCCAAGGCGTTCGAGTGCGGCGAGGCGATCTGGTTCGTCCACCCCTTCGGGCCAGAGTTCCAGCGCCCGACGCACGGCCACCGCCGCATCACGATAAGCGTGGACGCGGCACGATCCTTCGGCGGCCCCCAGGAAGGCCCCGCGCGCCCGGTCTGACTCCCGCCCCGCCAGCCAGTGTTCGGCGACGATCGCCGGAGCCGCCCCGTCAGCCTCCAGGCGCGCGGCCAGTTGACGATGCAAGGTGCGGCGGCGTGACCACGGCACATCCAGGTAGCAGGCTTCGCGCGTCAGCGCATGGCGAAAGGCGGCGCGACCGGGCGCGATCTCGGCGATCAGATTGCGCTCGGTCGGTTCGGTGGCCCAGTGGTCATGGTCGGCCAACGCCGCGACAAGGTCGATATCGAACTCTTGTCCGAGTACGGCGGCAATCTCCAATGCCCGGCGCACCTCGTCGGCGAGCCCGTTCAGGCGCAGCAAGACGGCGTCGCGCACACTCTCCGGCAGCGGCAATGCCGCGCCACCGCCGAGTTCGAGGCCCGCCGCCCCCTGGTGCAGGCGTTCGCCGCTCACGAGCCCCGCCACCAGTTCTTCCACGAAGAACGGCACCCCCTCGGTGCGGTCGTAGATCGCCGCCGCCAGGAGAGGGTCCGGCGACAACCCGAGCGTACGCGCCACCAGACCCGCCGTCTGCTCCCTGTCGAGCGGTTCAACCGTCAGTTCCTCGAAGCGTCCCATCCGACGCAGATCGCTCCGCAAACGTCGCACCGGGTGACCACGCGGGATCTCGTCACTCCGGTAGACAACGACCAGGAAGAGCGGCAACCGCGCCAACGCGCCGACGAGGGCGGGGAGCAATTCCAACGTCGCGCTGTCGGCCCAGTGCAGATCGTCGAGGAAGACCGCCAGCGGTCGCCGCTCGGCCAGGGCGGCGAAAGCGGCCCGAAACGCCTCGAACAGCGCAGGGCGATCACCCGCCGCAGGCGCGGCGAAGTCGGGCACCGCCAGCGTAAGGGCGCGCGTCAACACGACGCCCAACTCGGCATCGTCGGACAGGCGTGGGTTGGCCGAGCGCAGAACCGTGACGAGCGGCCCATACGGCAAGGTGATCCCTTGATACGCGCGGCCTTCGAGCACGCTGAGGCCGCTCTCGGTCAGCGCGTGCCGGACCAGGCTGGTCTTACCTACCCCGGCTTCTCCGGCGAGCAGCACCAGCCCGCCGTCACCCGCCTGAGCGGCGGCGGCATGGCGCGCAATCACGGCACATTCGCGCTCCCGCCCGATCAGGTTCGCCCCTAGGATGCCCGTGCTCATGAGCCACTATCCCCTTCGGTGTCATGGGAACGCCAACGCCACGCTGGTCGGACGACGACCGAAATGGATTTATCTACAGCACTGCCAGGCCGTCATTAACCTAACGGCCCGGCAGTGCAGATGTCACAACGATCCCCCTGGGGTATCGAGCGGTGCGCGTATTCGGCAGAGGAGCGGGCCGGCCGATGCCCGCGCGAAGAACGGATCAGCGTCGCACCGCCACGACTTCGAGATACTCGGCGTGAACGACCATCGTCTCGTCGCCCGAGGCATTGTGCCGCGCGATCAGTGCTTCCAGATCGGCGATCAGCACATCCTGGGCCGCCCCGTCGAGCGACTGAAACGCCTTAAGGGTCGGGCCATAGTAGGTGCGGAAATAGTCGATCCAGGCGCGCGGCGACCGCTGCCGGAAGGTATACATCCGGCGCGTCAGGCGCAACTCGCTGACATCATCGCCGAAGAGCCGTTGCAAATGCGCCTCGGAGCCCCAGAGCATCGGCGACTGGACGCCCGCAGGCGGCGGGACGTGCTTGCCCATCGTGCGGAAGAAGTCGCCGAGAAAACCTTCCGGCGTCCAGTTGGTCATCCCGATCTTCCCACCGGGGCGACAGACCCGCACCAGTTCTCGGGCCACTCGCTGATGGTCCGGCGCGAACATCGCCCCGAAAGTCGAGAGGATCACGTTGAACGACGCCTCCTCAAACGGCAGCGCCTCGGCGTCGGCTTCCTGAAAGCGCATGGGGAAACCTTCGGCCTCCGCGCGCTTTCGCCCCTCTTCCAGGAGCGACGGGACATAATCGGTGGAGGTCACGTCGCAGAACGTCGTGCGGCGGCCAGGGCGGCGTTGCCGCTGCCGGAAGCGACATCGAGGACCTGTTGACCGCTATGCAGATCCATCGCCTCGCACAACAACTCGGCGGTGATCAGGATCACATTGCCGATCCGCGAGTAATCTCCGGCCGACCAGGTCACTTGCTGTCGGCCTTTTACCGCCTGAAGGTCGGGGGTCTGTGTCGGTGCGCTCATTGCTGGCCTCCTCATGAAGAACGACTGTCATGAATGACGACGAGGAAGGGGTCATGCGTTGGGGTTCTCTTTGATCTAACGACGGCATTAACCTTTCGTTTCTAGCTGGTGCCACCTGCGGTGGGATCGACTATACCGACTTGACAGATTGGCCCTGCTCGCACCAACCCTTAAGCCCGCCATCGAGGTGGGCAACATTGGTGAAGCCGAGTTGCTGCAACGCCACCGCCCCAAGGGCCGAGCGGCCACCGGGCGCGCAGTGGAGGATGATCCGTCGCTCGGGCAAGAATTCTGGGCGATGATACGGGCTGGCTGCGTCGGCGTAGAGCTCCAACATCCCCCGTGGGGCGTGCATCGCACCGGGGATGACCCCACCCTGGCGCTCCTCGCTCTCGCGCAGATCGACGAGCAAGACCCCGCCACCGGCGATCTGATCGGCCACCTGCGCCGGGGTCAGATTCGTGACCTGCTGCTTGGCGGCCTCAACGAGCGCCGCGATCGTGGTCGTCTCCGCTTTCTCTATGTTGGCCCCCTTTCAGTTACAACAGCCTGACCGATTGCCACGCTCCACCGATGCGGCACCTCGATGACCGGCACCCCCGCCGTAGTCGTCATCGACCGCCACTGCCGGTGCTGTATGCAGGATAGAGGACACCAACAGGCAAACCAATCGTAGGAGTACGGTATTTTCACAATGCACTTACTGTGTTTTCTGCAAACCCGGACCCACATCGTTCTACGAAATACTGTACGAGGATAATGGACCCGGCAAGAGCCGTTAACAAACAGTGCAACAGACAGGATTAGGTATATTTGTACCATATGTTTGCCCCGATCTATCCGATACACTACCTCTATCGATGGCTGCCCTATCCATACTCAGGCTGGTTCGATCAGGGCAAAGGTAAGCGTTATGGCCACACTCGATCAATTCTTTGGCGCGGCAGGACGCGACAACGGCGACCGCCACGACAATCGCCACCATCCTGGAAAGTATCACCGACGCGGTCTATCTGCTGGATACCGATTGGCGCTTCGTCTACCTCAATGCCCGCGCCGAGGAGCTGCTGCAACGTGAGCGCGCGGAACTTGTAGGCACCGCGATCTGGGAACAATTCCCGGAGACTGCTGGCTCGATCCATGAAGAGCGGTGTCGTCACGCGATGGCGACAGGCACCGCGACCACCTTTGAAATGTTCTTTCCGCCAATCGATAGATGGTTCGAAGTACGGGTTTATCCCTCGCCATCGGGCCTGGTCATCTACTTTCAGGATATCACGAGCACGCGGGCAGCCCAGGCCGGGTTACAACTCCAGGCCCAGCTACTCAACCAGGTCGGCGCAGCGGTGATCGCCACCGACCTGACCGGTACTATCATGTACTGGAATACGCACGCCACCACCCTGTACGGCAGGCAGCCGGAAGAGGTCTTAGGCAAGAAGGTCGGCCCGCTTATCGTCAACGAGAGTGATCCGGCTGAGCAGGAAGCGATCTGGGCCTTATTGCGTGCGGGCAAACCGTGGTCCGGCGAGTTCATGGCCCGCCATACAGATGGCACGATCTTTCCGGCACAGGTGACCAATGCGCCGATCCATGATTCGGCCGATCAGTTAGTCGGTATCGTCGGCGTCTCGGTCGACATCAGTGCGCGGCATAACGCCGAGAAGGCGTTGCGGCACAGCGAACGGAGCTACCGCGAGCTGCTGGAACAGGCGGCCGATGCGATTTTCATCTTCGGGCCAGACAGGCGGTTCCTCACGGTGAATACCCGCGCCTGTGCGCTGACAGGCTATACCCGCGAGGAGCTCCTGGCCGGCGGGATCGCGGATATTCTGCCGCTCGAAGAAGCGGATGCGATTTCAGAACATCTCGTCTCGTTACAAGCTGGCCCGCGCACCACCGAACGGCTCGTGCGGCGACGCGACGGCACGCTTTTCCCGGGTGAAGTCAGCGCGGCACAGCTACCGGATGGGCGGATCCAGGTCATCATCCGCGATATCACCGAGCGACACGAGGCCGAAGCGGCGCTCCGCAACAGCGCGGCGCGGCTGGCCGAAGCGCAACGGGTCGCGCACCTAGGCAGTTGGGAATACGACCACAAGACCCAGGCGCGCTATTGGTCCGACGAGCTCTTTCGGATCGCGGGCTACCCGCCGCAATCATTCACCCCGACGCTCGAACAGAATTTCGCGCTGATCCATCCCGAGGATCGTGCCAGGATCGACACGATCTTCCAGGCCAGTGCGCGCGGCGGTGCGCCGACCAGTGTCGATTTCCGTCTGGTGCGCCGGGATGGCTCGATTCGGATCATCCACCAGATGGCCGAAGGGATCAGCAATGCCGCCGGTGAGCCTATCAAACGTTTCGGCGTCATGCACGATGTGACGGAACAGCGCAACATGAAAGCACAACTCCGCTATCAGGCGACCCATGATACGCTGACCGGCTTGCCCAACCGCAGCTTCTTTCTCGAGAAGCTGGCGCAGGCATTAATCCGCGCCGAGCGGGCAACGACACACTGCGCCGTCCTCTTCCTCGACCTCGATCGCTTCAAGATGGTCAATGACAGCCTCGGCCATGCGGCGGGCGATCAACTCCTGATCACCGTCGCCGAACGCCTCCGAGCCGTCTTGGGCGCTGGCGATACGCTCGCCCGCTTCGGGGGCGATGAGTTCGCGGCGCTGCTCGAAGGGGTGAGCGATGTGGAGGAGGCGCTGCGGATCGCCGATCGGATCCATGCCGCCCTGCAAGCGCCGGTCCCGGTGGACGATCACGTTTTCTTCGCCACGACGAGTATCGGGCTGGCACTCGGCAGCGGCGTCGCGAACACCCCCGAAGACCTCTTGCGCTTCGCCGATGTCGCCCTGTATCGGGCGAAGGACGCGGGCCGGGCCTGCACCGAGATCTACTCAGCCAGCATGAGCGCACGGGCGCTGGAACGGCTGGGCCTGGAGCGTGACCTACGCAAGGCACTCGAGCAGCAGGAACTCCAGCTATATTATCAGCCGAAGGTTGACCTCACCACCGGGCGAGTCAGCGGGCTGGAAGCACTGGTACGCTGGCAACATCCCAAACGTGGCCTCATCCCGCCCGGGAGTTTCATCCCCCTGGCCGAAGAAACCGGACTAATCGTCCAGATCGGTCGCTGGACCTTGAACGAGGCGTGCCGGCAGATCCGCGAATGGCAAGACCGTTACCCACGAAGCGCCGTGCCGTTCATGGCGGTCAATCTCTCGGCCCGGCAATTCCGCTACCCCGGCCTCGCGCACGATATCGCGACCGCCCTCGCCGACGCGCACTTACCGGCGTATCAACTCCTCCTCGAAATCACCGAGACGGTCGCGATGGCGAAGACCGACGACACGATCACCACGTTGGAAACCCTCAAGGCGCTCGGCGTCGGCCTCGCCATCAATGATTTCGGTACCGGCTACTCCTCGCTGGCGTATCTCCAGCAACTGCCGGTACAAACGCTGAAAATTGACCGCTCGTTCTTCAGGGATGACGCGCACAATGGCGCAATCGTGCGCGCGGTAACAGATCTGGCGCACGGTCTGGGGTTGGAAGTGACCGCAGAGGGCCTGGAAACAGCGGACCAAGTCCTGTTGGCGCGCGCCGCCGGGTGCGATCGCGGCCAGGGCTATTATTTCGCCCGCCCGCTCCCCACCGACGCGCTCGAAGAACTCTGGCGCACCGGACTCAGCTTCGATCTCCCGGGGAACGATATCGTGGTCCTCGCATCGGCGACACAGGGACACAAGCAAAAACCAGCGGCGTATCGGCGCTAGAACGCACAATGCGCTGCGAACAAACGCAAAGTCGCACCGCCGCCGCCATCGCCGGTTACAGCGCGCCATAGTGTATAGCCTGGACGGGTCTTGGGCCGCCCCTACCACCAGACGCCCTACCATGCCCGAATCCATGCCTTGCTGCTGCTCAGGTCAACCTTCGGGACGCCATACCGCCACCAGCTACTCATCTGGGAGATGAACGGCCTTAAGCCGCGCCATCTCCGCCAAGAAGTCGGCTTCCAACGCCTGCCGCCGCGCCGCTGGCAAGAAACTCCGCCGCACGCCGTTGAGTAGGATGGCGTCGATCGCGGCCAAATCGAGGCCGAACGGATCGGCCAGGAGCGCAACCTCGTCGTTGAGGGTGGTGCCGAAGAGTGGCGGATCATCGGAGTTGATCGTGATCGCGATGCCCGCTGCGTGCAACTGCGGTAAGGGGTGGACCGCCAGATGCGGATAGACGCCGAGGCAAAGATTGCTGGTTGGCGCGATATCCAGGGCGATCGCATGTTCGGCAAGGTACGCGACCAACGCCGGATCCTCGATCGCCCGCACGCCATGCGCAATCCGCTCCGCCCCCAGCGCCCGCACCGTCCCCCAGATACTCGCCGGCCCAGCCGTTTCGCCCGCGTGGGGGGCGCTGTGGAGCCCGCCCGCCCGTGCCCGCGCGAACCACGGCGCGAACGGCTCAGGCGGCGCGGCGGCCTCCGCAGCGGCCAGCCCGAGGGCGATGACGCCTTCCGCCCGCCCGGCCAGGGCCACGTCGGTCGTGTAATCCGCCTGCGCTACGGTCAAGGCTGAATCTGCCCAGTGCCGTACGATGCTGAAAATCCAGGCGAGTTCGATCCCAAAGTCGGCTCGCGCCCGCTCGCGACCCCGCGTCATACCACTGAAGTACGTATCGAACGAGACGCCGCGCAGGGCATGGATACTCGGACTCAGCGCAATCTCGGCATAACGCACCCCTTGCTGCGCCAGCATCTGCCCCAGTTCATAAGTCACGCGCTCATAATCAGCCGCCGTTTGGAGGCATCGCGTGATGGCGCGGATAACCGTCAGGAAATGATCGAAGTCGCGGTAGGCGAACCAGGCGCGTAACCCGGCCTCATCAGTTGCCGGCAACGTGACGCCATGCTGTTGCGCCAGGCTCAGCGCGGTAGACGGCGCAATCGCGCCCTCAAAGTGAATGTGGAGTTCCGCTTTCGGTACTGCTCGTAGATAGCTCACCAGCGACATGGACCCACCCTTCCACACCGATAACGGCAAATCGCTCAAGTGCTCGCTGTCGCCCCAGACAACGCTGTACGCGCCACCATCGAGCGCAGAAGCCTCATCCTATGATGCCCGAGATGGTGCGGTGTACCCCCGTGGCGACGGTACTTGTGGCGATATTGGCGCGTATCCTACCAGCGTGCCAATGTCGCCGCCGATTGTCATGGGCACGCACGGCCTGGCGATGGGCACACAGGACCACACACAAATAGGGTTGTCACCGCGCCCGCCCGATAATGTGCCACCATCGGCACTACCTCAGCGGATGGAACCCGCGCAAGCAACGGCGCGCACGATCCCCCAAACACGTTCGGCGCACTCTGGTAGGATAGGGGTGGCGTGCGGAAAGCCGCCCATCCCGGCCACCGGGATGTCCACCGCAAAGGGATGGGGGAGTGATGACGACCGACCTTTCGCTCGCATATCGCGCACCGGTCGCGGTCGGCAAGATGGCCGAGGCGGCGCGGCGTTTCGTAGGCGCGCTCGACGAGGATCAGCGTGGGCGTGCCTGTTTCCCGTTCACTTCCGATGAGCGCTACTTCTGGCATTACACCCCGATCGACCGCAAAGGGCTGCAACTCAAGGAGATGACCGACGCGCAGCGGGGGGAGGCGTTCGCGCTCCTCGCCAGCGGCCTCAGCGCGCGCGGCGGGAAACAGGCACGCCAGATCATCGATCTGGAGCCGATCCTGCGCGCAACCGAGCAACTCGAAGGAGTCACCAACAACTGGCACCGCGACTCCGGCCGCTACACCGTCAGTATCTTCGGCGAGCCGGGCGGCAAGGAACCGTGGGCGTGGCGGGTCGGCGGCCACCATATCGGGATCATCTTCACGGTAGTCGATGGCGACTGGATCGCCCCGACGCCCCTCTTCCTCGGCGCGAACCCGGCGATCGTGCGCCATGGCGAGCATACCGGCCACCGCATCCTGCCGGAAGAGGAGGAGTTGGCGCGCGTGATCCTCGGGAGCCTCGACACGGCACAGAAGGGAATCGCGATCATCGATCCGGTCGCGCCGAACGATATCCTGACGACGAACCGGCAGGTCGCCGACCGCGACGTACCGCCGACCGGGATCGCCTACGCCGACCTCACCGGCGAGCAACGCGGCCACCTCACCGC
>JAABUN010008825.1_pt1 | contig 10131 bp, 7 predicted proteins | sample 5559311 | NCBI WGS metagenome assembly JAABUN01 (sample SAMN10711877, study PRJNA513370) | rock metagenome | isolation source: Antarctica rocks | place: Antarctica: Victoria Land, Siegfried Peak sud
GTTCGGCGACAGCGACCGGCTACGGGTCGGCGAATGGGTGCTGGCGATGGGCAACCCCTTCGGCCTGGGCGGCAGCGCCACGGCGGGCATCGTCTCGGCGCGCGGCCGGCAGATCGGCGCCGGGCCGGACGACGACTTCATCCAGACCGACGCGGCGATCAATCCGGGCAATTCCGGTGGGCCGCTATTCGCCGCCTCCGGCGAGGTGATGGGCATCAACAGTGCGATCTTCTCGCCCTCCGGCGGCAACATCGGCATTGGTTTCGCGGTGCCCTCGCACCTGGCGCAGCAGGTGATAGCGCAGTTGCAGGCGCACGGCCGGGTCGAGCGCGGCTGGCTCGGCGTGTCCATGCAGGCGCTGGACGCGGAGACCGCCGCAGCGCTCGGCGCGCCGGACCTGAAGGGCGCGTTGGTGGCGGCGGTGGAGCGGAACTCGCCGGCGGCGCGGGGCGGGTTGCAGCCGGGCGACGTGGTGCAGGGCCTGGACGGCAAGCCGGTGGCGACGCCGCGGGCGCTGGCCGCGGCGGTGGCCGAGGTGAAGCCGGGCGCGACCGCGACCATCGAGGTGCTGCGCGACGGCAAGCGCCAGGAACAGCGCGTGACCTTCGGCCAGCAGCCGGCGGTGCGGGAGGCCTCGCGCGGCGCAGTGCCGGCGGGGCCGCGGCAGGACAGCCTCGGCCTGGCGCTGGCGCCGAACGGCAAGGACGGCGGCGCGGTGGTGGCGGAGATCGCACCCGACAGCATCGCCGCTGAGCGCGGCCTGCAGCCGGGCGACGTCATCCACCGCGCCGGCGACCGTGCGGTGGCCGGCCCGCGCGACGTGGCAGAGGCGGTCGGCGCGGCGCGGCAGGCGGGACGCACGGCGATCGCATTGCAGGTGGAGCGCGACGGCGGGCGGATGATCGTCGCGTTGCCGCTGAAGGCCGGGTGAGGCTTGCCGGCCGGGGGGCCGCGTGCCCTCCGGCCGATCGCCGGCTCAGGCGCGCGCCGGATCGGTCGCCGCCGCCTGCCGACGCCACAGCAGGCGGGTCGCAAGGCGGCTCAAATCGTCCATCAGCGTGTAGACGACCGGCACCACAACCAGGCTGAGCAGGGTGGAGGTGACGAGGCCGCCGATCACTACCAGCGCCATCGGCGCGCGGAAGCCGCTGTCGGTGCCGATGCCGGCGGCGATGTGCGCCATGCCGGCGGTCATCGCGATGGTGGTCATGACGATCGGCCGCGCCCGCTTCCGCGCGGCCTCGACCAGGGCGGCGCCGCGGTCGAGGCCCGCCGCCCGCGCCTCGATCGCGTATTCGACCAGCAGGATGGAGTTCTTGGCGACGATGCCCATCAGCATCAGCAGCCCGATCACCGCCGAGATGCCGAGCGCCTTCTGCGCCAGCAGCAGCGCCAGCAGCGCGCCGCCGACCGAGAGCGGCAGCGCCGACATGATGGTGAGCGGTTGCAGGAAGCCGCCGAACAGCAGCACCAGCACCAGGTAGACCAGGCCGATCCCGGTCGCCATGGCGATGGCGAAGCCGCCGAACAATTCCTTCATCACCTCGGTGTCGCCGGTGGCGCGTTCGCGCACACCGGGCGGAAGGGCGCGCATGATGGGCAGCGCCGCCACCAGCCGGGTCGCCTCGCCGAGCGGCAGGCCGTTCAACTCGGCCTCGACGGTGGCCTTGCGCTGGCGGTCGAGCCGGTCGATCTGCGCCGGGCCGGCGCCATGGCGGATCTCGGCCACGGTTCCCAACGGCACGCCGACGCCGAGCCGCCCCTCGACCCGCAGCCGGCGCAGCGCATCGAGGTCGGTGCGGGCCGCCTCGTCCAGCATGACGCGGATCAGGATCTGGCGATCGGGCAGGTTGAAGCGCGCCAGGTTCTGGTCGATGTCGCCGATGGTGGCGATGCGCGCCGTGCTGGCGATGGCGGCCGGGGAGACGCCAAGCTCCGCCGCCCGTGGGCCGTTCGGCACGATCTGCAATTCGGGCCGCACCAGGCTGGCGGTGGAGCGGGCGCCGGAGAGTTCGGGCACGCCGCGCATCTGGCGCTCCAGCTCGCGTGCGGTGTCCGCCAGCACGGCGGCGTCGTTGCCGATCAGCGTGACGCTGGCCTTGGAGCCGCTCTGGCCGTCGGCGCCGAAGCGGATGCGGGCGCCGGGAAGCCGTTCCAGCGCCGGGCGCACCGCTGCCTCGAACTGCATCTGGGTCAGCGCACGCTGCGCGCGCGGCACCAGGGTGACGATCAGGTTGGCGCTGCGGGGGTCGCCGGACTTCGTAGTGTTGCCGAGCGCCGGGCCGCCGCCACCGCCGCCGGTATTGGCGGTGCCGAGCGAGGCGAAGACCGAGACGGTCTCCGGCCGGGCCTTCAGGATGCGGGTGGCCTGCTGCACCACGGCCTCGGTTTCGGCCAGCGCGGCGCCCGGCGCGAGTTCGATCGACAGCGCGGCCCGGCCGCGGTCGGCGGCGGGGACGAAGTCGGTCGGGATCAGCGGCACCAGGGCGATGGAGGCGGCGAAGAAGCCGATCGCGCCGAACATGGTCAGCGCGCGATGCCGCAGGCACCACAGCAGCAACCGCAGGTAGCGCCGGCCGACCGCGCCGTCGCCGAATTCCTGCGAGGCTCGCGCCGGGCCGGGCTTGAGGAGGTAGGCGCCGAGCAGCGGCGTCAGCAGCCGTGCCACCACCAGCGAGAAGGCGACGGCGGTGGCGACCGTCAGGCCGAATTGCCGGAAGAATTGCCCGGGGATGCCGGGCATGAAGGCCACGGGCACGAAGACCGCGAGGATGGTCGCGGTGGTCGCCACTACCGCCAGGCCGATCTCGGCGGAGGCGTCGAGCGCCGCCTCCATGGCGCCGCGCTCGGGATGCGCGCGGAGGTGGCGGACGATGTTCTCGATCTCGACGATCGCGTCGTCCACCAGCACGCCGACAACCAGGGTGAGGCCAAGCAGCGTCACGTTGTTCAGCGAGAAGCCGAGCCACTGCATGACGAAGAAGGTCGGAATCAGCGACAGCGGCATGGCGACGCAGCTTATGGCGGTGGCGCGCCAGTCGCGCAGGAACAGCCACACCACCAGCACCGCGAGGCCGGCGCCGATCAGCAGCGCCTCGATTGCGCCGCGGAAGCCAGCGAGCACGTAGGTGACGGTGCTGGCGACCAGGCGGATCTCGATGCCGGGGTGGGCCGCTTCGAGGTTCGCGACGCGGGCCGCCACGCCCTCGGCGACGCGAACCTCGGAGGAGCCGCGGGTGCGGAGGATCTCGAAGCCGACCACCGGGCGGCCGTCGAGCCGCGCGGCGGTGCGGATTTCGGCGCTGGAATCCGTCACCTCGGCGATCTCGGTGAGCCGTGCGGTGCGGCCGAGCGGCAGGATGACGGGACGTTGCCGCAGCGCCTCGACCGTCAACGCCGAGCCGAGCGTGCGGATGGCCTGCTCGCCGGTCCCCAGGGTGCCGCGGCCGCCGGGCAGGTTGACGTTCAGCGCGCGCAGTTGCTCGTTCACCTGGTTGGCGGTGATGCCGAGCGCCAGCAGCCGGTCCGGCCTCAGCGCGATGCGGATTTCGCGGTCGACGCCGCCGATGCGGTTCACCTGGGTCACGCCGGGCACCGCGAGCAACGCCCTGGCCACGGTGTCCTCGACGAACCAGCTCAGCTCCGGCGTGGTCTGGCCGGGCGCGGCGACGGTGTAGGTCAGGATGGCGCCGCCGGTGACCTCGACCCGCGAGATGACCGGGTCGCGGATGCCGGGCGGCAGGTCGGCGCGAATTTGCGCTACCTTGTCGCGCACGTCGTTGGTGGCGCGGTCGATGTCCTTGCCGAGGGCGAATTCGACGACGGTGGTGGAGGCGCCGTCGACCACGGTGGAGGTGATGTGCTTCACGTCGCCAAGCCCGGCGATGGAATCCTCGACGCGGCGCGTCACCTGGGTCTCAAGCTCGGACGGCGCGGTGCCGGGCTGCGCCACCGTCACCATCACGGCCGGCAGGTCGATGTCGGGCGTGTTGTTGATCCGAAGCATCGGGAAGGCGAACAGCCCAGCGACCGTCAGCAGCAGGAACAGCACCGCGGTCGCCACCGGGTTGCGGATCGCCCAGGCGGAGACGTTGTTGTAGTTCAGCGTGGGACGGCCGAGACCCGACATGGTCAGGGCAGCAGCCGGATGCGGTCGCCATCCGCCAGGAAGCCCGCACCGGTGACCACGACACGCTCGCCTTCGGCGAGGCCGGCGGTGACTTCCACCAGCCCGTCGCGGCGCTGGCCGGGGGCGATCGCGCGGCGCGCCACGCGGTCGGTGTCCGGCGGCAGCACCAGCACGACGGCCTCGTTGTCGCGGGTCAGCACGGCCTCCTGCGGCACGGTGAGGGCGGGCGCCGCGGTGGGCAGGATTTCGGCGCGGGCGAACATGCCGGGGCGCAGCCCGGAGTCCGGCGGCAGCGCGACATGGACGATGCCGAGGCGGGTCTCGGCCGAGACCACCGGCGCCACGGCACGGATGCCGGCCTCGATCCGGTGGTCGCCATGGGTGACGCGCACGGCCATGCCGGGGGCCAGCGCGGCGAGGTCCAATTCGGCGACACGGGCGTCCAGTTCCAGCCGGCCGTCGCGGATCAGCCGCAGCATCTCCTGTCCGGCGCCGACCACGCCGCCGAGCAAGGCGCCGCGGCGGGAGACGATGCCGTCGGCGGGGGCGCGGATGCGGGTCTGGGCAAGCCGCGCCGCCACTTCCTCGCGCGCGGCGCGGGCGGCGGCGAGACGGGCCTCGGCCTGCAGCATCGTCGCCTGGCGCTGCTCCAGCGTCTGCCGGGCGACGCTTTGGCTGAGGGTCAGCTCGGTGGCCCGGCGCAAATCCTGCTGGGCGATCCGCAGCGCGGCCTCGGCCTCGGCCACCGCGGCGTCCGCCTGGTTGCGCTGCGCGGTCAGCACGGTGTCGTCCAGCCGCAGCAGCACTTGGCCCTGGCGGACCTGGTCGCCCTCCTCGAACGCCAGTTCGACGATGCGGAGGCCGACGGCCTCGGTGCCGACGATCAACTCCTGCCAGGCAACGACCGAGCCGTCACCGATGACCGGGCGCGCCATGACGAGGAAGGTGGCGGGCACGACGCGCACGGCAAGCACCGGCGGCGCGGCGGCGGGCAACGCGGTGGGCGGGGACGAACCAGTCCAGCCACGGGCCAGGACCAGTGCGCCCGCGGCAGCCAGCAGTGCGGCAGCCAGCCACGGCCAGCGCCGGCGCCTGGTCGTTGGCAACGCTACGGCAGGCGCCGGCGCGTCCCGGACAAGCAGGGTGGTCGGCAGGTTGTGGTCCGGCATGACGGTGGTGGAACCTGTGCCCCAAACCCATCGCCGCACAGCGAATGGTTGCGATGGCATCTGGCCTCGCCGGCCGGATGATCAATGGCAGGGCATGTCGGTGATGCCGCCAGGGCCTAGCCCTTCGCCGCCCCTGGCGCCGGCAGCACGCCGAACACCGTCTCGGCCTCGATCCGCAGCACGTCGGCCGGGCGCGGGAACGGCGCCGGCGGCGGCTCCCCCGCGGTGCGGGCGCGGCCGATGCGTTCGAAGAAGGTCTCGAGGCCGCCCGGCAGGATCAGCCACAGGAAGGTCAGCGGAACAGCGCCGGTGTTGTGGAAGGCGTGCGGCCGGCCGCGCGGCAGGAAGAAGCAGCCGCCCTTGGCCATCGGGTGCGTGCTGCCCTCGATCCGCGCCTCGCCCTCGCCGTCGAGGACGAAGATCACCTCCTCGTTCGCGTCGTGAACGTGCGGGCGGACGTGGCAGCCGGGGTCGACGGTCTGGGTGCCGAGGGCGAAGGGCGTCTCGGCGTTGGTCAGCGCCTGGTCCAGGATGCAGCGGACAAAACCGTTGGCCGGCACCGGCTGCCAATAGCTGCGGGCGGCCTCGGGCGGCACGACCAGCAGGGTGGCGGGGCTGGGGCTGTTCCTGTCGGGCATCGGCGGTCTCCGGCGTATCGACGGGAGCTTGCGCGCCTTCCCGCCAACGTGGAAGTGTAGGGCGCAGCGGCGGCCGGAACGGTCCGCGCCAGGCAGCCAACCCGAACGGGAGACCCGATCCGATGCTTCGCAGACTGGTCCTTGCGCTCTGCCTCAGCGTTGCCGCCATCCCCGCCGGGGCGCAGACCCGCTGGGTCATGGCGACGCCCTATGCCGAGAATTTCCACACCCTGAACATCCGGCAATTCCTGGCCGACATCGAACGCGAGACGCAGGGCCGGATGACGGTGCAGTTGCACGCCAACGCGTCGCTTCTGCCGATGGCGCAGATCAAGCGCGGGGTACAGACCGGGCAGGCGCAACTGGGCGAGATCCTGCTTTCGGCCTATGCCAACGAGGACCCGTTCTTCGAGGTGGACGGCGTGCCGTTCCTGGCCTGGACCTGGCCGCAGGCCGAGGCGCTGAACGCCGCGACCGAACCCTATGTCCGTACGCGCCTGGAGCGCCAGGGACTGACGCTGCTGTACACGTTGAACTGGGATGCGCAGGGATTCTACACCAAGACCGAGCTGCGCAGCGTGCAGGACCTCCGCGGCACCCGCTTCCGCGCCTACAACAACATCACCATGCGGATGGCGGAACTGATGGGCGCGACGCCGGTGACGGTGCAGGCGGCCGAGGTCAGCCAGGCCTTCGCGACCAACATGATCCAGTCGATGTTCACCTCGGCGCAGACCGGCGTGAACGTCACCGCCTGGGACTTCACGCGGTACTGGTACAACGTCGGTGGGATGCGGCCACGCAATGCGGTGTTCGCCAACACGCGGGCGTTCGCGGCGCTGGACGAGCCGACCCGCCAGGCCGTGGTGGCCGCCGCCGCGGTGGCCACCACGCGAGGGCAGGCGATGTCGAAGCAGGCGGAGATCGACATGGCGGCGCGGCTGCGCAGCCAGGGGATGCAACTGCCGCCGCCGACCGAGCAGATGGTGGCGGAACTGCAGGCGATCGGCCAGCAGCAGACCGGCGAATGGGTGCAGCGGGCCGGCGCCGACGGGCAGCCGATGCTGGACCGCTACCGGGCGGCGCTGCGGTAGCCGCCGCCACGCGCCGGCGGGTCTACAGCCCGCCGAGGTTGCGCGGCAGCCACAGCGCTATTTCGGGGAAGCCGACCACCAGGGCCAGCGCCACGAACATCGCCAGGATCATCCATGCCACCCAGGGGATGGTGCTTTCCATGGTGACGCCGGCGATCCAGCACGACACCATCAGGTTCACCGCCAGCGGCGGGGTGAACTGGCCGATCGCGATCTTCATCGTCAGGATGACGCCGAACCAGGTGAGGTCCCACTGGAAGGCGTTGGCGATGGGGATCAGCACCGGCAGCAGGATCAGGAAGGTGCTGACGCCGTCGAGGAACATGCCGATGACGATCAGCACTAGCATCAGCAGCGCGATGGTGCCGTATTCGCCGAGGCCGAGGCCGACGATCCAGGCGGCGACCGGCTGCACGATGCCGAGGGTGCTGGTGCTCCAGGCGAAGACCGAGGCCAGGGCGATGACGATGAGGATGACGGCGGAAAGCTCGCCCGCCTCGACCAGCATCTCGTACAGGTCGCGCAGCGTCAGCGTGCGGTAGACGACGAAGCCGACGAACAGGCCGTAGAACACCGCCATCACCGCCGCCTCGGTCGGCGTGAAGGCGCCGATCCGCATTCCGCCGAGGATCACCACGGGCGCCATCAGGCCCCAGATCGCCTCGCGGAAGGTGCGCCAGACCGACAGCGCCTCGCGCTCGGGGGACTTGCCGCCGAGGTCGTTCAGCATCGAAAGGATGACGATCGGCACGATGATGGCGGCGCCGGCGAGGAAGCCCGGGAACATCCCCGCCAGGAACAGCGCCGGCACCGAGACGCCGGGCACAAGAACGGCGTAGACGATGAAGGCGATGGAAGGCGGGATCAGGATGTCGGTCGCCGCCGCCGCGCCGACGACCGAGGCGATGAACGGTCGCGGGTAGCCGTCGCGGACCATGCTGCGGGTCACCACCTGGCCGACCGCGGCGGCGGTGGCCGGGCCGGAGCCGGAGATGCCGCCGATCACCATCGCCACCAGCACCGCGACCGAGGCCAGCGCGCCGCGGCCGGCGCCGACGATGGCCGTCGCGAACCGCACCAGCCGCAGCGCCACGCCGGTGCGGTCGAACACGCTGCCGACAAGGACGAACATCGGGATGGCGATGAGCGGGTATTTGGCGATGCCGGCATAGACGTTGGTCGGTACCGCAACGATGGACTGGTCGGCGAGGGAGATCGCCAGCGTCCCCGCCAGGCCGAGCGCCACGCCGATCGGCACGCCGCCGAGCAGCATGGCGACGAAGGCCAGGAACAGGATGACGCCGGTCATCCTTCCAGCCCGCGCAGCAGGCGCATGGCGCGTCCGGCGGCGCGGCCGATCACCGCCAGCGACAGCAGCGGCAGCCACAGGGTGTACCACCATTGCGGGTGGCCGAGGCCGCTTGACATGATCTCGAAGCAGTACTCGTCCCAGGCGAGGCTGCCGCCCCAGACCACCAGGATGCCGAAGCACAGGATCGACAGCAGCAGCGCGGCGACCTCGGCGCGGCGGCGCAGCACGGGCCGGGCATCGACGAAGTAGCCGATGCGGATGTGCCGGCCGGAGGCGATGGCGAGACCGGTGCCGAGCAGCGCCACCACCACCATCAGGGCGACGGAGTATTCCTCGGTGAAGGCGAGGCTGACGTCGGACAGGGGAGGGAACTCCCCCGTGCCTCCTCCTGCTTTTTATTCGTCAGGAAAAGGCGGGGGTTTGGGGGGTCGCGGCATTGCCGCGACAGCTCCCCAGCCTTCCTTGCTCGTCAGCCGGTGTATAGGGCGGTCCAATTTCAGGCCACCGGGCGGAGTAAAACCAGGCCACTTCGGCAGCCCTTGGCAGATGCCATAGGTTCACGAAAAGCTAATCCACTCAAACACTTACAACCAAGTTCGCCTTTGGATGGTAGGTGATTGGAGCCTGCGGCGTATGGCGTGGAGGTGGCCTGAAATTGGACCGCCCTCTACAAGCCGGTCGGATTATCGCGGTTGCGGTCGTGCGACACGTCCACCGGGCCGGCGAGACTCTTCGCCGATTTGTTCGGGTCACTGGACGCCACCGGCCAGGCGTTCGGCCGACACAGGATTTGATCGCCTCAATCTCACCACCACGATTCGAGGCTGCCACCGAGACGCCGTGCGATCGGGCTTCAGGGCGCGCGGCCCGACGACAGACCACGTGCCTGTGCCAGCAGCCAGGACACGTCGGCATCCGCGATAGGGGCGGAGAAGTCTCCATGCACCACGGCATTCCTCACCGCGGATATCGCCCGCAACCGCCGTGCCGAGGCGGTATCCACGAATCCGTCCATGGCAGGGCGTTCCACGAGCTGCGCGGGGGAGAAGGGTCGCTGGACCGAACCGTCCTCCATCGAGGTGGCGGCGCGCAGCTGCGACTCGAGCGCGGCCCAGCCGATGACGAGGGCGGCGTGCAGGTGGGTTTCCGCCAGCAAGGCCTCGGCCTCGTCGATTTGGCGAGCGATTTCCGCCCGCGATGATGGACTCAGTTTTTGGGCCTCGTCCGGGCGTTCCCGGACGTAAATCACCTCGAGCGTCCAGCCAGGGTGCTGTTCGACCAGCCTGGCGAGCGTGCCGAGTGACGCCCTGTTGGTGCGGCCGCCATCGCGCTTGACCTCGATGATGACGCCGCCCTCCGGTCCAAGTGCGACCGCATCCGGTCTGTGCTGGCCAAGGAAGGCTGGCACATCGGCCTTCGACGGCTCGACGATGACCCGGAAGCCACGACGCTCGTAGCCTGCGCGGACGCTATCGAGAAGGTCGCCCTCGGCAGACTGCTCGGCAGCGCTCATGTCACGTCCCTCCATCCAGGATGGGAATCAACGCGTATGCAGACGACCGGAGCTTCCGTATCGAGCGCCTCGGCAAGCTTCGGCGTAACGGCGCCGAAGGACCGCCCGACCCCAGGCTCGAACTTCTGCACTACGACGCGTTCGATCACATGGTCATCCGGATAAACGACCTTCGTTACTACCCAGGTGCTGCAGCGACAGTCAGGCCAGCCGGAGGCTCGCAATCAGGTGCTTGGGATCGCTGGTCAGGGTCTGGAGCAGGTCCCAGCCTTGCTT
>JAABUN010008826.1_pt1 | contig 10131 bp, 9 predicted proteins | sample 5559311 | NCBI WGS metagenome assembly JAABUN01 (sample SAMN10711877, study PRJNA513370) | rock metagenome | isolation source: Antarctica rocks | place: Antarctica: Victoria Land, Siegfried Peak sud
GACGCAGCATCGCCGTATCGATCGCCCCAGGGCTGACGCAGTTAACCCGGATACCACGCGGACGCCCCTCGACCGCCATAATCTCGCTCAGCGCCAGCACCCCGGCTTTGGAGACATTGTATGCGGCGAGGCCGGGGAACTTTTCGGGCCCGCGCACACCGGAAAGGGACCCGATCAGGACAATCTGGCCGCCGTGTCCCGCTTGCATCGCCTGGAAGGCCGAGCGAGCGCAAAGGAAAGTGCCGCGCAGATTGACCGCCAAGACCTCGTCCCATTCGGCAGCCGTGAACTCGGCGAACGGGCGCACGATCAACGTCGCGGCACAGTGGATGAGGATATCGAGCTTGCCGAAGCGCGCGGCGATTTGCGCAGCGAAGCCGGTCACGGCAGCTTCATCGGCCACGTCGAGTTGCCCGGTCAGGACGACGCCACCGGCACCGCGAATCAGCGCGGCGGTTTCCTCGATTTCAGCCGACGTGCGCGCACAGATCGCCAGCGACACACCTTCCGCCGCGAGCGCCACGGCGGTCGCCTTACCAACCCCCCGCCCCGCGCCGGTGACCCAGGCCACCGTGCCAGCTAACCGACCGCCATCATTACTCACAGTTTAACCTCCTCCGTGGTGGGGCAGCAGCGCCAGATACGGGACTGATCAGCGCACCAGATCGAGGAATTCGCTGCGGGTCTGTTGCGAATCCTTGAAGCAACCGAGCAGGCACGAAGTCACCGTCTGCGAGTTCTGCTTCTGTACACCCCGCATCATCATGCAGAGGTGCGAGGCTTCGATCACCACTCCGACGCCGCGCGGTTCGAGCAAGTCCCACAACGCCTCGGCGATTTGCGTCGTCAGGCGCTCCTGCACCTGTAACCGTCGGCTGAAGAGATCGACCAGGCGCGGCAGCTTCGACAGGCCCACGATCCGGCCATTCGGGACATACGCGATATGCGCCTTGCCGAAAAACGGCAACATATGATGCTCGCAGAGCGAATAGAGCTCGATATCCTTGACCAGGACCATCTCGTTGTACTCTTCCTCGAAGATCGCCGTACCCAAAACTTCGCGCGGGCTACGACCATAGCCATCGGTGAGGAAGCCAAGGCTCTTGCGGACCCGCTGCGGCGTATCGCGTAAGCCCTCGCGATCGGGTTGTTCACCGACTGCACTCAGCAGATCGCGGATCAGATCTTCGCTGGCGGTCGATGACTCGATCGTGCGGGCGGGGCTGATTATTTTCAGGGCCATGATCATTCTCCGTAATACTCGACGCTGTTGTTCTCCGACTCCCACAGGCGCAGTCGATAGAGCAGCCCTGGGGCGAGTGCGAGTGCCAACTCACGCCAGCAGGCCACAACGATATTCTCGGCAGAAGGGATCAGCCCATGCAGAAAATCGACATCCACATTCAAGTTTGCATGGTCGACTTTCGCGATGACCCGTTCACGGATACAATCGCGCAGGGTACGCAGATCCAGCACCATCCCCGTATCGGGATCGATCTCCCCCTTAATGGTGACTTCCAGGGTATAGGTATGCCCGTGGCCGTGCAGATTCGCGTCTTTCCCGAAGACCGCGTTGTTGCGCTGATCGTCCCAGGCGGGGTTGTAGAGGCGATGCGCGGCACTGAATGTTTCACGCCGCGTTATGTAGACCATAATGCTCCTCTCCAGAGACCGCCATGTGACGTCAGACAATACAAGTATTGCAGCATGCGCGGTTTCTATTCATTGCGGTCGATCCGCTTACGACCTATAGTGATTCTAACGCCCTTTCTATTCCCTTGCAATTATTGTGCAATATAGACGCAGATTATGAACACTTCCGCAATGTCGGCAATAACTCATGCAGATGTCATCAGTGGAGGCCCGATGCAACCGCGAGAACTGAAAGTGCTGTTCCTCAGCACCTGGCCGCCAAAACCATGTGGCATCGCCACGTTCAGCGACGACATCTCCCGAGCGCTCCTCGCCGTACAGCCGCAACTCGACTATCGCGTAATCGCAATAAACGATCCCGGCGACGATTTCCGCTACCCGCCGCTCGTCAGGCGACAGTTCAACCGCGAAGATCTCGAGCAGTTGGACACCATCGCCGCCTATATCAACGCTTCGGGGGCCGATGTGGTGAGCCTTCAGCACGAATTCGGGCTGTGGGGTGGCTTCGATGGCGAGTTCATCATCCCGTTCCTCGATCGCCTGGCAATACCGGTTGTGGCGACATTCCACTCCGTCCCGTTGACCAACTCGACCTTCAGCCGCCACAATCGCCTGCGGATTCTCGGCGAGATCGCGGGGCGCGTGACCCGCGTGGTCACCTTCCTGCCGGACGCACGCGACCACCTGATTGCGACGCTCGATCTGGATCCGGCCCAGGTTGCCGTCATCCCGCACGGCGCACCGGTCTTCGATCATACGCAACGCGCCGAGGCCCGCACACGCCTCGCTGTCACCGATCGCCTCGTCCTCACCACGTTCGGGTTGCTCAGTCGCTTCAAGGGGATCGAGGACGCTATCCGCGCCCTACCGCCGCTCGTCGCTGAGTTCCCGCAACTCTGTTACCTGATCCTGGGTCGCCCGCACCCCTACGAGCCCGCAGAGTTCGCGCCTGGGCTGCATCGACTGGTCGGCGAGCTGGGGCTGGACGAGCATGTGCGCTTCGTCGATCATTTCCTCAGCGACGAAGAACTCGCCGATGCCCTCCTCGCGACCGACATCTATCTCACGCCATACCACGACCTCGCCCAGATCAGCAGCGGCACCCTCACCTATGCCCTCAGCGCCGGTTGCTGCTGCGTATCGACGCCGTATGTCTACGCGCGCACCGTTCTCGCTGAAGGGCGCGGATCCTTCGTCCCGCCCCATGATCCGGCGGCGATCACCGCCACGCTGCGCCCGTTACTGGCCGATCCAGACCGCCGCGCGAACTATGCCGCACAAGCGCGGGCCTACGGTGCGACACTACACTGGCCGATCATCGGTCAGCAATACCTCGATACGCTGGCGGAGGTGGCGTTACCGGTACGACCGCTCCCGGCCAGGGTCCGGCGCAACGGCACCGATTGAACCAACGCCGTAACGACAAGGAGCCACACCATGCCAAAGCTGACGACAACCGAATTGCAGACAGCCCTCCAGGCGCGCAGTACTTGGGCGCTCGAAGGCGAGATGCTGACACGCACCTTCCAGTTCGATGACTTCGTTGCGGCAATCGCCTTTGTCAATCGCGTCGCCGAGTATGCCGAGCAAGCCACCCACCATCCCGATATCGACATTCGTTACAATCGCGTCCGGATCGCGTTGACCACGCACGATGACGGCGGGATCAGTGAGAAAGATATCGCGCTGGCGGCGCAACTCGACGGCATCGCGTAGGCGACGACCGTCGCGATAGCAACGAGGAGGACCGGTGCGGCTCGCATTTCTCACATCGACGCCATTAACGGTCAGCGGCGGCAGCGGAACCTATGTGGGAATCACCGTGCTGGCCCGCGCTCTGGAACGACTCCGCCACCAGATCGATATCGTCTCACCACCGCCGGGCCCGCTCCCATTCGGCCATGCCGCACAACGAATCGGCTTCAATCTGCGTGCGGGGCAACGCTTAGCGGCGCTGCCGATACAGCCGGATGGTGTGATTGGCTTCGATCTCGATGGTTGTCTCCTGCCATACCGACGACCGTTCGTTGCCTCGATCAAGGGTGTTATCTCGGAAGAGTTGACCTTCGAGCGCGGCGCGGTTCGTTTCAGCCTCTGGCTGCAATCGCGCTTCGAGCGCCGCAATGTCCGACACGCCCCGCTGGTCCTGACCACCAGCGCCTATGCGCGCACGGCGATCGCCCGCAACTACGGTGTCAGCGAAACAAAGATCGCCGTCGTCCCCGAGTTGATCGATCTGGACCACTGGCGATCGGCACTCACGGCGGCAGGGCCGCGCCGGGAGTGGTCGCCGACAATCCTGACCGTCTGCCATCTCTACCCGCGCAAGAGCGTCGATATCCTCCTGCGGGCCATGCCGCGTGTGCTGGGCGCAATCCCCGCCGCACGCCTGCGGATCGTCGGGATCGGCCCGGAGGCTGAGCGCCTACGCCTGCTGCGGGGCGAACTTGGGCTGGCGCAGTCGGTAGAATTCCTCGGCCATATCCCCTTTGAGCAACTGACCCGCGAATACCGCGACTGCGCCCTCTTCTGCTTGCCGAGCTGTCAGGAAGGGTTCGGCATCGTCTGTTTGGAAGCGCTGGCAGCGGGGCGGGCGATCGTCACTACCCGCGCCGCCGCCCTCCCTGAGGTCGTGCCGGACGGCATCGCCGGTAAGCTCGTCGCACCGGGCGATCCGGTCGATCTGGCCGAAACGCTGATCACCCTGCTTCGCGATCGGGCCGAAGCGGAGAGGCTAGGCGCTGGCGGTCAACGCCACGTCGCCACCTACGATGCTCCACGGATCGCGGGGCAATTTCTCGAAGCCATCGCACCGATAATCAACGCCAGGAACTAATCACGGCCCCGGCGAAACCAGTTAGACAAACAGATCCGCTGCGATGTGATCGCAGCGGACCTGGCTTCGTTGATATCGCTTAGAAGCTGCCGCCTGCTCCGGCACCACCAGCGGAAGCCCCGCCGTCACCGCCAGACGATGTCGGCGAGACGCTGCTATGGAAGACGATCCAATAGGGGTAGAAGGCGACCGTGTTGTTATTCTGCGCCGACTTGCGAATGAACCAGGAGGGAGCATACCCCTGCTCACTCGCATCCTTGATCCGCCGATTGAGCGCCGACACCGGCCCGAACGCCACGGCATCGGGCAACGTCGTATCCAGATCGAGCTGCTGATTCCGATCGCGGGCGGCAGCGCTCAATCCCGCTTTGTAGGCGTGCCAGGGCGCGGCGATCGCTTCGCCCTGCGCGGTAGTGCGCGGGAAGTAGGCACCGAGCATCAGCACGATGAAACCAACCACGAATAACAGGCTGGAAGCGACCAAGCCAGGCGCCTGTTGCCCAATCAGGGCGACGATAAAGCCAAGAACGCCCAGCGCCAGGGCCACCGTGCCCGCGAGATAGAGCGGTCGTTGGATCGCGCCGACGTGCGGATCGAACCAACCACGTTGCTCCAATTCGGCGTTCAACGCAGCCTGAAATTCCTTGCCGCGCTTGGTGACACGACCTAATTGCTTCGGCGCGATCAGACCATCGTTATTCGCGGCCTCTGCCAGAGGCGACCAGACCGCTTGCTCGAACGGTGAGAGGGTCGGCTGCGCGGTCAGCCGACGGATCGCCACTTCTTTCGAACCCTGCGGCTCGATTGCCACGAGGCCGCGACGGGCAAAGTCGAGCAAGGTCGCCTCCGACAGGGCCGTTGGCTCGATACGGCGGTTTATCAGGGCGCTGGCGACAGCGGGCGGCAGATCGCCAGGGCGCCGCACCGTCGGCATCCCCGCCGTCGCCTGCTGCGGACGCTGCCCCCAAGACCGACCGGCAAAGACGGCGACCACACTGCTGATAAGCAACCCGAGCAGCGCCAGGGGCAACCCGGCGACGGTCAGGCTATTCGCCAACCCATCGAGCCCGGCTCCGATCCCGGCGGCGGTATTCCCATCGTTCAGCAGGGGAGATATCAGATCATCGTAGATACGCTCTATCTCTGACTTGGGCAGATTGCCGCCATCGGTGTGATGCTGCCCGGCCCAGATTGCAGCCTCGCCATGACGGGTATCGTTCGGCTTAAGGTTGAGGAAAATCACCACGCCGTCGCGCGCATCCTGCGCCGACTGCACATCCCAGGCATCCATCAATTCCTGAGCGTCTTTGCTCGTATCGTTCTGACTGGCCTTCTGCTCGCGCAGATAGACAATCGTCGGCGCACCGGCGCGCTCGACTGCTGCCGCGCGGGCTTCGAGGTCGCGCACCTCCGCGTCGGTGAGCAAACCGGCGCGATCGTAGACGTGCCGCCCCGCTTCACGCTGTCCGAAATCTTCCGCTGCCCCGACATGCCGCGCGCCACCCATGACGAGCGCGAAAGTCAGTAGCAGGCCGAGGAACAAGAATGACCACGCCCGACCCGGCAAGGTATTTCCGTCAGTACACCGTATTCGTCTTGGCCTCGTCGCCACACTCCTTACTCGTCACAGGCCCAGCATAGGGAAGGATCTTTCAGCCTCCCGCTGTTTTCCCTTCTGCCAGATTTGTGCCGCGATTCGTAAGGACTCTACTCCGCAAATGTCGGCGACGCAAGGATTGCTGATCAGACAGATCACCGTACTCCTGTTGACGATCATCAGTGCCGCAGCACTCCGCGTCAGCTCGCTAGCTGGGTCGCGGCGAAATTCGGCAGTTCGATGACGCCCCGCCCCGCCTGCGCGACCTGCTCACGACCACCCAGGATCGTGCGTAGGCGGGCGCGTGCGCGACTGAGGCGCGACTTCACCGTGCCATACGGCACCCCCACCAGCACGGAGATCTCGGTATACTCATAGCCCTGAACATCGCTGAGGACGACCGCGACACGCTGATCGAACGGGAGTTGTGCCAGGGCGGCGGTCAGCGTCTCACCCAGTTCGAGGCGTTCGATCCGGGCGATCGGATCTTCGTGCCGCGTCAGCGTCGTCCAGGTCATCGGCGGCTCGTAGGCCAACTCCTCGAACGAATCCGGGGCACGCTTGCGGCGGCGGAGCTCATCATAGGACCGGTTGGTCGCGATACGCAGCACCCAGGGTCGGAAGTCGCTCCCCTGGAACCGATCGAGCGCATTAAATGCCCGCAGAAAGGTATCCTGCGTAACTTCATCGGCCGCCCCGGTACGCCCGACCAGTCGCGCCGCCACGTTGTAGACCGACCGCTCGTAGCGCCGCATCAGGGCGTTGAACGCGGGTAGTGAGCCACCCTTGGCCTCGCTGAGCAGCGCCAGATCATCGAGCGTATCGAGTTCGTGATCGAGCGACATGGCGAGCGGCGTGTTGAGTCGTGTCATCATGGACCGCCTTTCTTGATGGTTCCCAGTCACTACCCACGGGCTGAGGATCGAGATCGGCGCTATCGCACGCTCACAGGCGGCGCGCTCCGGCGAAGTGGCTGCCGTAATACGGATCGGCCAGGCTCGTGATCACCGTCCCATACGTTGGGCTGCGCGCATGGACGAACCGCCCATCGCCGAGCGCGATGCCGACATGGGTGATTCCGGGCGCATAAGTGTTGGCAAAGAAGACGAGATCACCGGCGCGAATATCGTCAGCGGCCACCGGCGTGCCGGCGCCGATCTGGGCCTGGGTAGTGCGCGGCAGGGTACGCCCGAGCGTCTCCTGAACAACATAGGCGATAAAGCCGGAGCAATCCCACCCGCGCGGGGTAACGCCACCCCAACTGTAGGGCACCCCGAGATAGAGGAGCGCGGCGGCCACGATCGCGTTACCCTGGCCGGAACTCGCGGAGGTGGCGGAGGTGGCGGGAAGGGCGGGCGCAACCGGCGTCGGCACCGGACGGATTGCCGCGCCCGCAACAGGCGCGAGGTAACGTTCGTTGGCCCAGCCGCGCAGGCCGTTATATTGCAGGCCATACCAGAGCGCACCGGTCGGATCGGTCTGTGGGCCTTCCACGATCGTCAGCACGGCACCAGCGGGTACGGTACCGACGAGCGGTGCGGCGAAACTGGCGCTGGCGCGGATCCGCAATCCGGCCCTACCGACACCAACGACCGTCGCCTGATCACCGGCGAGAAAGGCAGTCGGGGCCACGAAGGCGCTCACATCGACTGTGTCGGCGGTATCGAGCTCATCGAGGAACGAGGCTGGTGCCCAACCATGCGCCTCACCAACCTGAACCTCGAACCATTCCAGGCCGTCGGCGTACTCCGCCGCGCCAAAGGGAACGACTGACGCTCCCTCGGGCACCGTAGTGAGGATGGCGCTCTGCACATCCGGCTCCCTATGCAGACCCAGGCCGGTTCCGCCGGTACCGCTCACCCGTAAACTCCCGCGCACCGTTGGCGCAGCCAACGCTGGCAGGGGTGCAGAGAGACTCGCTGCAGTAAATACGGTGAGCACCACACGTCGTAAGCCGAGCCGTCGAAAAGAACGAGCCACCGTCACCCCTTACAGAAAATTCAAACCGTTGGCTTGCTCTCTTGAACAATGTGCCTCTAGCGAAGCACTCCAGCGCGATGAGCAACGCTGTCGTGGTGGAGGCGGTGGACGCTGCGCTGTTGCCCCCGCAAGTGCAGGCCGTTCCCGCTCGTCGCTACCTGAGTGCAAGAATAGGGTGAAAAACTGAGAGATATTTGAGGGGTAGCTGAGATTTCGCTGATCATTCGCTAAGAGTTTGCTGAGGAAATCCTAAGAAAAAGCTGAGAATCGCGTTTCACTCGTGCTGGTCGGGTTCATCCCCCACCCTCCCCGCGTCGGGGAGGGCCGCCGCGGCGGCGGCGGGGAGAGGTCGTCCCACGCACAGCCCATCAGGCTGCGGCCAAATACAACACTAAGGACGCGCACGAGTACAGGGCAACGACGACCAATGATCGCGTCATGGCCCACGCTCGCGCGTTTGCATGGTTTTGTTTGAGCTATCCAGCGACACCAGTGCGCGCCGTAAGATCTGGCGTGGTACGCGGCAACGTCACGGTAAACGTACTACCCTGACCGGGCTCACTCTGCACACCGATCCGCCCACTCTGACCCTCGATCAGCGCCCGCGCAATCGACAGTCCGAGTCCCGCACCGCCGCCGGTACGCGCGGCATCGACGCGAAAGAAGCGCTCGAAGAGTTGCGGCTGGAGCGCGGGCGCGATCCCAGGCCCGCTATCGCGCACCGCGATCGTGACCTCGCTTGGGCTGGCCGTTCCGGTCACCTGGATAATCGCCTCGGCGGGGGTGTGTTTGAGGGCGTTATCGAGCAGGATGAGCAGCGTCTGTTTCAACGCATCGGGGTCGCCGAGCGCGGCGGCAGTCGCGCTGGCACAGGAGATCGCCCGCTGCGGGGCCAGGAGCCGCGCCTGACGACAAGCATCGGCGATCAGCGCTTCGACAGGCACCGGGATCGCGCGCAGCGGCAGCCCGGAATCGGCCCGCGCGAGCGCAAGGAGATTGTTGATCAGGCGGCTCATACGCTCGGACTCCTCGACCATATCCCCGAGCACCGCGCGTCGATCGCTCTCCCCGATCGGCGGGGTGCGTCCCAACAAGCCCAGGTTGCCGCGAATCGTCGTCAGCGGGGTACGCAGTTCATGAGAGGCGTCGGCAATAAAACGCCGCTGCGCTTGCAACGCCCCTTCCGTCTGCTGAAACGCCATCTGGAGCGCTGCCAGCATCGCGTTGAGCGTCGTCGAGAGTTGCCCGACCTCATCCTCGGGGCCGTGATGATCGACACGTCGTCCGAAATCCCGACTCGTCTCGATCGTGCGGGCGGTCGCGGTGATTCGCCCGATCGGCTGCAAAGCGGTACGCGCCAGGAAGAAGCCGACGCCGAACGCCAGCCCGACCGCGATCAGCCCGCCGATGATCAGGTAACGCCGCAGGGCAGAGAGCGACGCGATCGAGGAGTCGATCGGTCGTGCGACCCGCACAATACCCGGCGGCATCGTATCTTTTGTTCGCTTGCTAAAGACCAACCAGCGGTCGGCGCCTAGCGTATTCTCGGTGTAGAGTGCCTTGCCATCGCGTACTTGCTGCAACTCGGCATCCGTGAGCGGGAGCAATTCGATCCCTTCATAGTTCTCATTGACGGTTCGACTGAGTTGTTTGCCCGAGAGATCGAGCGTTTCGATGTATGGAGTCATCGCCCCTTTCGCGGAGGGGGTATAGGCGACATTCGTGATCTTGAAATCTTTCGCATCGGTCAGTCGGCTCAGGTCGGCGTCGAGTCCATCAGCCAGCACCTTACGGGTCGCGCTATCAACGGTGACGTAGAGAATCACACTGAACGTCAGCAACGTCAGCGCCAGGATTCCCGTATAGAGTAAGGTCAGCCGCAGGCGTATCGACATCCGTCCTCTGAGTAAGCGTCAACGATCAATCCCAGATACTCAAGCCCAGAGCATCAACTCCAGACACTCAATCGCGGATGACGTACCCGACACCGCGCACCGTCTGAATCAGGCGTGTCTCACCATCGGCTTCGGTCTTCTGCCGCAGATAGCCGATATAGACATCGAGA
>JAABUN010008827.1_pt1 | contig 10130 bp, 8 predicted proteins | sample 5559311 | NCBI WGS metagenome assembly JAABUN01 (sample SAMN10711877, study PRJNA513370) | rock metagenome | isolation source: Antarctica rocks | place: Antarctica: Victoria Land, Siegfried Peak sud
GGGAGCGCAGCGAGCGTCCGGTGTTCAACCGTGACGACCGTCGGCCTTCCTACAACCGGGATGACCGTCGTCCGGCCGGGGGGCGCAGCGAGCGTCCGGCGTTCAGCCGGGACGACCGTCGGCCCTCCTCCAACCGGGACGACCGTCCGCGGTCGGCCGCCCACCGCCTGGACCGGTCGTCCGACCTCACCGCCGACGCGACCCCTCGCACCACCACCCCTGAACTTGACTCGATCGACACCCTGCAGGAGCAACACGTGACGACCACCCAGCACACCGACACCCCGCCGATGGCCGGCGACTTCGCCAGCCTTGGTCTTCCGCCCTCGTTGGTCAGCGCCCTGACCGCGGGCGGCATCACCGAGCCGTTCCCGATCCAGTCAGCGACCATCCCGGACGCCCTGACGGGGCGGGACGTCCTCGGCCGCGGCCAGACGGGCTCGGGCAAGACGCTGGCCTTCGGCCTGCCGATGATCGCCCGCCTCGCCGACGGCAAGACCCAGCACCCCCGCGGTCTGGTGCTCGTCCCCACCCGCGAGCTGGCCATGCAGGTCACCGATGTGCTGACCCCGCTGGCGCGCACCCTCGGCCTCGGCGTCGTGCTCGTCGCCGGCGGCATGTCCTACACGCCCCAGATCCGGGCCTTCCAGCGTGGCGTCGACATCGTCGTCGCCACCCCGGGCCGGCTCATCGACCTGATGGACCAGAACGCTGTCGACCTCACCCGGGTCGAGGTCATCGTCCTGGACGAGGCTGACCACATGGCCGACCTCGGCTTCATGCCGGCCGTCACCCAGATCCTCGACATCATCCCGGCCGGTGGCCAGCGGATGTTGTTCTCAGCGACGCTCGACGGCGCAGTGGACCGCCTGGTCCGGCGCTACCTGAGCAACCCGGTCACCCACCAGGTCAACTCCAGCCAGGCCAGCGTCACGACCATGGCGCACCACCTGGTCTACGTCGCCCCGCACGACAAGGCGACGCTGACCGCCGAGATCGCCGGCCGGGGCGGACGCACCGTCGTCTTCGTCCGCACCCAGCGCGGCGCCGACCGCGTCGCCGAGCAGCTGCGCGACGCCGGCGTGATGGCCGGGGCCCTGCACGGCGGCCTGACCCAGGGTGCCCGCACCCGGATCCTCTCGGTCTTCAAGGAGGGCGAGCTGCCCGTCCTCGTGGCCACCGACGTCGCCGCCCGCGGCATCCACGTCGACGAGGTCGGGCTCGTGCTGCAGGTCGACCCGCCCGCCGGGCCCAAGGAGTACCTGCACCGCGCCGGCCGCACCGCGCGCGCCGGAGGCACCGGGGTGGTCGTCACGCTGGCGCTGCCGCACCAGCGTCGCGAGATGACCCGGCTGACCTCCCAGGCCGGCGTCAAGCCCGAGTCGCTCACCGGCCAGCCCGGGGACTCGGCGCTGGCCGCCGTGACCGGCGCCGTCGTGCCCAGCGGCGTCGCCGTCAGCACCGCCGACTACGAGCGGCTGATCGCGCCGCCACGCAGCAACCGTCGCCCCTCGGGTGACCGTGGCTCGCGGGGCCCGCGCTCCCGCTCGGGTGGCTACGAGGGTCGCCGCCCCCAGCGTCGCAGCTTCGAGCGCTGAGGTCGGCGCCCGTCCCGGGCGCATGCTGGTCCCGTGCCCCGGCCCGGACGTGAGCTCTCACGCCCGGTCCGGGGCACTAGCATGTCCGGCGGTGAGCACGTCGGTAGCAGGTCTGGTGGTCTTGGTGGCGGAGCAGGACGACGCCGCCGGGATGGTCGAGGTCATCCACGCCGCCTTCGGCGCCCGGCCCGCCCTCGATCCGCCCTCCACCGCAAGCGCCGAGACACCGGCCACCGTCGCAGCCACCCTGGCCCGCGGGGCCGGCATCTACGCGCACGTCGGCGCACGTCCGGCCGGTGCGCTTCTCGTGAGGACCACCGGCCCCGGGCTGGCGAGCTTCCAGCGCGTCTGCGTGCACCCTGACTTCCAGCGGCACGGCATCGCCTCGGCCATGGTGGCGACGGCCGAGGAGCTGGCGGCCCGCGGGGGCCACCGCCGCGTCGAGCTGTTCGCCCGCTCCGAGTTCGCCCAGCTGATCGGCTTCTGGCAGCACCGCGGCTACGCCGTCGACCGGCCGGCTCCTCACGGAGTGGTGCTGGCCAAGGACCTGCCGGCGGTGGTCGAGGTGCCGACCGGCGAGGCCATGCGGGAGCTGGGGGAGCGGCTGGCCACCCTGCTCCGGCCGGGCGACCTGGTGATCGCCACCGGCGACCTGGGCGCCGGCAAGACCACGCTGACCCAGGGCCTGGGCCGCGGTCTCGACACCACCGGACCCGTCATCTCCCCGACGTTCGTGCTGTCCCGCGTCCACCCGGCCCGCCACGGCGGACCGGGCCTGGTGCACGTCGACGCCTACCGCCTGCAGAGCGCAGCGGAGCTCGAGGACCTCGACCTCGACGCCACCGCCGCCGAGGCCGTCACTGTCGTCGAGTGGGGCGCGGGGCTCGCAGAGGGCCTGGCCGAGAGCCGGCTCGAGATCGAGATCGCCGTCCGGCCGGCCCCGGGTGCCGCCGACGACGTCCGGCTGGTCGCTCTGCACGGCGTCGGTCCCCGCTGGGCCGGCGTCGACCTGCACCCGTTGCGGGGGCCTGGTGGCTGAGCCCCTGGTCCTGGCCGTCGACACCTCAACCACTGTGGCCGTGGGGCTCGCCCGCGGGTCGCAGGTGCTGGTCGTGGCCGGCGTCGCTGACCGCCGGGCCCACGTCGAGCAGCTGGCCCCGCTGGTCCAGCAGTGCCTGGCCGAGGCCGGGGTCGCCGCGCGCGACCTCGACCAGGTGATCGTCGGGCTCGGGCCGGGCCCGTTCACCGGGCTGCGGGTCGGCATCGCCACCGCCCAGGTGCTCGCCTCCGCGCTCCGACGGCCATGGCGGGGCGTCTGCAGCCTCGACGTCCTTGCCCGCCAGCACGTGCTCGAGCACCGCGACGCTGAACAGGTGCACCGAGCCTTCCTCGTCGCCACCGACGCCCGCCGGCGCGAGGTCTACTGGGCCCGCTACGACGCCGACGGCACCCGAGTCGACGGCCCGAAGGTCAGTGACCCAGGGGAGGTGCCCCGGCTGCCCACCGTCGGACCCGGTGCGGACCTCTACCCCGGGGCCCTGGACGCCGTGCTGGGACCGCGGACCCTCGACGCCGGGGTCCTCGCCGCTTCCGGGTCCGCTCTGGCCGACGCCGGTCGCGAGCCGCTCTACCTACGCCGTGCCGACGCGGCCGAACCCACCCGTCGCAAGTCGGTGCTGCTGCCCCGGAGCCCCCGGTGAGCGCGCGTCCTGGCGCTCCGGTGAGCATCACCGTAGCCCGCCGCGACGACCTGCCGGCCGTACTGGCCCTGGAGCGGGCCGGCTTCGCCGAGGCCGAGAGGTGGAGCGAGCGCAGCTGGGCAGGTGAGCTGTTGGGCGAGGGCCGGACGGTGCTGCTGGCCCGCGCGGAGCAGGTCGTGGGCGTCGTCGCGTTCCGCACCACCGGCGAGCTGGCCGACCTGCACCGCCTCGTCGTCGCCCCGGCCCACCGGCGCTCGGGGCTGGGCTCTGCCCTCGTGCGGGCCGGGCTCGACGCGGTCCGGCACCTCGGCGCCCGGGCGGCGGTCCTGGAGGTCGGCTACGACAACGAAGCGGCCATCGCGCTCTACCAGCACGTCGGCTTCGAGCAGCTGAGCGCCCGCCGCGACTACTACGGCCCCGGCCAGGACGCGCTGATCCTCAAGCTCTACGACCTCGAGCACTGGCCGGCGCGCTTCGCCGCCCAGCTCCGCGACGAGGCGGCCGAGCAGCGGTGAGCGGCCCTCTGATCCTGGGGATCGAGTCCTCCTGCGACGAGACCGGTGTCGGTCTCGTCCGAGGCCATGAGCTGCTGGCCAACGAGGTCGCCTCCAGCGTGGAGGAACACATCCGCTTCGGCGGTGTCGTCCCCGAGGTCGCCAGCCGCGCGCACCTGCAGGCCATGGTCCCGACGCTCGAGCGGGCCTGTGCGGCCGCCGACATCGACCTCACCGAGCTGGACGGCATCGCCGTCACGGCCGGCCCCGGCCTGATGGGCGCCCTGGTCGTCGGCCTGGCCAGCGCCAAGGCGCTCGCGCTCGCCCTCGACAAGCCGTTGTACGGGGTCAACCACCTGGCCGGACACGTCGCGGTGGACCTGCTCGACCACGGCCCGCTGCCCCAGCCGTGCATCGCGCTGCTCGTCTCCGGCGGGCACACCTCACTGCTGAGGGTGCAGGACATGGCGACCTCGATCGCCGAGCTGGGTTCAACCGTCGACGACGCGGCGGGGGAGGCCTACGACAAGGTCGCCCGGGTACTCGGGCTGCCCTACCCGGGCGGCCCCGTCATCGACCGGGCCGCCACCGGGAACCCGCGGGCCGTTGCCTTCCCGCGCGGCCTCACCGCGGGCAAGGACCGCGAGCGGCACCGCTTCAACTTCTCCTTCTCAGGCGTCAAGACCGCCGTGGCCCGGTGGGTCGAGACCCGGCAGCGCGACGGCGAGGACGTCCCGCTGGCCGACGTGGCCGCCAGCTTCCAGGAGGCTGTCTGCGACGTGCTGAGCGTCAAGGCCGTCGACGCGTGCCTGGCCACGGACACCCCCGCGCTGCTGATCGGTGGCGGCGTCGCAGCCAACAGCCGGCTGCGGGCGCTGTTGCAGGAGCGGACGGCCGAGCACGGCATCGAGCTCCGCGCCCCCCGCCCGGCGCTGTGCACCGACAACGGGGCGATGATCGCCGTCCTCGGGTCTGCGGTCGTGACCGCCGGTGGTCGGCCGTCCCGCCTCGACATCGGCGCCGACTCATCGCTGCCGGTCGAGACCATCCTGCTCTGAGGGCCAGAATGACGGGATGCCCGAACCTGCTCTGCCCTTCGGCCTGAACCCCGAGGTGCTGGCGGCGGCCACCGCGCAGAGCGACCCGGACGGGCTCGCCGCCGCCGCCCAGCTCCGCGCCGACTACGGCCCCCAGCTCGCGGCGGCCGCGCTGCACCAGGTCTCGCTGCGCCGCCGGGCACGCACCAAGTTCGGCGACCGGGCGGCCGAGCTGTTCCTCACCCGGGACGGGCTGGAGCAGGCCACCCGGCCGTCCGTGGCCGCGCACCACGCGACGCGGCTCCGGGAGGCTGGCGCCACGCGGGTGGTCGACCTCGGCTGCGGCATCGGCACCGACGCGATGGCCTTCGCCGACGCCGGCCTCGAGGTGGTGGCCGTCGAGCGGGACCCCGACACGGCCGCGGTGGCCGCGGCGAACCTGGGGCGGCGGGGGCGGGTGGTCTGCGCGGACGCCGAGGAGGTGGCGGCCGGCCTGCTGACGCCGGGCACGGCCGCCTACTGCGACCCTGCACGCCGCAGCGACAGCCGTCGGCTGTGGCGGGTCGGCGACTTCACCCCGTCCTGGGACCTGGTCAGCACGCTGCTGGCCGGGGATCGGGTGGCCGGTGTGAAACTCGGCCCAGCCCTGCCGCACAGCCTCGTGCCGACGACCGCGGAGGCCGAGTGGGTCACCGACCGGGGTGCCACCGTCGAGGTGGGTCTGTGGGCCGGACCGGGTGCCCGGTGCGACCTCGACGTCGCCCTGCTGCTCCCGGGCGACCGGCTGGAGGTGCCCCGACCTGTGCCGGGTCGGCCCGCAGCCGCACTGCCGGTCGGACCCGTGGGCCGCTACCTCTACGAGCCCGACGGTGCGGTGATCCGGGCCCGGGGGGTCGGCCTGCTGGGGCACCGGCTCGGTGCGCACCTGCTGGACCCCGAGATCGCCTACCTGACCACCGACACCGCAACGCTCACCCCGTTCGCCACCGGGTTCGAAGTGCTCGAGGTGCTGCCCAACGGGGTCAAGGCCCTGCGCCGCTGGGTCCGCGACCACGACGTCGGCATGCTGGAGATCAAGAAGCGGGGCGTCGACCTCGACCCGGCCGTGCTCCGCCGCCAGCTCGCCCCGCGCGGCTCCCGACCAGCCACGCTGGTTCTTGCCCGGACACCGTCGGGGGCCGTCGCGCTGGTCGTCCGCCGACTGGACCGCACGGTGGGCTGAGGTCCCCCGCCAGGTCCCCCGCCCGCCCGCCCGCTGAACGCTGGCCCCCGCCCTCCGCCCCGGAAGCCCAGACGGGCCGGTGCTGGCACTCGCTCCGGGTGAGTGCTAGCCTCACGACTGGCACTCTCCCCTGGAGTGTGCCAACGGAACAGGACGGCACCGCGACGACGTCCCGACCGCTCCCACCCGCACATCCCACACTCGTGAAAGGGGTTTGGACGTGGCCACCACGATCAAGCCGCTCGAGGACCGCATCCTCGTTCAGCCGCTCGAAGCAGAGCAGACCACCGCCTCCGGCCTGGTCATCCCGGACACCGCCAAGGAGAAGCCGCAGGAGGGCAAGGTCATCGCGACCGGCCCCGGTCGCGTCGACGACAACGGCAACCGCGTGCCCCTCGACGTCGCTGAGGGTGACGTCGTCATCTTCAGCAAGTACGGCGGCACCGAGGTCAAGTACGACGGCACGGACCTGCTGCTCCTGAACGCGCGCGACATCCTCGCCGTCGTCTCGAAGTAGTCCGCAGAACCAAGCAGAGGACAGACATGCCAAAGATCCTTCAGTTCGACGAGGAGGCCCGCCGCTCTCTCGAGCGCGGCGTCGACATCCTCGCGAACACCGTGAAGGTCACGCTCGGCCCGAAGGGCCGCTACGTGGTGCTGGACAAGAAGTGGGGCGCTCCCACCATCACCAACGACGGCGTGACCGTTGCCCGCGAGGTCGAGCTGGACGACCCGTATGAGAACCTCGGCGCGCAGCTGGCCAAGGAGGTCGCCACCAAGACCAACGACGTCGCCGGTGACGGCACGACGACGGCTACGGTGCTCGCCCAGGCGCTGGTGCACGAGGGCTTGAAGGCCGTCGCGTCCGGTGCGAACCCGATCGGCCTCAAGCGGGGCATCGACGCGGCAGTCGTCGCCGTCGTCGACCGGCTGCGCGAGAACGCCCGTGAGGTCCAGACCACCTCCGACATGGCCAGCGTGGCCACCATCTCCGCCCGCGACGAGGTGATCGGGGAGCTCATCGCCGACGCGTTCGACAAGGTCGGCAAGGACGGCGTCATCACCGTCGACGAGTCCAACACGATGGGCACCGAGCTCGAGTTCACCGAGGGCATGCAGTTCGACAAGGGCTACCTCTCGCCGTACTTCGTGACCGACGCCGAGCGGATGGAGGCCGTCCTGGACGACCCCTACATCCTCATCAACTCGGGCAAGATCTCCTCGATGACCGAGCTGCTGCCGCTGCTCGAGAAGGTCATCGGCGCCTCCGGCACGCTCTTCATCGTGGCTGAGGACGTCGACGGAGAGGCTCTGTCCACCCTCGTGGTGAACAAGATCCGTGGCACCTTCACCTCGGTGGCCGTCAAGGCACCGGCGTTCGGTGACCGGCGCAAGGCCATGCTCGAGGACATCGCCACCCTCACCGGCGGCCAGACCGTGGCGCCCGAGGTCGGGCTCAAGCTCGACCAGGTGGGTCTCGAGGTGCTGGGCCGGGCCCGGCGCATCGTGGTCACCAAGGACAACACCACGATCGTCGACGGGGCAGGCAGCTCCGAGGAGGTCAAGGCCCGGGTCGCGCAGCTGCAGGCCGAGATCGAGCGCACAGACTCCGACTGGGACCGCGAGAAGCTGCAGGAGCGGGTCGCCAAGCTCGCCGGCGGTGTCTGCGTGATCAAGGTCGGCGCAGCCACCGAGGTCGAGCTCAAGGAGACCAAGCACCGCATCGAAGATGCGGTGTCGGCGACCCGGGCTGCGATCGAAGAGGGCATCGTTGCTGGCGGCGGCTCCGCACTCGTGCACGCCTCCGCAGTCCTGGCCGACGGCCTCGGACTGACCGGCGACGAGCGCGTGGGCGTCTCCATCGTCAAGAAGGCAGCCGTCGAGCCGCTGCGCTGGATCGCCGAGAACGGTGGCGAGCCCGGCTACGTCGTCACCTCGAAAGTCGCCGAGATGCAGCCCGGCAGTGGCTACAACGCCGCGACCGGTGAGTACATCGACCTCATCGCGGCTGGCGTCATCGACCCGGTCAAGGTGACGCGTTCGGCCCTGGCCAACGCGGCGTCCATCGCCTCCCTGCTGCTCACCACCGAGACCCTCGTGGTGGAGAAGCCGGAAGACGACGAGCCGGCGGCCGCCGGCGGTCACGGTCACAGCCACTGACCGAGCCCGACCCGCACGACCCGCGAGGGCCTTCCCGATCCCGGGTGGGCCCTCGCGGCACGTCCGGTCACGTCACGGGCGAGGACTGGTGGGAACCCGGGCACTAGGATGTGAACTCCGTTCCGTGTGAAAGGCCCAGGCCCGTGTCCTCCTCTCCCGGTCTCAGTGCCGCTGGTGTGCCCGAACCCTTCGCGACCCTCGGCCTGACGTTCGACGACGTCCTGTTGCAGCCTTCGGAGAGCGACGTCATCCCCTCCCAGGTGCAGACCGAGTCCCGCGTGTCGAAGCGGATCAGCGTCAAGGTGCCTCTGGTCTCCTCACCGATGGACACCGTGACCGAGGCCCGGATGGCCGTCGCCATCGCCCGGCACGGTGGCCTCGGCATCATCCACCGCAACCTCTCCATCGAGGACCAGGCCCACCAGGTCGACGTGGTCAAGCGCTCCGAGGCCGGGATGGTCGACGAGCCCATCACCATTGCCCCCGAGGCGACCATCGGCGAGGCCGACGCGCTGTGCGGTCGCTACCGGATCTCCGGCGTCCCGGTCGTCGACCGCGACCTGACCCTGCTGGGCATCGTCACCAACCGCGACATGCGCTTCGAGAGCGACCCCGGCCGGCTGGTGGGGGACGTGATGACCAAGATGCCGCTGGTGACCGGGCCGGTCGGCATCAGCGGCGAGGACGCCATGGCGCTGCTGGCCCAGCACAAGATCGAGAAGCTGCCGCTCGTCGACGAGCGCGGTCGGCTCAAGGGTCTGATCACCCTGAAGGACTTCGTGAAGTCCGACCAGTACCCCGACGCCTCGAAGGACGACCAGGGCCGGCTCCGGGTGGGCGCAGCCGTCGGCTTCTTCGGTGACTCCTGGAAGCGTGCGATGGCGCTGATCGAGGAGGGCGTCGACCTGCTGGTCGTGGACACCGCGCACGGGCACTCCCAAGGCGTGATCGACATGGTCCGCAGGCTCAAGGCCGAGCCCACTGCCGGTGACGTCGACATCGTCGGCGGCAACGTCGCCACCTACGCCGGGGCCAAGGCGCTCGTCGACGCTGGCGTCGACGGGGTCAAGGTTGGCGTCGGTCCCGGCTCGATCTGCACCACCCGGGTGGTCGCCGGGGTGGGCGTGCCTCAGGTGACGGCGATCCACAACGCCGCCCGCGCCTGCCACCCGGCCGGGGTCCCGCTGATCGGCGACGGAGGGCTGCAGTACTCCGGGGATATCGCCAAGGCCCTGGTCGCCGGTGCGGACACGGTGATGCTCGGCTCCCTGCTGGCCGGCTGCGAGGAGAGCCCGGGGGAGCTGATGTTCCTCAACGGCAAGCAGTTCAAGACCTATCGCGGGATGGGCTCGATGGGGGCGATGGCCTCCCGCGGGCGCAGCGCCTCCTACTCCAAGGACCGCTACTTCCAGGGTGACGTCACGTCGGACTCGCAGCTGATCGCCGAGGGCATCGAGGGCCAGGTGCCGTTCCGCGGACCGCTGGCCGCCGTCGCCTACCAGCTGGTGGGGGGCCTGCGGCAGTCGATGTTCTACACCGGCGCCGCGACGATCGCCGAGCTGAAGGAGCGCGGCTCGTTCGTGCGGATCACGTCGGCGGGGCTGCGCGAGTCCCACCCGCACGACATCCAGATGACGGTCGAGGCCCCCAACTACTCCGGCTGAGCCCGAGCCGACCACGACCAGTGCCGGACCAGCACAGGACCAGCACCGAGAGGCGAGACATGTTCGAGATCGGCCTGAGCAAGCGCGCGCAGCAGACGTTCGCGTTCGACGACATCACCATCGTCCCGTCGCGCCGCACGCGCGGTGAGGAGGAGGTGTCGCTGGCGTGGCGGATCGACGCCCAGAGCTTCGACTTCCCGCTGATCGCTGCCCCGATGGACTCGGTGATGTCGCCGGCCACCGCCGTCGCGGTGG
>JAABUN010008828.1_pt1 | contig 10130 bp, 12 predicted proteins | sample 5559311 | NCBI WGS metagenome assembly JAABUN01 (sample SAMN10711877, study PRJNA513370) | rock metagenome | isolation source: Antarctica rocks | place: Antarctica: Victoria Land, Siegfried Peak sud
AGGTAGACCGCCAGTGGCATGGTCTGGGTGCGCCCGGGGAAGTTCCCGGCGAAGGTGATCGTCGCCCCGAACTCACCCAGGGCCCGGGCGAAGCTCAGGACCGCGCCGGCCAGCAGGGACGGTCCGATCAGGGGCAATGTCACCCGGGTGAACACGGTCAGCCGCGAGGCGCCCAGGGTGGCCGCGGCCTCCTCGAAACCGCGGTTGGCCGCCCGGAACGCGCCCTCGACGGTGATCACCAGGAACGGCATCGCGACGAACGTCTCGGCGACGACGACGCCGGTGGTCGTGAACGGCAGGGTCAGCCCGGTCAGCTGGTCGAGCGGGCGCCCGAGGACGCCCTGCCGGCCGAACGCCAGCAGCAGGGCGACCCCACCGACCACCGGCGGCAGCACCAGCGGCAGGGTGACCAGGGCCCGCAGCACCGCGACGCCGGGCAGCTGCGACCGGGCCAGCACCCAGGCCAACGGCACGCCGAGCACCAACGAGATGACGGTGGCGGCAGTGGCGCACAGCATCGACAGGCGTAGCGCCTCCAGGACCTGACTGTCGGCCAGGATGCGGCCGAGCCCTCGCCAGGGCGCCCGGACCAGCAGCGCGGCGAGTGGAACCAGCAGGAACAGGGCGGCCACCAGCGCCGGAACCGCCAGCGGCCACGGCAGCGCGCCGCGGCTGCGGGCCTCGCGGGTGGCCTGCGGTGAGCGCTGCGACTCAGGGCTGGGCAAAGCCGGCCGCGGTGAGCGCGGCGCTGCCCTGCGCGGACAGGACCTGGTCCGTGAAGGCCTGCGCCGCAACGGAGTTGGTCGACCTCGACAGGGCGGCGATCGGGTACGTCGTCGACGCGTTCTGGTCGGCGGGGATCACGATGCCCTTGACCTTGGCGCCGGCGGCCCGGACGTCGGTGACGTAGACGACTCCCGCGTCGACCTCGCCCAGGGTGACCTTGGCCAGGACCGCCTTGACGTCGACCTCCTCGGTGACCGGCCGCACCGTGATCCCCCCCTTGGCGAAGACCTTGGCCGCCGTCGCGCCACAGGGCACCGCGGCCTGGCACAGGGCCACCGTGACGTCCTTGCGGGCCAGGTCGGGCAGGCCGGTGACGCCACCGGGGTTCGCCGGTGGGACCGCGATCTGCATGGCGTTGGCGGCGAAGTCCTTCGGTGCGGCCGCAGCGCCGGCCTTGACGACCTGGTCCATGCTCTTGCCGCTGGCCGAGGCGAAGACGTCGGCGGGGGCGCCCTGGGTGATCTGGGTGGCCAGACCCGAGCTGGGACCGAAGTTGAAGGCCACTCGCACGCCGGGGTGGGCGGCCTCGAACTGCGTCCCGAGCCGGGTGAACGCCTCCTTCAGCGAGGCGGCGGCGAACACGGTGACCGTGCCCGACAGGCTCCCCGCGGGCGCGGCGGCAGGCGGGCTCGACGTCCCCGACGACGACCCGCAGGCCGCCAGCAGCACCCCGACGGCGACGGTGGCGACAGCCCGCCTGCGACGGCTCATGACCCGGGCACCTCGATGACGACGTGGGTGGACTTGACGGCCGCCACGGCCAGGACGCCGGGTTCCAGACCCAGGTCGTCCGCCGCCTCCCGGCTCATCAAGGACACGATCCGGTGCGGGCCGGACTGGATGTCGACCTGGGCCATCACGGTGTCCCGCACGACCCGGGTCACCAGGCCGACGAACCGGTTGCGCGCCGACTCCGAGACGACCGGCCGCGGCTGGGGGCGCTCGGTGGCGGCGGCCAGCTCCTCGGCGAACCGGGCCAGGGCGGCGCCGTCGACGACCTGGCGGCCGGCAGCGTCCGTGGCGCTGGTGAGGCGCCCGCCGTCGACCCACCGGCGGAGGGTGTCGTCGCTGACCCCGAGCAGCTTGGCGGCCTCACGGATCCGGAACTCGGGCATAGGGTGATACTACCGCAGATGCGGCTCAGAGTCGCTCGATTCACCGTGGTCGCGGAACGAGACCAGGGTCGAGCTCAGCGCGAAGGATCGCCCCGGTCAGGGCAGGAGAATCCTTCGCGCTGATCGCCCAGGCGACGCGGCGATGGCCAGCAGGTCCTGTGCCGGGCCCACCGGACGCTGGCCGTGCGGCCACACCGCGTGCAGCGTGCGGGTGAGGTCGGCACCCCGGACGGCGATCCGCACCAGCCGCCGCGAGGTCAGGTCGTCGACCACGGCCAGCTCGCTGAGGACCGCCGGGCCCGCGCCCGCGATGACGGCTGACCGGACGGCGCTGCTGGTCGACAGCTCCAGGACGGGGGCGGCCAGTGGGCCGTGCTCCGCCAGCGCCGCCTGCAGCGCGATCCGGGTGCCGGACGTCGGCTCGCGGTGCACCAGCCGGGTCGCGGCCAGCTCGGCCGCCTCGATCGGGCGGTGCCGACGTACCCACGGGTGGGTGGGCGCGACGACCACGACCAGGTGGTCACGGGCGACCCGCTGCGCGTCCAGGCCGGGTGCGACCCCCGGCCCCTCGACGAACCCCAGGTCGGCCGCTCCCGCCAGCACCGCGGCGGCGACATCGGTGGAGTTCATCGCCGACAGGCTCACCGCGGTCTGCGGTCGGTCGGCCGCCAGCCGAACCAGCCAGCGGGGCAGCAGGTGCTCGGCGACCGTCAGGCTGGCGGCCACCTGCAACCGGGCGTCCCGGCCAGAGCGCAACGACCGGATCCCGACGTCCAGGCCCTCGGCGGCGGCGAGCACCTCACGAGCCCAGTCCGCGACCAACGCGCCGGCCGGCGTCAGCGTCGATCCCCGAGCCCCTCGCTCGACCAGGGCGAACCCCACCTGCCCCTCCATCCCCCGGACCCGCGCGCTCGCCGCGGGCTGGCTGATGCCGTGAGCGGCCGCCGCTGCGCCGAGACTGCCGGTCGAGGCGACCAACAGCAGCAGCTCGAGTGAGTCCAGGCCGGGAACCAGCGGTGACACCATCAGCCAAGTCTATGCCGATCCATCAGTACGCTTGATGCATCCATCGACGCGAAGCGGCTACCGGCCGACGCGGATCCCAGCGACCGTGGACGCCATGGCCCTAGTAGACCCCGTCACCGTTGCCGCCGACTCCCGCCCCACCACGGGCCTGGGCGCCCTGGGCCCGAACTGGTTCGCCACGGTCATGGGGACGGGCATCGTGGCCACCGCGGCGGTGGGCCTGCCCCACCAGGTCGCCGGACAGCGCGGTTTTGCGCTCGCGTTGTGGGCGCTGGCCGCCGTCCTGCTCGTCGTCCTCACGTGCGCCACCGCGAGGCAGTGGTTGCGGCACCCCGCCACCGCCAGAGCGCACGCCGCCGACCCGGTGATGAGCCAGTTCTACGGCGCGCCGCCGATGGCCCTGCTCACGGTGGGTGCCGGCACGCTGCTGGTCGGCAAGGACGTGCTCGGCCTGCCCCTGGCGCTCGGCGTGGACTGGGTGCTGTGGACGGCCGGGACCGTCACCGGGCTGGTCTGCGCGGCGACTGTCCCCTACCTGGCGTTCACCCGCCACCACTACGCGCCGGACGCCGCGTTCGGTGGGTGGTTGATGCCCGTCGTCCCCCCGATGGTCTCCGCCACGACCGGGGCCCTGCTGGTGCCGTACGTCGGCCCCGGCCAGGCCCGCGAGACCCTGCTCGCCCTCTGCTACGCCCTGTTCGGCCTTTCGCTGTTCGCCAGCCTCATCGTCATCGCCCTGATCTGGGGGCGGCTGGCGCAGCACAAGATCGGCGCCGCAGCGGCGGTGCCCACGCTGTGGATCGTGCTGGGCCCCCTCGGCCAATCGGTCACCGCGGCCGGGGCGATGGGCATCGCCGCCCAGGTCACGCTGCCCGCGCCGTACGCCGACGGCGCAGCGTCGTTGGCGCTCTTCTTCGGACTGGCCGCATTCGGCTTCGCCATGCTGTGGCTGACAATCGCGACCTCGGTCACCGTGCGCACCGCCCGCCAGGGCCTGCCGTTCACCCTGACCTGGTGGAGCTTCACGTTCCCGGTGGGCACCCTGGTGACCGGGGCCAACGCGCTGGCCGAGCGCACTGGCCTGGACGTGCTGTCCTGGACAGCGGTCGCCCTGTACGTCGTCCTGCTGGCGGCCTGGGTCACGGTTGCCAGCCGAACGACGTCCGGCGTCCTGGCCCGGCGAGCGGCACCGCCCGCCGGGCCAGTCGTGACGGCTAGCGCGCGTCCTTCGCGTCCTGGGCGACCGTCTGCGCGTTGTCCTTGGCCTCGTCGGCTACGTGGGTGGCCGAGTCCTTCGCGGTCGCGCTGACCGACTGCGCGGCATCCTGGGCCTTGTCCTGCAGGGACGACGCGACGTCCTGGCCGACCTGCTTGGCCTGGTCGGCGAGCGGCTGCCCGTGCTCCTTGGCGGCATCGAGCAGGGTCTGCGCGGCCTGCGTCTCCTTCGCCGAGACCGGCATCAGGCTGGAGATCAGCCAGCCGATCCCGAAGGCGATGACACCGGCCGCGACCGGGTTGCCGCTGGCCTGGTCGCGCACCGCGGACGTGGTCTGCGAGGCCGCACCCGACGCCGAGCCGGCGACGTCGTGTGCCGTGCCCGCCACGCCGGAGGTGGCCGACCCCACCGTTCCGGCGGCGCTGCCCTTGACGTCCGAGACGGTCCCCATGACCCGGTCCTTGAGCCGACCGACACCGGACTTGGTGCGCTCGACCCGTCGTTCGACGACCCGTCCGGGGCTGACCCGGTCGGTCAGGGCGTCCAGATCGCGGGTCAGGTCACCGCGGGTGGCCTCGATGTCACGGGTCAGCCGTTGCGTGTCTTCAGCCATTGCGCGTCCTCCTTGATCGTCTCGGTGGTGGTGGGCAGACCGGGTTCGACGGTCTTCAGCTGCTTGCGACCGGTGCTGGCAAGGACCGCGGCGACGATCGCCCAGACCACCCCGACGAGCAGGGCGGCCAGGTCGATGGGCATCACCCGGTCGAGCACGAACACCACCGCCAGCGACACGAAGATCAGCGCCAGGTGGGCACCGACCCCCGCGCCGGCGAGGATGCCGGCACCCTTACCGGCCCGGGTCGCCTCGGACTTCAGCTCGGTCTTCGCCAGATCGAGCTCTTGACGCACCAGGGTGGTCAGGTCGTGCGTGACGTCACCGATGATCTCCCCGATCGAGCGGGTGTCCGACGTCCGGTCCGACGTGGTCTGCGCAGGGTCGGGAAACGCCGTGCTCACAGCGCGCCACCACCGCTGTACGGGCGGGCGGGCGGCACGCCGGGGACGACGGGCGCCACCGGCAGCGTGTCGGCGTGAGCGGGCTCGTAAACCGACGGGTCGAACCGGGGCACGTCAGCCGCGACGGAGAGGTCGACTGGCGGCTGGGGAGCCGGTGGAACCCCACCGGCCGTCTCGGCCGGCGGGGCAGTCGATGACGCCGCCTTCGCCCCGCGGGTCAGCCGGCCGGCGAGGACGCCGGCGGCCAGTGCACCCAGCAGGAACGAACCCGGACGACGGCTCGCCATCCCCCGGCCCTGGTCGAGCAGGTCACTGGGCTCGTGGGTGTCCAGCTGGGTGTGCAACGCCTGTGCCCTGCCGGCGAGCTGGCGGACCAGCTCGGTCGCTGTGCCCGACCCGCCGCCGGCGTCCGCCATCTGCTTCAGCTCGTCGGTGAAGGCGCCCAGCGCCTCCACCAGCCGCTGCTTCTGGGTACCGGTCTGCTCCCCCACCTGGGTGCGCAGCTCGCCGAACAGGTCCCTCGCCTGGGTCGTGACCTCGTCGGCCACCGTGCGCAGCTCCTCGCCGGCGACCTGAGCCGTCGACGTGGCCTGAGCCTTGGCCGACTGGGCCACCTGCTCGGCGCGGCCGGTGTTGCCCTCGGTGCCCGTGGACGCGTGTGCGGTACTGAACTCCGGGTCGTAACTCACGTGCCTGCCTCCCGTGTGCGTGGATGAGTGTGATCGCGACGCTAGCCCTGCACCTACCCCGTCGTCCCTCGGGTATGCGCGGACTCAGCGGAAACCGTGGGGTGTGCACTGCGGCCCCCAGCGGTGGCCACTGCCACGGCCAGGCCCGTGGTGATCGGCACCGCGAGCACCAGCCCGATCGCGCTCGCCATCGTCCGCACCAGCTCCTCGGCGATGTCGGCGCTGGTCAAGACGCTGCCCAGGGGCTGGGCGTAGAGCTCGATGAGCAGCAGCACTGGAAGGGCGGCCCCAGCGTAGGCGAAGACGATCGTGTAGACGGTGGAGGCGATGTGGTCGCGCCCGATCCGCATGGCGGTGCGGTAGAGCCGTCGAGGCGCCATCCCCGGTGCCGCCTCACGCAGCTCCCACACCGCCGAGGCCTGGGTGATCGTGACGTCGTTGAGCACCCCGAGGCCAGCCAGGACGATGCCGCAGGTCAGCAGGGCGGGCAGGTCGATCTGGCCGGCGACCTGCGCGAGCATCGAGTTCTCCTCGCTGCTGACCCCGTTCAGCCGAACGAGGCGCACCGCCACCACGCCGATGCCGGCCGTCACCGCCAGGCCCGCGAAGGTGCCGAGCAGCGCCGTCGTCGTGCGTAGCGAGACGCCGTGAGCGAGGTAGAGCACCACGAAGATGATCGCCGCGGCGGCCGTCAGACCAACCCACAGCGGGTTCTCCCCCGCGACCAGAGCCGGCAGCATGAAACCCACCACCACCACGGCGGCGAACCCGAGCCCCACCAGCGACAACAGGCCCCGGAGTCGGGCGACCCCGACGGCGACCAGCGCGAACACCACCGCCATCAGCGCCAGCGGGCGGCCGCGCTGGACGTCGTACAGGGCGAACGTCGTGGGCGCCCCTGCTGCCACGGGTGTCTTGAGCAGGATGACCTGCACGCCCACCCCGTCCCGCGCCACCTCCGGGGGGACCGTCACGGTCACCTCGCGGCCGGCGTCCGACGTGTCGGTGATCCGGACGGTCGCGGTCCCGCAGACGGGCGCCGGGCCGGACGTCGGTGGCGGCGCCGGGACGTCGGCGCCGGGGTCGCTCACGGCGCACGGCCCCTTGGTCAGCCGGGTCACTTCGCCGCGGGGGAACGTGACGCCCCCGGCCGCGAAGTCCAGCGAGCTGACCGGCCTGGGGTGGTCGGGCCACAGCAGCACCACGCCGGCGATGGTGGCCGCAAGCAACGGCAGCAGCACGCACGCCAGCGCGAGCGCGGACCGTCGCCGTCCGCGGGCCGCGGTCACCGGCACGACCCGCCCTGCCGGCTCGATGTCGCCGGACACGGCGTGCGAGTGAGCCACCCTGGTCTCAGGCGGGGTAGGGCTCGGCCTTGAGCAGCCTGGCCAGGTGAGCCGCGTGGCTGGCCACCGATGCGGTGGTGCTGGCCACCTTCGGTGGTGTCTCGGGCAGGTCCTGGTAGTCGCGGAAGTCGCTGGCGGCCTCGTCGTTCCAGTAGGTCACCCCGCCCGCCGCCACGGTGAAGCCGACGTCGTTCAGCACCTGGAACAGCACGCCGCTGATGTGGTGGGCGCCGTCCTCGTTGCCCACGACGGCGGCGATCGCCACCTTGCCGTACGTGAGCAGCCGCCCCTGGTCGTCGGTCTCGGACAGCTCGGCGTCCAGGCGCTCGAGCACCCGCTGGGCGATGCTGGACGGCTGACCCATCCAGGTCGGGGTGGCCAGCACGAGGATGTCGGCGGCGATGACCTGCGCCCGGATGCCCGGCCAGGCGTCACTGGCGCCCATGTCGAGCTGGACGCCCGGATGCACGTCGTGGTCGACGACACGCACCAGCGAGGTCTGCACGCCGTGCGTCGCCAGTGCCGAGAGCACCTGTTCGGCCATCAGCTGACTGCTGGACGGCGTCGGCGAGGGGCTCAGCGTGCAGACCAGGGCGAGGGCATGGAGCGGCGAGGTGTCGGGCACGAGCACATCCTTGCCTGAGCGCGTGGTCGTCCGCATCTTCGTGCTACCGGACCCTCGCGCGGGCCCCGGGTGATGGGTATGTTTCGGGCCACAGACGTCACTCTTCCTGGGGGTTCGATGGGCTCGGTCGCGCATACCTTGTCGCAGGCCGTCCACGGTCAAGGGACCCCGAGCTTGCAGCTGAGCCTGGGCTTCGCCGACACGCTGCTGCTCCTCGTCTACTTCGTCTTCGTCATCGGCATCGGCTTCGCCCTGAAGCGAGCCGTCTCGACGTCGACGGACTTCTTCCTCGGCGGCCGCTCGCTGCCCGCCTGGGTCACCGGCCTGGCGTTCGTCTCGGCGAACCTCGGTGCGATCGAGATCCTGGGGCAGGCGGCCTCGGGCGCCCAGTACGGCGCCGCGATCGTGCACTACTACTGGATCGGCGCCGTCCCGGCCATGGTGTTCCTCGGGATCGTGATGATGCCGTTCTACTACGGGTCGAAGATCCGCTCGGTGCCCGAGTACCTACGGCTCAGGTACGACCAGAAGGCGCACCTGATCAACGCGATCACGTTCGTGCTCTCCAGCGTGCTCATCGCCGGGGTGAACCTGTTCGCCCTGGCCACGGTGATCGACGCGCTGCTGGGCATCCCCCTGCCTGCGGCGATCGTGCTGTCCGCCGGCTTCGTCCTCAGCTACATCCTGCTGGGTGGCCTGCGGAGCGCGATCTACAACGAGGTGCTGCAGTTCTTCGTGATCCTGGCCGGCCTGATCCCGCTGGTGGTCGTCGCCCTGAAGGAGGTCGGGGGTATCGGCACCCTCTTCGACCGCCTCCGCGAGACTCAGGGCGGCGCGTTCACCAGCGCCTGGGGGGCACGGGCTTCGGCGGTGACAACCCGCTGGGTGACTGGTTCGGGATCGTGGCTGGCCTGGGGTTCTGTCTGTCCTTCGGCTACTGGACGACGAACTTCGCCGAGGTGCAGCGGGCCATGTCGGCCAAGGACGACAACGCCGCCCGCATGACGCCCATCATCGGCGCCTACCCCAAAGCGCTGTTCCCCCTGCTCACCGTGCTGCCGGGGATGATGGCAGTCGTGCTGATCCCCAACCTCGGGGGCGATCCCGGCCAGATCGAGTACAACAACGCGATACCCGCGCTGATCGCGAAGTACCTGCCGCCGGGTGTCCTGGGGGTCGCGGTCACTGGTCTGGTCGCGGCGTTCATGGCCGGAATGGCGGCCAACGTGTCGTCCTTCAACGCCGTGTTCACCTACGACCTGTGGCAGACCTACGTCCGCAAGGACCGCGAAGACGCCTACTACCTTCGGGTGGGGCGGATCGTGACCGTCGCCGGCGTGGTGATCGGCATCGGCACGGCCTTCATCGCCTCGGGGTTCGCCAACATCTCGAACTATCTCCAGGTGCTGTTCTCCTTCTTCAACGTGCCGTTGTTCACCGCCTTCATCGTCGGCATGTTCTGGCGGCGCGCCTCCAAGAGCGCCGGGTTCTGGGCGATCCTGGTGGGCCTGGTCGTCTCGGTGACGACCTACGCGCTCTACAAGCTCGACGTGCTGCCGTTCGCCAGCGACCTGCAGGAGAGCTTCTACGGCTCGATCCTGGCGTTCGTGGCCGGCACCATCGCGGCTGTGGTGGCCTCGCGGTTCGAGCCGCGCAAGTCCGATGACGAGCTGCGTGGGCTGGTGCACGGCCTGGAGATCGGTGGGACGGTGCAAGCGCATCTGCCCATCTACCGCCGCCCCGTCCCGATGGGTGCTGGAGTTCTCGTTCTCAGTGCGTTGCTCTACGTCGGACTGGAGTTCTTGTGAGCCATGAAACGCCGCCGACCCGGCAGAGCGCCGAGCAGCAGCAAAGCGTTGCCCGGTTGGCCAAGCTCTTCGACCTGCGTACGTTCATCGGCGCGCTGTTCCTGATCTTCGGGGTGGTCGTCACCGTCGAGGGACTGCTCGCCGACCCCGCGGCCATCGCCAAGGCGGCGGGCATCCGGCTGTCGCTGTGGACCGGTCTGGTCATGCTGGCGGTAGGCGCCTCGTTCATCACCTGGCTGCTCCTGTCACCGCCGGACGTCGAGGTCGACTCCGACGACCTGACCAAGGCACCCGACCACCACTAGGTAATTCTCATCGCGGCCGACAGTGACCCCTACCGGGACGACACGCCGGCGTGTCGTCCCGGTAGGGGTCACTCAGCGGGTGGTCGTCCCAGACTGCTTGCGGCACAGGGCTTTCCTCAGCATCCCTCAGCATCCCCACAGTGCGGTGACGAGATGGTCTTCATCAGGACCCGCCGACCCGCGGCGGGCCTGACTGG
>JAABUN010008830.1_pt1 | contig 10127 bp, 6 predicted proteins | sample 5559311 | NCBI WGS metagenome assembly JAABUN01 (sample SAMN10711877, study PRJNA513370) | rock metagenome | isolation source: Antarctica rocks | place: Antarctica: Victoria Land, Siegfried Peak sud
CCATGCGGTCCTCTAGCGTCTCGACGTGGCCGTAGAGCATGGTCGCGTTCGTGGGCAGCCCCAACGCGTGCGCGGTGCGGTGGACTTCCAACCACCCCTCTGCCGTGACCTTGGCCCGCGCGATGCGTTTTCTGACATGTTCGGCGAATATCTCCGCGCCGCCCCCCGGCAAGGCAATGAGACCCGCGTCTTTAAGTTCAGTCAAGACCTCGAGGTAGCTCATCCGGGGCCGCGTGATCTTACTGAAGTGGTGAATTTCGGCGGCGGTCCACGCCTTGACCTGATAGCCACGCTCGGTAAGGCCGCGTACCAAGTCCAGGTAATACCGAAAGTTTCGTTTCGGGTGATGCCCTGACGAGATATGGATTTCAGTCAGGTCAGGATGATGGTGTTTCTCCACATACGCCCAAACATCCGCAAGCTCCATGTCCCACACGCCTTCTTCACCGATTTTGCGCTGGAACCCGCAGAAGGTACAACCGACGTAGCAGACGTTCGTCTGCGAAAGCCGTAGTGAGTGAACGAAATAGGCTTTGTCACCGACCAGGCGCGCCCTCACGGTGTCGGCCAGCCTAGCAACCGTGGGCAGGTCGGGGGTGTGAAAGAGCGTCATCCCCTCGCTGAAACCGAGACGCTCCCCGGCCAGCACCTTATCCACCAAAGGAGCTAGAGCGGCGTCACGCACGGCGAACGGTTCGGGCAGGGTGATCATTGTTTTACTATAGCGCTGCCCGGGCGTGGGCCCGGGCAGCGGCGTGACCTTATGCTGGCCAGTGGGGCTGGATAAACGGTGACGCGGCCCAAACAGACGTGGTTAGACCGACTTTGCTGAACACGACTTTGCTAACCACAAGGACAGCTGCTGTATTTACGCTGTTATCCACAGGTCTTGCGGCGTTTCGGGGCTAAACGCACATAGAAACGTGCAAAGCTTGCGTTAGACTGCGCGCACGAACCTCCTGCAGATGAGGTGAACTTTATGACTCGAGGGGACGGCATGAATGAAACGGTTCAGAAGGGCGAGCGAGAACGCCTGCAAGAGCTGCTCGGGGCGCGGCGGCAGGCGCAGCTGCTGGCCTTTTTCGATCAGCTTTCGCCAAGTCAGCAGCGGGCGCTCGCGGCGCAGCTTGGGGAGCTCGACTGGGACTATCTAGACGAGCTGACCGAGACCCATGTCCGACGGAAACCCGACCTCAGCGCCCCCGAACCCATCGAGCCCGCACCCTACTATCCGGTCACGCCTGCAAACACCGAGGCAGACACCGAGTACGCGCACGCCCGCACGCTCGGGGAGACGCTCATCCGCGGTGGTCAGGTCGCCGCCTTTACCGTAGCCGGGGGTCAGGGCACCCGCCTCGGTTGGGACGATCCCAAAGGTACCTTTGTCGCCACACCCCTGAGCCGCAAGCCGCTCTTTCAGCTTTTTGCCGAACAGCTCCGCAAAACCGGGGAGCTTTATGGCGCGGTAGTACCTTGGTACATCATGACGAGCGGGGCCAACCACGCCGTCACTCAGGACTTTTTTGAGGCGCACGACTTTTTTGGTTTGGGCCGCGAAAACGTCACCCTCTTCCCGCAGGGGATGATGCCGAGTATCGGTTTCGACGGCAAGCTGCTGCTCGGCGAAAAGCACGCGCTGGCGCTTAACCCCGACGGGCACGGCGGCAGCCTTACGGCGCTCGCCAAAAGTGGCGCGCTGGGCGATATGGAGCGGCGCGGCGTCACCCAGATTTCGTACTTTCAGGTCGACAACCCCAGCGTGCGCTGTATCGACCCGCTTTTTATCGGTCTTCACGTGCGAGACGGCGCGCAGATGTCGTCGAAGATGCTCCGCAAGGTCAGCCCGCAGGAGCGCGTGGGTAATTTCTGTGTAGCAGGCGGAAAACTCTGCGTGATCGAGTATTCGGATATGCCCGACGCGCTCGCCGAAGCCAAGGACGCGGACGGCGCGCTCAAGTTTAACGCCGGCTCGGTAGCGATTCATATGATCTCGGTCTCGTTCGTCCGGCAGCTTACCGAAGGCCGCGGCGACCGCCTCGAGCTGCCCTTTCACCGCGCCGAAAAGGCGGTGCCGTACATTGATACGGCGACGGGCGAGCGGGTTCACCCGGGAGCGCCCAACGCGGTCAAGCTCGAGCGTTTTATCTTCGACGCGCTGCCGCTCGCCGAGCACAGCATCATCTTGGAGAGCGACCGGGTTGAGGAATTTGCGCCGATCAAAAACGCCCACGGCACCGACTCGCCCGAGAGCAGCCGCAAGTTGCAGATCAAACGCGCGGCGCGGTGGCTCGAGGCCAACGGCGTCGAAATCCCCTACAAAAACGGCGAGGTCGACGCGGTGATCGAGATCAGCCCGCTGACCGCCCTGTCTGCTGAAGACCTCCAGAACGCTGACCTGCCCGCACGGATCACACCGGGGCAAGAGGTATTGCTCTAAAGTGCTCCTTTAGGCGACGAGTAGAACGAGCGGCGTCGGCGGTCAGACGCCGCTCGTTACTTTAAGACCGACGACAGCCACGAGCAGAAGCGCCAAAAAGAAGAACTTGCTCGGCGTCGCGGCTTCACCAAACAAAACGACGCCCAGGATGCCCGCACCCAGCGCGCCGATACCGACCCAGACGCCGTAAGCCGTGCCGATGGGGAGCGTCTTGGAGGCGACAGAGAGCAAACCCATACTCCCCACAATCGCCAGCGCCGTCAGTACACTCGGCAGTGGTCGGGAGAAGCCTTCGGTATATTTGAGGCCGACCGCCCAACCGACTTCCAACAAACCCGCGATAATGAGCAAAAACCAAGCCACGACACACCTCCCTACAGAATAGTACGCCATCTTGTCGTGACCGGATACGGCGCGTCTCGTCCGGGATAGATAAAGTTTATTGTTCAGCTGTACGCGACAGGTAAGCAAAAACGGTTGTTGCAACTTGAACCACTTGGCAGCAACGTCGAAAGAAGTGTGTTGGCGCTCGAGTTCGGCGCGGGTAAACCAGTGCAGCAGTGCCGTATCAGCGAGAGAAAGCTCAATGAGAGGGATACCGTTGCCGAATTCCTATAATTTACGAGATGAAGGTTGACATAGGAAGGCCGACCGGCGCAGCGAAATACTAATGTCCAAAACGGGAACTGTAAGCTCTAGAAGCTGATGAACATGATTCCGCAACAGTATCTTACAGCCAGTTGCGTCGTTACTGAGGGTCATAGCCGCAGTGCTTGAACCAGCCTGCGGCGTCGGTCGGGGTGACGCTGTGGCACGCCTGAGCAATGGCGTCACTTAGGGCGCTGGAGGTTCAAGCAGCGAGGGGCTTCAGACAACCTTTTATCTTCGACCAGGCGAGTTCGAGAGGTAAGAAGTCAGGCGAATAGGGGGGCAAGTAGAGCAGGTTGCAGCCGTGGGTCTCGATGAGGGTGCGCACGTCTTGACGGTGATGAACGCTTAAGTTATCCATCACCACCGTTTGCCCCAGTGCAAGGGTGCGGCCAAGCACGGTAGCGTCTGTTTTGGCCAAGACAGGCAGCAGAATGTGCGGGAGCCAAGTGACAAAGGCTGTGCCATCGACGGCCCCTTCGACGAGCCACTGAGCCTGGAGCGTGCTTGCGGATAACGCGGCGAGGAGCGTCAGGTTCTCACCCCGGTTTCTGGGAACGCTACCGTGAGGGAACTAGGCCCACTAGGTGCGCGGAGGCACTTCCTACGGTCGCCGGGCTTTGCCCGTTCTAGCGCGCTGACCTCGGGGCGAGCGGGCGTGGGTGCGGGTTAGGGACGTGTGGGTACCGGCTTCATCGACGAACACCAACGTTCCAGGGTCGAGTGCTTGAACTTCACGGCAGCAAGCAACTCTACGCTCGGGGTCTTGTTCGCTTGCCGCTAAGGTCTTTTTTCCTCGTCAGCTTGGCTTTTTGAAGTGTCCAGCACATCGTGTACACGCTGATGGACGTGCCCTGCTGTTCTCTCCACAGCTCGCCGTGCTCTTTAAGCAACGCGTCGTTATGCTCAGCCACCTGCTGGGCCAGCGCCTCATAAGCTGACGCCGGTATGGTTGCCGTGCGGCCCGGGGGTGACTTCGCCTTGAGCTCGCCTGTCCGAGCTAACCTTACAAACCGTTCCACCGACGTTAAGCTCACCGCAAAGCGTTCGGCTACCGCGGGTTGGGTCGCTCCCGCTTTGACCGCAGCGACGATTCGTGTTCGTAAATCTAACGAATACGCCATTCCTAGGCTAACCCTTATACCTCCGCTTAATCCACAACTGGCTGTAGGAGGAAAATCCATTACAGACAAGGCACCAGCCAAGACTCAAAACACCGCTAAGGCCGATCACCCCTATGTGGGCCTTTAGGTCACCGCAGACAACCAGGTTCGGCACGAACTGCTCGCCACTAACCGCTACGTCGAAGCAAGAGGAAAACGTGAGAACACGTATCTGGGACACTAAAAAGTCACTGGGGATCACATCGACTGTTGGGACGATACAAGCTTTACCGCAGACGGCAACTTCAGAGACGGTGTGCTCTACCACGGCGGCATGGTGCTGTACCGTCAGCGTTGAACGGTAAGCGTTCTAATTTGAGGCGTGCTGATTCGTATGACCTCTGTGCGCGCCGCCCGGGATTGAAACGCCCTCAGCGTCGACCCGGACGCGCGGCCAGCAACTGCTTGTGGCCGACTCGGGAATCCACGGACCAAACACAGCGAACCCAAACGCGAGTACCCGGCTCCACGTTGCGCCCGTCACAAACCAGAACACCGCTGAGAACGTGCCGCAGATTCCGAACGGCGTCAAGAGCATCCTTAAGGGCGGCCAGCGCGCGGGGCGCAACTCGAGCCCCTTATCACGGTCAAATCCGTTTTCGAGTGGTCAAGGATTTTCAAAGCTCTACCGGGCGCAGCGAGGGCGGCTCGAGCCTATAAACCAGAACGGCCCGCGTCACCTGGTCAGGTAGCGCGAGCCGTTTTCAGTCACTTCAGTAGTGAACGCGGTACTGCCTAAATCGCTTTATCCCCCCACCACAGCCCGCATTCGGTCTTGCTGTGACCCTCCCAGCGTCCGGCGCGAACGTCTTCGCCTTCACGCACCGCCCGCGTCGTCGGGGCGCAGCCAATGCTCAGGAACCCCTGCCAGTAGAGCGGGTTGACCGGCAGCTCGCGCTTTTTAGCGTAGTCTTCGAGGTCCTCTTGCGTCCACTCGACGAGCGGGTTGACCTTGACGTAGTCGCCCGAATCCTCGACGGTGTTGAGAATGGCGCGGGTTTCACTCTGAAAGCGGCTGCGAGCGCTCAGGAGGGCGCTCGGCTGTCTAAACTCTAAAAACTTTTTTAGAGGCAGAATTTTACGGACTTCGCAGCAGTTGGCCGCCCCGCAACCGGGCAGGTCTGGGCCTTCCGGCGTCAGCGTCGTCAGGGTGACTTCGGTGTAGCGCGCGGCAATCTCGTCACGGGTAGAAAGCGTCTCGGGAAAGTGCGACAGCGTGTCGATAAAGACCAACTCGCCGCGAAACCCGGCGCGCACGGCGAGGTCGACTAAGACCGTGCCGTTTAGGTTAAAGCCGCTCGTCATCATCAGGTCGGGGTAACTTTCGAGCGCCCAGCGGATGATCGTAAGCGTCTTCGCTTCTAGTAAGCGTTTCTCGAGGACGTCTAAAGCGGGCGTGCTCACGCGGCGACCGCTCCGGCGGCGTGCTCTTGAAGCCGCTGCACCCCGACGCGGTGGCAAAAGTCGCCGAAGCGTTCACCCGAAAGCCGTGCGCCCTTCCAAAAGCTTAGAAGCGGGGTGACGGTTGCAACCAGGTCGCCGCCGGATACCATCTCCGCGTATTGCGTTACCAAACGCGTCCCCTCGAACGAGCCGCCGACGTAGACGTTGTATTTGTCTAACGACTTGCCCACGAACGCCAGCTCGGCGGTGTAGGGGCGGGCGCACCCGTTCGGGCAGCCGGTCATGCGGACTGAAATCTCCTCTTGGTCGAGTCCTAAGGCGACGAGTTCTGTCTCCAAGACGTCGATGACACCGGGCAGCATCCGTTCGGACTCAGCCAGCGCCAGCCCGCAGGTCGGCATCGCGGGGCAGGCCATCGCAAAGCGGCGTGCCTGTGAAATTTCCTCTTTGGTTTTAACGCCGTGCGCGCGCAAAAGCTCACGAATCGGCGCTTCATCCTCGGCGCTGAGGTCGGTCAGGAGAATGTTGTGCTGCGCGGTGATGCGGATTTCGTTTGGATAGTGAGAGAGCAGTTCTCGCAGCGCGGTGCGGAGGCGGAAATCACCCTCATCTTTGATACGTCCATTTTCGATATGAATACCGAAATAGAACGTGCTATCCCCCGCCTCACGCCAGCCGAGGTGGTCGTCGAGCGTAAAGCGAGCAACCGGCACCCACTCACCGATAGCGAAGCCGAGGCGGGACTCCAACTCTGCCTTGAACCACGGGATACCGCGCGTCTCAACGAGCCACTTCATCCGGGCGAAGCGGCGCTCCTCACGGTTGCCGAAGTCGCGCTGCACCGTAACGATGCCCTCTACGGTTCGCAAAAGTTGCTCACGGGTCACAAACCCGAGTTCTTGAGCCAGAAAGGGCCGGGTGTCGGGGTCGGTATGGCTCATACCCAAGCCGCCGCCGATCAGCAGATTGAAACCACGCAGCGTCTCACCGTCCATGACCGGGACGATACCGACGTCCTGGGTGTAGACGTCGATGCAGTTGTCTTCGGGGAACGCGATACCGATTTTGAACTTGCGCGGCAGATAGGTCTTGCCGTAGAGCGGCTCAACGTCGTCGGCTTTAGCAACCGGCTCGAGCGTCGCTGCGGCAGGTAGGGGCTGACGTTCGCCGTCTAACCAGAGCTGGTAATACGCTTCGGTTTTGGGCAGCAGATGCACGTTGATCTCGTCGGCGATCTCCTCTAGCAACGCGTGGTTGCGCGAACTTTCAGGCGCAGGGCAGGCCATCACGTTGCGGTTGACGTCGCCGCAGGCCGCGAGCGAGGTGACGAGTTCGCTGTGAAGCGTCCGGATCGTCTCCTGGATGTCACCTTTTACGATGCCGTGGAGCTGAATACCCTGGCGCGTCGTGAGGCGCAGGGTGCCGTTGCCTACTCTGTCTGCGAGGCGGTCATGAACCAGGTATTGCGCCGCCGAAAGCCGCCCGCCGGGGGCGCGGGAGCGGAGCATAAACGAGTACGCCTTGTCCAAACCCTGCTGGCGGCGCTCTTTACGAAGGTCGCGGTCGTCTTGCTGGTACATGCCGGAAAACTTTAAGAGTTGGTAAACCGAATCGTCTACATGATCGGTCGTGGGGTCAAAAACCCCTTCAGCGACGCCTTGGGAAAGGTAGTTCGACGCCTCTTTAATCTCTTCGACAGACAATTTTTTAGGTTTGGGTGTGCGTGCGGGTCTCTCTGTACTGGGTTTTTCCGGGCTCGCCACAGCGCGCCTCCTAATGAGGTAACGAGAAGGTGTGAGGTATGCGGTTGTGCAGGGGTTATCAGTTCATCAACATCGCTGCGTGAATGGGCACATTCGCTGATGGACTCGAGTAGAGCGTGCCACGATCACTTGGTCAGTCTATAGTAGTTGACCAAAGCTATCAAGTAACACAGCAGACATAGAGGCTGGGGGTCGGGTATGGACGGTTGCACAATCAGCACCGCTAACCTCGACACGCCACTGTTACGTATAAGCCAAATACACAGTGTTCACAAAAAGTTTAGCGTCCGTCTTGTTTTTACTTGACGGTTTGTCGGAACTAAGCTACATTTCAGGCTAGGAGTGCCGGTCTGATTCTTTACGCCGCAGAAATCTATACACCCGCAGGTGACCTACTCGAGCCCCGCCCCGGGTGCCGGGGCCATGACACTTGCCACACCCGCACGGGCACTCGAGCAGAGCTTGAAGTCGCGTCTTCCCACGTTCCACATCGGCACGGTGCACCGTAATTCGGCACTGAGCTGTGTCGGCGTCACCCTGCCGATCCTAGCTGCGGGGAGGTTACGTGCGTGTGTCAGCCTGGCGGGTTAACCCCGACTTCGCAGCGGCGCTCGAGGTCTGGCAGCCCGACGCGAGCGGCGTTTTACGGCTCGAAGACGCCTACTACGGCCCCCAAACACCGTTTCAACAAACCACCGCAAAAACTTTTGAGCAGATCAGTAGGCAGATGTCACTTCGGGTGCTTGAGGGCCTTCCCGGCCTGACGTTCGACGCCCACGAACCGGTCATCTTCGAGACACTCTCGCACACGCGCGGCTTTTTGCGGTTTCAAGAGGCGGCGGTGGCAGGCTTTAGCGCGGGACTCGAGATTCCGGTGCTCGAGCAGGAGACGGCGAGCTGCGCGGTGCTGCTACTCTCCTCCGAGCGTGCGCCACTGGCCCAGCGCTTCGAGGTGTGGAAGGTGGCGGGACGAGAGGTCACGCTGGGCTCGAGCCACGCCTTAAACCCGGCTTCAAACCCGGCTACGGAAAATTCAGCCACAAAAGGCGCCGCATCACAGCCCTGCTCCGACCTGGCCACCTCAGTTGTCAAGACCAAACTGCCGCAACTCGCGCGCTGCAAGACGCGGGGGCAAATAGGCATTCCCGTCTTTCGCGGCAAAGAGGTCGGATCGGTCGTCGTGCTCGAAAGCTGACGCTTGTCTGAAGAGGTTCCGGCACGCTACACTGGACACATATCCTCTATGATTTACGGCGCTGTAATTCACAGTCTTATAGTCCGCAGTCTATGGTTTACGGTCGTATAGTTTACAGCCGTGGCCAGCTCCTCAACAGGCCGTACCGCAGCGTCCGGCAGACCGCGCACCGGCAGCACCCTCTGCTACTGGGTCAAGCGCTGGCGTTCGTATCAGGGCGTGACGCAACGCCGCTTCGCCGAGTTGTAGGGCGTCAGCGCGTCGTTGGTGCAGAAGATCGAAGCGGACGACTACAGCGTCTCGCAGCTGTCGTTCGAGCCCCTCGCTGATGCGGCAGCCGGTGAAGAGTAAGAGGTGGCAGAAGGTGCGGGCGTGGCGGTCGTCGTGGGCCCCAGCCGCTCTAGAGGGTGTTACAGGGGACAAACAAAAGCGTGAAAGGTGGGAGTATGAAGACGTGGATTCAGGTAGCCAACTCAGACGATGTGATGCTAAACGGCGGCGGCTGCACCTTGAACAGCGCGATCTGCACCCCACCCAGCAAGACGCAGCCGCCGGGTGCAGCGCCGGAATGGTACGCGGTGCAAAACAGGTGCCCGCACGACTCTCGGCAGGTGCTCTCGAGCGGGCTGACCGGCGACGCACGGGGAGAACCCCAAGTTGCCTGCCCACTCCACAAGAACGCCTTCTCGCTGCGAACGGGCGAGCATCTGGGAGATCAGGAATGGACGCTCGAGACCTTCCCCGTCAAAGAGGTCGAAGGTGGGGTCTTTATCGCGTTCGACGCGGCGCGCCTCACGCCACCGCCCGCCAAAATGGGTATCGGGGCCAGCCGTGAGCCGGGTGACCCCTACGGGCACGGGCTCCCCAGCTAGGGCGCTGATGGGCAGCCGCGTCGCCGTCGCCGGGGACCGCCGTTTCGACGACATAAAGTTACTCGTCGAGAAACAGGGGGGTGAGGCCGTCTCTCGCCCGATGATGCGCAGCGCCTCCCTGGACGACCCGGAGACGACCGCGGCACTTCTCAAACTCTGCGACGAGGGCTGCGACTGGCTGGTTCTAGTTACAGGCATGGGGACGCGGGCGATGGTGGGGGTAGCGGAGACGCTCGGGCGTAAAGACGATCTCCTAAGACGGATGCAAGACGCGAAGATTGCCGCGCGGGGCTATAAAACCGTCAAGGTACTTAGAGAACTCGGCTTCAGGCCTGTTGTGCAGGACGATGACGGGACGACCGAAGGGTTGCAGCGGCAGTTGGAACCGTACGATTTCATGGGCGCACGCGTCGCGTTCAAACTGCACGGCGAGCGCGTACCGGAGCTGACTGAGTGGTTAGAGGGTCGGGGCGCGTCCGTTTTTGAGATTCCCCTGTACCGCTACCACCCACCTACCGACGCTGAAGTCCGAACGCTGCTAAACGAAATTTTTTCGGGTGAAGTGGACGCGGTAGCCTTTACCAGCAACACCCAGGTGCGCTACTTGTTCGCCGTCGCCGAGCGTTTCGGTCAGGCCGACGCCTT
>JAABUN010008831.1_pt1 | contig 10126 bp, 7 predicted proteins | sample 5559311 | NCBI WGS metagenome assembly JAABUN01 (sample SAMN10711877, study PRJNA513370) | rock metagenome | isolation source: Antarctica rocks | place: Antarctica: Victoria Land, Siegfried Peak sud
ATCCACTCCGGTTTGCCGCTCTCGTCGTCAAGGTAAACCTGGCCCACCACGCCGATCTTGTCCCCATTCTCGTCGACCAGGACGTCGTTGAAGGACATGTCCAGAATGGCTTGGAACCGATCAGCCCCATTGGGCGCGGGAGTGGTGACTGTCTCAGACTTGCGGCGTCGCGGCCGGGCGGCCGCGATCGCCTCCACGGCGGGGTCCACAGCCTGCTTCCGTGCCTCCGCCCGCCTCTTCTTAAGCCTGGCAGCATCGACCTCGGCGCGGGTGAGAGACAGTATCTTGCCCCCGCGTTCTACGGCGTAGCCAGAGGGGACATAAGTTTGGAGTTCAGTCATCGTCTGGTGCCGCCTCCTCCTCCAGTGCTTCGTCCTCCAAAGCATGGTACGCCTCGACCTTGTCGTCGAGCACGGTGTCGACGATCGCGTCGATGAACGCCTGGTCCCCCTCCTGCAGCAGGTTCGACGCTCCCGCAGCCTCCAGCATCGCCAGGGCCACCCGGGCCTGCTCAGGTCCTTGGGTCACATGCTCGGCTGACCAGCGCACCGTCCGGAGGAGTTCCTCTCGCTTGGCTCGCTGGTCCAGTTCGCGCGCGCCCCGGCGGGCGATGTAGTGGCCGATCAGAACGCCCAGCAGGATCAGCAAGGGGCTGGCGACCCCTACAGCGATGGCGAGCCAGACAGGCACGCCGGGAGCGGCTGCTTCCTGGGCAGGGATCAGGCGCAGTGCGCCCACGACACACTCCGGATAACCTGCGCAGGGACCTCGGGTGGGCGCCAGGAACCCCTGCGGGGTAGCGGGCATCTCCGGTCTGACACGAGTGCAGAGCCTAGCGGCTCAGTCCCGGTCCACGGGTCGTCCGAAGTCGCGGCGAGAAAGTCAGGCGGCCTCCTCTCTCCATTCATCGAGCACTTGGGCGGCCGTCTGAAGCACCCGCTGAATCAGCCTGTACAGCTCCGGCGGCGGCAGACCCACGAGCGCCGCCAGCTGCGAGGCCGTCCAGTCACCCTCCCCAGAACGTCCTCGACGTGGGGGGTGAGCATCGCGACGGCCACCTCGCCCGGTGACGGGGAGGGTCGGCGCACCGGGTGAGTACCTCTGCGACCCGAGAGCGGACTTTTCACCTCGGATACTTGCCACGGCCGTCGCCCAGCGCGATCCTGGGCGCCCCTGGTCCCCAACCACGCAAGGCCTTCGAGCGACTGACTCGGCTAGCGGTCCCAAGGGTGCTGAACACGGAGTGAGCGGCCCTACGCTGGTTCGATCCCAGTATCGCCCACCATCACGAAACAGCTCCTGAACAGCGAAAACAGCGATAAGTCATCCATCAAATTTCGGTCCCGTGCCAGATACATGCCAGATTCGCTGAACACGCCAAGCCGATGTCGATGCAACAAGTGAGAACCGCTACTCCCTGGTCCCAAGGCTCGTACTCCGAGTGTCCAGGCTCCGGTTCGTGCTGTGGTCGTGCACGGCGAAGGTCGGAGGAATCCCGAGGCCGGGAGAGCACGTGGCTCATACTGAGATGGCGGCCTCGACGTTCTCACGAGCTGGTAGAAGCTATTCCCGGCAGCTTCGCCTGTCACGAAGCGGCAGCTTGGCGCAGGACCTCGTTCTCTTGCCTCGAGCAACCGGATCCGCGAGTGCGGCCCCGGGCAGGCGGCTGGGCGTCTGAACCGGGCTTGCTGCCCTCCTGCACATCAGCAGACTCCAACCAAGCAGTCAGGCACCTCTCAGTGATCCCGAATCAGCCACGATCGTCTTGAGCGGCTGACCCGGCTCACGGTTCCTCGCGACACGGACGACGTCGTCGCGGAACGCCTTGCGGTAGGGCTCTAGGGTTACGCCTGTGATCACCGGGGAGTTGAAGAGCAAGACTGACCGCGTCTGGGACGCCTTCTGGTCTGGAGGCATCAGCAACCCGCTGGAGGTGATCGAGCAAATCACTTACCTGCTTTTCATTCGTCGCCTCGACGACATCCAGACGCTGGCCGAGAAGAAGGCGCGCGTCACCAAGACCCACATCGAGAACCCTGTGTTCCTGCCAGGCCAGGCGCACCTCCGGTGGGGTCAGTTCAAGAACGCCTCGCCTGAGGTGATGCACAGGACGATCGCCGACAAGGTGTTCCCGTTGCTGCGGGGACTCGGCGACGGCACCACCTACAGCGAGCACATGAAGGACGCTCGCTTTACTATCCCCACCCCGGCACTGCTGTCCAAGGTCGTGGACATGCTCGACGACATTCCGATGGACCGCCGCGACACCAACGGCGACCTGTACGAGTACATGCTGTCCAAAATCGCCAGTGCAGGCACCAATGGGCAGTTCCGCACCCCGCGTCACATCATCGACCTCATGGTCCAGATGACAGCGCCACAGCCGTCCGACGAGATCTGTGACCCGGCCTGCGGCACCGGCGGCTTCCTCGTTGCCGCGAGCGAGTACGTCCGCGACACCCACGCCGAAGCCCTGCTCGACTCTTTGCAGCGCAAGCACTTCCACCGGTCGATGTTCCACGGCTACGACTTCGACTCCACCATGCTGCGCATCGGCAGCATGAACATGCTGTTGCACGGCATCGAGTCCCCCGACATCCGCTACCGCGACTCCCTCTCCGAGGGCGCGGCCGCGGACGCTGAGAAGTACACGCTCATCCTGGCCAACCCGCCGTTCGCTGGTTCGCTCGACTACGAAGCCACCGCCAAGGGCCTCCAGCGAATCGTCAAGACCAAGAAGACCGAGCTGCTCTTCCTCGCGCTGTTTCTGAAGTTGCTCAAGCCCGGCGGCCGCGCGGCCGTCATCGTCCCCGATGGCGTGCTTTTCGGATCGAGCATCGCGCACAGGGCTCTGCGGACGATGCTGGTCGAGGACCAGAAGCTCGACGCCGTCGTGAAACTCCCATCGGGTGTCTTCCGTCCGTACGCCGGCGTCTCCACGGCGATCCTGTTCTTCACCAAGACCAACTCCGGCGGGACAGAGAACCTCTGGTTCTACGACGTTCGTGCTGATGGGTTCTCCCTCGACGACAAGCGCAACCCCGTCGAAGCCACCGATCTCCCCGACGCACTGGAGCGGTGGTTGAGCCTGTCGAAACCAGACAGCCCCGAGAAGGGCCGCGAACGCACCGAGCAGTCGTTCCTCGTCCCCAAGGCCGACATCGTCGCCCAGGGCTACGACCTGTCGCTCAACCGCTACAAGGAGATCGTCCACGACGAGATCGAGCACCGCGCCCCGAGGGAGATCATTGCCGACATCGAGTTGCTCGAAGACGAGATCGCCAAGGGCCTAGCCGAGTTGAAAGCGATGCTGACGTGACCCGGCTTGGCGACGTCCTTGCGGATGTGAAACCTGGATTCGCGACGGGGGATAACCTTGATGACGGGGTGTTCCAGTTTCGGATGCACAACTTCACGCGCGAGAGTGCCCTTGACTTGACGAAACGACGCCGTGTGAACGCGACGGCAAAGCAGCTAGAGATGCAGTCAGTCGCTCCGGGGGACGTTCTCTTCAACGCGACGAATAGTCCCGAACTGGTTGGCAAGTCGGCATTGGTCGGGGAGCTCGATGAGCCGGCGGTGTTCAGCAACCACTTCATGCGGCTCAGGGCCGATCTAACTAAACTCGATCCTGTATACCTCGCCCACTTCCTCCGGTTCCAGTTCCGCCGAGGAGTTTTTCGGGCCATGGCGAAAGCCTGGGTCAACCAGGCGACGATCGGGCGTGACAGGCTAGAAGGTCTTGATATCCCGCTCCCATCTCTCCCCGAGCAGCGCCGCGTCGCCGCGATCCTCGACCACACCGACGCCCTCCGCGACAAGCGCCGCCAGACCCTCACCCACCTCGACGCCCTCACTCAGTCGATCTTCAACGAAATGTTCGGGAAGTTGTCACCGGAACGGGTGGCCATCAGCTCGTTCGCTGACGTGCGGACAGGGTCGACGCCGTCCCGGGACGACTCCGGAAATTTCGGCGGGTCGATCCCGTGGGTCAAGACGACCGAAGTGCAAGGAAGGACGATCCGCGCGACCTCTGAGTACGTCACCGAGAAGGGCGCAAGGAACGCTCGGCTGAAGATGTTCGCGGTCGGATCAGTTGTCGTTGCTATGTACGGACAAGGTAAGACCCGCGGGAAGTCTGCGATCCTGGGCGTCCCAGCCACCACCAATCAGGCGTGCGCCGTTATTGAGCCCAACGATTCGTTCGAGCCCGCGTTTCTGCAAGCGCAACTGGCAATGTCGTATGACCGCCTGCGCTACGAATCCGAGGGGGGCAACCAGCCCAACCTCAGCATCGGTCGGGTCTCTAGGTTCGAAGTGCTTCTCCCGGCCGTCGACCTCCAGCGCAAGTTCGGATGCAGAGTCAAACAGATCCACATCCAACTTGCTGCGGTCCAGAACGCGGCCTCCGCCAATGACGCACTCTTCACCTCCCTCCAAGCCCATGCCTTCCGAGGGGAGCTGTGACGCATGCCGGTTGAGATGAGGATGTGGCGCATCGACGGCGACGAGCCGCGCCCGTTGACCACGACGGCGCTCCCTGCGGAGAAGGAACTTCACCAGTTCCTGCTACGGGACCCGTCCTTGCTTGGCGTGCGACTGCTGGTGATCGGCAGCGAGGTGCTGACGCCGTACGGCAAGCGCCTCGACCTGCTGGCGATCGATACCGACGGCAACCTTCACGTCTTGGAGCTCAAGCGCGACCGGACGCCACGTGAGGTGGTAGCGCAGATCCTCGACTACGGCTCGTGGGTATCGACGCTTTCGCGCGACGAAGTCATCGACATCGCCGACAAGCACCTCGACCAACCGTTCGAAGCGGCTTTCGAGGATGTGTTCGGCAACGCTCCACCCGACGAGCTCAACGGTGAGCTTCAGTTGACGGTTGTCGCATCCGAGCTGGACAGCAGCTCCGAGCGCATCGTCAACTACTTGCGCGGTTTCGGCGTCCCGGTCAACGCGGTCTTCTTCTCCTACTTGGAGGACGACGGCCGCAGATACCTCGCACGTTCGTGGCTCGCGGCTTCGGATGAGGGTACGCCGGCAGCGACCTCCTCTGCCAGGAAGGGCAAGCGGGCCGCCTGGAACGGATTGGACTGGTACGTCTCGTTCGGCGGCGACCGGCCTTGGGACGACGCCCGCAGGTTTGGCTTCGTGGCCGCCGGAGGCGGGAAGTTCTATTCGCGGACGATGAGGTCGCTCCCGGAGGGCGCGCGTGTATGGGTGAACGTTCCCGGCACCGGCTACGTCGCTGTTGGCAAGACGCTCGCTCCCGCACGCCGTTGGACAGAAGCCCTCGTTAAGGTTGGCGAGGACTGGGTGAAGCTTGCCGAGCAGGACCTCGTCGGCAAGCCGCATGCGCACTTCGATGCCGTCGATGATGACACGGCTGAGTGGGTCGTTCCCGTTGAGTGGCTGGACGCACGTCCCGAGGCGGGGGCCTACTGGGAGAAGGGCATGTTCGCCAGCCAGCACAGTGCCTGCAAGCTGCGTCAGGAGTTCACCCTGGAGCGACTCTCCGATCACTTCGGCATCGAGAACAAGGGCGAGTAACCGACAACCATGAGCAACTTTGACTTCGTCCGACAGACGCTGCCGTCACTGCATGACGACTGCGCACGGGCCGAGTCATACCTGTCGTCGGATCCTCGGTCGGCGTGCTTCTACAGCCGTCGTGTGGTCGAGGAGCTCGTCGGTTACCTCTATACCGTCCTCTCGCTGCCGATTCCCTATCGCGACGACCTCGCTGCGAAGATCAATGACGCCGCGTTTAAGGCGAAGGTGCCTCAGGGCATCACGCAGAAGTTGACTGCGATCCGCCGCATCGCGAACACCGCGGTGCACGAGAACCGTCAGGTCCGGCCCGATGTGTCGTTGGCGGTGCTGCGGGAGTTGTTCCACGTCGTCGTGTGGGCGTCGTACCACCACTCTCCCCAGCCCAATGTGGTGCCGTTGCAGGCGCAATTCGATCCCGCGCTCGCGGCGAAGGCAGCGCCGTTGTCACGCGAGGAGGTTGCTCGGCTCGCGACGAAATTCCAGGAGCAGGACGAGGCCCATGCCCGCGAGCTCGCCGAGCAGGACGAGCGGCTAGCCGCGCACCTGGCCGAGATCGCCGAGCTCAAGGCCCAGATCGCGGCGGCTCAAGCGGAAGTTGCCCCGGACACAAGGGACTACGACGAAGCCGCCGCCCGCGACCTGTTCATCGACGTTCTGCTGCACGAAGCTGGCTGGACTCTGGATCAGGACCGGGATCGCGAGTACGAGGTCACCGGCATGCCCAACGCCGAAGGCAAGGGCTTCGTCGACTACGTCCTGTGGGGTGCCGATGGTCTGCCACTCGCCGTCGTCGAGGCCAAGCGAACCTCGAAATCACCCGAGGTGGGTCAGCAGCAGGCCAAGCTCTACGCCGACTGTCTGGAGGAGCAGTACGGTCGCCGGCCGGTGATCTTTTGCACGAACGGCTACGAGCACCGAATCTGGGACGACGCGGGTGGTTACCCGCCGCGCGAGATCCAGGGGTTCTACACCCGCGACGAGTTGGAACTGCTCATCCAGCGCCGCCAGACCAAGCTGCCGCTCTCCTCGGCGCAGGTGAACACCGACATCGCCGGCCGGCCCTACCAGGTGCGGGCGATCAAGGCCGTCGGGGATGCCTTCGACCGCAAGCAGCGTGAAGCCCTGCTGGTCATGGCAACTGGGTCGGGTAAGACCCGCACCACCATCGTGCTCGTGGATCTGCTTCAGAAGGCGAGCTGGGTGAAGCGAGTGCTCTTTCTCGCCGATCGCACCGCGCTGGTCAACCAGGCCGCGAACGCGTTCAAGGAACACCTGCCCGGGTCGACGACCGTGAACCTGGGGACCGAGAAGGCTGTCGAGGGCCGCGTCTACGTCTCGACGTACCCGACGATGATGAACCTCGTCAACCAGGTCGACAGTGGCAGGCGCCGGTTCGGTCCGGGTTACTTCGACCTCATCGTGATCGACGAGGCCCACCGATCCGTATACGCCAAGTACGGCGCGATCTTCGACTACTTCGACGCACATCTCCTCGGCCTGACCGCGACGCCGAAGGACGAGGTCGACCACAACACCTACCGCCTGTTCCACCTTGAAGACGGCGTACCCACCGACAACTACTCACTCGACGAGGCCGTCGACGCCGGGTACCTCGTGCCGCCAAAAACCATCAGCGTCGGCACCCAGTTCCTGCGCTCGGGCATCAAGTATGACGACCTCACCGAGGACGAGAAGGACCAGTGGGACGCCCTCGACTGGGGTGAGGATGGTCCGCCTGTGGAGGTCGGGTCCGAGGAGCTCAACCGGTTCCTGTTCAACGAGGACACCGTCGACAAGGTCCTCGAAAACCTGATGATGCAGGGTTACAAGGTTGCCAGCGGTGACCGGCTGGGTAAAACGATCATCTTCGCCAAGGGTCAGAAGCACGCCGAGTTCATCGAGAAGCGCTTCAACCTCGCCTACCCCGAGCTCGCCGGACACTTCGCTCGCGTGATCACGCACGGCACGCCGTACGCACAATCACTGATCGATGACTTCTCGATCAAGGACAAGGTGCCGCACATCGCGATCAGCGTGGACATGCTGGACACCGGCATCGACGTGCCCGAGGTCGTCAACCTGGTCTTCTTCAAGATGGTGCGCTCGAAGAGCAAGTTCTGGCAGATGATCGGCCGCGGCACACGGCTCAGCCCAGACCTGTTCGGGCCCGGTGAGGAGAAGAAAGACTTCTTCGTCTTCGACTTCTGCGGCAATCTCGAGTACTTCAGCCAGGACCTTCCCGGCTCCCCGGGCCAGAGCCAGAAGTCGCTGTCTCAGCGGCTGTTCGAGGCACGCCTCGGGCTGGTAATCAGTCTGGGTGACACTGAGCCAGCCCTGCGTACCTCAACCGCTTCGACCTTGCACGAGGTCGTCGCCGGGATGAATCTCGACAACTTCGTCGTGCGACCGCACCGTAGGGCCGTCGAGAAGTACGCGGCCGCCGACGCCTGGCAGAAGATCACGGCGGAGGACTCCGAGGCGCTACTCGCGGTCGCCGGATTGCCGTCATCGGTTCGTGACGAGGACGAGGATGCCAAGCGCTTCGACCTGCTCGTCCTGCGCCGCCAGCTCGCTCAGCTCGACAGCGACGCCATCCTCGCCGAACGGCTGCGCGAGACCGTGCAGCAGAGCGCCGCTGCGCTTCTCGGGAAGATGACCATCCCGAGTGTCGCCGAGCAGGCGGTGCTGTTGGAGTCGGTCGCCGGTGACGAGTGGTGGATCGACGTCACCCTCCTCATGCTCGAGGAGGCCCGCCGCAAGCTGCGCGGCCTGGTGCGCTTCATCGAGAAGACTCAGCGCAACCCGGTCTACACCGATTTCGAGGACATCCTCGGCGAAGGCATCGAGGTCGTCCTGCCCAGAGTCACGCCCGGCACCAACTTCGAGCGCTTCCGCGCCAAGGCCGAGGCCTACCTGCGCGAACACCTTGACAACCTGGCTCTGCAGCGTCTACGCCGCAACAAGCAACTCACCTCCGATGACCTGACAGAACTGGAGCAGATGCTCGTCGCGTCCGGTGGCCAGCACGTTGACATCGCTTGGGCCACCGACCAGGGAGGCGGCCTCGGCCTCTTCGTGCGCAATCTCGTGGGCCTCGACCGCTTCGCCGCTATCGAGGCCTTCGAGAAGTACCTAGACAACACCGAGTTCTCCGCAGCCCAGGTTCGGTTCGTGAACCTCATCGTCGACGAACTCACCAAGAACGGTGTGATGGAACCGGCCCGACTGTTCGAGTCGCCCTACACCGACCATGCTCCCACCGGCCCCGACTATTTCTTTCCCGACGCCGATGTCGAGGTCATCGTCGAGACGCTGCACCACATCAAGCAGACCGCGGTCCCTAGCGAGGTCGCCTGACATCCGCCCCCGTGCTCATGTCTGCGCGATTTTCGCCACGAGATCCTCGGTACTGAGCCAGCCGACTCCCATGGCCGTCGCCTTGTCGCGCACCGCAACGTCGTCAGTCACGACCTTCCAGTCCTCGCCGAAGAGCGTCCCCGACGCCTTGCGCATCGCGGTCAGTGCAGTGGCGATGAGGATCGGATCGGCGTTGCCTTTGTTTCGGTACAAATTGACCAGCTTGAAGTTCCCGGGGACCTCGGTCTCCATGACCTCGCGGACGTGCCACAGAAGGGCACTGCTGACCGGGTACTCCAGAGCACGGAGTTGCCCGATATCCGGGAAGGTCTGGACTTCGTAGAGCACCTCGGACGGGATGCGGCAGTGTTCTCGCAGGAAGTCGCTTCTCCGCTGTTCCGCAGTGAGGCGACTGAGCACGTTGCTGTCGATTAGGTAGTGGACGGTGTTCACAGCGCGCCCCTGAACTCGCCGATGTGCGAGGGCCCGAACTTGTTGAGCGCGACCACTCGACAGAACTCCGTGGCACCGATCCTGCCAGCGTCGAGTTGTTCCACCATCCGCCGCGAGAATTCCACGCCGTTGTACCGCCGGACTGCATTCACCGGCTTCGGCTGTCTGATCGTCCGCTTTGGACGCATCCGGAATTCCGCTTCGAGTGCGGCCAGATGGCCGTCCGCTGTCTCGCGCGTGATCGATCCAAGGCGTCGACCCCGCATCACCATCGCACTGGGAGTCACCCGGAAGGCGTCTGCGGCTACCTTGATGTCGTCGAGCGTGCCGAGGGCGAGCCCCTGGACTGCGGCCGTCGGCATCAGGATCTCCTCTGCCAGCTCGTATTCCGGTGCCGAGATCGGCTCGTTGGTGTAGTCGTTGAAGGTGACGGGGGCGAATCGCCCCTGCGCCACGAGGACAGCGAGCAGGACCAGCGTGAAGATCTTGCGACCTGTCGGCTCCGGATTGTCTCCTCCGTCACCGCCGGTGAGGAACAGGTAGGGCACCTTCCGGTCCTTCACGCACATGCCGCTGAACTTCACACCTCGAGGCAGGTTCTGCGGCATGAAGTTCTGCTGACTCTGCGACACGAGCAGCTGATTTGCCTCGAAGCGCTCGATCAGGAGGCTGAGGGCGGCCTCCTTGGTCTTCACGGACTGCAGATTCGCGGCTCTTCACACCTGCGGTGGGGGCGAGAGGTTGGGGTGGGCCAGGCCGC
>JAABUN010008832.1_pt1 | contig 10124 bp, 12 predicted proteins | sample 5559311 | NCBI WGS metagenome assembly JAABUN01 (sample SAMN10711877, study PRJNA513370) | rock metagenome | isolation source: Antarctica rocks | place: Antarctica: Victoria Land, Siegfried Peak sud
ATGCCGGATCGTCTCCGGTTCATCCGGACCGCCCAGACCGCCCGGCTGACCCTGGTCGAGATCGCCAGCATCATCGCACTCCGAGACGACGGAGCCACCCCTTGCACCCACGTCCAGTCCCTGCTGCTGACCAAGCTGCAGGACGTCCAGGCGCGGCAGCGTGAGCTCGCCGCCGTGGAGGCGCAGCTCGGAAGCCTCATCGAGCGCGGACACCGGCTCGATCCCGCCGACTGCACAGACACTCAGATCTGTCACATCATCTCGGCCTCCACGTAGCGTGAATCGGCACGAGCGGTAGGTTTTCGAGCATGAAACGTGGGATCGTCATCGCAGCCACTGTGTACCTGTGCGCGGCGCTGGGAACCCGCGCGGCGGAGGCGGCCGGACTGCACCGCTGCGGATGCTCATCCTCATGTTGGTGTCGCAAACCGGTCCTCAGCGCCTTCCGCTGGGTCTTCCCGGTGGGCCACCGCTAGCGGTATAGCGCGCCTGCGCCATCGGCGCCGGTCAACGAATCATTCGCGTTGACTCTCACTGTCCGGGAACAATCTGGTGAGCGCGAACTCTTCATTCCGCTTTCGGTGGCCACGCCGAACAACTCCTCACCGGGCCCCGGACGACTTCGATGCAGCCGAGTCTGGCGACAGCAGTCCGGTCGCCGGACCGGCTCCTGGCCTGAAGCTTCAGCCCGTCGGCCCGGAGCTCTCCGTTGGTGAGACGTGCCGGTACAACGTCTGGCGCGTCACGCCGAGCTCCGCGCGCAGGTCCTGGACGTTCGTGTCGGGTTGGCCCATCGAGGCGGCGGCCAACCGAAGCTTGGTCGGGGCATCTTGTGGGGGCGGCCGCCGTTGCGACCGCGGGCCGGGCGGAGGCCAGGCCAACGACCGAGGCCACGTGATCTACGCGCGCTTGGGGGTAGGGGCGCTGAGGCGCGCGCGTAGCGTCTCCTGGTCGGCCCCGAGGAAGGCCCCGTGTTCGGCGACGAATGCGGCCGCCTCGCGCATCGCCCGGGGGATGGGTGGGGCTCGGTTGGCGGGGTCGGTCTGGTGAGTCCATTGCGTGTAGATGTCTTCGCATGCGGCCTGCCAAGCATCGAAGGCGGACTGGTACATCTCCTCGCTCAGGATGGCGGGTGCGGTGGTTTTGTGAGGGTCGGCGTGATCGAGACAGGTCAGGGGTGTCGCCAATAACCAGCGGGCGGCCCGCGGTTGGTCCGGTCTCGGCATCGGTGAACTCGTCCTCGGCGGTGGCGACGGTCAAGTCGTCGTTGAGGGCGACGTAGCGTAGCCAGGGCTTTGGGTGGTCGGCGATACGGGCACAGAAGACCAATTCGGGAGTGTTTCGCGGACATCCCCGTGCCAGATCCTCAAGGGAGCCCGAGCACCCGCTTTCGGGTTTCGTCGTGAGCGAGTGCGGAGGCCAGTTGGCGTCGGTACTCCTCACCGGACAGTGCGGCGCCGCCGCCGCTCCTCGAGCAGGCGTGCCTCCTCGTTGCGGATCTGGTCGATCTGGTCACGGGTCTCGGAGATGTTGCGCTCCACCGGGTCGACACCCGGCAAGACTCGTGGTGCGCCGATTGAGGCGGCTGCTTGTTTTGAGGTTGCGTTGCAGCCGCTCTTCGAGGGCGAGCATCGCGTCTGGATCAGCGGCGGGGAAGAAGCAGCGCAAGAACACCTCTCGGTGGGGAGATCCGATTCGGTCGATCCGTCCGTGCCGCTGTACGAGCCGCATCGGGTTAGAGACACCCGCCACATGCCGCGCGGCGCAGTCTTGTACTGGGACGGTCGCGCCACCGGCAACACCGCTGGCCAGTGGCCATCTACGACGGCGAGGGCTACATCTACTCCAAACGACGTCACCGACCCCGAGCGGGTCGGGCGGGTCCCGTGGACCTTCCCCGTCAATCGCTGGCCAGCGGTTCCTCGGCTGGTCCCCGCCCTACTTCCCGAACGCCGGCTGACGTCGGCCCGCACCCATCAAAGTGCGCCGCGTTGCGCGGCGATCAGGCACTCGGGTAGGGGACCGCGGCCTCGTCACCATCCACGCCGCCGGCAACCCCGGCCGTTTCTTCGGCTGGGCCAGCCCCATCATGTCCGGCCGAGTTCGCCGAAGCGTCGCCGCTGACCTCGAACGGCCCCGAGGCTGCCTCGGGGGTGAGCACAGGGCACGCGGATGTTGGTTCTCTCGGGCGACGAACTGATCGTTGCACGGCACACTCCTGGCTCACCCAGTCCGCTCTCGCAGAACCAGCCAGGGCGGCGGCGTTGCCGCATGGCCGTGCGGCTCACCTCACCACCTGTCAGCTCGGCGCTTCAGCTGCTGCTGGTAGCGCCTACCTGGGCAAGCCATCGGCCAGGTCAGCCAATCCGCTGACGACAACATCTGGCTCGGCGAAGTAGCCGGGATACGGGCCTCCGGTCCGGTTGATCCAGGCGGTGCTGAGACCGGCCCGCGAGGCGCCGTGGATGTCCCAGGGGTGCACCGCCACCAACAGCAGTTCGCCAGCAGGGACGCCGCACACTTTGGCGGCGTAGGAGTACGCGGCGGGGGCCGGCTTCCAGGCGGGGGCATCTTCTACCGACAAGAGTCGCTCGAATTCGGCACGAATGCCCGCTGCGTCGAAGAGCCGCTCGGCCACCGCGGTGGCTCCATTGGTCAAGGTGACCAGCCGATATCCGGCAGCCCTCAACGCCCGCACCCCGTCCGCAACGTCGGAGTGTACGGTCAGCTGGCCCATTCCCTGCATCACGTGCTCCACCGCTTCGTCCGCGCGGCGGTTCAGTGGCACATCGAGCAGCAGGCCGCGCAACGTCTCGGCGCCGATCTCGGCGAACCGGCCGTTGTCCCCGGCAGCGGTCAAGGCGAAACCATCGCGCAGCAGGGCGGCGAACCACAGCTTCGCGAGCGCCGCCTGTGCGCCGACTTCGGTGAAACGCTGCGCGAGCGGGGCCATGTCCGACAAGGTCTCGTTGACGTCAAAGACGATCACTGATGCGGCGTCGGTCACGGGGTCTCCTGGAAAGCTGTCTGTGGTTGCTTAGGGTTGGGAGGCCACCCGAGCAGATGGCACTCCAACCGCAAGTCTCGCAGTGGATCTTCGGCCCCGGCCTGGCGCACCCGGTTGCTCCAGCATCAGCGAGGGCGTCCAGCACCTTCCGCAGATCACCGGGTACCTCTGATCGAGCTGTCATGGTCGGGTACCGCGCCCCCGCTATCAGCCGGTCTTCGACCGTCATTTTCGCTTTGATGGCGTAGGCCCAGCATGATTCCACGACTCAGCGACGCAATGTTTGAGAGCGTGCCCGAGCGCATGGCGAGCACTTGGTGGGCTGCTTCTTGCTTCCAGAAAGATGGCCGCTCGGCAGGGTTGGGGGCACACACCCGCCTGGCCCGCGTTGGCGCGGCCGGAAGATAGATTGGCTTCAATTTCACCCGAAAGGACGAAGACAATGACGCGACTGTGGTTCTTGATCCGGCTGGTGCGGAAGGCTGAGCAGCGCCTTGGTTATCACCCGGACGACAAGGAGCCCACGGGTGTCGCCTTGCCGGGTCGCCGAGCCTTGGTGGTCGCGACCAACCATGGAGTCCTGGATATCGGCAAGCCAACGGGCGTGTTCGCCAGCGAACTTACGGCCGCCTATTACAACTTCCTGGACGCGGGGATGGAGGTTGACGTCGCTAGTCCGGGTGGCGGCGTGATCCCTGTTGACCCGCTATCCCTCAACCCGCTCGTCCGTACGTCGTTCGACGATCGTTTCCTCGCTGATGACTTGCTACGCAGTAAGGTGACTGCGTCACTGCCGATCAACTCAGTCGATGTCGTTGCATACGACATCGTCTATCTTGCCGGCGGGTGGGGCGCGGCGTTCGATTTCGACGCACCCGCACTTGCGGCAGCGATGACGGAGGCAAACGCAGCCGGAAAGGTCATTGGGGGCGTCTGCCACGGCCCCCTCGGGCTGGTCAAAGCCACCGGCGCGGACGGCCGCCCACTCATCGCGGGCCGGAGAGTCACGGGGGCTAGCGACCGCCAGATCCGTGAACTCGGGATCGCCAGCACCCCGCTTCACCCGGAGACGGAGCTGCGGAGGGCGGGCGGGCTTTACGAGGCGAAGCGGCGCTTTCGGGACGTGCTGGCCAACCACTGGGTTGTGGACGGAAACCTAGTCACTGGACAAAACCAGAACGCGGCGCCCGTGGTTGCCCGCCAGATGATGCGGCTGGCCAGCCAGCGCCTTGAGGCTGGGCCGTGATGCCCAGTGCTCCAGACACGACCTTGCACCGAGCTCCTTCGTGTCGGGCAACATGGCAGTGAAGTCCATGCCGATGGCGAATGCTTGGATCACGCCCCTCACTGAGTGGCCTCCATGATCATCGCTGACGCTGGACATCCCAATGTGATCCCGGAGCAGCGGTTCTCGTGGGGATCGGTGGTTGGTCGCCGCGGTCAGGGTTTTGGGAGCTGTCGTGGGAGGTGCTGCTCGCCCATGAGGAGCAGATCCGAGCGTGGGTCAAGGGCGGCGAGATCGATGGACATAAGCAGGAGTCGTTGTCGATCGTGAAGATCGAGGAACTGCTCGCCAGGCAGGGCGTGGTCGTGCCGTATCGGACGCTGCACCGGTTCGCCGTCGAGCGGTGCGGCTTCCGGGTCCGGAACATCACGGTTCGGCTCGCCGAGGCGAGCCGGGGGTGGAATGTCAGCTCGACTTCGGCCAGCTCGGCCTGTTGCCCGGCCCTGACTCGGGGCGTCAGCGGCGGGTGCACGCGTTGATCTTCACCGCCGTGCTGAGCCGACACATGTTCGTGTGGCTGACCGGCGCCGTGTCCGTTCGGCCGGGCCGGATGGACACGGCCTCGACCCAGCCCGACCAACGCGTCGGTGACCGCGTCCGGACCGGCGTCACGGGTCAGCCCCGCGTCCTGGGCCGCGTCGACATACCGGCGGGCGGTCTTGCGATCCACCCCTGCCCGGGCCGCGACCTTCCACAGCCCCTCACCCTCCAGCCAGGCCCGCAGCCCCTCACCCTCCAGCCAGGCCCGCAGCCCCTCACCCTCCAGCCAGGCCCGCAGCCCCTCACCCTCCAGCCAGGCCCGCAGCCCCTCACCCTCCAGCCAGGCCTGCAGCACCTCACGCACCTCGACCACACCGACCTCCCTGAATCCCACCCGCGTTGACCTCCACGTCGACGGTTATGACGTTGGGAGTCAACGAGCCGAACCAGGACCCTCCAGGCAGGCGCGCCGGATGGTCCCACGACTGGCAAACCAAGTGGTCTCATGAAGCTGGCAGAAACCCGCTCAGAGCGGTCCTAACGCTCGTAGCAGGCGACAGTGACAGGTTGCGGCTGGCCCTTTCGCTTCTCACTATCTTGTCGGTCTGCTCGGTGTGCGGACCGTTCAACGGCATACGTGCGCTGTCGCGACGGCTGGCTGCCTCCCCCGGTGCTGACCAGCCGTGGACGTGGATCCGCGTGAACGTTGACAGACAACGGACACGGATCGAGCGAGTGGTGCCGAGCCTGGAACGTGGTCGAGGACCGCGCCGACGCCGTCGAGTGTGCTCATTGCTGCGAGACTGAACAGGTGACGGTGAGCGCGAGGGTGGAACGGTCAGGACAGGCAATCTTGACCGTGCTTCGGGAGGTTGCGCCGGCTGACGCCGAGACATTCGCGGCAGAGTACCGCGCAGCGTTGCAGCAGGCGGCGACCTCCTTCGACCTGACCGAGTCTGAGCTGGTGCTGGATCGGTGGTGGGGGATCGCCTACCTGCGGTCGAACCCGCCGACCGATGAGGAGCGTGAGCTGGTGCGCCGGCTGCGGGCCGGTGAGGACGTCGGGTGGTCGTCGCCAGAGGAGTATCGCGCGGCGCGGCAGGCCTAGGGTTGGCGCGATACGCGTCCGGTTGGGCTGACGTTGCTCTCGACCAGTACCTCGCGCTTCCGGCTGAGGAGCAGGCGCTGGTTGATGCTCGGCTGGCTGAGCTGTTGGATGAGCCTAACGGGCCTCACAGCATGTGTGACCCGGTCACTGACCATTGGACGACAACGGCGGCGTACGGGTCGGTGCTGATGGTGTACGTGTTCCGGGTCGGGCTGCCGCGGCTAGTCGTGCTCCGCCTCGTCTACTGACCGTGCTGTCCGTGCCACAGAGGGGGAAGGGGGAGGACTCCAACTAGGAGGGGGCGGCAAGGAGGAGAGGACACGTGTTAGGAACGCGGTCATCTTGTCGTCGGCAACGTCCCAGTCGCTAGGGAAGTGACAAGATCGACCACCGCCCCAAATCTCATCATCTTGTCGAATTCCTCAGCCGAACCCGCTGCGGTAGCCCTCGCGGCGTCGCCGCGGCGTGCGGTGTCGGCGAGTGCTTCCCTGCCCTACGCCGGCTAGCCCCGCGCCGGTTAGCCCCCGGTCACCGGGACGGATCACCCGAACGAGCCATAGGGCACACTTGCGCCGTTGTCGCCGTGGGCAGGTCCGTGGGAATCGGCTCATGCGGTCATCGGTCGGCTTGCGGGATGAGCCAGGCCGCTGGTGCCGACCCGCCCATGCCGAGGGCCGACCGGTTCTGCCGGCTCCTCAGCCGGAGACCCCATCCGGGGGAGGTGGCGTCGGGAACCAGCCGAGCTGCATGGCCTGGCCCATGTCGCCGCGGGCGGCCTGGTGTTCGACCAGCTGTCCGTCGGCGATTCGGTACCAGTGACTCTGCGTCACGGCGAACGCGCGTCCGGTAGCGGGCATCTCCTGAGCGATCTGTCCGTCGGGCGTGTACGTGGTGAAGGGGCCAGACTGGCGACCGGACATGGTCGTCCGTGCCACGACCCACTCGCCTTCGGCGACGATGGTGTGGAGGGTCCAGTGCAGGTCCTCGTACGCGGTGCCCCGCCCGGTGCTCGGCACCGTCACGCCCAGGCCCGGTGCAGGGCAACGATCCCGCGGGAGAGGTTGCGCCACTCCACCTCGCGCCACCCGGCCGCCTGGATCGCCGCGGCGAGGGTGGCTTGGTCCGGCCAGGCCTGGATTGACTCGGCTAGGTACCCGTACGCCGCCGGGTTGGAGGAAACCATGGCGGCGAGTCGAGGAATGGCCGCCACCAGATAGTTGGAATAAAGCATCCGGAAGGGTTTCCACACCGGGGTCGAAAACTCACAGACCACGAGCACCCCGCCCGGCCGGGTGACGCGAAGCATCTCGCTCAAGGCGGCGGCGGTGTCCTCGACGTTGCGCAGCCCGAAGGAGATCGTGACCGCGTCGAAGGTTGCGGCAGCGTAGGGCAGCCGCAGGGCGTCCCCGGCCACGAAGGCCAACCGGGGCAGCCGCTGCTTGCCCACCTGCAGCATGCCGAGCGAAAGATCGGTCGGAAAGACCGCGGCGCCGGCCCCGGCGAAGGGTTCACTCGAGGTGCCGGTGCCGGCGGCCAAGTCGAGGATGAGCTGCCCCGGCCGCGGCTGAACGGCTTCCACCACCAGCTTGCGCCAAGCGCGGTCGTGGCCCACGGAAAGTACGTCGTTGCCGAGGTCATAGCGAGCGGCGACCCGGTCAAACATGGCCGCCACCTCAGCCCGACGCTTGTCGAGCGTGGCTCGGGAAACGTCAGACTTAGACACCCGCACAGCCTGTCACGCGGGACTGACAGTTCGACGGCACGTCCGCGCCGGCCAAGAACCGCAGACGATAAGTTAGGCGCCCACCTGGGTCCGCGCTGCTGGCCCGCCGCCATCCGCATGATCGAGTCCGGCGCCTTGCCGATGGACAAGAGCCAGGCCCCCGCCCGGACACGTAGGGGATCGGGCACCCACGGCATCGAGGCACTCCAGAGTCATGAGCCACCATGTCGGCCGCGCTTGGCATGCGACACCCATGACCGGCTACGGCGTGTGAAGCTTGGCTGGCATCCGGCGACGCCATCCCAAGTCAGCCCCAACGGCAAATGCGCCGGCTCGACAGGCACGGGTACGGCGACAGATCGTTGAGCGAGGTCACCCGGACAGTACTCATCCGCTCTGCCATCAGCTCGCGGTGACCGGTCTCCGGAGACGGTCGGTTTCGGTGAGCCGGCGTTCAGGTCCTTGCGCGACCCTCGGGAGGATGAACGAACTCGGCCGCTGTGCTGTCTTGTCAGTCCTCCGGACGGCCCGTGCGGCCGATCGCAGGCTTTTTTTATGCGCCTATTGCTGAAGGCACCCTGTTCCACCTCCTCCCGATCGACCCGCACGGCGAACACTTACTCCCGCTGAATGGGTTGCGGTCCGCGCATCCCGACTGTACGAAGTTCACGCCGCCAAGCACCAAGGGCGAAACTGGGTCATCGACGAGCCGATACCTCCGTTGAACTGCACCTGGGGCGATGTCATCTTTCTAGCGCCGGTCGACTCGACCGAACTCCTTGACGCACTTTCTCGGGCCGGTCGACCGACGAGCCTGCCACCGGCCGCCACCCTCGACGCATTCCGGCTTGACCCCGGGATCCGCGTCATCCGGCTTATGCGACACGGAGTGGATGGTCACTATCCCGACCCAGCGGACGAACACGACTACTTACCGTTCACAACTGCGGCCCTACACGCCGTCAGCCGAGTCACCGTCGCTGCCATCACCCGACTGGAGAACCTCGCACCGAGCGATCCCGGACTTCCCTGGGTCGACGTTCCCCACATCCTGCACCGGGCCCAATCGGCTTCTTCTTCCGCAGTCGGCGGTGTGGAACTGGATCCGGTTGATCCGTCGATTTTTTCGCGAAGCATGTCAGCGTGCCCGGCGTGCCGGTGGGTCTCGGTGATGACGTGAACCAGGACGTTGAACAGCTTCACGTCGGGCTGCGGCCACCAGGGCACGTGGCCCGGCGACTCGATAGACAATGCGTCGATCGTGGCATCCGCGTGCTCGTTCGTAGCCGTCGATCACCTGGGCACGTGACTTCCCCTCCGGCACCCACAGATAGTCGCGGTTGGCGTAGCCGGGGTGATCGAAGCTCGGCACGGGCCCCGGGAACGGGCGATTGAAGGTCGATCCGAAGTAGCGCCACTCCGACAGCGTCAAGTGCTTGACGAGACCCAGCAGGTTGGTGCCCGTTCTGGTGAGAGGACGGCGGATGTCGTACTCCGACAACCCATCCAACTTGCGCAGCAGCGAACCGCGCACGCAGCGCAGCTCATCGTGAAGGTACTGCTTGGCGAATTCGTCGATCACGCCTCATCGTCCCATCCTGCTCACTGCAGCAGTTGCATATCGCTGATCAAGAGCTGCCCGCAAAAGCTCCGTCCTACGGCGACGTCGTCGAGCAGCGGGCTCCATCCCCACCACCGCCGCACTCGCCGACCTGTTCAACGTCGGACACCTACCGTGTACCGCGCCAGCAAGCGATCTGGCGCCGCGTAGGGCGTGTGCCCAGCAGCCAACGCCACCAGAGCCGGTCACCGAAACCAAAGCCACCAAACCAGGCCGGTATCGCCCTCCTTAAGGCGTCCTCTAACCGTCGCCAAGCAGGTCTTCCCAGGAACGATCGCCTCTCAACCGACCATCAGAATGGCAAGGGCCGTTGGGACGGCGTTCTCGACGACAGCGCGGGGCGCGAACGCTTGGGGCGAGTGCGGGGCTAGTCCGATTCGACGGCGATCTCGGCGAGTGCGGTCCGAAGCGCATGGACGTAGTGCGCGGTGCCGCCGACATTACCGATGCTCTCGTGCCAGGCAATGTGGCCAATCGCTTGGTTGATGACGGAGAGAGCCAGGCGCCGCCCGAGTGCCGGCTGATCATCGCGGTTCATCCCGTAGCCGTCGAGGATCGCGGCGACATCGGACGGTTCGTACAGCATCGATATCGCGCCGAGCTCGCCGATCGTGCTGCCGCCGTGCCACAGTCCCCAGTCGATGATTCCGCGCACCTCGAGGTCATCGTCGACGAAGACGTGGCCGGCGTGTAGATCCCCGTGGCACAGCACCGGGTCCGTAGTGGCTGGGGTGTCTGGGGATCGTCCGATCTGCTCGATGACGGATTGGACCTCAACTGCGGTCAGGCCCGCTGTGACCAGGTGGGGTCTTTGGTCCGTGCGCTCGTCGATGAAGGCTTGTCGTGCCTCGTGGACATCGGGCCAGCTGCCGTCGGGGTCGGGCCGGCTGACACCTGGGG
>JAABUN010008833.1_pt1 | contig 10122 bp, 8 predicted proteins | sample 5559311 | NCBI WGS metagenome assembly JAABUN01 (sample SAMN10711877, study PRJNA513370) | rock metagenome | isolation source: Antarctica rocks | place: Antarctica: Victoria Land, Siegfried Peak sud
CAGGCTGCGCGCCTCGTCGACGTGGTGCCCGCTTCCGAGGCCATGACCGCCGCTGCCGCGGCACGGGTGCTCGAACGCGCGACGACGAACCCCGAGCCGTGGGCGCGTCTGATCAGGGACGCTCCCGCGGGCGCCTCCACCGTGCTCGTGCGCCTCCGCGACGCACCCGTGGGCTCGACGGCGACCGGCGGCGAGGGTGCTGCGGCCTCGCCGGCGGTGCGCTGGCTGCTGGATCGGTGCCTGCTGGCGCCGCTGGATGCCCTGCACGTCGAACTGCCGCGAGAGGTCGGTATGGCCGTCCGCGGCCACGCAGTTCACCCCGCGCTCGAACTCACCCCGCCCGTCGTGGCGAACGGCACGACGCGCCGAAGCCTGCGCGACAACGCGGCGTTCGGCGCCATCGCGGAGACGCTCCGGCTCGTGACCGCACTTCTGGGCTCGGTGGCCGCCAGCCCGGTCGCCACTCTGCGCTCCGGCGGGGTCGGGATCCGCGAACTGCGACGCATTCGTGAGGTGCTGGGCAGCACGGACAGCGACGCGGCCTGGTTGTTGGAACTCGCCGCCGCCGTCGGTCTCCTGACCCTTGACCCGGACGACTCCCGCTGGAAGACCTCCGGCCTGGAAACCTGGGAGGCACTGGAACGGGACGCCCAGTGGCTGCTCCTCATCGAGGGCTGGCTGCTCGTGAACCGCGCCCCGGCCCTGGTCGGTTCGAGGCTCCCGGACGGCACGGCGATCAACGCTCTGGCCGCGGAAGCCTCACGCCCGGACGCGCCCGTGGTACGCGAGCGGCTCCTCGCGGTGGCCCTCGAGCTGACCGACAGCGTCATGCCGCTCGGGGACGTCGCGGACCGGGCGGGCACCGTCCCCGTCCTGACCGAGTCCGCCGTCACCGGGCACGCAGCGTGGCACCAGCCGCGCCTGCATCGGCGGTTCGCGCGCCTGCTGCCCGGCATGCTGACCGAAGCGGCTGCGCTCGGGCTGACCGGCGGCGGCGCGCTCACGGATGCCGGACGTCTGGTCGCAGAGGGACGCTTCGAGGATGCCTCGCTCCGGATCCGCAAGGCCCTGCCGGATCCGGTTGCGCATGTCGTGCTGCAGGCGGACCTCACCGCCGTCGCGCCCGGGTACCTCCTCCCGGAGGTGGCACGAGGACTCCTGCGCATCGCGACGCCCGAGGGTCAGGGGCCGGCAACCACCTACAGGTTCTCGGCGGGGTCCATCCGTTCAGCGCTCGACGTCGGCGAGGACGCCCAGTCCATCCTCGCGTTTCTGCGGACCCACACCGCCACCGAGATCCCGCAGGCCCTCACCTACCTCGTGGAGGACACCGCAGCGCGGCACGGCAGCATTCGTGTGGGACGCGCGGGCAGTTACCTGCGTACGGACGACGAAGCCGTCATCGAGGCCGCGATGGCCGATCCGCGCGCGCAGCAGCTCGGCCTCGTCCAGCTGGCACCGACCGTCGTCGTCTCACCGGCGTCGCCGCAGGAACTCGCGGCGCTGCTGCGGGAGCTCGGCTTCGCCCCGACGGTGGACGCCGTCGTGCGCACCCCTGTCGAGGAATCGGCCGCCGCGCCCCTGCGGGTTCCCCGGAACCCGCTCAGGTCCCGGCTCACTGCCTGGTCGGTCGCAGAAGAGGAGACGACGGCGCAAGTCGCCACCCTGCGATCGGCGCGGCCAGGCCCCGCGGGCCAGGCGGCTGCCTCCGACAGCCAGACGCTCCTCGGGCTGGAAACACTGCGGGCAGCGATCCGCTCACGCAGCCGCATCCGCCTTGGGACGGCCGACAGCGAGGGCAATCACGTACGTCAAGTCCTTGTGCCCCTCTCGGTGTCGGCCGGACGCCTCAGGGTGTTCGATCCGGAGAAGCAGGTCGAGAAGGTCGTCTCCGTGCACCGCGTCATGGACGTGGAAATCCTCGAAGGGAGTCCCGCAGATGGTTGACGGGCCGCTGATCGTCCAGAGCGACAAGACCATTCTGCTGGAGGTGGATCACGAGCAGGCCACCGAGGCACGCCACGCCATCGCCGCCTTCGCCGAACTCGAGCGCGCACCCGAGCACGTCCACAGCTATCGCCTGACGCCACTCGGGCTGTGGAACGCGCGTGCTGCGGGTCTCGACGCCGAGCAGGTGCTGGACACGCTCCTGAAGTATTCGCGTTTCCCGGTGCCGCACGCACTCCTCATCGATATCGAGGACACGATGTCGCGCTACGGCCGGCTCCGCCTGGAGAAGGACCCGCAGCACGGCCTCGTGCTGCGGACGACGGACTACCCGGTGCTCGAGGAGGTCCTGCACGCCAAAAAGATCCAGCCGCTGCTCGGTCCGAGGATCGACGGCGAGACCGCCGTCGTGCATTCCTCCCAGCGCGGTCAGCTCAAGCAATTGCTGCTCAAGCTCGGATGGCCCGCCGAGGACTTCGCGGGCTACGTCGACGGGACGCCGCATCCGATCACCCTCGACGAGGACGGGTGGACACTGCGGCCCTACCAGCAGCTCGCGGTGGACAACTTCTGGTCGGGAGGCTCGGGCGTCGTCGTCCTGCCCTGTGGTGCGGGAAAGACCCTCGTGGGCGCCGCCGCGATGGCCACGAGCCAGACCACCACGCTCATCCTCGTGACCAACACCGTGTCTGCCCGGCAGTGGAAGGACGAGCTGCTGAAGCGCACCTCGCTCACGGAGGAGGAGATCGGCGAGTATTCGGGCGCGGTCAAGGAGGTCCGGCCGGTGACGATCGCGACCTATCAGGTGCTCACGACCAGGCGCGGCGGTCTCTATCCGCACCTGGAACTGCTGGACGGGAACGACTGGGGCCTGATCGTGTATGACGAGGTCCACCTTCTCCCGGCGCCGATCTTCAAGATGACGGCGGATCTCCAGGCCCGCCGCCGGCTCGGCCTCACGGCGACCCTCGTCCGGGAGGACGGCCGCGAGGGCGAAGTGTTCTCGCTCATCGGGCCGAAGCGCTACGACGCTCCGTGGAAGGACATCGAGGCGCAGGGTTATATCGCCCCCGCCGATTGCGTCGAGGTTCGGGTGGACCTACCGCGCGACGAGCGGGTTGCCTACGCCATGGCCGACGACGCCGACAAGTACCGGCTGTGCGCGACGTCGGACACCAAGTCTGGCGTCGTCGAGAAACTCGTTGCGGCCCACCGGGATGAGCAGCTGCTGGTGATCGGCCAGTACATCGACCAGCTGGACGATCTCGCTGCACGCCTCGATGCTCCGGTCATCAAGGGTGAGACGTCGGTGAAGGAGCGGCAGCGGCTGTTCAGCGCCTTCCGCGCCGGCGAGATCCACGTGCTCGTGGTGTCCAAGGTCGCCAACTTCTCGATCGATCTACCGGAGGCGTCGGTCGCGATCCAGGTCTCCGGCTCCTTCGGTTCCCGGCAGGAGGAGGCGCAGCGCCTCGGCCGCCTGCTGAGGCCCAAGGCGGACGGACGGACGGCGCGCTTCTACACGGTCGTCGCGCGGGACACACTGGATCAGGACTTTGCCGCGAAGCGCCAGCGCTTCCTCGCGGAACAGGGTTACGCCTATCGGATCCTCAATGCAGCGGCAATCGCCGACAAGGAGCCCAGGGACTAATGCTTACAGCAAGCGTCCAGCCAGTTCACAGATAAAGCGCGGATAGTGATGGTGTGAAGAAAACAGGCCCCGAAGCGAAACTGCTGGTCGTCGACGATGAACCGAACATCCGCGAGCTCCTCTCGACCTCGCTCCGATTCGCCGGCTTCGACGTCGTCTCCGCCGGCAACGGCCGCGACGCCCTCGCGGCCGCCGAGACACACAACCCCGACCTCGCCGTCCTCGACGTCATGCTGCCCGATATGGACGGATTCACGGTCACGCGGCGGCTGCGGGCTGCGGGCCGGCACTTCCCCGTCGTCTTCCTGACCGCCCGTGACGACACCGATGACAAGGTCACCGGGCTGACCGTCGGCGGCGACGATTACGTCACCAAACCCTTCAGCCTCGACGAGGTGGTCGCCCGCATCCGGGCTGTCCTGCGCCGCACGCACCCGCTCGAGGACGACGACGCCGTGATCCGCGTCGACGACCTCGAACTCGATGACGATGCACACGAGGTGCGGCGTGGAGGAGAAACGATCGATCTCTCCCCCACCGAGTTCAAGTTGCTGCGCTATCTGATGATGAACCCCAACCGCGTGCTGTCCAAGGCCCAGATCCTCGACCATGTCTGGGAGTACGACTTCAACGGCGACGCATCCATCGTGGAGTCCTACATCTCCTACCTGCGCCGGAAGATCGACAGGAACCCCGACGTCGCGGCACTGATTCAGACCAAGCGGGGCGTGGGGTATCTCCTCCGTACCGCCGACAAGCGGTAGCGCGGTACCTCGTTGAAGCGGTGGAACGCGGCGTCGCTCCGCTCGCAGTTGGTCGCGACGATCATGCTCCTCATGATCGTGACGGTCGGGATCACCGGCCTGGTCACTGTGTCCCTCCTGCGCGAGGGGCTGGTGGACCGCGTCGACGCCGATCTGCTGACGAACGCTGAGAAGGTCGCCGAGAACATTTACTCAGAAGAACCCGCCGCGGACGGTGTTCCCCTTCGCTACTACGCCGCGATCCTGAACCCGGACGGCACCGTCCGCGTCGCGAACCAGTCGGACGACGCCACAGACCTCCCCGACCTCGACGACATGACCGTCGAGCGCATCACCGAACTCGAGGGTGCCGGCGTCGACCTCCCCAGTACCGACCCGAACACTGCCGGGTGGCGGGTGCGGATCCTGTCCTTCACGAACGGCGACGGCTACCTTGCCATCGCCTCCCGTCTGGACCCGGTGAACGAGTCGCTGCAGGAAGCCACCGAGATCATCTTCACCTCCGGGCTGGTGACCACCGCCCTCGCCTCGATCATTGCCTTCATCACCGTGACCCGCCAGTTCGCCCCGCTCGCCCGTGTGGAGCGCACCGCTGCAGCCATCGCCGTCGGTGACCTGTCCCGCCGCGTCGCCGTAGAGCGACCCGCCTCCGAGATCGGACGATTGTCACGGTCCCTCAACGCCATGCTCGCGCACATCGAGCGCGCCTTCGCCGCGAGGACTGCCTCCGAGACGAAGATGCGCCGCTTCGTGGCCGACGCCTCGCATGAGCTCAGGACCCCACTGGTCACCATCCGGGGGTATTCCGAGCTGTACCGCCACGGAGCGCTGCAGAAGGACGAGGACGTCGCCGCGGCGATGGGACGGATCGAGAGTGAGGCGATCCGCATGGGCCAGCTCGTCGAGGATCTCCTGATGCTGGCAAGGATCGATGAGCAACGCGCACTCGACATGAAGCCGGTGGACCTGATAGTGCTGGGGCACGATGCCGCCTTCGACGCTCGGGCCACCGCCCCGGACCGGTCCATTACGGTGATCGGGCTCGACGGCGGCCAGCCTCGCTCAGCGCCGACGAAGGGCGACGAGGCACGCCTTCGCCAGGTCGTCGCGAACCTGATGACCAACGCACTCCGCTACACGCCGCAAGGATCACCGATCGAGATTGCGGTCGGCGTTGCACCTGTCCTGCACGGGCACAGCGACTCCGTCCTCGAGGTCCGCGACCACGGTCCCGGCATCTCAGAGGAGGACGCCGCCAAGGTCTTCGAGCGGTTCTACCGGGCGGATACCTCCCGCCACCGGGAGACAGGCGGCACGGGCCTCGGTCTCGCGATCGTCGCCGCGCTCGTTGCCCAGCACGACGGTACGGTCCGGCTCGAGGAGACACCGGGCGGGGGCGCCACGCTGTCTATCAGGTTGCCCTACGTGCCCGCCGACGACCAACTATCAGCTGCGGAACCGCCGGACGCCGGGGCCTCCGTCCGGGACCCGGCGCATCCGGACGGCATCGTTCCTCCACAGAAGCCGCCGACGAAGCCGGTTATCCACAAAAGCCGCAGCGACCGCTGATCGCCCCCGCCCTTGGCCTAGCGTCGAAGCGTCAAGGAAGCGCGAGCACACGGGAGCACAGCATGGCATTCTTCAACGTAGATACAGACAGCCCGGCGGCCAAGAGCGGCCAGGTCCAGGGCACCATTACACGGCTTCGGGCTGAGGTCGACTCCATGCAGGCGGGCCTGCGAGAGCTCGAAGGACTCTGGACCGGGCAGGCGGCCACCAATTTCCAACAGCTCATCCTGCAGTGGCGGGCAACCCAGCAGCAGGTCGAGGAATCGCTCACCGGCATCAACGAGGCCCTCAGTGTAGCGACGCAGCAGTACGCGGAGGCAGAGCAGAGCAACGCCCGGATGTTCATGAGCTGAGGCCCGCCCGTCGAGCACAGAACCCGTCCGGCACCGAAGAAAAAGGGCGGCACTCCCTCGGGAGTGCCGCCCTTCTCAGGCTGGTTGCCTCATCCCGGCTGCGCGTGGCGCCGCCAGGTGTCCGGTGGCTAGAATCCGCCCATACCGCCCATGCCACCCATGTCGTCGCCGCCGCCGCCGGGAGCTGCCTTCTCCGGCTTGTCGGCTACAACGGCCTCGGTGGTGAGGAACAGGCCCGCGATCGACGCTGCGTTCTGCAGGGCCGAACGGGTGACTTTCACGGGGTCGTTGACGCCCGCGGCCAGCAGGTCTTCGTAGACACCGGTCGCGGCGTTCAGGCCGTGTCCGTCGGGCAGGCCGCGGACCTTGTCGACGACGACGCCGGGCTCGAGGCCGGCGTTGAAGGCGATCTGCTTCAGCGGAGCGTCGATGGCGACGCGCACGATGTTCGCACCGGTTGCCTCGTCACCCGAAAGCTTCAGGTTGGCGAAAGCCTTGGCGCCGGCCTGGATCAGGGCCACGCCGCCACCGGCGACGATCCCCTCCTCGACGGCAGCCTTGGCGTTGCGGACGGCGTCCTCGATGCGGTGCTTGCGCTCCTTGAGTTCGACCTCCGTGGCAGCACCGGCTTTGATGACTGCAACGCCGCCTGCCAGCTTGGCCAGGCGCTCCTGCAGCTTCTCGCGGTCGTAGTCCGAATCGGAGTTCTCGATCTCGGCGCGGATCTGGGAGACACGACCGGCGATGGCATCGGCGTCGCCGGCTCCTTCGACGATGGTGGTCTCGTCCTTGGTCACGACGACCTTGCGGGCGGTACCGAGCAGGTCGAGGGTGGCGCTCTCGAGCTTGAGGCCGACCTCCTCGGCGATGACCTGGCCACCGGTGAGGATCGCGATGTCCGCGAGCTGCGCCTTGCGGCGGTCACCGAAGCCGGGAGCCTTGACGGCAACCGACTTGAAGGTGCCCCGGATCTTGTTGACCACGAGGGTCGCGAGGGCTTCGCCTTCGACGTCTTCGGCAATGATCAGCAGCGGCTTGCCCGACTGCATGACCTTTTCGAGGACGGCGACGAGGTCTTTCACATTGCTGATCTTCGAATTGACGATCAGGATGTACGGGTCCTCGAGAACCGTCTCCTGGCGTTCCGCGTCCGTGACGAAGTAGCCCGAGATGAAGCCCTTGTCGAAGCGCATACCCTCGGTGAGCTCGAGCTCGAGGCCGAAGGTGTTCGACTCCTCGACGGTGATGACACCCTCTTTGCCCACCTTGTCCAGTGCCTCGGCGATAAGGTCACCGATCTGCGTGTCACCGGCGGAGATCGAGGCGGTAGCGGCGATCTGCTCCTTGGTCTCGATTTCCCTGGCGGAAGCGATCAGTTCATCGGTGACGGCCTTGACGGCCTTCTCGATGCCGCGCTTGAGGCTCAGGGGGTCAGCGCCGGCTGCGACGTTGCGCAGGCCTTCCTTGACGAGGGCCTGCGCGAGGACTGTTGCGGTGGTTGTTCCGTCACCTGCGACGTCATCCGTCTTCTTGGCAACTTCCTTGACAAGTTCCGCACCGATCTTCTCGAACGGGTCGTCGAGCTCGATCTCCTTGGCGATGGATACGCCGTCGTTCGTGATGGTGGGAGCGCCCCACTTTTTCTCAAGGACGACGTTGCGGCCACGGGGGCCGAGCGTTACCTTGACGGCATCAGCGAGGATGTTGAGGCCTCGCTCGAGGCCGCGGCGGGCCTCTTCATCAAAAGAAATGATCTTGGCCATAACGGCGTAGGTCCTTTCGGGGACGGTTGCATTGCAGCACATGAATGCTTGCCTGCGTGTGGTGCCCGCGACGGCTGGGCGGCGCCTGAACGATCTCTTTCACGTTCCGGATCCACCCCCACCACAGAGGTTTGCCTGCGTCACCCACCACGCACAGCTTTAGCAGTCTGCGCGCGCGAGTGCTAACTCAATAATTAGCACTCTCACCCTCCGAGTGCAACCCGCGACGGGCAGCCAACGTGCCCTCCTGAGACGTCGGGTTCACCCGGCGGCGACGCAGCGCGCACAGCGAGTGAGACTATCGCGGGGCCCGCACCTCAGAGACCGACACGTCCACGGGTGGGAGCCCACTGCTCCCACTCGACGCGCGTGATACCGAAGACGACGGCGTCGTACACCGTGCCCTCGACCACCCGCGCATCGCGGAACCGGCCCTCCTCTCGCCAGCCGGCCTTCTCCCCGACCCTGCACATCGCGGTGTTCCCGGACCAGGTCGCGAAGTCCAGCCGACGGATACCGGTTGATTCGAAGAGGTAGGAGGCCCACAGCTGCAGGGCTTCGAGGCCCACGCCACGCCCGCGCTGCGAGGAATCGAAGACGGTGATACCGACGCGGCGCCAGTCCGAGACTTCAGATTCGTAGTACCAGGACACGACGCCGAGCAGCGTGTCCGTCGCCGTGTCCGCAATCACTGCCCGCCGTGGCGGTTCCGGGTCAAGTCGGCGCCCGCGTTGGAGGGACGCCCGGAGCTCGGCGACGAGGCGGTCAGCTGCGGCATCATCGGGTACCGGGAAGTAGGGGCCGTCCCAGCGGTGCCACTCCTGGTGGGGGCGCAGCCAGTCGCGGTATGGCGGCAGGTCCTCCTCCCGCCACCCGCGGATCCGGACTCGCTCCCCCTCGAGCCGCAGCGGGCCGGCTACGGGAACTCCGGCCCGAGGACGACGGAGATGTCGGCCGAGACTTCCGCGGCGTCGACGAGGTTCGTGATGTCGAGGTCCTCGGCGACGGTCTCGGCGCTGGCGCGCTGTCCTTCGCCGTTGTAGAAGACGACCGAGGCGTCAACGGGCGCACCGGCCCAATTACCGGGAAGCACGGATGTCCACCCCGCCGTCTCGAGCTGGTCTGCTGCCACGGACGAGAGGCCGGGAGTGCCGGTGCCGTTCAGGACGTTTACGGTCTGCGACCGGTCGACCGCGTCTGCATCGTCGTCGGCCGTTGCACTGGCGGAGGCTTCTGCATCATCGGAGTCATCGGGACCGGCCGCGTCGCTCTCGCCCTGGCTCGCTGATGCGACCGGGCTGGAGGTGCTCGACGACGGCGCGGCGTCGTCGTCCGACCCGTCGGTGAGGCCCAGCCGGGGCAGGATGAAATAGGCGCCCAGGGCGAGCAGGAGCGCGAGAATCACCACCGTGATCTTGAGCCCGAGGCTCGCTGACTGCGCGGGAATGAGCCGCTCCCGGTGCACACCCTGGCGCGCGGAGGTCTCCGGGACGTTGTCGAACTCGTCGCGCGGGCGGTCAGTCATGGGGCGGGGTGGTCCTTCGCTGGGTCGCGCGGGGCTTCTAGATGTCCGCGCCGAGCCGGCGGGCGGAGCGCGTTTTCTGGCGGGTGGACCTCAACCGCCTGAGGCGCTTCACGAGCATGGGATCGTGTGCGAGCGCGGCCTCGGTGTCGATAAGCGCGTTCAGCAACTGGTAATAGTGCGTGGCGGACATGGTGAACAGCTCGCGGATAGCCTGCTCCTTCGCCCCGGAGTATTTCCACCACTCGCGCTCAAGGGCGAGCATGCGCTGCTCGCGGTCACCGAGGATCAGCTTCGCGGTCTCGCCGGAAGGCGCATCGTCCGCCTGCCGCATTGGCTCGGCCATCCCCGCTACCACCTTCCTTCGACTGGCTCAACTGTCACCCCATGCTAGTGCGGAATTACAAGCCTGTCATTCGAACGGCGCCAGCGGCGCAGCGCGCAAGAATGGACCAATGATGCACGACGACGGCACCCTCTTCGAGCTACCGGACACCTTCCGCCGTGCGGGATCTGCGCCCGCGACCTCCAGCGGGGTCGGCGCCGGCCCGCGCCG
>JAABUN010008834.1_pt1 | contig 10122 bp, 10 predicted proteins | sample 5559311 | NCBI WGS metagenome assembly JAABUN01 (sample SAMN10711877, study PRJNA513370) | rock metagenome | isolation source: Antarctica rocks | place: Antarctica: Victoria Land, Siegfried Peak sud
GTTCTTGTTGAACAGGAACGTCGGCCCCGTCTTGCCGCCGCTCTGGCCGCTCCGGCCGCTCGAGCTGTGCTTGGATCCGCTCCCGTTGTAGGCGACGTTCTGCGGCCCCGGTCGCACTGTCGGTGGCGTCGGGGTCGACGTCTGAGTGCACACGAACTGGCCCGTGCTGTTCGTCTGTCCTGAGACGCATTCTGCTTGCGCCGGTGCTGTGGTGGCGGCGAGCGCGCCTACGCCGGCGAAGACCGCGGCGGCGGTACTGACAACGAGGCGCGCGAGGGTGCGCCTCATACGGTGCAGGACTTGCGGTTGGGCTCGTTCGGGTTGACGGCGTTCGCGACCATCCAGTTGCCGTTGACCCGTTTCATGGTGACGGTCCTCTTGATGAACTGGAAGGTGCGTGGGACCGGCTTCCCGGCCTTGAAGATCGTGACACCGGTCCTGTCCTCACACGTGGTCAACATTGCTACTGGGACCTTGGCCGACAGCGAGGTGATCGAGTCCACCCGCCCTGTCACCTTCGAGTAACCGGTCGAGGTGTACTTGCCGGCGCGCGCTCCCTCCCCACTCTTGATCAAGAAAGTTCGCTGCGGGTCCACCGCGAGCTCGTCAGCGACCCTTTGCACGTCAGCCTTCGGGCTTCCCTTGATCGTAAACTCGTCTACTGCCCTGTTGTAGGCGGTGTAGCGGTCGATCGCGGCGGCGGCGGCTTGCTGCTTGGCGGTCAGGGTCGGGGTGGCGCTGGGCACAGCGGTGGCCGGCGGTGGCGCGGTGGTGCCCTTCGGGCTGGTTTGGCCGCGGCCGAAGAGGATGGCGCAGCCGGTGACTACTGCGACCAGGACCAGGACGGCGGCGATGACCACGAGGTGCTTATACGGCTTCGCTTCGGGAGCTTGCACCGGCGGCGGTGAGGCGGGTGGCGGCGCAGCAGGGGTGACCGGTGCAGTGGGCGCTGTCTGGCTAGCGGCGGCCTGCTGGGCGGCTTGCTGCTGGCGGTCTACGAGCGACATGGCTCCACCTCCTCCTTTGTTCGGTCCAGTCTTCCTGATGCTTGGCTGAACGGCCAGGTTAAACCTGGGCTCATTGGGCTCTCCGTCGGCGGCCGTCGCGGATCTCGTGGAGCAGCTCCACGGTTTCTGGGTCGGGTTGGACGCGGTTCTCGCGGGCGACCTGGATGATCTGGTCGGTGAGCCGTTGGACCCGGCCGTGGTTGCTGGCGACCCGTTCGACGCGTATCTCGTCGCGGGCCAGGATCTCGGTCAGCTCGTCGACCATCCGCCCCTGCCGAACAGCCCAGCGGGCTCCGGCGATGTCGCCTCGGCTGAGGTGGCGTTCGGCGAGCTCGTGGGCGGTGTCGACGATGGTGGCGATCGCTTCCTCTCGCCAGCTGTGCGCCCACCGCCACATGCCGACCGGGATGGATGCGAGTGGTCGGCCGCGGACGAGTTTGAGGGCTGAGGTCAGGTCGGCGGTGGAGGCGGTGTTGATGCCGCCGCCGATGAGGCTCTGGTAGTGCGCCCAGTCGCTGTAGACGTGCGGGTGGAGGGCGTAGAAGCGGGTGGTGCCGTCGCGGTGTCCGGGCGGGAAGAGCCGTGACCCGTCGGGCGCGGCGCCAAGGTAGCGGCGGGCGCGGGAGGCCAGCTCGTCGGGCTTGCTGGTACGGCCCGACATGGCTGCCTTGAACTCCATGGTCGGCCGGCCGGGGTGGAGGTAGACGTAGGCGATGGGCTCGAGGACCTCGTTGGCGGTGCGGTCGGAGGAGACGTTGCCGCCGGCGTTGGCCAGCTCGACGTCGCCCAGCAGCAGCAGGGTGGGTCGGTGGAGCAGCACCAGCTGCGCCACCTCGTCGTCGCCGGCGTCCTCGTCTGGGGCGGATGGCCTGGCGTCGGCGCTCGAGGTCGGCAAGGCGGTGGCGCCGACGAGCTGCGGCGCCTGCTCGGAGTCGTCGGCAGGAGCTGGCGTGGTCCCTTGGTCGGGGTTGGTGCTATCGGCCAAGGCCTCCTGCTGCGCCCCGGCTACGTCGAGGTCGGCGGTCGGCTCCTCCTGCTCCCCCGCCACCGTTCCCGGCTGCAGAGCCGGAGCAGGCTGGCCGCTGAGCTCCTCGATCTTGGTACCGGTGTCGGCGCCCGCCTCAGCCGAGTTTTCCCCGGGATCGACGGCAACGACTGCGACTGCCGGCACGTCGACGACGTCGAGCGGCCGGCCGGGGGCGGCTGCGGACGCCGCGTTGGCCGGGCCGGCCGGCTCGGCGGGGCGGTGGGCTGAGGCTTCGTGGTTCCACCACGGCGCCGGTTCGGTGTCGGTGTTCTGGGACTGGCGCAGGGCGTTGCAGACCGCGTCGTAGGAGCTGCCGGTGAGCCGCTGTGGGGTGATGGTCAGGCCGAGCGGCGCCAGCTCGGCGGTGTCCTCGTCGTCGTCGAGGTGCAGCGCCCACGCCGTCAGGGGGTTCCCGCCGGTGGTCACGGCGGCGATGGCGACCCGGGGCAGCCGGGTCAGCACCGCGGCCAGACGCTGCTGGGAGGACAGGTCCAGGGCGTGACCGATCAGGACGATGTGCGGAGTCCAGGCGTCGGCGCCGTCGGGTTCGAGACGGCCTTGGTGGGCGTCGCCGAAGTTCTCCTCCTGCAGCAGGGCCGCGGCGGCTTCGACCTCGGCCTCCAGGCTGTCGATGAGTGTGTCGATGTGGTCGACGTGGCGGGCGCGGTCGACGCCGAGCGCCTCGGGGAGGTCTGCGCAGACACCGACCAGGGTGAGGGTCAGGTCGTCCGCCCAGCTGGAGGTGGCCAGCTCGAACGCGAGCGCCGCGAGGATGGCGTGCGCGTCTGGTTCGGAGTCGGTGGCCAGGGTGAGGGCGGCGATGGCTTCCAGGTCGACCAGTAGGTGGGCGCCGTCGGCGTCCTGGCCGAGGGTGACCAGGGCTGGGTAGGGCGCAGCGACCTGATTGGACAGGGCGGCGTCGAGGAGGGTGTCGGCCTTGTCGCTGGTGAGGGTCCACACCGTGCCGTCGGTGGTGGTGAACGGCTTGGGCGGGTTGGGGTCGGCGGTGACGAGCCGGCAGTCGAGCCGATGGTCGTCGAGCCGGATCGCGGTGATCAACGGCAGGTCACGTTGCTCGGCGGCCAGGCCGGCCGACAGGGTGCGCAGCGCCCGGTCGAGGTGGGCGACGGTGAGAGGCGCCTCGACCTGCCGCAGTGCTGTCACAGCCCGCTCAGCGTCCTGGGTGAGGGCCGGCAGTCGGCGCCCAGGCCGACGGGTGATGGACATGGCGTGACGGCGTCGCGCGATGACGCCGACGATGCCGGCGGCGAGCAGCGCGGACGCGGGCACCGCCCACGGCAGCGACACGGCGACGTCGTCAGCTGACCCGTCCTGCGTGGTCGGCTGAGCCTGGGCGGTGGGATGAGAGTTGGCGGTATGGGCGGGAGTGGCGGTCTCGGTGGTGCGCGCCGACGGTGCTGCGGTCGCGGTCGGCTCACTGCCCGCCGGCCGATCCGGCGCCTTGGACGCTGGCTGGGTGGGGCGCGGCTGGGTATGGGCCGGCCCGGTGGAGGGGTGGTCGCGGCCGGCCTGGTCGGCTTCGCTGTCCTGCCCGGTGTGCTCCCCGTGCTCCTTGGTCGTTGTTGTGGTGTGGCTGGTCTTGGCGGCTGGCAGGTCGAGCTTCCAGCCGACGTCGATCAGGTCCGGGTCGTCGATCAGGTCGGCGTTGGCTCTGGCGACCTGCGGCCACCGGGACGAGTCGCCGTAGGCCTCGTCGGCGATCTCGGACAGCGAGTCGCCCCGCTCCACTGTGTAGGTGTGGCCAGGCTTCGCCGCCGGGTCGTGGTGGGGTGCGGCGGCTTGGTCGTGAGCTGGGACGTTGGGGATGGTGAGCTTCCAACCGGTCTCGAGGTAGTTAACGCCGTCCGGCCCCACCAGGTCGGCGTTGGCTTTGGCGAGCGCCTTCCACTTCATGCCGTCGCCGTAGTAGCGCTCGGCCAGCCGCCACAGGGAGTCGTTGCGGTCGACGGTATGGACGACGTCGCGGTTTCGGGTTTCGGCGGCCGCGCTGGCACGCTCGGGCGGCCTGTCGGCCGGCCTCGTCGTCGGCGCCGGCTGGTGGCCGCCGGGTGTTGCGGTCTGGGTTGTCGGCGTCGGGGAGGGGGTGATCGGGTCCGCGGCGGCTACGCCCGTGGTGAGGGTGATGATGGTCGGCGCGGCGATGAAGACGGCCAGCAGCATCGCCACCAGGGGCGCGGCGGCCAGCTGCGGCAGCCGCAGCCCGGGCAGCTGGATGCGGCGGCCGGAGAGCTGGCCGAGGAACTCGGCGACGATGCTGATGGCGAAGACGGCCCAGGCGACCCAGCCCACCCACACGAGAATTTGGATGAACAGCTGACCGTCGTCGGAACTGGTCAGCGCCGCCCACACGGCAGCGAAGCTGAGGTGGGCGGGGATGGGGTTCCCGCCGCCGAGGAGCCACAGCCCGGCCGGGATGCCGACGAGGGCGACCAAGATGCCCAGCAGCCCGAGGATTGAGCGGAGCAGCCGGCCGATCATTGTGGTGTCACCGGAGCGATGCGGGCGGACGCTTCCCCGTGGCCTTGCAGACTTCCGATCCCGATCGCCTGCAAGATCACCGTGTTGTAGGTCTCGGTGGTGGTGACGGTCAGGGTGCGTCCCCGTACCGAGACGGTGGATGACCCGCCGGCCTGGCTGAGGTAGCGGCGAGCTGCGGCGTAGGCGACGCTGTTCGGGTTCTGCCCGGCGGCGAGGTTCGAGGCGGCCGCGTCGCCGCCGTAGCGGACGGCGGCGACAGCGGTCGCGTCCGCACGCCGGGCGGCGGCGACCTTCCCGCCCCCGTCCACCACCAAGCCGAGCATGATGATCAGCGCGGGAACGAGGATGGCGGCGGCAATCGACACCGCCCCCCGTTCGTCGACGTGCGCGACGCGGCGGAACCGAAGCAAGCAAATCCTGAAGGTTTTGATCACCGTCTCCCCCGGTAGGTGTCCAGCGGCGAGGTCGCGGTCGAGGTGAACGTGCGGCTGCCCGGCAGGCCGGGAACGGCGAGGTCGCCCAGCGCCACGGTGCAGGTCACGGTGGTGGTCACCGACGCCGGCTGCCCGACAGGCACCGCGAACCCGCCGGTGCTGGTCGACACGTCCGGGCTGCAGCTGACCCCGCCGCTGCGCAGCGTGGCCGCAGCCACCTGTGCGGCAGAGGACCGAGCCTGCCCTGAGCTGCGTTCGATGCTGGCGGCCCGCGCTCCAGCCTCGGCGGCGGTCACCACCTGAGACTGCGCCAGTGCAACCCGCCCGGCCGCGACCATGAGAAGAATGAAGATCATCACGGTGGGGATGACGATCGCCGCTTCGATGCTCGTGCTGCCACGCTCACTTCTGTCGTCGAGTTGGCGCCGCAACCACGCCAGGAGCCGGTGAGGCGAGCTCATCGAGTCAACCTCTCCTTCGGCATCGCGGCCGTCTGCTGGATCGCACCCAGGCCGAGGTTGACGATCACGTGAGCCCGGCCGGAGACGGTACAGCTGACCTGGGTGGCGGACGCGCTCACGTCGACCGTGTAGGAGTCCATGGACCCGGATTGGGAGATGATTGAGGCTGCGGACTGGCGGCCCTGCGCACCGCTGATGCCTTCGCCGCGTGCGTGCTCAGCGCAGGCCGCTGCCGCTGACTGGGCCGCGGTCTTGGCGGAGTAGTAGCCCGCCGCCTGCACGGCTATGAGGATGACGAGCAGGAACACCGGGAACACGATGGCCCACTCGATGCTGGCTTGCCCGCGTTCGTCGAGACGACGCCGGTGGCGACGGCTGGTCACGCGGGGTCTCCAGAGGGGAAGGTCGGCAACGACCTAACCGATCTGGTTCGCCTTCTGGCTCGCGACGCGGAGGATGACGGCGGCGATGATGGCCGCGACCGCGATGACCGCGACGGCGATCGCGGCGTACTCCATGGTGGTGAGGCCGCGCTCGTCCTCGCGGGCCCGTTTGACCGTGCCGCCGATGAAGTACGTGGCGATCGCGCGGATGGTGATCAGATCAGGCATGAGTGACCTTTCGGGGGTGTGGGTCCAGGCCCTTGATTATTGTCGGCCGGGTCGGTTATGACCACTGTTGATGCTCTGGGGCTGTGGACAAGGGAGCGCTCACGAGGCGAGCAGCCGCAACAGGAGCGGTGTGCCTAGGAATGCGAGGAAGCACACCAGCAGCACGGCGGTGACCGCAGTCTGGCGTTGTGAGGCGGCGCTGGCTCGCTCGACGTCCTTGTTGAGGAACGCGTTGCGGATGTCGCGGGCCCGCGCTTTGAGTGTCTCCGCGACCGGTGTGCTCTTGGTGCCGGTCAGCTCGAGGGTGTCGGCGAGCTCCTTGAGCTCGGGCAGCTCGATCGACTCCCCTAGCCTGCGCAGCGCCGTCCACGGCGCTTGCCGTTCGAGGCGGTGCCGGTCGAGGCTTTGCCGAATGCGGACGAACAGCGGCGCTGCCGCCACGGCGGCCGGGTCGGCGATCGCCGAGGCCACCCCGGCGCCACCGAGTCGCTCCAGCACGACCAGGTCGATGTAGGCGGTGATGGCGCGCGCGAACCGTTCGCGTGCCGCAACGGCGTCGCGGCGGATGGCGAGGTTGGGGAACATCCAGCCGAGCAGGGCGCACACCAGGGACAGCACGGCCGGGATCGCGAACGGGATGGCGAAGCCGAGCACCCAGAAGATCGTGCCGAGCAGGGCGGGCAGCGCTAGCCCGATCGTCGCCCAGACGGCCTTGGAGGCGAAGAAGCGTGCAGGTGTCATCCCGATTAGGTCGAGGTCGGCGTAGGGGGTGGCCAGGCCGGGCAGGGTGCTGCTGCGCGACATCATCCACCGGCCGAACCGGTCTGGGGCATCCCCGTCGGCTGGGGTGGGTGAGCGGGGGTTCGTGGACCGGTGTAGCCGGCTGAGGGTGTCGGCCAGGTCGGGCACGACGGGGCGGAAGGCGGCGACGGCGGCGATGACCGCGGCCGCGCCGAACAGGCCGGTCAGGACGGCGAGGAGGCCGCTAGCGGACATGGTGACCTCCTTCACCGGCGGCGACCGGGTAGAGCCGGGGACGGTCCTTCGCGGTGGTGATGCGACGGAGCAGGAACAAGGTGGCGAGGTAGACCGCGATGATGACGAGCAGGATCAGCTGGCCGAGCGGGGTCGCGTAGGGGGCGAGGAGGCTGGGGCGGAACACGGCCAGCAGCACGGCGAGGGCGGCGCCGCCGATGGTCAGGTACTTCGCGGCGATCCTGGGCAGTCCGCGGTCGGACTCGATCCTACGGCGGGCGCGGACCTCGTCGGCGACCGACTCCGACAGGCCCGCCAGGACCTCGGCCAGGCCGTAGCCGCGGCGTCGGGACGCCAGCATCAGCGCGGCGGCGACCGTGTCCGACGTCGCGTCGTCGAGGTCGTCGGCGAACCTGGCCAAGGCCCGGTCGGTGGCCCAACGGGCGTTCATCCGCGCCACCAGGGCGGAGACCTCGGCGTGGATGGGCTGCGGGGCGGTGGCCAGCGAGGACTGCAGGGCCGACTCCAAGGTGTTCTCCGAGCCACCTTGCAGCAGTGACCGCAACGATCGCACCCAGGTCTCCAAAGCGGCGGTGCGTTCGATCCCGTGGATGTTCTGGTTGGCCAGCAGCCACGGCACGAGCAGTGCCGCGGCCGGGATCAGGATCAAGCTGACGACCCAGCCGGTAAGGGCGAAGACCAATAGCGAGGCTACGACCACGACCGTGATCTTGACGTCCCGGCGGCGACCCAGGGCTCCTGGGGGCCGCCGGGTCGCCCTCCCCCACCGGGCCGCCAGGGAGGTGCGCGGCCGAGGTCGGGCGTCCCGGGACCGCTTCTGCAGCCCGTAGACGGCTAGGAGGACCGACCCGCCTGCGAGCAGGCCGAGCAGGGCCCCCACCAGCGGTATCACAGCCCGAACCTGGTCAGGGCGGCCGGCCAGCGAGGAGCCGCGTCTCCAGCCAGGACGATCGGGCGACTCGGCCGGGCCGTGGCGGCGCCGGCCCCCTGCAGGCGCAACCTGGCCAGTGACCAACGTGGAGCTGGGCCGCTCACGGCTGCCAGCCGTGGGCGGCGAGGGCGTTCTTCATGTGGTCGGACATGGTGAGGTCCAGGGGGCGGTTCGGGTCGGTGACCTGGTAGATCGAGTTGGTCGCCGGCATGAAGCTGGTGCCGTCGGCGGTGTCGGCGAAGCCGTCGATCTCGGTGATTTCGTTGACGAAACGGCGGTACTTGCCGCCTTGGCTGCGTTCGTCGACGGCTCCGAGGTGCACGATCAGGTTGATGTTCACCGCGATCTGGCGGTAGGCGTCGACCTGGGTCATGACACCGCCCAGTGCGGCGGCGGTGACGAGTCGTTCGATGGTGGCCTCGGCGTGCTGGGCGTGGATGGTGCTCAGGGAACCGGCGCCGGACTGCATCGCCTGGAACATGGCCGCTGCCTCGGCGTCGCGGACCTCCCCGACGATGATGCGGGACAGGTTCTGCCGCAGCGACGCGGTCAGGTGCCGCTGCACGGAGAACTGCCCGAGCGGCTGGCCATCGGCGCCGATTCCTTCGCCGCTGGCTCCGCGGGCGACGTAGTTCACGGTCCGGCCGCGGCCCGGCAGTTTGTGCAGGAACAGCTCGGCGTCGGTTTCGATCACCCCGACGGCTTCGAGCGGGTCCATCGCCATCGCCAGGGCCCGCAGGAACGTGGTTTTTCCGACGCCCTGGTTCCCGGAGATGACGACCGACTGGCGGGCGCGGATGGCGGCGGCGAGGAAGCCGACCAGGTGCGGGGGGAACATGCCGAGCTCGCACAGTCGCTCGAGCGGGACGCCGGCGAAGGTGTGCTGCCGGATGACGATGGAGGGCCTGTCGACGACGCTATACGCCTCCGCGTGCAGCCGGAACCGGTCCTCGAGGTTCAGCGTCATCTCCGGATGGGCTTCGGAGAACGGCTTCGGTGTCTTGGAGTAGGTGGTGATGAACTGCAGCTGCTCGATCAGCTCGGCGTCGGAGTCGGCGACCGGGGCGACTGGGACGATGCGATCGGCGTAGACCATGAACACCTGGTCGTGGCCGCGGATCTCGATGTTCTCGACCTCGGGGTCATCCATCAGCGACTGCCAGCGACCGTAGCCGAAGATGGCGGAGTCGACCGCGCGGCGGTAGCGCTCGAAGTCCCGGTTGGCGATCTGGTTGTCACGGTCCCCGGCCAGCACGGCATTGTCGGAGTGCTCCTTGACGATGTCGGGGATCATGTCCCGGCCGATCTGCAGCCGGGTCGCCTCGTCGACCAGTGGGCCGGCGGCGTTGGCCAGGCGCTCGGCGACGGTGTACCGGATGCGGTACACCAGCGCCCAGTCGATACCAGAAAGGTCGGCAGGTCGTGGCGCGGTTTGTGCAGGGGCCGCCGGCCGGGACGCGGTCCGGCGGACGGTCTCGGCGAAGATGGGCGCCGGGTCGCTACTGACGGTGAGGCCTCTTAGGCCGGGCAGCCGGTCGAGGGACGGCAACCCGGGGCTGCGGCCCGAGCCGTTCGGGGGTGCTGTGGTCATGAGGCCTCTGTAGGGGTGAAGGAACTGGAGATGAGGGTGAGGTAGTCGTCCCAGCAGTCCTCGTGGACATAGCCCTGGTCGACGGGGATGGCCGAGCAGCCGTGCTCGAGGTCCTCGCTACAGGAGGCGCAGCCGCCGACGTGACACGGGAAGTCGGTGATGCGGACGCTGTCCGGCGGGGCCGGCGTGGGGGGGATAACGCTCATGCTGGCGGCTCCAGGTGTAGGCGGGCTTGGCGTTGGCTGACGTGGGCGGCGGCTTCGCGGGCAGCGGCGCGGTAGGCGCGCATCAGGCGTGCCTGGATGACTTGCTGCTCCCCAGCTCCCTCAGCGGCGCGCGGCGTCTCGCCGTCCTCTCCGTTCCCGGCGGCGCCCACCGCGGGGTCGTTCGCCGGCCCATCGCTGGTGGAGTCGTCTTGCTCGATGGAAGGTGCGGGCAGGTCGGGGGTCGATCGGTCGCGGCGCCGGCGCAGTCTGGTCAGCAGCGGTGGCCGCGCCGGGATTCCGTCGGACAGGGTTGCGGCCGAGACGGGATCGTCGGGGATGGACAGGGCGAAGGACACCCC
>JAABUN010008835.1_pt1 | contig 10122 bp, 11 predicted proteins | sample 5559311 | NCBI WGS metagenome assembly JAABUN01 (sample SAMN10711877, study PRJNA513370) | rock metagenome | isolation source: Antarctica rocks | place: Antarctica: Victoria Land, Siegfried Peak sud
CCGCACAAGAAGCTGGCAGTAGCGGCGATGTCGTCCGGCTGACCGATCCGACCCACCGGGATGTCCTTCACCACAGCACTCTTCCAGTCCTCGAAGTCCGCACCGACCCGAGCGGCGGTGGCCCTGGTCATCTCGGTCTCGATGAATCCGGGGGCGATGGCGTTCGCGGTCACCCCGAAGCGCCCGAGCTCGATGGCCAGGGTCTTGGTGAACCCCTGCATCCCGGCCTTGGCCGCGGCGTAGTTCACCTGGCCCCGGTTGCCCAGGGCCGAGGTCGAGGACAGATTGACGATCCGCCCCCAGCCAGCCTGGACCATCTGCACCTGGGCGGCACGGGTCATCAAGAACGCCCCCCGCAGGTGCACGTTCAGCACCGAGTCCCAGTCCTCGACGCTCATCTTGAAGATCAGGTTGTCCCGGAGGATCCCGGCGTTGTTGACCAGCACGGTCACTGGGCCGAGCTCCGTGGCCACCCGGTCGACGGCGGCCGCGGCCGCGGCCTCGTCGGCCACGTCCGCACCGATGGCGACGGCGTGCCCGCCCTGGGCCGTGATGGCGGCGACAGTCGACGTACACGCCTGTTCGTCGAGATCGACCACCGCCACCGCCATCCCGTCGGCGGCGAGGCGGCGTGCGACAGCGGCGCCGATCCCGCGCGCCGCTCCGGTGACGACGGCGACTCGGGTGCTGGGTGCGGTGTCGGGGCTCATGCTCTGGACTCTAACGGCCGGTCCGGGTCGGCCGGGTCTGGCAGGATGGGCCGACGTGAGTGGCCACCAGTACTCCTGCCCGATGCGCTGGGGCGACATGGACGCCCAGGGTCACGTCAACAACGCGGTCTACCTGGACTATCTGCAGGAGGCCCGGGTCCACTTCCTCCTCTCCGGCCCGCCGGTGCTGCGGAGGCTGTTGGAGACCGGGGTGCTGGTGGTGAGCCACCAGGTCGAGTACCTGGCCCCGGTCACCTTCTCCGCCCGTCCGCTGGACATCCGGCTCGGGGCTGACCGGCTCGGTGGGAGCCGTTTCATCATCGCCTACGAGGTGTACGACGGGGACACCCTCGCCGCGCGCGCTTTCACGGGAGCGGTTCCGTACGACCTGGCGAGCAACACCTTGCGTCGGCTGACGACGCAGGAGCGGGACCTGCTGGGCGCGACCCAGATCGACGTCGGGCCGCTGCGCAGCGTACCCAAGGTGGCTGTGACGAAGGCCGACCACCACTTCCCGCTGGCCGTACGCTGGTCGGACCTGGACTCCTACGGGCACGTGAACAACGTGAAGTACTACGACTACATCCAGGAGGCCCGGATCGCCCTGGTTGGCGACCGGCTGGGCTGGGAGGAATCCGGGCGCTGGCTCGTCGTCCGACAGGACCTGGACTATCACCGCCCGATCGACTTCCGGATCGCGCCGTACGAGGTGGTCACCGCCGTCGCCGGAGTCGGCAACCGCTCGATCACCCTGACCGCCGAAATCCGTGACCCGGCAGGTGAGATGACCTTCGCCACCGCCCGTACGGTCATGGTCGGTGAGCGGCCGCTGACGCTCGAGCAACGCAGCCGTCTCGGGGCCGTCGGGTTGTGACGTCTAGAGCTGCAAGCCGGGGCGTACGTCGGGGTCGGCATCGAAGGTGTTCACCATCGAGTGTGCGGCCCGCTCCATGTAGGTCCACAACTCGTGCTCCTGGGCGGCGGTGAGGTCCAGGGAGTCGATGGCGTCGCGCATATGGGTCAGCCAGCGGTCCCGCAGGAACGGGGTGACGGTGAACGGCCCGTGCCGCATCCGCAGCCGCGGGTGACCACGCTGCTCGCTGTAGGTCGTCGGACCCCCCCAGTACTGCTCCAGGAACATCCGGAAGCGGATCTCGGCCGGCCCGAGGTCGTCTTCGGGATAGATCGCCCGCAGCGGCGGGTCGGCGGCGACGCCGGCATAGAACCGCCTGACCAGGGCCACGAAGGTGTGGTGGCCGCCGACGGCGTCGTAGAAGGTCTGCAGGGGTGGGGATGGAATGGTCATCGCCCCCATTGTCCCGTACGCCCGAAACCCTGCTGGCAAGATGGACGGCGCACGATACCCCTATACCTGAGGAGATTATTCATGGCCACAGTTCGCACCGCCGAAGCCCACTGGGAAGGTTCTCTGATGGAGGGCCAGGGCGAGGTCGAGCTCGTCTCCTCCGGCGTCGGCAGCTTCGAGGTCAACTGGCCCTCCCGCGCCGAGCAGCCGAACGGCAAGACCAGCCCGGAGGAGCTGATCGCCGCCGCCCACTCGACCTGCTACTCGATGGCGCTCTCCCACGGTCTCGCCGGCGCCGGAACCCCGCCGACCTCGGTCGACACCAAGGCGGAGGTCTCCTTCCAGGCGGGTCAGGGCATCACTGGCATCAAGCTGACCGTCGTCGCCGTGGTCCCCGGCATCGACGCCGAGCAGTTCCAGGCCGCCGCCCAGGACGCCAAGGTCAACTGCCCGGTCTCCGTCGCCCTGGCCGGGACCACCATCACGCTGGAGGCCACCCTCAGGCAGTGACCCCACGTTCCCTGAGCCTGCCCACGTTCCCTGAGCCTGCCCACGTTCCCTGAGCCTGCCCACGTTCCCTGAGCCTGCCCACGTTCCTGAGCCTGTCGAAGGGCGGGGGCTCAGGGAACGGCGGGCGTGCTGACCTCCTCCTGCTGTGGCGGCCGGCCCGGCCCGCCCTGGCTGTAGTTGCCGATCCGTACGACCTCACCGTTGCGTACGAACCAGACCGTGCCGTCGTCGTCGCGGAGCTGGGTGACCCGTAGACCGATCTCCTCCACCGTGCCCGACGCCTTCTCCATATCGACGAAGTCACCGACCCCCAGCTGGTCCTCCACCAGCATGAAGACACCGGAGAACAGGTCTTTCACGATGCTCTGCAGACCGAAGGCCACGGTCACCGCGACCACTGAGGTGCTGGCCACGATGCTGGTCACGTTGAACCCCAGCTCGGCGAGGACCATGAACGACGTGGCCACGAAGATCACGAAGGTCACCGTGGACCGGGCCAATGAACCGAGGGCCAGGAGTCGCTGCTCGCGTCGATCGGCGGGCAAGGTGGTGGCGGCGAGCAGGGCCTGAGCGGCACGGATCTTGAAGTGGGGTTGGCGACCCGTGGCCCGGCGCACTGTCCGGGCGATCAGCCGGTGCAGCACGAAGCGGGCCACCAGGGCAGCGATGATCAAGAACAGCACGCGCAGCGGGACGAAGACGGCGACCTCCGCCAGGTTGCTCGGGAACCAGCTCGGCATGGCCGCCAGCCTAGACAACCCGGTCCCGAGCACGAGGAACGACTGACTGCTGGCGAGTTGCTCCTGCTTGGCCAGGGGCTCGCAACGTTCCCGCAGTTTCAGCTCGGGGCCCGCGGCACGGCGGTCGGCGGGAACCTGTTGGTACCTGCCCGGAAACCCGCTGGTCCCGGCTGGTGGTCGGGGCCATAGTGGACCGGTGCCCAACCGCTCCGCGCCCCCCAGCACCACCGTCGTCGAGGAGAAGGTCGGACTGGACGGGCGATTGGTGGCGGCCGTGCTGGTGACCGTCCTCGCCTGGGCCTCCGCCTTCGTGGTCATCCGCTCGGTGGGTGACACCTTCTCTCCCGGTGCACTCACCCTCGGCCGGTTGAGCGTCGGCAGCCTCGCCCTCAGCGTGACCATGCTGAGTCGGCACCGGATGGCCATGACCCGCCGTGAGTGGGGTCTGATCACCTTCATCGGAGTGGCCTGGTTCGGGATCTACAACCTGGCCCTGAACGCGGGGGAGCGGCATGTGGATGCGGGCACGGCCGCGATGCTGATCCAGGTCGCGCCCATCCTGATCGGGGTGCTGGCCGGGCTGCTGCTCGGGGAGGGCTTCCCGCGGATGCTGGTGGTCGGGGGGCTGGTGGCCTTCGCCGGCACGCTGGTGATCGGGATCGCCACCAGCACCGGGGACGCGGACGGCATCGGGGTGTTGCTGGTGCTGGTCAGCGCCGTGGTCTACTCCGGAGCCATGGTGGCGCAGAAGCTCGTCCTGCGCCGGGTCTCCGGGCTGCAGGTCACCTGGCTGGCCTGCCTGGTCGGCACGATCGCCTGCCTGCCCTTCGTCGGGTCGTTGATCGGCGAGGTGGCGACCGCGCCGCCCCGGGCCATCCTGGGGGTGGTCTATCTCGGGCTGGTGCCGACGGCCCTCGCCTTCTCGACCTGGGCGTACGCGCTGAGCCGGACCAGTGCCGGCAAGCTGGGCGTCACCACGTACGTCGTGCCCCCGGTCGCCATCGCCCTCGGCTGGGCCTTCCTGGGGGAGGTTCCCGCCCTGCTCGCCGTGGTCGGCGGTCTGATCTCGCTCGTCGGGGTGGGGATTGCCCGCCGCCCGGCCCGCCGGCGCGTGGTAGTCGGGCCGACAGATTAGACGGGAGCCCTCGCAGCGGGCGCACGACTCGGACTGCGGTCCACTCTGCTCGGGAATTACGCACCCTGCCCGGGATATATCGCACGCAGAGTGAGCACATCGCAGGTATACCTGCGATCCCGACAGGCAGGGACTCAGCGCCGGTACGTGACCCGGCCGGCCCAGACGGTGGCGACCACGGGGTCGGGCAGGTCGCGGCCGTGCCAGGGGTTGTTGCGCGACAGGGACGCCGAGTCGGCGCGGTCCACCACGGCCCGGGCGCTCGCGTCGACCAGGGTGACGTTGGCCGGTTCGCCGAGGGCCAGCGGGCGGCCCTGGGCGGTGAGCCGGGCGATGTGGGCGGGGACGACGGACGTACGCAGGGCCACCTCCCGCCAACCCATCCGCTCGGTGTTGACCATGGTCTCCAGCACCACCGCCAACGCGGTCTCGAGTCCGATCATCCCGAAGGCGGCCTCGGCGAAGGCGTGCTCCTTGTCGTGCCGCGCGTGCGGAGCGTGGTCGGTGGCCACCGCGTCGATCGTCCCTTCGGACAGCGCGTCGCGTACGGCGGCGACGTGCTCGTCGGGCCGCAGCGGCGGGTTGACCTTGTAGGTGGGGTCGTAGCCCGACACCTCGGCGGTGCTCAGCAGCAGGTGGTGCGGAGCCACCTCGGCGGTCACGTCGATGCCCCGCGCCTTGGCCCAGCGCAGCACGTCGACCGTCTCCGCCGTGGAGACGTGACAGATGTGCACCCGGGACCTGGTCAGCTCCGCCAGCTGCACATCGCGGGCCACGATGCTCGACTCGGCGACACTCGGCCAGCCCGGCAGACCTAGCTTGCCTGACACCTCGCCCTCGTGGCAGCAGGCCTCCGCGCCGGCCAGCCGCGGGTCCTGGGCGTGCTGGGCGATCACCCCGTCGAAGGCCCGGACGTACTCCAGGGCCCGGCGCATCAGCCGGGCGTCGGCCACGCAGTGCCCGTCGTCGGAGAAGACCCGTACGCCGGCCCCCGACCGTGCCATCAGCCCGAGCTCGGCCAGCTCGCCCCCGGCCAGTCCCTTGCTCACCGCGCCCACTGGGACGACCTGGGCACGTCCGTCTCGCGCTCCGAGGGCGGCAACGTGCTCCGCCGCTTCGGCCGTGTCGGTGACGGGGGTGGTGTTGGCCATGGCCAGGACGGCGGTGAACCCGCCCCGGGCGGCGGCGGCCGTGCCCGAGGAGACCGTCTCCGCGTCCTCTCGGCCCGGCTGACGCAGGTGGGTGTGCAGGTCGACCAGTCCGGGCAGGGCCACCAGGCCGTCGGCGTCGATCCGGGTCGCGTCGGGTCCGACGTCCGCCGGGTCGATGAACCGGCCGTCGCGGATCAGCAGGTCCCCGCGACCGGTGCCGGCGAGCTCGGCGCCGGTGATCAGCAGGTCGGTCATAGGGTGCCTCTGGTGGTTGCGGATGGCGGTGGTGTCGCGGGCAGGGGGGTGTCGTCGGCCCCACCGAGCAGCTGATAGAGCACGCCCATCCGAACCGCCACCCCGGCGGCGACCTGGTCCAGGATCAGCGAGTTGGCCGAGTCGGCCGCGTCGGCGGAGATCTCCAGGCCGCGGTTCATCGGCCCGGGATGACAGATCGGAACCCCGGGTCGCAACGTCGCCAGCCGCGGCCGGGTCAGACCGTAGCCCACGGTGTACTCCCGCGGGGTGGGGAAGTAGCCGCCGGACATCCGCTCCCGCTGGACCCGCAGCATCATCACCGCGTCCACCACGGGCAGCACGGCGTCCAGGTCGCTGCTCACCTCGACCCCCCAGGTGTCCACCCCCGACGGCAGCAGGGTCGGCGGAGCGACCAGCACGATCCGGGCCCCCAAGGTCTGCAGCAGCAGCACGTTGCTCCGGGCCACCCGGGAATGGGTGACGTCACCGACGATGGCCACGGTCCGGCCGGTGAAGTCGGCGAGCTCGGGTTCGGTGCGGCGGAAGTGTCGGCGCAGGGTGAAGGAGTCCAGCAACGCCTGGGTGGGGTGCTCGTGGGTGCCGTCCCCCGCGTTCAGCACCTGGGTGCCGATCCCCAGCTCGGCGAAGAACTGGGTGACCTGCCAGGGCGCGCCGGAGGCGTGGTGCCGGATCACCATGGCGTCCACCCCCATGGCCGCCACGGTCAGCACCGTGTCCCGCAGCGACTCCCCCTTGGAGACCGAGGAGCCCTTGGCGCTGACGTTGATCACGTCGGCCGAGAGCCACTTGCCCGCGATCTCGAACGACGACCGGGTCCGGGTGGAGTCCTCGAAGAACAGGTTGACCACCGTCCGGCCGCGCAGCGCCGGCAGCTTCTTGACCGGGCGGGCCTGGACCTGGGACATCTGCTCGGCGAGGTCGAGGATCCCGGTGATCTCGGCGAGATCCAGGTCGCCGGCTGACAACAGGTGCCGCATCAGCTGCCCGTCCCCGTCGGCTGGGCCGGCGTGGCTGCCCCGTCAGCGATGCTCACCTCGTTGAAGCCGTCGACCTCGGCCAGCCGGACGCGGACCTTCTCCTGGGAGCGGGTCGGCAGGTTCTTCCCGACGTGGTCGGCGCGGATGGGCAGGTCCCGGTGGCCCCGGTCGATCAGCACGGCCAGCCGTACGGCCCGGGGACGACCGAGGTCACCCAGCGCGTCCAGGGCGGCCCGCACCGTCCGGCCGGAGAACAGCACGTCGTCGACCAGCACGACCACCGCGTCGTCGACCCCGACCGGCAGATGCGTACGACCCACCGCCCGGGTGGGCTGGCGACGGAGGTCGTCGCGGTACATCGTGACGTCGAGCGCGCCGACCGGGATCTGGATGCCCTCCACCTCCGACATGGCCGTGGCGAGTCGTTCGGCGAGCACGACCCCGCGGGTCGGGATGCCCAGCAGGACGAGACCCGCCGCACCTCGGTTGGCCTCCAGGATCTGGTGCGCCATCCGGGCGCAGGCCCGGGAGATCTGGTCGGCATCCAGGACCAGGCGACCGGCGTCGTTCCCGCTGACCTTCGCAGGAGCGTCGACCGCGCCGCTGTCTGACAACCCGATCCTCCCTCGTCCTCGTCAGTTCCCGGTCGCTCTGGTGATCGGCGATACGTTGGGAGCATGAACGAGCTTCTCAGCATGTTAGTGCCTCTGGAGACACTGCCCGGCTGGCCTGAGGCCCCGGACCCCTCGCCGTTGCAGGTCCTCGGACTGCTGGTGGGTCTGCCGCTGCTGGTCGTCGCCATCGTCGCGGTGATCACCAAGGTGAACCAGATGATGCGGGTCTCGCGTGGCGAGCCGGCCCAGGTGACCGATCCGATGTGGGTGGGCGGACTCGACCGGCCGGAGATCGAGGGCCCCCGTCACGACGAGGTGGCCGACGACGCCCAGGCGATTGCCGAGACCGACGCGAAACCGGGGACGGACGTAGGTGGGGCAAGTGCTCGCTGGTGACACGCTCAGCCGCTTCGAGATCGATCGGCTCAAGCGGGCTCAGCACAACGCCGAGCGGCTCTCGGGCTTGACCTTCTCGTTGTACGTCGGGGTGTCGGAGGAGGACTCCCGCGCCTACGCCGTACGACTGCACAGTGCGCTGAGGGACCCGGATCAATCGGTGCTGGTGATGTGCGACCCAGAGTTCCGGGCGCTGCAGATCGTCACCGGTGCAAAGGCCCGGCGACATCTGGACGACATCGAGTGCCGGTTGGCGGCCGCCGCCATGCAGACCTCGTTCGCGGCCGGCGACGTCGTCGGCGGTCTGGTGATCGGCATCCAGCAGCTGGGGGAGTCGGCTCGGCACCCCCGTACGCTGCACACCGCCCGCCAGGGCTGAGGAGCTGGAGCGGCCTCAGCTCAGGTAGGACCGCCAGAGATGGATGGTCGCGTACGAGCGGTAGGGTGCCCAGACGGTGCTCTCGCTGACCCCTCGAGTGGTCAGCTCACGCCTGATCACGAGATCGGTGGTCAGCAGGACGTCCCGGTCCCCGAGGGCGCGGATGGCAATGCTGTCCGCGGTCCACGCACCGATACCGGGCAGCGCCAGCAGGGCGGCCCGGGTTCGCGCTGGCGGCCGGGCCCCGGACAGGTCCACCGTGCCCTGCTCGATGGCTCGGGCCAGTCCGACCAGGGCCCGGCCTCGCGCCCGTACCATCGGGAGCTCGCTGGGGTCGATCTCGGCCAGAGCCGCCGCGGTCGGGAAGAGCCGGGTCAGTCCGAAGCCAGGATGGGTGAGCTCCTCGCCGAACGAGACCGTGATCTTGCCGGCGCAGGTGGCCGCGGCGGCCATCGAGATCTGCTGGCCGATCAGCACTTGGAAGGCCAGCTCATCCGGGTCGGTGGTGCCAGGGATGCGCACCCCGGGCGCGGCGGCCACCGCCTGCGCCAGGTGCGGGTCCCGGCCGAGATGCCCGTCGATGGCCGCCGGGTCCGTGTCCAGGTCGCAGAGGGCCGAGATCTTGCTCAGGGCCTGGGCTTCGTCGCTCGGTTCCACCCTGAGCTCGGCCACCAGCTGTGAACCGGTCCAGGTCAGTCGGATCAGCCCCGGGCCGTGGGCGAGGCGTACGGCGCGGGCGTAGCGGACTCGGCCGTGGTCCTCGTCGATCAGCTCGACTCCGGGCACCGCCCACCGACGCAGGAAGTCGAACAGCACCGGGGCATTGAACGGCTCCGGCGTCGCCAGGAGGATCATCGGCCCGCTCACGTGGACGAGGGGGACCGGGTCTCCTCGGCCCGCTGGCAGCGCAGCGCGCGGACGGTGTCGTCGCGGCGTTCGAGGATGGCCCGCTGGGTGGAGCTGTTCAGCTCCACGGTGGCCAGCCAGGCGTCGAGCCGCTCCAGGAAGGACTGCTGGTCGGCCGGCCAGGGAAAGAGATTGCGCAGCGCGTTCTTCCGCAGCGTGGAGCCTTTGGCCGCCCAGACCCCGCGACCGGCCGAGATGTCTTCGGCCGCCTGCAGATACTTGTCGATGTAGGGCTCCAGCACCTCGTCCTGATCGCGCTGCCCGAAGCGCAGGCAGATCCAGCCCTGGGTGGCGTTGGGGATATCGTCCTCGTCCACGGCCAGGCGCCAAGCCTCCGTCTTGGCGGCAGCGTCGGGTCTCGCGGCCCGGGCGCCGGCGGCCTGCTCAGCCCCGGTGATGGAGGAGTCCCGAGCCTGCTCGGCGTCGATGTCGGCGCCACTGATCCGAGCGAGCCGGGCCAGGTTCGCCACCAGTGACCAGCGGAAGTCGGTGTCGATGACCAGCCCGTCGGGCACCTGCTCAGCGACCAGCCAGGCGGCCAGCTCGTCCGCCGCCCAGCCGTCCTCCGCGGCGGAGGCGTAGGCCCGGGCCACCGACAGCTGATGGTCCGATCCTGCCGGCGTCTCCTTCAACAGGTCGCGGAGACCCTGCTGCCAGCGGCCCCGCAGCTCCGCGCGGGTATGCCTGGGGGCATAGCTGTCGATCGCGGTGGCCGCCTGCCCGAGGGCGTTGCCGACCGCCGTCAGACCCGTCTCCTGCAGGACGGAGCTCAGGACCACCTCGACGAACGCCCGGGCCCCCAGCTCGGCGTCGCGGCAGGCGTCCCACAGCGCACCCCACAGGACGGCGCGGCTGAGGGCGGAGGGAATGGTGGCGAGGTGGGCGGTGATGGTCGACATCGAGTGCGGGTCGAGCTTGGTCTTGGCGTAGGTCAGGTCGTCGTCGTTGATGCAGAACGCGGCGGGCCGAGGCCGCCCGATGAGCTCGGGGATCGGCTTACGGGCGGTTTCGATGTCGCAGGC
>JAABUN010008836.1_pt1 | contig 10120 bp, 8 predicted proteins | sample 5559311 | NCBI WGS metagenome assembly JAABUN01 (sample SAMN10711877, study PRJNA513370) | rock metagenome | isolation source: Antarctica rocks | place: Antarctica: Victoria Land, Siegfried Peak sud
CCGCGCGAAGCACAGGAGCCACCACCTTCCACTGCGCGTCGCTCAAATCACTGGGATAAACCGCTTTCGCTCGTATTGGCATGAAAACCAGTCTGACAAATTACAGCCTTACAGCGACAGACTCTCAAGGGGGCATTGGCCCCGCAAACTTCCAGGAAAATAATAGGGAAAGATGCAGTAAAAGCCGGTTGCGTTTCCGGCAAGTGACAACGGCGTAAAATCTTGCCACAAACGCCGTTTTTATTGCGTTTTGGGCCGCGCAAGGTGGCCCGAAGTGCTAAAAATTTAATAGGTGCGGCGGCTTTCGATCTTTTGCCAGAATTGCAGCAGTTCCAAACACTCATCGCGCAGGAAATCGGGCACGATTTCGACCGGGCTTTGGATCAATTCGCGGATTTGAAGGTTGGAAAGCGGCATTTCGTTGAAGCCGAGCGCGGTCACGTCGTCGATGCCCGTGCCGTAGTAAATTTTGGCGACGCGCGCCCAGTGCAGACTCGAAAAACACATCGGGCATGGCTCGGTCGTCGAATAGATTTCGGCGCCTTCGAGCAGATGGGTTTCAAGCTGCGCGCAGGCTTGGCGAATCGCCATCACTTCGGCGTGCGCGGTCGGGTCATGGCCGACCAAAACGTGGTTGCTCGAAACCGCGAGAATCTGGCCGTCGCGCACGATGCAGGCTCCGAAAGGCCCGCCCGCGCCGAGCGAAACGCTGTCTTTGGCGGCCTCAATCGCGGCGCGCATCCAGCCTTCGGGCGTGTTTTGGGCAGAGTTGAGAGGGGTGTTCATGGGAAAATCTCGCGTTCGGCTTCGCCCAAATCAGGCGCGGCGCAGGACACCGCAAAAGCATAGCGGCCCGTTCGACGGGCGTCAAATTGGTTGAAAATGGCAACCAACGTTTTGGCTCCGGCTCCCATTTCTTGGCCCATCGCCTCGACCGGCGCGGCGCGGGTGATGGCTCGCTGCGACGAATTGGCGCGGTGCAGCGCGTCGAAAACCGGTCTGTCGCGCCCGTTTCTTTGCCCGGCGATGCACGAAACGCACGCTTTGGTCGCGGCGTGGATGCGCGAGGCCGGGATGACGCCGCGCGTCGATGAAATCGGCAACATCATCGGCCATTATTCGGCGCGCGACGAGGCAAAAAGTGAGGCAAAAAGTGCGGTGTGGCTCTTCGGATCGCACCTCGACACGGTGCCGGACGCCGGAAAATACGATGGAATGCTCGGCGTTTTACTCGCCATCGAAATGGTCGCCGCGCTGGAAGGCGAAAAGCTGCCGTTTGCGGTTGAAGTCGTCGGATTTTCCGAGGAAGAAGGCGTGCGCTTCAAAACGCCCTATCTCGGCAGCCGCGCTTTGGTGGGCACTTTCGAGGCGCAGTGGCTCGAACTGCGCGACCCCAACGGAATTTCGCTGCGCGATGCGCTGCGCGATTTCGGCCTCCATCCCGAAAACTGGCGCCGCGCCCGCCATCACAGCCCGCTTTTGGGCTACTTCGAAGCGCATATCGAGCAAGGCCCGGTTTTGGAATCGCTCGGCGCGCCGCTCGGCATCGTAAGCGCCATCGCCGGGCAAAGCCGTTTGCAGCTTCGCTTTGCGGGCGAGGCCGGTCATGCCGGAACTTTGCCGATGAACGCGCGCCGCGACGCGTTGGCGGCGGCGAGCGAGTGGATTTTGGCCGTTGAAACGATGGGAAATTCGGTCGCGGGGTTGGTGGCGACCGTCGGCGCGCTCCAAGTCGGGCCGAACGCGCCCAACGTGGTGCCGGGCGAGGTGATTTGCAGCCTCGATGTGCGCCACGCCAGCGACCCGATCCGCGAAAATGCGGTCGGCGAATTGCTGAAAGCCGCGCGCGATTTGGTTTTGAGGCGCGGTGGCGCCTTCGAAGTGCTGGCGCGCGCCGATCATCCGGCGGTTGCGATGGACGAAACGCTGCGCGCCGCTTTGAAAAGTGCGTGCGGCGCCGAAACGCCCGCAATTGTCAGCGGCGCCGGACACGACGCCGCGATAATGGCGGCGATTTGCCCGACTGCGATGCTGTTTTTACGCACGCCGGGCGGCGCCAGCCATTGTCCCGCCGAAACCGTCACAACCGCAGATGTCGCGCTTGCGCTGGGCGCGATGGGCCGTTTTTTCAGCGAAATATCGAACTCAGGAGCAACCTTTGGATCCGAAACTTTTTAGCCGCACCGGTCACACCCGCAGCGTTTTGCAGCGCGATCACGCCCTTGTCGCGCCCGATGGCCACGTTGCCACCGCCCTGCCCGCCTGGAACGGCGCGCATGGCGTGGTGCTGATTTCGCCCGCGATGGGCGCCAAACTCGCGCAAACGCTGGTTTTTCTTGAACCCGGAATCGCCAAATATCAAGCGGCGCCCGGCATCCAGGCCTTCATCTACGTTTTGGAAGGCGAATTGCGCGGCGACGCGCACCCGCTCCGCGCGGGAAGTTATCTTTATTTGCCCGCCGAAAATGCCATCGAACTGCGCGTGCAAACCGCCTCGCGCCTGGTGGTTTTTGAAAAGCGTTACGCACCGCTGCGCGGCATCGAAACGCCGCACGAACTCATCGGGCACGAATCGGACATCGAAGGCCAGCCGTTTCTTGGCGATCCCGACGCGACTTTGCAGGTGCTGTTGCCGGAAACGCCCGAATTCGATCTCGCGGTCAATATTTTCACTTACCAGCCCGGCGCCACGCTGCCGTTTGTCGAAACGCACGTCATGGAACACGGACTTTTGATGCTCGACGGCGAGGGAATTTACCGTTTGAACCAGTGTTGGTATCCGGTCGCGGCGGGCGATTGCCTCTGGATGGCGCCGTTTTGCCCGCAGTGGTTCGCGGCGACCGGAAAAGTGCCGTCGCGCTACATCTATTACAAAGACGTGGCGCGCGACGCGCTGGAGGAATGGTGAATATCTCCGTCAATTCCGCGCAACTCAGCGCCGAAATCGAGCAACTCGCGCAATTTTCCGACGCCCCCGCGCCCGCCGTGACACGGGTTTTGTGGACGCCGCGCGACATGGAAGTGCGGGCGTTTTTCAAAAATCTGTGCGCCGAAGCCGGTTTAGAAGTGCGCCAGGATGCGCTCGGCAACATCTTCGCGCGCCTCGAAGGCACCGAGCCGAATTTGCCCGCCGTTGCGACCGGTTCGCACACCGACGCGATTCCGCATTCGGGCCGTTTCGATGGCGTGGTCGGCGTTCTCGGCGGTCTGGAAGCGTTTCGCGCGCTGCAAAAATCGGGTTTCAGACCGCGCCGCGCGCTGGAACTTTTGATGTTCACATCGGAAGAGCCGACGCGTTTTGGTCTCGGCTGCCTTGGAAGTCGCGCGATGTCAGGCGCGCTTTCGCCGCAAAAACTGCGCGATTTGCACGACGCCGACGGAATTTCGTTCGACACCGCGCGCGAAATCGGCGGCTGCGAGGGCGAACTCGAAAGCGTGCGCTTGAATCCGGGTTGTTATCACGCCTTCATCGAACTGCACATCGAACAAGGCCCGCTTTTGGAAGCGGCCCAAGTGCCGATTGGCGTGGTTTCGGCGATTGCCGCGCCCGCGACGCTGCGCCTCACCATCGAAGGCGAAGGCGGACACGCGGGCGCGCGGCTGATGCCAAAGCGCCGCGACGCGCTGTTGGCGGGTGCGGAACTGGCTTTGGAAGTCGAAAAAGCCGCGCTTTCGACGGGAAGCATCGACACCGTGGCCACGACGGGATTTTTTCAGATTCATCCCGGCGCGGTCAATTCGATTCCGAGTCGCGCGCAACTCGAAATCGACGTGCGCGACATCCAGGGCGAGCGCCGCGACGCGGTTGTGAGTCAAATTCGCGCCGCCTGGGACGAAATTTCGGCGCGCAGAAACGTAGCTGGCACGCTCGAAACGCTCAACGCCGATCCGCCCGCGACCTGCGCCGATTCCATCGTTGCCGCCGCGCAAAACGCGGCGAAAAACCTCGGTTTACCGTTCCAAAACATGGTTTCGCGCGCCTATCACGACGCACTTTTCATGGCGCGCATTTGCCCGACGGGAATGATTTTCATTCCGTCGAAGGATGGAATTTCGCATCGCCCCGACGAATGGTCGTCGCCCGAAGAAATCGCGCGCGGCGTCGAGGTTTTGGCGCTTTCGCTCGCGGAATGGGCCGCGTAAACCAGTTCGTAGTAGCGCCGCGAGGCGCGTTTAGGTTGAGTTACCCTAGTTAAATTCAACGCGCCTCGCGGCGCTACTACGAACCAAGCGACCACCACGGACAAGCACAATGGATTCTCACAGCCTCGAAAACCACGCCGCAACGGTGCGCCGCGACCTCGATCTCATCGACTATCCGCGCCGCGACTGGGTCATTGCGCGCCAGACTTCGCGCGGCCAAAACGTCCTCGATTGCCTGATTATCGGCGGCGGTCAGGGCGGACTCGCGGTCGCGGCGGCACTTTTTCGGGAAAAAGTCAAAAACATCCTTGTCGTGGACGCGAATCGCGCCGGCGATGAAGGCCCGTGGCGCACTTTCGGGCGCATGATCACGCTTCGCACGCCCAAATATCTGACCGGGCCGGATGGCGGCGTGCCCTCGCTCACGATTCGCGCCTGGTATGAAGCCCAGCACGGCGCGGGCGCGTGGGACACGCTCGAACAATATCCCAAGGAAATGTGGGCCGATTACCTGTTCTGGCTGCGAAAAACCCTCGATTTGCCCGTCCAAAACGACACCCGCGCCGGCGCGATTCAGTGGCTTGAAGACGAAAAATGTTTCTCGATTCCGCTCCAAAACCACGACGGCGAGCAGACCGTTTTCGCGCGCACCGTCGTTTTGGCGACGGGCATCGAAGGCAGTGGCGCGTGGCACACGCCGCAGCAAGTTGCGGACGCATTGCCGCCGCATCTCTACGCGCACACGCACACCGAAATCGGTTTTCCCGACTTGAACGGCAAACGCGTGGCGATTCTGGGCGCGGGCGCGTGCGCCTTCGACAACGCCGCTGTCGCGCTCGAACACGGCGCCAAAGCAGTGAATTTATTCTTGCGACGGCGGGAAATGGTGCGCGTCAACCCGTATCGCTGGGCCGAATTCACCGGATTTTTGAAGCACCACGCCGATTTGCCCGACGCCGACAAGTGGAAATTCATCCTCCAATTCATCAAAATGGGCCAACTTCCGCCCGCCTCGACCTACGCGCGCGCCACGCGCTTCGAGAATTTCCATATCCATCCCGCCAGCCCGCTTACCAATTTGAAGAGCGCGTGCGACGTGATCCATTTGCAAACGCCGTTTCAAAGTTTCGAGGCCGATTTTTTGATCGTCGGCACCGGTTTTCAAACCGATTTGTCGGTGCGGCCCGAACTGCCGAATTTATTGGACAAAATCGCGCTGTGGCGCGACCGCTACACGCCGCCCGACGACCAAAAAAGCGCCGATCTCGCGCGCCATCCCTATCTGGGCGCCAACTTCGAATTCACCGAAAAAAACGACGGGGAGGCGCCCTATTTGAGCGCGATTTTCAACTACACCTTCGGCTGTTTGCCAAGTCTGGGCTTTGGCGGCGCGAGCATTTCCGGCATGAAATACTCGCTGCCGCGCGTCGTCGCGGGCGTCACCAAACAGCTTTATTTGGCGGACAAAGACGCGTTTTTCAGCAGCTTGCAAGCCTATGATGTCGAGGATTTTTAAGTGAAAGTGCTGCGTTCTCAGCGCGTCGTGACACGCGAAGGCATCAGAGCGGCGACGATTTTCATCGCAGACGAAAAAATCGTCCACATCGCGCCATTCGATGCCGAAATCCCGCCGCAATTCACCTTGGAGGAATGTGGAGACGCCGTGATTTCGCCGGGAGTGATCGACGCGCACGTTCACATTAACGAACCGGGCCGCGCCGACTGGGAAGGCTTCGAAACCGCGACGCGCGCCGCCGCTGCCGGAGGCGTGACAACGCTGGTGGAAATGCCGCTCAACGCTTCGCCCGTGGTGACGACTTTAGCAGCCTGGCAGCAGAAAATCGCCGCGACGACGGGAAAATTGCGCGTCGATTGCGGCTTTTATGGCGGTTTGATTCCCGGCAACATCGACCAAATCGAGTCAATGTTGGACGCGGGCGCACTCGGCATCAAAGCGTTTTTGTGCGATTCGGGTTTGGACGAATTTCCCGCGTCGGGCGAAGCCGAACTTCGTGCCGCGATGCCGATTTTGGCGCGGCGCGGCGCGGTTTTGCTGGTTCACGCCGAAATTCCCGACGCCCAAACGCCGCCCGCGAAATCGTCGCGCGTTTATGCCGATTATCTCGCTTCGCGCCCGCCAGCGTGGGAAATTGGCGCCATTGAAACGATGATTTCGCTGTGCCGCGAGTTCGGCTGCCGCGTTCACATCGTGCATCTGGCGAGCGCGGCGGCGTTACCGATTTTGCGCGCCGCCAGAGCCGAAGGTTTGCCGATTTCGGTCGAAACCGCGCCGCATTATCTGTTTTTCGAGGCCCAAAACATTCCCGACGGCGCGACGCAGTTCAAATGCGCGCCGCCGATTCGAGACGCCGCCAACCGCGAATCTTTGTGGCAGGGTCTGCGCGAGGGCACCATCGATTTCATCGCGTCGGATCATTCGCCGTGTCCGCCGACGCTCAAAAACCTCGAAAGCGGCGATTTCGCGGGCGCCTGGGGCGGCATCGCTTCGCTGCAATGGACGCTTGCGATTGCGTGGAGCGAGGCGAAAAAACGCGGTTTTTCGCTCGAAGATGTCGCGCGCTGGACGAGCGAAAATCCGGCCTTAATGTTGGGATTGCAAAATCGTAAGGGCGCGATTGCGGTCGGAAACGATGCCGATTTGGTGGCCTGGGAGCCGGAAACGCATTTCACCATCGGCGCCGAGACCAATTTTCACCGTCACAAAGTCACGCCGTATGACGCAGTCGAGCTTTTTGGAAAAGTGCGCGCGACCTATTTGCGCGGCGAAAAAGTGTTTAAAAACGGCGACTTCGCCGCGCAACCGACGGGAAAAGTGATTTATGGAAGCTGAAAATTTGGCGTTGCAACGACTCAACGCGCAAAGCGAAAAAACCGCGTGGGACGAGCTTTTGCGTTGTTGCGGCGCCTCGAAATGGGCGTTAAAAATGATGACTTCACGGCCTTTTCCGGGTGTCGAAGCGCTTTTGGCGTGCAGCGAAAAGGCGTTCGAGGCGCTGACGCCGCTCGATTGGCGCGAGGCGTTTTCGCATCACCCGCAAATCGGCGACATCGAATCGCTGCGCCTGAAATTCGCCGCCACGAGCGCGTGGGCCGAAAAGGAACAGGTCGGGACACAAGCGGCATCCGAGGCGATTTTGCAGGAATTAGCGCGCGGCAATCAGGATTATCTGGACAAATTCGGCTTTATTTTCATCATTTGCGCGACCGGAAAAAGCGCGGCGGAGATGCTTTCGGCGTTGCAAAATCGTTTGCAAAACGACCTCGAAACCGAACTTTGGAACGCCGCGGAGCAGCAGAAAATGATCACACGGCTGCGATTGGACAAACTTCTCGAATCATGAACGGCATTACGACTCACGTTTTGGACACTTCGCGCGGCCTTCCCGCGCCCGGCGTCGCGGTGAAATTGGAAAAAAGCACGGGCGAAAGCTGGATTGTGCTCGGCGAAACTTCCACGGACAGCGATGGTCGCGCGCGCTTTTCGGAAACCGCGCCGGATGTCGGCGTTTATCGGCTTACTTTCGAGGTCGGCGCTTATTTCGAGGCGCTGCGATGCCCCGCGTTTTATCCCTTGGTGCAAATCACTTTCACGATTCGAGAGGCCAAACACCATCACGTCCCGCTTTTGCTGAGTCCGTTCGGCTATTCGACCTATCGCGGCAGTTGAGTCGAAACATCGTTATCGCGTGTTTCAAATCGAAGATTCGCTCTATTTCGCGCGTTGCAGCAAAATCGCCGACGAAAGCGGCGCGAGCTGCAGTTTGATTTGCCCGCCACTCGCAACTTGGAAATTCTTGCCTCCCAAAGCATCGAAAAACTCCTGCCCGCCCCGACTTTTTGGCAAAGAAATTTGCAGAGTTCGTGAATTATCCGAGCGATTGACTGCGACAACCGCCATTTCGCGTCCCAACGTGCGGCTGTAAGCGAAGGTTTTGGCCGCGTCATCGGCCAGTAAAATCGCCGGATCGCCGGATTGCAGCGCGCGGCTGCCGTTGCGAATTTGAATCAGTCGTTTGTAAAAGCGCAGCATTGGGTTGTCGCTTGTGGCGCGATTCCATTCCATGCCGCGCCGGTTGTCGGGGTCAGCGCCGCCTTGCATCCCAATTTCTTCGCCGTAATAAATCGAAGGTGCGCCGGGCCAGGTGAACTGCGTCGTCGCCGCCAGACGGTGCAAACGCGCGTCATTTTTAGCAACCGTCAGAAAACGTGGGCGATCGTGGCTCGACAGCAGATTCAGCAGATTGCGCGAAACCTGCGGCGGATACAGATTGTAAATCTCCATCAAGCGTTGGGTGAATTGCGTCGCCGAAGTTTTGCCTTCGGCGAAGAAATCGACGTTGGCGAACAAAAACGGGTAATTCATCGCGCTGTCCCACTGGTCGCCGCCCAGCCACGGCGTCGCATCGCTCCAGCGCTCGCCCACGATCCACATCTGCGGATCCAAACCTTTGACCCGCGTTCGCAAACGCCGCCAAAAGCGCACATCGACTTCATCGGCGACATCGAGGCGCATTCCCGCCAGTGGCAACTCTTTTTTCCAATAATTGACCAAATCGAGCATATAATCGCCGGTTTCCGGGTTCATCAGATTGAGTTTGGGCATCGACGGATAGTTGAACCACGCCACGTAATTAGGCGGATCGGCGACTTTGACCGGATAGGATTTGATCGAATACCAATTTTTAAAGCGCGACGCCTCGCCCTTTTCCCGAATATCGGCGAACGGCGCGAAATCGGTCGCGGTGTGGTTGAACACGAAGTCCATCACCGTGCGAATGCCTTGCTTCTGCAAATCTTTGCTCAAAGCGGCGAACTGCGCGTTGGTGCCGAATTCGGGATCAATTTGCTTAAAATCGGTCGCGTCGTAGCGATGATTGGAAGGCGATTTGAAGATCGGATTGAAATAAACGCCGGAAATGCCGAGATTTTTCAGATAAGGCAAATGCTGTTTGACGCCCGCCACATCGCCACCGAAACGGTTGAAATACTCCGGTTTGGCGTCCCATTTCTGCACATCTTTGGGATCGTTGGATTTGTCGCCGTTTTCGAAACGGTCGGGGAAAATCTGATAAAAAACCGTGCGCTCGACCCAATCCGGCACCACGAACGGCTTAAAATCCTTGGCAACGATGCGAAATGGCGCGCTTCCCAGACCGCGCGCGCCGAAATCGCGTATTCCTTGCCCATCTTCCAGTTCGAAAACGTAGGAAAGATTTTGCTGACGATTCCACGGGATTTGGCCGCGATAAGTCGCATAAAGCTCGTTTTGGCTAGCCAATTTCATCGGAAAGCGTTTTCCCGCCGAGCGCAAACGAACCGCGCGCACATCGCCGGGCCGCACTCGTAGCGCGAGCGAAAGTTGGCCGCGGTCGAGGTTCAAATAGGGCGCGTTTTGCGCGTGAAACAGCGCGCTGGTGGCGATTTCTCCGTCATTGGGTAGCGCGGGAGTCGCATAACCAGGCGGCGCGAGAAACAGAATCGAGTTGGTATTGCCGCCACCGTCGGTTTCGTTGCGCGCGGCGCTCGGATCGACGATCCAGTTGCTGCCATCGAGAACGAATTTGTATTGCAAAACGCCGTATTCGAGTGGCAAAGTCAGGCGCCAGGTGAGGCCGTCGGCATCGGCTTGCATCGGATTGGCGCCCGCGTTCCACCCGTTGAAAGTTCCCGCAACGGCGACCGATTTGAGCGGTTTATCGGCTTTAAAGACGAATTCGTGGTGTGTTGTTGGCTGGGATATTCCGACCTGCGCGCACGCGGGAAGCGCGAGCGTCATCGCCGGGAGAGCGACGAAGCCCAGAGCGCAGAATCTGGCGGTTTGGCGGAGATTTTGGAAACGAAAATTCATTGATTTGATGGTTTTCATATTGATTTTTGGCGAATAAATTCGCAGCCAGAAAAAGCCGTCGGCCTGCGCCGACGAATGCACTGTGAGGAAACCCTGAATTCGTCGGCG
>JAABUN010008837.1_pt1 | contig 10119 bp, 9 predicted proteins | sample 5559311 | NCBI WGS metagenome assembly JAABUN01 (sample SAMN10711877, study PRJNA513370) | rock metagenome | isolation source: Antarctica rocks | place: Antarctica: Victoria Land, Siegfried Peak sud
GTTAGTCAAGGGGGAGGAGAAGGGGAAGGGAAGGGGAAGGGAGGCTTGCCTTCGTATGGGAGGATGGGGATGTAGGAGAGGAGGGTTAGGATTGTCTTTTGGTGGGTTTGACCGTTCCATTTTGGGAGGTAGGATTCGAAGAATTGGAAGGCTGGGTTTGAGAGGGTCTGGGTTTTCTTTAGTTGTTGCTTTGGGCTTTTTGAGGGAAGGAGGGGGGATGATTGGTATACCTTTGTGAACTTTGTGAAGATGAGGACTTTTTCCAGGATGTTGGCGAGGGCCTTTTCGGTTTCGGTTTCTCGTCCGCTCTCGAGGTTGTTGAGCTGTTGTTCGAAGATTGGGGTGAGGAGGTCGTGGAGTCTTGCGGCCAGATCGTCGGCGGGCATCAGGGTTGCATGGGATTGGAAGGTGCGGTTGCTTAGGTCGGAGAGTGTGAGTTCTGTGGGAAATGGTTTTGAGAGGCTTGTGATTACTTCGTGGTGCTTTTCTGTGCTGTTGGATTTGACTTTATTTGTGGTATTTGAAGAGTCGTGGATGGCTTGTGTGGAAGAGTCTTCTTGCACCGGGTCTTGCACGGTAGGATTCTCAGTTTGGAGTTTGGTATTTTCTTGAATCTTATCCAATCGAGCACTCCATTCAGCATCTGGGGACGCAAAGCCTAACGAGACCTTTTGGGAGACCTTGCCCACATTCATTGACTTTGGCGCATACCCTTCGTAGACCAGCAGAACCTTCTGCAGAGCGGGTTCCTGGCCCGCTGTAATTGATAGGTCGTTCAGTAGCATGATACGGAAGGGTTTGACGTGTTTCTTCCGCGTGATGATGGAGAGGAGATGGCATAGCTCGGCTCGAAGACTGGTTGTGTCCAGTAGGTTGAAAAGGACGCCATAGCATTTCGATAAGGCTGCAGTATCCTCTTGGAACTCATAGGTCATGATCAGCCACTTGATGAGAGCCTGTTGTGTAGGCACTGATGCTTTGAGCGTGCCATGGCCCAACGAGCTGATTATGCTGTAGATCAAATCTGAGGAGACGGGCTTTGCAGGATACAGGCATTTGATAAGAGCGTTTTGACTGGTCTGATCAATCGATTTTGAAATGGTGGCGTTGATCAGTCGTTCCAATGCGGTGTCGGCCAGGCCATTGGTTTGGGCATGGGCGCTTATGATCTCGATGGCTGATCTCAGAACGGGAAGTCTCGGCTTGGATTGACCCTCCGAGGCTGAGAAAGGTCAGCATGATAATGAAGAATATGGGTAATTGCTCTTGCCCAACGTCACCTGTTGTAGGGCTTCTTCATACGTGACAGGCGTTGCCTCTACTTCTGTCAGTTCCTTCTGACCGGAAAGGAAGTTCGCTGGTCCTACCGACCATCGTCAATGATTACGAAAGGCATTGTGCGCCCCATTCATGGCAAGTGTCAAGCATACTGGTTGGTGGTCCAACCAAAGAGACGAAACCCCATCTGCATTCTATCTTGCCATATCACGTGCAAGAAGGATATATCGACGAGGAAATTGTTCCACGGCAATTATGCTAAATTGCATATGAGATTAACTGTTGTACTGGTCGTAAGATCGAACTGACGGTGCAATATTTACAAGTAACCAACAACATGTAACTGGAATTGTCCTAGATCTACGATTGTTGAAGTGCTATCCCATATCCTGGCAGCGCGGGCACTCGTCTCGGCTGTACCTCGGTAAAAACCCCTGAAAGGAGTGCCCTGCCAGGATATGGGATAATTCAACGCCTATTCTATCGCACGTGTAGCCTACGAAGGTCATGACAAGGACAATCGGTGAACAGATTTGGGCAAGGACGTTGATGTCTTGCGTAGAAATTATAACACTTATATACCTTACGTTGAAGGGTCATGCAAGATTCACAGCGGTGCTCCGTACTAATCTCCAGCATTGGTAATCTATCCTCTCTCTTGAAATGATATGAGATTGACAGCTTTGTCGTCTGTATATGTTGCTGGACTCTGTTCCTGATCGAAGGTAGCTGGCCTCAGCTATCTAGAGCTAGTGCCATCCATCGGACACGTCAATCAAGCAATATGCACCACCTTTCAAACCCCGAATGTGGTGAGCCTTTCCTTCTTAGGCGACGGCGTAATCACTCCCCAAAATCATCAACCGAACATCCTGGGTTGGGCATGCAAAATGCCTGGTCTTGCGGGGAGACCTTCGCCACTTACACGACGGATACTATCTTGACATTCTTCTCATTTAGTCCACTCGCCAATCTCAACTGGACACCAAAATGCGAAGTTTTCGTGCCCACCACCTCGAGCCGATCTCGCAAATCTCGAACCCTTTTGCCAGATCCCTTGAATACTGACCGACACACCACAACACTCTTCGCCAATCTTCGGTGCACATTGACAGTCTTCCCCACAAACACTGACAATTCGGAGGCGTAGAAATGGCCGCGATCCACATACCACGTCAGCGCTTCTTCCGTGAACTCATCTCCATCCCGGCAGCAATGCAATTCCAAAGGTTCCAGACTTGCAGGCAACAATTGGCTGGCCATCTCTCGTTTCTTATCGAGTACTTCTCCGTAAAAAAGAGCCGTCTCAATCTGTGATTCGGACGGACTCGCACCAAGCAAGACGGAACTTTGAATGCACAGATGCTTCAAGCTCAAGAATCTCTGCAGGCTTCCTATGGTCAAGTGACTATCGTCGCGGCCCTGATGCAGAGCACAAGCCTTCTAAGAGTGCCATTTGCAGATCCAAGTGACGCTGGGAGCAACCATAACGGGAACACTTTCCCGCTGCTGACGTCCTGAAGGATACTCATATGAAGGGAGGTTAGGTTCGTGAGATGTGGTAAGAGGCGGAAGAGACTCAATTGCCTGAATCCAAAGCCAACATCATAGCCTAATGCCGCAACAATCTCAAGGTTGCGGACAAAGCGGCCTTGCCGAGATTTCTCGATTTCTAGAAGTTTCCGTTGGATCTTCCGATCGCTGTAGCGATCATCGATGGAACGGTAGTCTTTGTGATGTAAAGTGATAGTCCGGTACAGAAGCGGCGTAATCAAGCCATAGCAGCGGCGGTCCGAGAGAGCGAATCGCAGGATGTCCGAGGGTTTTCGAAGGTGGGAGCGTACAGCAAGGATGAGCTCGTTTGACAGATCGGTAAATCTGGCCATTTCCGTTATAAAAGAACTCAGGATGGAGCACTAGCATAGGGAAAATATAAGATGATGTGAATTTTTCTAGAAGACAAGGAAGTCACGGGGCGTGTTGTTGTCGATATTGTTGTTACCACCGTTGGTGTTGTAGGAATGCTGGTGTTGTCACCAAAACCTGGACTCGGTCGTACTGACCGTTTGCCGGGGTAAGAGGATGTTTAAGCGTTTTTAATTCTCAAGTGTGATGCTGTCCGCTTATCGCAAAGTTCGAGGCATAAAAGAGAACGGTATACCTGGTGTTGAAGATCAAATGTGTTGAGGTCCACATCTCGAGGCTCGCCGCTCCGAAACTCCGTGCCTGGTAATCTGTAGGTGGTTAATACTGTTCCAGCGAGCGATATAATCAAATGACCTAGTCGCGTATGATCCTGATAGGCATGTGTTTCAGACATTCATGTAAGAAGGCATGCACGACCAACAAACAAAGTTTGTTTTTCTCTGTCCTGAATACCCGCACATTGATGAGGACTTTGCAAGGCCCCAACGCGACGTTAATCGGATGTACACTTTGAGTGTCATATTTGCAGTGATCGTACGATGCAATGGGCTCATTCCTTCGAATTGCATTTCCTTCTCCGAGCGATCTTGCTCCCAGTCACAGAGATTCAGTAGCAGTGATCCATCCACCTTTGTCCAGCATACACCGTCTGCTTTATAGCCCAGTAATAAAAGGCTTTGGGCACGACGATAAGGTTCACACTCCGGCCGTTCAAGCGGCCAACACTCACATTGCCGTCGATTGATGGAGTTGTAGCTAGGAGTGCAAATGTGCAGAACGAGGTAACAAACCCAAGAAATTCCAGCTCCCAAGACGTGATCGACTTTCAGACCCTCCAGAACGTTATAACGACTATACGAACGGTATCACGAAGCCTAAATTCTTGAGGGAGACGTGTGTGGCAGAAGGGCGATCGTCAGTTCCACTCTGCCAATAGAAGGGTGTATCTCTGCCTGAAGCCATGATGAGATTGAACTCGGCCTTTAGCAATTGCGGTGCTCCGAGATTGTCTTTGTATCAAGCAGTAGGATGTCCCTGACAGCGAGCGCTCCTTTACCACATCCGTGCTTGTATTGGTATTACCTCCAATACACTTCCTATCCGTCAGCTACTTCAACAATATTCGAGGGGACAAAAGGTCATGGGCGATCTCATCATTGGTCGAGAAATCTTAAGCTAGATCTTCATAGGTAAGCTATAGTCGAGTAAGCAGTGACTGGATCGAGATGGGCTTGCAAGACTTGTGTCTCTCGTTAGCGATTTCCGCATGTGGTTGCTCTCTCGCTTACCTCGTATTCTATCCGTCCCGTTCACTAGCAGTGACTACCTAAGTAGAGTGCTAGAGTAGCGAGTATTGTTCTCGAATGCATCCCTCCACCCATAAAGAAGGCAGCTTTCCCGCCGTATTGGCAATGATCTCCCTGACCCTTCTTACAACCTTCAGAGATTTGTCCTCACACTTCAATTTTAGGAACTTTGAATCTTGAGTACCAGACATGCAGTTCTCTCGGCTTATTTACCTCACTCTATTCACCATCATTGCAAGGTCCAAGGCTCAAAACGAGACCTCGGGCGTATGTGTGTACAACTACACACCCACCACGACAATCACAACCAGCCCTACAGGTCTATATAGAGTGTATTACACCTGTCCGACTTCTCCGGTGTACACCAACCTTCAATGCTGTAGCGCCCCTATCGATGATACACACAAACGCGAGTGGATGGGTTGTAAGGACACCCTCCTACGTGTCCTACTATCGAGTGGGCAATGCTGACTAGCATGGCAATACAGGCATAAGCCCAGTCACGACAGTGGACGAGCGAGATTTCAACAGCTGTGATCCGGGTAAACTTGGAGTATGCTGCAGTAGCCCTGTAAGTGAATCCCAAGTGCGACAGCTGATACGCATCTGAAGCTGAGACCGTTTGTCTCAGTATTGTGGTGACATTGGAATCGCCAAGGGTTGTTCCCGGGCACACAAGAAGGAAGTCATTCACTCGAGGAGATAGATTGTTTTTGAATAGATATCCTTCGACCTTCATTGGGCGAATCGGTAGAGCTAGAGGTGGAAGGCTCACAAGCCCGGTGGAACATTGGTGATATGATTGATAAACATAGTAATACAATGAAAAATGGACCTTCAAATAGCGGCATTAGCGGATTTCGCTCAAGGCATATGTATCGCATCTTGGTCTCCATTTGGGGCCTCATGCTTCAGAGCTAGCTGGAGGACGACTTCCCGGCATTTCTTGTGATATTATCAAGCACAACAAGCGTTGTGGCTCCTTTTCGCGACTAAGGAGAGGAAGCCAAATCTAAAATCTTAATATTTCGCGGGCTATAGTTGCCAAAGGAGTCTGAATTTATGCGTTGGATGCAGGCTGCTGGCTCGAAAGTGCAGAAAGCGCTGCGTTTGTCGTAATGGAAAGCACCTAAAGAAACGAGTGCTTCGCTAGTCGGTACGCCATTTTGCTGCCCGGCCTGTCATGGCCCACCCACAAATCTCCGACGCGCTCATCCAAAGCACCGCGAGTCTTGCGTGAGGCCAACGATTTCTCTCCCAACTGTGATCTTTTACAGACCCATCAGAGCAGCCAATCAGCGATTCAATCCCTGGCGATTCTGGTCGTGATCAAAATAGGCTCTCTTCGTACCAAGAATGCCAACAAGGTTCCAGATAACAGAATAGTGAAATGTCGGAGCTCTCAAGATGTGCGTGTCCATGGCATAGGCTGCTGCCATTACCCAAGTTTGGAAGCCCAGGCGGTTTGTCGTTATACGATCAGGTTTGGAAGAAGGTGACCGGAGATCGGCAATAAGGATCTTTCCTTCCGTTCCTATAGTTCTTTGAGCTGAAAATTGAAAGGGGACTTCAAGACCAGAGCTATCATCGCCACTTCATAGGAATGCAGCATGTAGTTGATCATTCAGGATCAATGCAATAGGATGGCAAAGTTATTCCTGGACTTCCCAGCCCTTACTTCCTCTTTCTTGAATGGCCTGCACTTGACCTCTGATGATTCTTCGCGCTTCCAGAGATAGTATGTAAGCTTTGCACTTGTCTTTACATTCACCTTCGTATATCCCAAGCTACCCATGATAGCCTCAAGCCTCTCCTCATCCAGATATCTCGAATTCGCGACACAAGCCACTGGCAAGACAAGGAACAACGCAGGAAATGTTCCACTTCGTCCTGGTTTCAGAGGTCTGAGAAAGGCCTCAATCCGCTTCAGCATCTTGCCCCTTTCTATCGCGTCACTGACAAAATTGACCACCAAGCTCAAGCTCACAACGTCGAAACCCTCCTGTTCCAGATCCGCGGCTTTCGGGATTGGCATATCCATGAAATCTTGGGCCTTAATCTCAGGATGCTGGGAGTGTAGATCGATTCTTGTTACATGAAATAGTCCGCTTCTTGAGCAGGCATTGTCGGTCCTAAGTGATCCCACCTCAAGCAGCCTCAGCTTTTCTCTAGATTTTCCGCTTGGCGTGGTTATCATCGCAGATTGAGACAGCCACTCTACTAGCATCTTGCTCGTATCTCCACCTCGCTGTGATGATTGCCCCTGTATGCTAGCTTGTTGATATTTAGCAAGGCCACCCAGAGCATCGATCTGGCCCTGTAGGTCTTTGGCTCCGACGTCATTGCCACTTATCAAAGCTGACGAGAGCTGCTTGCGTAGAGCGTGGTGGGTGCGAATCAAGGTACGAGTTGTGTGCGAAGACAAGGAGGGCGGGGGCTTTGATTTGCGGGGTCGTGTGGAGGACAGGAGTTGTGGGCGGCGCTGCTTTGTATGGGCCATTATGACATGAATTGGAATATAATTTGAAGTTCGGCCAGCCCGGCTGGCTTGGAATGGATGTTCATGCCATGCTTGTAGAAAAGGGCAGAATTATCGGCAGAATTGTAGAACTGGAGCGGCGATATCTCGGGCTTGGCGGTTCCGTTAGTGCAGCCCACAATTTGGCTGTGAATTTCGCGAACATCTACTGATTGATATCAAAGCCAACGACAATGGCGCCAAAAGCTGCGAGCAAGAAAGGTACGCTCGCATTTCGATTGCATAGCCCATGAGAGAAGTGGCTGGAGCACTGGTCGTATGGATCAATCGATCTCAAATAGTGCTTCGATCTGTCGCCCAATGTCACATTCCCAACCACCAAAAGCTCACACACTCCTGAGACTTCATGAGAAGTTGCAAGCTGACTTATAAATCTGCAGCGCCCATCGGTGGCAAGCACAATGCTAAAGCCAGCCTGGCCTCAAAGGCCACCCTCAAAGGCGTATGACATCTTTAGTGACTACAGGACTACGTACTCTATTAACGCAATGCCTTCAGGTGAACTCGAAGAAAGCCCGCAAAGTTCGCCTCACAACCACCTTCCACCGCCCAAAGACCCTCCAACTCTCACGATCCCCAAAATACCCACGCAAATCGGTCCCCCATGAGCCCCGCCTCGACCACCACAAGGTCATCATCCACCCGCTGAATACCGAGAGCGCGATGAAGAAGATCGAGGAGAACAATACGCTGGTGTTTGTATGCGATGTGAAGGCCAATAAGAGGCAGATCAGGGAGGCACTGAAGAAGCTTTATGACGTGGAGTGCGTGAAGATCAATACGCTGGTCAGGTAAGTTATATGAGAGCGTTTCCTGTGCGAACGTTCAATTGGGGGCTAATGGTGACATTGCAGGCCTGATGGATCGAAGAAGGCGTATTGCAGATTGACGCCGGATGTGGATGCGCTGGACATTGCAGCAACGAAGTTGAACATTGTTTAGAGCTGAGGATTGATTACTGTTAGCTATATGTCAAGACCATCCCTTCAAGATGCTGCTCTGTCATCACCATGAGACGGATACTTGGCATTCGCTAAGGCCACGCCATGCCTGAGAACTGTCGATCCTGCGATATCTCTGAGCGAAGAGAAGTCTATCCAGCCAGTCTTCCGTATCTGCCAGCGCCACACAAATGCCCCGCCGCCCTCTATACATATTGCTAATTGTAAAATATCCGCACATGCGATAGCCAGTCCTGGCTGTACCCACACCACCTAAACCACAAGCTGTAAACCGTAGTCCTGCCCCTCCCCATCCCCCACAAGATATCCCATAACTCTTCCCTCCTCAATATCCCACCTCACAGCAACCCCTCACATCCCCCCCTGCCCCCTCATCTGATTCAAATGTCTCAACGCCGCCTCATTCGCATCTAAAAACCTCTCCACGCAATTCTGCGTACAACCCGTCTCACCCCCGCTCAGCGTCCCCGCCGAGATCTTCGCCGTCATGCATTTTTTCCAGCAGATGTCTGTGAGGTTGTGTACGGCTAGTCATCAATCGATCTTTCATTAGCTGGATGGCTATAGGAATCGAAAGGTCAAGAAATATGATATGATGGAGAGGAGATAAAGAGGTAATGATGTGAGGTAACCAAGGCGATCGGGTGACATACATTCTTGTATCTTCGCTTTCTGCATCTCGTTCGTAAGGGATTGCTGCAGCTCTCGCTTGTCGTAGTCTGAGAGTTTGGAGAGGTCGAGCTGGGGTTGCTGTTGGGTGAAGGAGGGGTCCATGGTGATATGGAGTAGAATAGATGGGAGGCACTGGTCGACTGAGGGACTCTCCTTTATCGGATATTCATGAGGTTTGGTGTCAGTGGATATTTGATTGAGCTATTCTGTTGAAGATTCTTCGCCAAGGCGGAAAGGTTTCGCCGTCTTTTTTAACCACACCTCTCCTCTTCTGCCAAACTTTACCAATTTCAAGGGCTAGTTGTAGTGATGAAGTTGCTGGCCGAAGGCCGCCTTGCCTCGTAGGCATGAGGAATTCTCTAGGCTCCAGTCACTTCACCGAGTTACGACCGAGCAAGTTCATCTCCACCACTTCCATCCCACAACCCCAATCGGAATCCACAATCCTATCTCAGCTCATCAAATCAAATCACTGCATACCATATTCCAAAAACATCAGTCCCCCACTCAACAATCTCAAACCTGAGAAACCCCATTCCCGCCCACCGCAACCATTTGATCTTTCACCCTCGTTCGCTCCTCGTACGTTCCCGTACCCAACAAGCAAACACAACTCCACAGCCCCTACTACAAAAATTTCATTCAATATAATACAATATAACACCTCCTCTTTCACGAAATGTATAACGAGCAGAAACCTCGATGGTCAGATTCGTTTTCGGAACCCCGTCATTCGTCTCCAGATGATATGATGGATGACCTAGGCTAGTACTATCAAGGAGTCGTCTCACCAATCGATGGTTTTTGTCGGATGATAGAGTCGTTGTTGAAATATGATCGCGGGATGAGTGAAGGAACGTCAGTCGCAGTCGTAGTCGCACAGTCGCCGTCGCAGTCGCAGTCGCAGTCGCAGTCGCACAGTCGCACAGTCGCAGTCGCAGTCGCACAGTCACAGTCGCACAGTCACAGTCGCACAGTCGGAGTCGCACAGTCGCACAGTCGCAGTCGCAGTCGCACAGTCGCAGTCGCAGTCGCACAGTCGCACAGTCGCACAGTCGCACAGTCGCAGTCGCAGTCAGGAATAGCAGTCGCAGTTAGGAATAGCAGTCGCTGTCGCTGTCGCTGTCGCACAGTAGCCGCCGCTGTCGCATAGTAGCCGTCGCTGTCGCACAGTCGCTGTCGGAGATAGTAGTCGCTGTCGCTATCGCTGTCGCAGTTGGGAATAGCAGTCGCTGTCGCATAGTAGCTATCGCTGTCGTAGTCGCTGTCGGGAATAGCAGTCGCAGTCGCATAGTAGCTATCGCAGTCGCAGTCGCTGTCGGGAATAGCAGTCGCAGTCGCATAGTAGCTATCGCAGTCGCAGTCGCTATCGGGAATAGCAGTCGCTGTCGGGAATAGCAGTCGCAGTCGCATAGTAGCTATCGCAGTCGCAGTC
>JAABUN010008838.1_pt1 | contig 10119 bp, 7 predicted proteins | sample 5559311 | NCBI WGS metagenome assembly JAABUN01 (sample SAMN10711877, study PRJNA513370) | rock metagenome | isolation source: Antarctica rocks | place: Antarctica: Victoria Land, Siegfried Peak sud
CAGGCAAAATACGGGCACCCCCATCCGGGGGTTGAAGACAAAGCCTCGGCGGCTCGGGGCTTCAACCCCCGGATGGGGGTGCCCGTATTTTGCCTGGGGTGGGAACCCCAGGTTTATTCCCCCACCGCCGCCTCGAAGAAGTGCCGCGCCGCCCGCCCGCTGATCTGCCCCAGCTTGACCAGCTCCGCCGCGATCGCCTCGACCGCCCGCCAGTGCCCCGCGTCGTCGAGCAAATGCTCCGTCTTCGCCAGCATCCGCCGCTCGAACCGCTCGACGGCCCGGTCCGACGCCCGCATCAGGGCCAGCTTCCGCACGTCGCGCAGGTCGCGGGCCGCCCCGGCGTGGCAGTAGTCGCCGGTGAGCCGGGCTTCAGCCACCATCCCCGCGAGGGCGATCAGAATCTCCGTCTCGATCCAGTTGTCCGACGGCCGCTGGACCCCTTTTCTGAACTCGCACTTGCCCAAGAGCATCGCGTTCGGCAGCACGCTCACCTTGTGGACCGGCCGGCCGAGGGCCAGCGCCATGACCGCGTGGCCGGCCTCGTGGTAGGCGGTCGCCGGGTCGAACGGCGGGGCGGGAGTGTCGGCCATGCGGTCAGTTTAGGGCGACCGTGTAACATGGCAGCGGACGATTCTCACTCGCGGGGCTGACCGGCATGAGCGTGCTGCTGACGGCGACCAACCTGACCAAGAGCTACACCGCCCGCCCGCTGTTCGCCGGCCTGGCGTTCGACCTGCGGGCCGGCGAGAAGGTCGGCCTCATCGGCCCGAACGGGGCCGGCAAGTCCACGTTGCTCAAGCTCCTGGCCGGCCTCGAACCGACCGACGAGGGGTCGGTATCCACCCGCCGCGGGGCGATCATCGGCTACCTGCCGCAGGACGACCAGTTCCCCGAAGGCATGACCGTCACCGAGGTCGTGCTGGCCGGCCTGACGGACGACACCCTCGAAGACTACGAGCGCGACACGGCCGCCGCCTCGACGTTGAGCCTGGTCGGGTTCACCGACCCCGACCAGGCCGCGGCGAAGCTGTCCGGCGGGTGGCGGAAGCGGCTCGCCCTGGCCCGGCAACTGGCCCGCAAGCCGGACTTCCTGCTGCTCGACGAGCCGACCAACCACCTCGACCTGCCCGGCGTCATCTGGCTGGAAAAGCTGCTGCGGGCCTCCCAGTTCGGGTATCTGGTCGCCACCCACGACCGGGCCTTCCTGCGGGCCGTGGCCGACGACATCCTGGAGGTCAACCGTGTCTACCCGGCCGGGGTGTTCCGGGCGACCGGCGGGTACGACTCGTTCGCCGACAAGAAGGCCCTGTTCCTCGACGCCCAGGCCAAGATGCAGGCGTCGCTGACGAACATCGTCGCCCGGGAAACCGACTGGCTGGCCCACAAGGCCCAGGCCCGGACCCGCAAGGCGGCGAGCCGCATCGACGCGGCCCACGGCCGGCAGGCCGACCTCGCCGAACTCAAGGGCCGGACCAGCCAGACCGGCCCGGCCGGCATCGACTTCGTCGGCACCGGCCGGCAGACGAAGAAGCTCGTCACCGCCCTCGACGTCAGCAAGTCCCTCGGCGGCAGACCGCTGTTCGGCCCGCTCGACGTGATGCTCGCCCCCGGCACCAAGCTCGGCCTCCTGGGGGCGAACGGCAGCGGCAAGAGTACCCTGTTGCGTGTCCTGTCCGGCGACCTGACGCCCGACACCGGCACCGTCGCCCGGGCCGACGGCCTCCAACTCGCGCTGTTCGAGCAGGGCCGGGCGAACCTCGACCTGAATGTTAGCCTGCGGAAGGCGTTGTCCCCCAACGGCGACACCGTCAACTACCGCGGCCGGCAGCTCCACGTCGGCGGCTGGGCGCGGCAGTTCCTGTTTCACACCGAGCAGCTCGACCTGCAAATCGGGGCGCTCTCGGGTGGGGAACAGGCCCGCGTCCGCATCGCCCAACTGATGCTCCTGCCGGCCGACGTGCTGCTGCTGGACGAGCCGACGAACGACCTGGATATCCCGGCGTTGGAGGTACTCGAAGAGAGCCTCGGCGACTTCCCCGGCGCGGTGGTCCTGGTCACCCACGACCGCGACTTACTCGACCGCCTGAGTACCGAAGTGATCGGCCTCGACGGCCGCGGGACGGCCGCCCCGTTCGGCAACGTGTCGCAGTGGCTGAAGTCCCTCAATGCCGTCGGCAACCGGGCCGCTGCGGCGAGCGCGGCGGCTCCCGGTCAACCCGTTAGGACGGGCAAGTCGAAGAAGCTATCGTTCCAGGAGCAGAAGGACCTCGACGGCATCGAAGCGGCCATCGCGTCGGCGGAAGCCGCGGTGGGGCCACGCCAAGCGGCGGTCGAATCGGCGGCCACCCGCGGCCGCCAGGCTCTGGCCGAAGCGTGCGCCGCCCTCGACACGGCGACGGCCGAGGTGAACCGGCTGTACGCCCGGTGGGCGGAACTCGAGGCCAAGCGGGGGTAATGTTGCCCGCTCGCCCCGCGAGCGGATTCGCCCGCGCCCGGAAAAGGCCACGCTGTCGGCCCCTGCGCCCCCATCCGCTCGCGGAGCGAGCGGGCAACGTTGCGCCCCGTGCTACGGTGCCGGTTACGCCGGCCGTGCCAGTCCCCTCCCGATGCGAACTCGACCGCACCGATTGCGGCCGGCCGGCACAACCCCGACAATCACCCGTGCTTGCCAGCCCGCCCCGCCCCACCGGAGCCACGTCCCGTGCGTCGAACCCTTCCCCTCGCCCTGCTGTTCCTCGCGTCGCCCGCCGTCGCCCAAGCCCCACCCGCCGTGCCGAAGCGGCCGCTCCAGTACCGCGACACCGACATCTGGAACACGACGGCCGGCATGAAGCTGTCCCCGGACGGCAACTGGCTGGCATACACCCTGTCCCCGCCGACCGGGGACGCGGCGGTGGTCATCCGCCACCTGCCCGCCGCCACCGAGACCCGCCTGCCGACCGGGGGCAGGACGCCCACCCCGCCCGGTGCAACCGAGACGCCTAACGCACCGCCGCCCGGTCCGCCCGAGCCGCCCGCTGCAGTCGCAGCCCCGGCCGCCGGCGGCCCGCAGTTCTCGCCGGACTCAACGAAAGTGGTTGTGGGACTGACGCCGACCGCGGCCGAGGCGGCCAAGGCCAAGGGGGAGCGGCCCGCGCCGGGGGTCGCTATTATCGAGCTGAAGTCCGGCCAAGTGGTCGCCCGGCTAACCCGGGTGCGGAACTTCACCGTGGCCGGCGACGGGGCCGGCGTCCTCCTCTACCAGCCCGAACCGAAGCCGGCCGACCCGCTCCCGGCGGCGGCCGTCCTGGGAGGTGTGATGGCCGTCCCCGGCGTCCGCCCGCGCCCGGCCGCGGACCTGGTCATCCGGTCGCTGGCCGACGCCGCCGAGACGACCATCCCCGACGTGGCCGAGTTCGCGGTCACCAAGGACCAGAAGCTCGTCGTCGGCGTGACGGCCGGCCCGGCCGCGGCCCGGGTGTTCGCCGTCGGGCTGTCGCCGGCCGGCCCGGAGGCGGTCGCCACCGTCCACGCGGCCGCCGGCCGGTTCAGCCGCCTAACCTGGAACGACGACCAATCGCGGCTCGCCTTCTTCCACGCCGAGGTGCCGGCCCCCGGCCCGGCCGGCGCGCCGCCGAGGCCGCGGGTGTTCGTCTGGGACCGGGCGAAACCCGGCCCGGCCAAGGAGGTCGTCGGCCCCGCCCCCGCGGGCTTGCCGGCCGGGTGGGCCGTCGCCGAGCGCGGCGGCCTGGCGTTCTCGCTCGACGGCTTGAAGCTGACGCTGTACACCGCCCCGCCCCCGCTGCCGGAACCGAAAAGAGCCACCACACAGGCACCTACCGCCGGGCCGCCGCGGCCGCCGCGCGGGGCCGGGCGGGGCGCACCGGGGGCCGCGGCTAACACGCCGCCGGCCCCGCCGGCCGACGACAAGGTCGACCTCGACATCTGGCACTGGAAGGACGAGGCCGTCCAGCCGATGCAGAAGGTGCGGGCGGCGGCCGACCGGCTGAAGACGTACCGGGCCGTCTGCCTGCTCGACACCGGCGAGGTCCGGCAGTTGTCGACGGCCCACCGGGACGTGCCGGTGCCTAACTATGGCGACTGGGCCGTCGCGTCGTCCGACAAGGCGTACCGCGGCCAGCTCTGGCGGCTGCCCGCGCCCAGGGATTACTCGTGCGTCAACGTCCGGACCGGGGAGGAAAAGCCGCTGTTGCGGGAGTTCGACGGCGTCGTCACGGCCCCGTTCGGCGACTACGCGGTCGCCTTCGACGGCAAGGACTGGCAGTCCTACGCGGTCCCCGGCGGGGAGCGGGTCAACCTGACGGCCAAGCTCGGCGGCCGGTTCGACAACGAGGAGTTCGACCTGCCGGCGTCGCGGCCGCCGGCGGGGCTGACCGGGTTCACCGCCGACCGCAAATCCGTCGTGATATCCGATCGCTACGACCTTTGGAAGCTACCACTTGACGGGTCCATTGCGACCAACTTGACGCAAATCGGCCGCACGACCGGCGTCGGGTTCACGATCGTCGGCCTGGGGGACGACTTCTCGACGCTGAAGCTCGACTTCTCGCAGCCCGTCCTGCTGGCCGCCGAGAACCCGGCGACGCGGGACACCGGCTTCTACCGGCTCGAACCGGGCCGCAAACCCACCCTGCTGGTGATGGGTGCCCGCCGGTATGGGACGCCGGTCCAGGCGAAGAAGGCCGACGCGATGCTCCTGACCGCGTCGACGTTCGCCGACTTCCCGGACTACTACCTGGCCGACCGCGACTTCCGCGAAGTCAAGAAGGTGACCGACCTGCAGCCACGGACGCGGGAGTTCAACTGGGCGTCGGCCGAACTGGTCCATTACAAGAGCGCCGACGGGGTGCCCTTGCAGGGGATGTTAGTCAAGCCGGCCGACTTCGACCCGGCGAAAAAATACCCGATGGTGGTGTACATCTACGAGCGGCTATCGAACAACCTCCACGGGTTCCGCCTGCCGACGGTGGGGACGAGTATTAACCCGACGTATTACGCCAGCAACGGCTACCTCGTGTTCATGCCGGACATCGTGTATACGACCGGCGCACCGGGGCAGAGCGCGTTGAAGTGCGTCCTGCCAGCCATCCAGGCGGTCGCCGACCGGGGGTACGTCAATGAAAACGCCATCGGCATCCAGGGGCACTCGTGGGGCGGGTATCAGATCGCCTACTTGGTGACGCAAACCACCCGTTTCAAAGCGGCGGCCGCCGGGGCACCGGTGGCGAACATGACCAGCGCCTACGGCGGCATCCGGTGGGGGACCGGGCTGCCGCGGCAGTTCCAGTACGAACACAGCCAGAGCCGGATCGGCGGGTCGCTGTGGCAGTCGCCGATGAAATACATCGAGAACTCGCCGGTGTTCATGGCCGACCGGGTGACGACGCCCCTGTTGATGTTACACAACGACCAGGACGACGCGGTGCCATGGTATCAGGGGATCGAGTATTACCTGGCCCTGCGGCGGCTCGGCAAGGAGGTGTATCTGCTCAATTACAACGGCGAGTTTCACGGCCTACGTAAGAAGGCCAACCAGCGCGACTATACGGTGCGGATGCAACAGTTCTTCGACCACCACCTGAAGGGGGCACCCGCGCCGGACTGGATGGTGCGCGGGGTGCCGTATGCGGAGCGTGATGTTGAGAAGGAGGGGATGAAAAAGCTGTTCCCGCCGGAGCCGGCGGCGGTGAAGAAGGATTAAGGTGGGTGGACCCAGGGACGTTCGTCCCTGGGCTTTCGGGGGTGCTGTCCCCCATCAGTTAACCCATTGCGAGAGTACGCCCGGTGCGGCTCGAACGCACAACCGGCCGCTTAGAAGGCGGCTGCTCTATCCAGTTGAGCTACGGGCGCGTGCCGGCATTGTGGCAGGTTCTCGGCCGACGTTCAAGTGACGGGAGTCTGGCGGACAGGTACACTGGGGTGAAGCCACCTATCCACGCACCGAGCAAGCGAACCGGCCGATGACGAAGACGTACATTTTGGACGAGATTCAGCGGACGGCAGCGGCCAACGGTGGGACACCACTTGGCGAGGCGCGATTCGAGGCAGAGACCGGCATCCGACGACCGGATTGGTACGGAACGCATTGGGCGCGGTGGGGGGACGCTGTTCGGGAGGCTGGTTTGGCTCCGAACCAGTTTAACGGCGCGATTGAGGACACAAAGCTTCTCGACAGCTATGCTAGTTACGCTAAGGAAATGAGCCGGCTGCCCACAGCGGGGGAACTCCGGTTGAAGCGCCGGAGCGACTCTGCTTTCCCGCATAAAAGCACGTTCGAGCGATTGGGTTCCAAGGCGGAACTGGTTGGTAAACTCCTTGACTTCTGCCGTTCTCGCTCAGGTTTAGAGGACGTGGCCGGGATGTGCGAGGCATACCTGCGCTCTGCCACCGCAGTACCCGCCGAGGACGACACGTCGATTGCAAGTGCCGACACAGGCTTCGTCTACCTGCTCCGCTCGGGCCGCTACCACAAGATCGGGAAAACCAACTCCTTCGGGCGGCGGGAGCGTGACCTTGCGATCCAACTGCCAGAGAAGGCTACTACAGTTCACGTCATCCGCACCGACGATCCGAGTGGCATCGAAGCGTATTGGCACCGGCGGTTCGAGGCGAAGAGGAAGAACGGGGAGTGGTTCGAGTTGGACGCTGCCGACGTGCGAGCGTTCAAGCGGCGGAAGTTTATGTGAGAGGTCAGTGGTTAGCCCAGCGCCGCCCGGCTGACGGCCGTGTACTCCGGCCCGGCCCGCCGCAACTCGCTCGTGAACAGCACCACCTCCGCGACGGCCGACGCCCCGGCCGTCCAGGCGGCGTGCTTCGGCAGTTCGGCCGCGATCAGGTCGCCGTCGGCCTCGACGGTGACGCGGCCGAGGGTCAGGTGCGGGGAGTACGCCCGGTCCTCGCGGCGGGTCACACCCAGTTCCATCAGCGGCGGCTGTAACAACGCGTGCAGCGCGGTTAGCTCGGCCGCCCCGTCGGTGACGCCGGCGTACAGAGTCTTCGGCCGCCGGGGGGTCGGGAACGCGCCGACGCCGGCGACGCGCAGGTCGAACGCCGGCGACCGGGCGGCCGCCGCGTCGAGGATGCGGCAGAGGGGGACCAGGTCGCGGCCGTCGACTTCGCCCAGGAATAGCAGGGTGACGTGCAGGTTGGCCGGGTCGACCCACTTGACGCCGGCGGCGGTCGTGGCCCGGGCCAGGGCGCGCTGGAAGTCGACGGCGGCGGCCTTAGCCGTCGGGCTGAGTTCGACGGCGAGGAACGTCCGGGCGCGGGCCATGGGCGGCTTCCGTTAGGCGTTAGGCTTCGGTCAGGGCCTCGTCCCAGGCGGCCCGGGTGCCGGCGTGCAACCTGGCCCCGACCTGGGTGACGACCTTCATGCACAGGTAGTTCGCCGCCCGTGCGGCGCGGGCGGCCGGGACGCCGTGGGTGACGCCGTACAGGAACGCCCCGGCGAACATGTCCCCGGCCCCGGTCAGGTCGACCGGGGCGCACAGGAACGCCTCGGCGTGCGACTCGTCGCCCTTGTACCGGACGTGCGCCCCGTGCGGGCCGTCGGTGACGACGGCGTTCGGCACCCGGTCGGCCAGGGCGGCGAACGCGGCCGCGGGGGTCGCCGCGCCGGTCACGGCGCTCGCCTCGGCGGCGTTGCAGAACAGCAGGTCGGCGTCGGCGAGGGCTTCCTGGAAGGCGGCCCCGAACACCTGCGGGATGAAAGCGTCCGAGCAGGTCAACGCGACCTTCGTGCCGTGGGCTTTCGCCAGGTCGATGGCCCGGCGGATGGCCGACTGGCCGGTGTCCGGGTTGGCGAACACGTACCCCTCGACGAACAGCCACTCACTTTCGCGGACGACGGCCTCGGCGACGTGCCGGGCGGCCAGGTGGCTCGACACGGCCAGGCACGTCCGCATCGTCCGCTCGGCGTCGGGGGTGATCAGGCAGACGCACGTCCCGGTCGTCTCGCCGGCGAGGGGCGGGTGGCCTAACCGGATGCCTAACTCGGTGAACTCGTTGTCGTAGAACCGGCCGAGTACGTCGTCGCCGACGCAGCCGATGAAGGCCGCCCGGCCGCCGAGCTGGGTCAGGGCGATCAGCGAGTTGGCCACCGACCCGCCGCTGGAGAGCCGGGGGTTCCCCTTGTGGACCTTCTCCAGAAGGGCCGCCTGTTCGGGCGGGTCGACGAGGCGCATGGTGCCGCGCTCGTCGGCCAGAGCGTCGAAGTCGTGGTCGGTCACGTCGACCAACAGGTCGACCAGGGCGTTGCCGAGGCCGCAGACGGTGTACGGTTTGGTCATGACGGCCCGGGGGTGGAAGCGTCCGAAGCGAGAGCGATGCCGCGGTCGAGGCGGGCGAGGACGAGGGGCTTGCCTAACAACGCCATCGCGTCGGGCAGGCCGATGCCGACCGTGCAGCCGGTGACGGCCACCCGCAGCGGCGCGTCGAGGTCACGCGGCTTGATGCCGTGGGCCGCGGCGAAGGCCGTGAACGACTCCCCGAGCGTGGCCGCGTCGAACGGATCGAGTCCGGCCACGATGCCGCGGTACTCGGCCAGGCGGGCGGCGATGCCGGGTTTGCGGAGTCTGTCTGTCACGGCTTTTTCATCGTAGTGCGGCAACTCGGCGAGCAGCGGGCCGGCGTACTGGATCAGGTCGGTGAACAGCTTGATGCGGTCGGCCGCGGCAAGCGTGATCGCTTCGAGCTTGGCCCGCACCTCGGGGGTGATCGTATCGCCGACCAGGCCGGCGCGGCGGAGGAATGGCAGGCCGCCCTCGACCTTATCCGCCGGGCTGAGCTTGGCCATGTGCTCGCCGGCTAACCAGTAGAGCTTGTCCGGGTCGAACGACGCCGGGGACTCGGTCACCCGGTCGAGACTGAAGTTCGCGACCATCTCGGGGAGTTCCAAAAACTCGGTGTGGTCGTCGAGCGACCAGCCGAGCCGGCCGAGGTAGTTGACGACCGCCGCCGGCAGGTAGCCGAGGACCTTGTAGAACTCGACGGTCGCCGGGTTGAGCACCTCGTGGGCCTTGATCTGGTCGTCGGTCCAGTCGGCCGGGACGGCGTGGACGGCCCGCAGCTTGGCGACGACTTCGGGGGTCATGAACTGGCCCATCTTCCGCTTGGACAGCTTCTCCTTCGACTTGGGGGCGTTCACGACCGGGACGTGGGCGAACACCGGCGGGGCAACGCCTAACGCTTCGTAGAACAACACCTGCCCCGGCGTGTTCGAGAAGTGTTCGGCCGCCCGGACGACGTGGGTCACCCCCATCGCGGTCTCGTCGACGACGGTGGCGAAGTTGTACAGCGGCCGGCTCACCCCGTCGGCCGGGTCGGGGCCGCGGAGGATGACCGGGTCGCCGATCGTGTCGGTGCTGAAGTCGACCTTGCCGGGCGTGACGGCGTCGCCGTCGCGGGTTTTAGCCCGGATGAGATCGGTGACGGTGACGGTCCGGCCGAGGGGTACCTTGAACCGGACCGGGCACGGGGCGGCGTCGTACCGGGCCATGTTGTCGGCCGGCGGGGCATCCCGGAGTGCCCCGCGGAACGTGTACGGCCGCTGCCCCTTGGCCGCCGCGTCGTCCTCCTTCTGAATCTGGGCCGCGCTCGCCCCGGGGTTGGCGGCCAGGAACGCGGCCCGGTTCTTGGCGACGCGGTCGGCCGTCTGCTCCTCTTTGGTCAGGGTGTCCGGGTAGGCGTGGCCACTGGCGATGAGCTTCCGCGCGGCGGCGACGTAGGTGTCGTTCCGCTGGCTCTGGAAGTACGGGGCGTGCGGGCCGACGCTCCCGGTGGCGTCCGGCGTCGGCCCCTCGTCCCAGTCGAGGCCGAGCCATGTAAAGCCGTCGAGGATCGGCCGGACGGCCTCGGGGCGGTTGCGGCCGAGGTCGGTGTCGTCGACGCGGAGGATGAACTGGCCGCCGTGGCGACGGGCGACGAGCCAGTTAAACAGCGCGGTGCGGACGCCGCCGATGTGCAGGAACCCGGTCGGGCTGGGGGCGAAGCGGGTGCGGGGGGCGGTCATCGGGCGGTCCTAAGCACTCGGCCAGGGTTTTGGTTCAGTTCCCTCCCCCCTTGTGGGGGAGGGTTAGGGTGGGGAGTGGGCCGCCATCGCAGGGGGCGTCGAAGCGCTCC
>JAABUN010008840.1_pt1 | contig 10116 bp, 9 predicted proteins | sample 5559311 | NCBI WGS metagenome assembly JAABUN01 (sample SAMN10711877, study PRJNA513370) | rock metagenome | isolation source: Antarctica rocks | place: Antarctica: Victoria Land, Siegfried Peak sud
GATTTTGTTAAGGGCAACTCTGACCCAAACAGTCTAAAGTTCAATTGGGACAAGGGCCAAGATCTCAGAACGATATCGGAGCGATCTTGCCAATCTCATATTTGGATCAAAGGTTTACGTCGCGAACCGTGCTATCCTGCCCGTCCTATGGCGTGACCCCGGCATGAGTCGTTGTTTGGCGCGCCGCCGCCCGCCAACCCGGCGCGCGACACCAATGGCCGCATTCGATGGAAGGGTCATCGAATGCGGCCATTGGTATTAGTAGATTATGAGCGCGCTAGGCCCAGGATTTAGGTGGGGGTCGCTACCGACTTGGTAGCTACCGACTTGGTAGCACCAGATTGCTTTTCGTTGTTGTTCAACGAGTTAGCCCGAAGCAGGCTGCTTGGCCTCTACCGTCGCTTGGCGTCGGCTTTCTTAAGTCGCCCGAGGATGGCGGAAGCCCCGGCAGCGTAGGCCTCCTCGTGGTCCTCCATCGCCGCGTCGAGCTCCGCATCGAGCCGTTCATACGTCTTGCGGTGCATTCCCTTGGGCCGCAGGGGGAGGGGTTGCTCGTAATGGTCATACCTTCCGCCGAGCTTGCGGTAGAGCCGGGCTTGCCTGGTGTGTGTCCGATCAAGCCCCGCCTCTCGCTGGCTCCGATACGCCAGCCGGTAAGCCTTCCGGGCCGCGAACATGGTCGCACCTGGCGGGAGGTAGAGCTTCGCCGCGCGCCGGCCGGAAGCGGAGCATATCCACCACCACCGGAGGCCGCCGTAGTGGCAGGGGGTAGCCTCGAGCGGCACCCGGTAATCCTTGGGCGTGCCGTTGGTCGTGTAGTGCAGCCGCACCCATGCCGCTTCCGGGTTCAGGAGCGAGGCCTCGTAACCGATGGAGGCGGCTTTCTCCCCGGTGTCGGTGTTGCTCCACGTCAAAGAACCGAATACGTATTTTCCGGGTAGGATACTCCGTTGCCGGAGGAGCCAGTTGATATCCAGCGTGAGGCCGCTTTCCACGGTGGGCCTTCCGCTTTGCCGTCCCGAACCAAAGCCGCCCATTTCCCGCTCCGGATTTTCCGAAATCATAAAGCAACTTCGGAATACCATCTTTCGGAAATACTTTTAAACGGCTTTTCGAGCTCGCTTTTGCGGGGCGAAAGGAGCCGCCAAAAACTCCGCGTGCTTCTTTACCTCGGCCTTGAGCCTCGCACCGTCATAGAGCGGCAGGTAGTCCGCACTCATGCGGATTTTTACCTGCTGCTCAAAAGCGTTTCGCCGCTCCATTTCCCACCGAATTTCAGATACAACTCCCGCCTTCTGCAAAGTCTCAAGGCCGGTTTTAATCCGTCGCACCGCCTCGGAGGGGTATCTCCCGTTGGGAAAACCCATGCGCTCCGCAATGGTGCCTAGCTGTGTCCCGTCCTGGCCCGGAGTAACGAGCCAGCCCTCGAATTTTTGCAAGTTCCCGGAGAAGTAAGCCGCGCGCGTGCGGTGCTCGCACCATAGCTGCATGGCCGGGCATAGGTTCCTCTCCGTTCCTCCGTAGCCGAACATTGCGGCGTGGTTCACCACCATGTAGTGCGGCGTAACCCCCTCGCCGCCGGTAATGAAGCGAGAGAGCTCCGGATTAGGTCGCCACTTGATCGCCGCAACATTACCGCCATTGCGCTGCACCGCTTCCACCGCGCCTAGCTGTATGATGCCGCTGATAACCCCGGTTCGCTTCGGGGTGCTGATCGGAATTCCAACATCGTTTAGGAAGAGCGCCAGCCTCACGAAGGCCTCTGTTGCGGTAAATTCAACCGGGTTCTGCTTTGAGCGATGTTTCTTCTTCCACCAGTTTTCAAGGCCGTCCGTGCGGATATCGCTGCTAACTTCGGGCGGGTTGATGGCGCACCAAAAGTCCGTGGCTAGCGTTTCTATATTCTCGAGCCGCTCGTGTGCGTTGGCATCTTTCGCAAGTTTTGCAAAACCGACATACCCAACGGCAAAAAGCCCCGGCATACGAAGGGCCGTGTTTGCAGCATCCATGAGGGACGGCAGCCCGTTTTCGCGCTGGTAGAGTTCGCGCATCTCAATCTGGCGCGTGCTGGCGGTTCGGAAGTCTGGCCGCTCAATCCGCAATCCGGCAATGCCGAGGGCCGCTTCCCGGAAGGGGACAACCTGAACATCAACCCCGGCCGGGAGGACAGTCATGTGAGCAAAAGCTTCGCTGCCAACGTCAGCAAGTGAGGTGTAGGTGGCTCGTGTTCTGGATAGAAGTTTGTCCCGAGCTTCATCGTTAGACCTAGCTTCCGCAAACCGGCGAGAGCCCTCGATTATAGAGTCGCTGTCTTTCCGGAGTTCTCGAATAAAGTGGATATGAGCCTGGCGGGCTTTTGAAATGAGCTCCTCGAGGGGCCTGTATTTTGAACCCCAATTCCATCCCGCATGGAACTGCGCCGCCGCGTCCTTGCCTCGTTTGTCAGCCTCCTGACTACCTTTTACGTAAACATCAATAATCTCCCTATTTAGGCGAGCAACTTCGTCGCGAAGTCGGAGAAGCTCCTGATAGGCCTTGAGGCGTTTATTCTGAAGTCCGAGAAGAGGGACTGTTGCAATGTGCTCCAACGAAGGGCCTTCAAAGAAGATAGCTTCCCCGATATCCGAGCCCGATCTGGCATCTGGATATCGGATTGCGATATCAAGGAAAGGGTTTGTTGGGCTGTGTTGTGCCGGGTCGAATGGCTCAAACCCAAGGCCTACTTTGCGCGCCAACATTCCGACGAGGAGAGCAATGCAGTCCGTGGACACGTAAGTTTCCGTTGTCTCAATGTTGGGCGGACATGGAAGCTCGTCTATGAACTCACAGAAAAGGTCGTTGTAAGTCTTGAAGGCGCATCCAAAAAAGGCGAGCGCCGCGTCATGTTGCTCCTCCTTTGGAAGCGTAGCGTTGTCTGTATCGCAAAATTCTTCCCAGCACCCAAACGCAGCTAGATTAACGCCATACCGTTGCCAAAGTAGGGCCGCCGCCTCTACGAACGGGTAAACCAATCCAATCGGATTTTCGCAGGGATCAGCGTAGCCCTCTAGGTTTTCTCCCTTGTAATTCACAGAGAAGAGCGGAAGGCCAAGACGGAAGATATCTCTATCAAGCGATAGGGGTTGAACTACGACCGTCCCGCTTACGGTCCTTTCGCCCTTCTCTTTCGGGAAATCCACCTTCTTTGCCACGACGTAGGATGCCGGTAGGAGCGCGCGCGCCGGCAATAGCGCGGTGCGAAGGTAACGCCATGTAAATGGGGCATCCTGGCTCATACGGCTTTTCCCCCGCCCATGTTGCGAAGCTCCCGAAGCCGGAACAGCGCGGAGAGCGTGCGCTCGAGGAGCAAGGCCTCGTATTCGTCCCGGCTTTCCCAAGGCAGCACGGCATACCGCGAGAGCAAGCCATGCCGCACCGCGCTGTGGCGGGTCGGGGGTGTCGCCTCCGAAGCGAGAGCGGGTGCCGTTGCTGTCATGCCTGATACCTTAACGATACCACGCTTAGGGGCGTTATCGCCAGCGCGACACTAGGCGTTGTGTACGGCGGGGAAGGTGGGGGTGGGCTTCTCCACCGCCCGGCGGATGGCCTGGCGCATGAGCTCCGCGCTTGTCGTGCCGTCTTGCTCCGCCGCCTGGCGCACCCGCTCGAGGGTGCCGGGGGGAAGCCGCACTATGGTTGCTTCAGGAAAGGTGGCTTGCTTCAAGGCGGGTATCTCCTGGCGGGGTTGGTTGGCCCCTCCTCTTATATAACAAAAAGATATCTTTTTGCTATTGTGTATTTCCGAAATACGGATATCTTCTGTTTACTCGTGATAAGCTTCCTTCTCGCGAGTAAACCGGAGCGCCGCCCATGAGCACTCTTCCCGCCGTCATCGAAGCACCTGGCGCGGCTCTCCCCGTCATCATCCGCGAGGAGGTGGAGGCCGCCCGCGCGTTCCAGATGAACGAGAAGGCCAGCGCCACCCGCCGGGCATACCAGTCCGATTTCAGCATCTTCGCAGATTGGTGCCACGCGCGCGGCGTGCAGCCAGTGCCGGCGACTCCGGAGATTGTCTCTACGTTCCTGGCCTCGCAGGCTACCAGCGGCGTGAAGGCTTCCACCCTGGCCCGGCGCACCGCCGCCATTCGCTATGCCCATGCGCTCAAGGGCATGGAACCCCCCACAAACTCCGAGGCCGTGAAGGCCACCATGCGCGGCATTCGCCGCACCCTCGGAACCAAGACGGAGCAAAAGGCCGCCGCCACCTCGGAGCGGGTGGCCCTCATGGCGAGCCTGGCTCCCGTTACCCTTGGCGGGCTCCGGGACAAGGCCGTGCTCCTCCTCGGCTTCTCCGGTGCGTTCCGCCGCTCCGAGCTTGTGGCCCTCGAGGTGTCGGACTTGCTCGAAACCGCCGAAGGCTACCGGGTGACAATCCGCCGCTCCAAGACGGATCAGGAAGGGGCCGGGCATGAGGTGGCAATCCTTCAGGGCTCCCGCCTGCGCGCCGTGGAAGCCGTGAAGGCCTGGCTCGAGGCCGCTGGCATTACCGAAGGCCCGCTCTTCCGCCCGGTTGCCAAGGGGGGCCGCGTTCTGGCCGAGGCCCTCACGGCCGAGAGCGTGGCGAACATCGTCAAGGCCTACGCCAAGCGTGCCGGCTTCGAAGCCGCTGAATTCGCGGGCCACAGTCTCCGTGCTGGCTTCCTCACCTCCGCCGCCGAGCATGGGGCCTCAATCTTCAAGATGATGGAGGTATCCCGGCACAAGAGCATGGACGTGCTCAAGGGCTACGTGCGACGGGCCGAGCTCTTTAAGGAACACGCGGGAGCGGCGTTTCTGTAGACCGCATTCCGCCGTCTCTACGGCACGCGAACGTGCCGCCTTGATTGATGCGTGCGATAGGAAAGTAATGCCACGAGCGCAGCGGCAGGCGTTCAAAACGTTGATAGAACTTGGTTTTCTGTTCTTAACCCGGGTTTTCCGGCGTATGCGGTCATGTCCCAGGGCTGTTCAACGCTCTGTAGTTGGCTGGATTGAGCCAGCTTCGGCCACACATGCGGGGTGAGGTGATGGGGCTGATGGCAAGGGGGCTTCACAAGCCAGCAGATATCTGACCGTAGGGGCGAGAACTGGGTCGGAGGTCGTCGTTGACCCAGTCCAGCAGCGGCTCGAACCCGTCCGAGCGCCAAAGCGCCTCCCGCGTTGGGTGGACGAGCCGGGCCTCCGGGATGACGAAGGCGTTCTCCCAACCGCCGGCCACCGGCTCCTCGGCCATGTCCAACGACACCAGCAGGTCCCAGAACACGCCGTTCCATTCGATCCCGACGTCGATGCTCCAGTCGCCTCCGAGCGAAATCCAGATGGCCGGGTGAACACCTTGGATGTGCAGCCCGGTGTGGGCCGGCGACGCCGTGTCGGCCGCCACTGGCACGGCGAAGCGTCCGGCCGCCCCGTCCAACCACGTCAGGAACGCCGCGCGGAACGGTGCATGGATCGCGGCGTCCCGGTCCAAGCGGTCCTCGTCGGGCGTGTTCCCGTCTACGTAATGGCCCGGCGGGTGCCTGCCGGGCCATGCCATCCCGGCCACGGGCACCGCCGCGGTGCCCCCAACCGCCGCTGCGGCCAAGCCGCCCGACAACGCCCCGCGCCGCCCCATTCGTCGCTCGTTCATGCCCGACCTGTCCTTCTCAATATGTTCTTCATCTTGGCGACCCAGCACGTCAGGATCGGTCGCAGCCCAGGACAGCCCTATTGGGGCCGTGCGTCTGATTTGTAAGGTGTAATGACATAAGCGACCGTGCGAAACTTGATACATTCGCACACCAGTTTTTGACGAAGTCCGATTACATGTTTTCAATGGGATACGGTCAGCAAAAGTCCTGTGCGGAAGTCATCGGCTTTTGCGATATGTTTCGCACGCTCCAAAGCTACTGGTCCGTATCTGCAACGGAATGTTTCAAAGTATCTGACTTGATTGCAGAAAAATCCCTTATGTCAGTACACCGTACCACTCAGACGCACGGCCCCTCATGGTGAGCGGCAGGTGGTCGCCCGCCGTGTCCATGAGGGGTCATACAGTCGCATGACAGAGGACGATTCCGGGGCGTCTGGCGCAAGTAAAAAGGACCCGCTTGGACCCATTCCGGCCCCCTCGAATACTGCGGTTTTCAAGTCAATCGCGCCGCGCCCTCCAAAAGTGGGCTATTAGAATTCGCGGATAGTCTGCGAATACTGCAAAACAGTTGCCATAATGGCAATTATTAGTCCTATTACTCAAAAAAATCCTCATCGATTTTCTTGATGTGCAGCGTGTCCTCTACCCGACATCCGACATTGTGGCGGATCATGAGCTTGGTGAGCTGTTCGCCGTCGATCAGGACAATCCTTTTGCTCAAGAGTTGGGCTGTCTCGGTCGCGGAAGGGGAGAAGGTCGAGGTCGTTACAAAAAGGCCCTTCGTAGCTTTGTGACGATCGAGGCTGCCGAAGAAATCCCGTATGGCCGGAGAACCAACATTGTTGCCGTTCGCATACCGCTTGGCCTGAATATACACGCGGTCCAACCCGAGGGCATCTTGGTCGATTACGCCATCAACCCCGTCATCGCCGCTGCGTCCAATGGCACGGCCTGCGTCGGCTGCTGATCCGCCAAAGCCCATGCTGAGAAGTAGGTTGACGATAAGACGCTCGAAAAAATCAGGGGGAGCTGCGCAAATTCGATCAAGAAGCTCTTGCGCAAGCGCAGCGTCGATCTGACGGTGTGCCACTCGCATGATTTCATCGGGTGTTTCGGTCTGGATCGCAAGACTCGGCTCGGTCGGCTTTGAATCCTTCAGCGTTGTCTCAACACTGGCCCGCGCTGATTTTTCTTTGAACTGCCGGAATTCCTCAAATTGGTTGAGAAAATTATTGTCGATCCGTGCCGGTTTCGATGCGATGACCTGCTGACCGAGCGGCGTAATTTTGAAGTGGCCTCGTCGCGTGCTTTCAAACAAGCCCGCCTTGCTGAGGTAGGTTTTGGCCCAATGGACGCGGTTTCCAAAAAGGGTCTGTTTGCCTGATGGCAATAATTCAGAACGCTCTTCAGGGGTTAGGCCGAGTTTCTGGGCCAGTTTGTCGACCGCGTCGCCTATACGGATTTCTCCGTCCGCAGAGGACAGAAGAACCGGAAGCATCAAAGACTGATAGTCTGGGATAGCCATATCCGCTCCAACCTGTGATTGGTCGCCACGTTCACAACGGTGATACTATGCTGAGAGCCGCGAAATCGTCGCCTTGCTGACGTTGTAGCTGTCCGCCAGCTCTTGCAACGTTGCTCCATCCTGCCGCCGCTGCCGGGCCTCTGCGGCCTGCTGGGGGGTGAGGAGAGGGGGACGGCCCATATGCTGCCCCCGCGCTGTGGCGCGGCTCCTGCCCTCTGCTGTGCGCGTCCTGATAAGGTCGCGCTCCACATCCGCTAGCCCACCTAACACGGCCAGCATCAGCCGCCCGGTGCTGGTCGAGCTGTCGGCCCATGGCTCGGCCAGTGACCGGAACTGCCCGCCTGCATCCACGATGCGCTTGACGATGGAGAACAGGTCGAACGTCGAGCGGGCCAGTCGGTCGATGCGGGTAACTGTCACCACGTCGCCGGGTGCCAGGTCTTTCAGCATGCGTTGCAACTCGCGGCGCTCCACCTTCGCGCCGCTCGCCTGCTCTCGGTAGGTCTTGGCGCAGCCTGCCGCCTTCAACTGCTCAAGCTGGGCGTCGAGCGTCTGCCCGTAGGTGCTGACGCGGGCGTAGCCGATGATGCGATTTTGCGGGTCTGATTCGGTCATATTTTTTGCAAAGCGTAACACATTGGCGGCATTGGGTTCAGCCGAATTTGCAAAAGTCTCTTGATTTTTGCACCTTCCTGGTTTGGTGGAAGCTACCGTTCCGCTTTCGAGCAGCCGATCGGGAAAAGTGGATATGTTTTGGTTGTACGAATGACCGATTCAGGCTACCGTCAAGCCGTTGCTCCCGGCGCGGGGCGAGGAAGTATCTCCAGCTCTCCCCAGGGCGGCGGGAAGCAATGGAGCTCGTGTACGTGTGATAGATCTCAATCTTCTTCGCAACGATCCGGACCTGGTGCGGGCGGCCATCCGGAACAAGAGCGCACCGATCGATCTTGATCTGCTGCTCGATCTTGACCGACAGCATCTAACGCTGCTGCGGAAGGTGGAGGAAAAGCGGGCCGAGCGGAACCGTTTTGCCTCCTCGATGAAGGGAGGTAGGCCCGATTCCGCCACGATCACCACGGCGCGGGCGCAGCGCGAGGAGCTTGCGGTTTTGGAAGCCGCGCTCGCCGAAAAGAAACTGGAGTTCACCGCGCTTTACAAGAAAGTGCCAAACATTCCTACTGCGGACACCCCGATCGGTCATTCAGAAGAGGAGAACCAGGTCGTCCGCGAATGGGGCAGACCACGGGATTTTGGCTTCCAGGCCAGGAACCATGCCGAGATTGCCCTTCACCATGGCTGGATTGATAAGGAGCGCGCGGCGAAGGTGGCTGGCACCCGCTTCGTCTATCTCAAGGGTGATCTGGTCAAGCTGCAGTTCGCCCTGATCGGCTTCGTCCTCGACCGGCTGACCGACGAAGCGTTCATCGCCCAGATCGTTACCCACCATGGGCTACCGATCTCGACAAAGCCCTTTCTGCCGGTGCTGCCGCCTTACATGATCCGGACCCCGATCTACGACGCGATGGACCGACTCGAACCCGTCGAAGAACGCTACAAAATCGAGGGCGAAGACATCTGGCTTCAGGGATCAGCCGAGCATGTCCTGGGATCGATGCATGCCAACGAGATTTTCGATGAGAAGGAGATGCCGATCCGCTATCTTGGCTACGCTACCTCCTTCCGCAGCGAAGCCGGCGCGGCGGGAAAGGACATGGAAGGAATCATCCGGCTCCATCAGTTCGATAAACTTGAACTGGAGAGCTTTTCGACCAGCGACAGTTCTCATGACGAGCATCTCCTGCTCGCCGCGATCCAGGAGCGGCTGATGGAGCTAATAGGCCTGCGCTATCGCAAGTTGCAGAAATGCACTTTCGACATTGGCAAGCCAAATGCCAAAGGCTCGGACATCGAAGCTTGGCTGCCGGGCCAGGGCAAATATCGCGAGACCCACACCGCCGACTATATGACTGACTATCAGGCACGCCGGCTCAATACGCGGGTGCGGCGGTCGAGCGGGGCACTGGAGTTAATCCACACCAACGACGCGACGGCCTTTGCCTGCGGTCGCACCCTCGTCGCCATCATCGAGAACTACCAGAACGAAGATATGTCGATCGACATACCCGAAGTGCTGCGCCCCTACATGGGCGGGCGCGAAAGGCTCGGCTGACGCGCCAAAAGGCTCTCCGTCGCACCTCGTTCGTGTCGGCGATTATCGTCAAAAAGAATTCCCTCGAAAGGTCCGCTTTGGGGTCCTAAGCCGGCTGCTCGCCACGGTTCTAACCGCTCGTTACGAATAAGATTCGGTCACATCTTCCAGAAAATCCGAAAATCTTGAATTGTGCACCGCCAGACGGTCGTTGCATCGCCTCCTACATCGCCTAGGATTATCGTATAAGGTGGGAGAGAAGTTATGAGCGTCCGGGAGCGCCTTGCTGAAAATAAGGGCACTGTGATTAGGCTTACTTTTCATGGTCGCAGTGGCAATCTGTTCAAGATAAACCCATTGATAGATAGTTCTGCGGGCTTTGTACGAGGCCTTACACCAAGCAATCACCTACTAAATTTCGAATCTCCACTAGCAACTTTTTATGACAATAGCACTGTGTTTCTAAGCAACTCTAGCAAACATACATCTTTACTGCGGCTAGTGGATAAAACCTCACGGAAGAGTCCCGCTAAAAGCGAGACGTTCTTCCATTTTCGGCCAATGGTTGGGGTACCTTCCGTTAGATGTTATCCACTAGAACTAAGGGAGGTAATTATAGGCATTACCTCTCTTGTAATGTATCCTGATGGTTCTACTTGGGAAGGCCTAATAGGTAGTGACATCACTAAGGTTCGCGCAATGGTATGGTCGCCGGAACTAGCGACGAAAATAAAGAATCCATCATCGGAGCTACCTTGGAAGTCCGAACTCGATTGGAAGTCGGTTCCTACA
>JAABUN010008841.1_pt1 | contig 10115 bp, 11 predicted proteins | sample 5559311 | NCBI WGS metagenome assembly JAABUN01 (sample SAMN10711877, study PRJNA513370) | rock metagenome | isolation source: Antarctica rocks | place: Antarctica: Victoria Land, Siegfried Peak sud
TCGCGTTGCGCGCCGCCGAGCCGGTCGTCCGGACCGATCGCCACAGTGCGGCCGACGACGAGGGCGACGCGCTCGTCGCCGCCGAATGAGCACGACGTTGGACCACACAGGAGACCCCATCATGACCCCCACCGATCGGATCGCCGCGCGCGTCGTCACGCTCTGTCAGGAGGATCGGGTCGTGACCCTGTTCGTCGACGGCATGCCCGCGCTCCGCCCGCTCTCCGCCCGGCTTGAGGAGAGCAGCGGTTGTCTGGCGCTCTCGGTCGAGGGCGACGAGGTGCTGGTGCGGATCGACCGGCTGGTGGGTGTCACCGCCGGCGCTCCACGCAGCCGAACGGCCGGGTTCGGCTTCAGGTGAGCCCGCTGTCGCCGCGCTCGCCGCTGACGCTGATCGGCTGCGGCCACATGGCCGGCGCGATGCTGTCGCGCTGGCTGGCGACCGGCCTCGACCCGGCGGCGGTGCAGGTCGTGCGGCCGAGCGGGCAGGCGGTCGGCGACGGAGTCCGCGTCGTGCGCTCCGCCGAGGCGCTGCCTGAGCGGGCCGGTGCCGTCCTGCTGGCGGTCAAGCCGCAGATGCTGGCGCAGGTCGCCGCCGACGTTCGGCCGCTCACGACCGGCGTGCCGCTGCTCTCGATCCTCGCGGGCACCACGCTCGATACGCTCGCTCGGCTGTTCCCCGGAGCGCAGCCGGTGCGCGCCATGCCGAACCTGCCGGTCGCCGGCGGCGATGGCGTGGTCGGGCTGTGCGCGCCCGACCCGTCGAGTCCGGCCGCGCGCTTCGCCGATCAGCTGATGGCGCCGCTCGGCCTGGTGGAGTGGGTGGCGGAGGACCGCTTTGACGCGCTGACCGCGCTTGCCGGCAGCGGGCCGGCGTTCCTCTATCGTGTCGTGCAGGCGATGGCAGCGGCGGGCGAGGCGGCGGGGCTGGACGCCGACCAGTCGCTGCGGTTGGCACGCGCGACCGTGCGCGGCGCGGCGCGCGTGGTGGCGGCGAGCGCGGACACGCCCGCCACCCTGGCCGACCGGGTGGCGAGCCGCGGCGGCTCCACGCGCGAGGGGCTGAACGTGCTCGACGCGGACGGCGCGCTCGACCGACTGTTCGAACGCACGATCGCGGCCGCCGTGGCGCGCAACCGTTCGCTGGCGGCGGAGACGGGCTGATGCGGCAGCCTCGTTGACCCTCCCGCGGCACCCACCTAGGCGACGAAGCGTGAGAGCGCCGGATCGGCGTCGTCAGGAGAGGTCATGACCGCCCAAGTCCCCGTTCGCCGCCACCCGTCGCCGACCGCAACCGATCAGCGCGCGACGCTCATGACCGATCCGGGCTTCGGTCAGGCGTTCACCGATCACATGGCCAGCGCCCGCTACTCGCCCGAGGAGGGGTGGCACGGGCTGGAGATCGTGCCGCGAGAGCCGATCCTGCTCGACCCGGCGGCCAGCGTCTTCCACTACGCGCAGGAGGTGTTCGAGGGGCTGAAGGCCTATGCGCTCGACGACGGCACGGCGGGCCTGTTCCGACCGGACGCGAACGCGCGCCGGATGGTCCGCTCGGCCGAACGTCTCGCCATGCCGCCGGTGCCCGAGGCCCTGTTCCTGGACGCGGTGCGTGCGCTCGCGGCGGTCGAGCGCGACTGGATCCCGACCGGCGAGGGCTCGCTGTATCTGCGGCCGTTCGCGGTGGCGACCGAGGCGTTCCTTGGCGTTCGCCCGGCGCAGGCCTATCGTTTCGGGGTCATCGCCTGCACCGTCGGCAGCTACTTTCGCGGCGGCAAGCCCGGCATCTCGCTGTGGGCCACGACTCAATACACCCGCGCGGCCCCCGGCGGGACCGGCGAGGCCAAATGCGGCGGCAACTACGCCACCAGCCTGCTGGCGCAACGCGAGGCGGTGGCGAAGGGGTGCGACCAGGCGCTGTTCCTCGACGCGGTGCAGCGCCGCTTCGTCGAGGAGCTGAGCGGCATGAACGTGATGTTCGTCCACGCCGACGGGCGGCTGCGCACGCCGCCGCTGACCGGCACGATCCTGCCCGGCATTACCCGCGACAGTCTGCTGACGCTGGCGCGCGAAGAGGGCCTCGACGTGGCGGAGGAGCCTTATGCGCTGGGCGACTGGCTGGCGGATGCGAGGAGCGGCGCCCTCGCGGAGGCGTTCGCCTGCGGCACGGCCGCCGTCATCACACCGATCCTGGAGGTGCACACCGAGGCGGACCGCGTGCTGGTCGGCGGTGGGAAGCCGGGTCCGGTCGCCGCTCGGCTGCGCGAGCGCCTGAGCGGCATCCAGCGCGGCCGCGCGCCCGACCCGCACGGCTGGTGCGAGCGTCTGGACGGCTGAGGGCGCGCCGGTCTATGGCGAACGCCGACCGCGCGACGCGCGGGCGATGTTGGGGCGTAGCCAAGCGGTAAGGCACCGGTTTTTGGTACCGGCATTCGCAGGTTCGATCCCTGCCGCCCCAGCCAACCGTTCCGGCCAGCTAGGGTGTGGGCGCCTGATCTGGCACCAGATCGTGCCCAGGTGCTGTCCGGACAGGTCGGTCCCGGCATCCGTTCACGCACGGCTCCGCGTCGGCGGGGCGGTGGCGTCAGACCGCGTGGACGGTCTTGACCACCTGAAAGGCGCGCATCCCCTCCGTGCCGTCCTCCGATCCGTGGCCGGACTCCTTGACCCCGCCGAAGGGCGCGTCGACCGCGCTCAGCCCCATGGTGTTGAGGCCGACCATGCCGCTCTCGATGGCGTCGGCGAGCAGGCGCTGGCGCCGCGCGTCGTTGGTGAAGCAATAGGCGGCCAGGCCGAACGGCAGGCGGTTGGCCTGCTCCACCGCCTCGTCGAACGTCGAGAAGCGGCGCACCATGGCGAGCGGTCCGAACGGCTCCTCCGACATGGCGCGCGCCTCGAGTGGGACATCGGCGAGCACGGTCGGTTGGAAGAAGAAGCCCGCATCCGCGCCCCGCTCGCCGCCGGTCGCCACGGTCGCGCCCGCCGTCCGCGCGTCGGCCACCAGCGCCGCCATCGCGTCCGGCCGGCGCGGGTTGGCGAGCGGGCCCATGGCCGTGCCCTCGGCCAGCCCGCCGCCGACCGCCAGCCCCTCGGCCCGTTCGACGAACGCGGCCACGAAGCGGTCGTGAATCGAGTCCTGCACGTAGAAGCGCGTGGGCGAGATGCAGACCTGGCCGGCGTTGCGGAACTTCGCCGCCGCCAGCAGCGCCACGGTCTTGTCCAGATCGCAATCGTCGAACACCAGCACGGGCGAATGGCCGCCTAGTTCCATGGTGGTGCGGATCATGCGGTCGGCGGCGAGCCGTATCAGGTGTTTGCCGACGGGCACGGAGCCGGTGAAGCTCATCTTGCGGATCACGGGAGAGGCCAGCAGGTGGCGCGAGACCTGATCGGGCACGCCGAACACCATGTTCAGCACGGAGCGCGGCAGGCCGGCGTCGAGGAAGCAGCGCAGCACGGCCAGCGCGGAGCCGGGTGCCTCCTCCGGTGGCTTCACGATCAGCGAGCATCCGGCGGCGAGCGCGGGCGCGATCTTGCGGACCGGGTTGAGCACGGGGAAGTTCCACGGGCAGAAGGCCACCGCCGGGCCGACCGGCTCGTGCACCACGATGGACTGTTGTCCCGCCGGTCTCGCCAGCACGCGGCCGTGGTTGCGTCGCGTCTCGCCCGCGAACCAATCGGTCAGCGCGGCGGCGTAGGCGACCTCGCCTTTCGCTTCGGCGAGCGGCTTGCCCTGTTCGGTGGTGGCAATCCGCGCGATGGTGTCGGCGCGCTCCCGCATCAGCCGGGCCGCGCCGGCCAGAACGGTCGCGCGCTCGTCCACGGAGGTCCCACGCCAGATGGGATAGCCGCGCGCGGCGGAGTCGAGCGCGCGGTCGAGATCGTCGGGCCTCGCCAGCGGCAACTCGCCGATCGCACCGCCGGTCGCCGGATCGACGACGGTGTGCGTGTTGCGGTCGCCCGCGTCGATCCATTCGCCGTCGATGTGGAGCTGAAGCGGCAAGTCGGTCATCGGGTGTCTCCTGGCGTGATCTCTGCCCGTATCAGATCGGCCAGGGCGTCGCGATGGCACGGCTCGGTCGCCGCCGGGCGGCGGGTGGCGCGATCGACACAGACGTGGGTGACGTGGCGGGTCGCTGCCGGCTCCTCGTGGCCGGGCGGAAAGACGCCGACCTCGTAGCGCGCGCTCTTGGTGCCCAGCCGGCCGATCGCCACGCCGACCTCCACGTCGCCGGGGAACTCGACGGGCGCCTGGAACTGGCAGGCGCTCTCCAAGCCCAGCCCGATGGCGCTCGCGCCGTCGCCCAGCACCCCGCGTTCGTAGAGCATCCGGGTCACGCCGGTGTCGAACCAGGAGTAATAGATCACGTTGTTGACTTGGCCGTAGGCGTCGCAGTCCGCCCAGCGCGTGCCGATCGTCGTCCACCAGCCATAGTCGCCGCGCATCATCCCTTGTTCTCCCGCTCCGCCAAGGGGCAGCACCGCGGGTGTTCCCGTCCACACACCGTCGTGATGGACGCTGACGCCCTCGTCGTCGGCGCGGGCGCGGTCGGGCTCGCGGTCGTCCGCGCGCTGTCGACCGCCGGGCTCGAGACGATCGTCGCGGAGGCGTACAACCTTCACGTCTTTGGCAGAGGTGGAGACCGCCTATGGGCAGGCCCGTTCCGCCGGCGAGCAGCTGACCGAGCTGTCACGTCAGGTGGCGTTGAACGAGGACGCGGCGCGTTTGGTCGAGATCCGCTATCGCAGTGGGCTGGAGAACTTCGTGGTCGTGGTGGAGGCCCGGCGGCAGGCGTTCGCGTCACGCCAGGCCTTGGCCCAGGCGCGGATCGACGCGCGCACCGCCCGCATCGCGCTGTTCCGAGCGCTGGGTGGCGCGGAGGAGAGGGCGACTGTTCGATAGCTGTCCAGCGGGCGCTCCAGGCTTCGTCAGACGATGCGCGAGTTCCGGATGGCTCGCGCTCGATGGCGCGGAGTCGCTGAGCACGGTCGACGCGGTGGCGTCGTTGAGTCGACGGCATCAGCCGCTATATCCATGACGCAAGGGGTCGCCACGGCGTGGAGCCCGACGCATGGGATCGATATGCCTGTGACGCCCAGACGGCTTCTCCTGTCCATTCACGATGTCGCCCCCACCTTCGACAGCGCGGTGGATCGCCTTCACGCTCATCTCGCACAGGCGGGCGGCTCGCAGCTCGCCATGCTGGTCGTGCCGCGCCACTGGGCCAGCGCACCCGTGACCGCCGGCAGTCCGTTTGCCACCCGATTGCGCGGCTGGGCCGACGCGGGTGTGGAAATGTTCGTCCACGGCTGGACTCACCGTGACGAGACGGAGCACGCCGGGCGCTGGGCGCGGTGGAAGGCGACGCGGATGACCGCCCGCGAGGGCGAGTTCCTGGGGCTGAGTGAGGCGGAGGCGCGGATCCGCATGAGCGCGGGCCGAGCGCTGATCGAGGATGTGACCGGCCGGAGCGTGGCGGGATTCATCGCCCCGGCCTGGCTGTATGGCGAGGGCGCGCTCAGCGCGGCGGCGGCGGAGGATTTCGCCGTTTTGGAGGATCACCGCCGGGTCTGGCGGCCGCGCGACGGAGCAACGCTCGCCACGGGGCCCGTGGTCACCTGGGCCAGCCGCTCGCCGGCGCGCGCCGCCTCCTCGCTGGCGTTTGCGGCGGTGGCGCGGCGCGTGCTGCCGATGCAGGCGACCGTCCGCATCGCCGTCCACCCCGGCGACACGAGGCGCGCCGACCTGATGGCCAGCATCGACCGCACCGTGCGCGCGGTGGCGCGCACCCACACGCCCGCCCGCTACGCGGACCTGAAGACGGCGTGAGCCGTCGCCGCCGGCGGCCTGGCAACGCGACGGGTGCGCGACGCCTGTCGACGCGTCCGCTTGCCTGACGTAAGGCCGGTGCAAAGGCGTCTTGCCAGCGCAAGGCCGAGCACGGACGGTCCATGACAGCTCTCGCGCACACTATTGGCCCGCGCCACGACGCCGACCTGCCGCCGCCCGGGCCACAGACGCTGCTCGGCGTTGGCTGGCCGGCGTGGGTGGGTGTCGGGACATCCGTCGCCATCCTCGCCACGGTTGCCTGGCACCTGGGCAATTCGCAACTGATTGGGATGCTCGACCAGCTCCCCGGCAATCCGGGCTTCTGGCTGCTGTTCGTCGTGTTCTACCTGACCCAGCCGGTGGGCGACTGGGTGATCTTCCGCCGTCTCTGGGGACTACCGCTCGCCGGCCTGTTGCCGCTCCTGAAGAAGCGGGTGAGCAACGACTTGCTGCTGGGCTACTCCGGAGAGGTGTATTTCTACGCCTGGGCCCGACAGCACCTGCGGCTGGAGACGTCGCCCTTCGGTGCCGTGAAGGACGTCACGATCGTGTCGGCTATGGTGGGCAATCTCGTGACCCTCGTCCTGCTGGCGGTCAGCGCGCCGATGCTGGTCGCGGTGCTGCCGCGTCTCTCCGTCGAGGTCAACGGATGGGCGCTGGTGGGGTCGCTTGGCATCGTGGTCGCCAGCTCGCTGGTGGTGGTGCTGCTGCGCAACCGCGTCCTGTCGCTCGACCGAGGAGAATTGCGCTTCACGGCGGGCGTCCACCTCGCCCGGGTGCTGGCCGGGTTGGGGGTGTCCGCGGTCATGTGGCACCTGGCGCTGCCGCAGGTGGCGCTCGGCTGGTGGCTGGTGCTGGCGACCTGGCGTCAGGTCGTCTCCCGCCTGCCGCTCCTGCCCAACAAGGACGTGGTGTTCGCCGCCGCCGCCGTGGTCCTGATGGGCGGGCAGGGGGGGATCGCCGCCCTCATGACGCTCATCGCCACCCTGCTGCTCGTCACCAACATCGTCGTGGCGGTCGGGCTGGCGATCGGACAGCTTGCGACCGGCCGGGCGTCGGCGGCGGCGTGACGATCGCTCGGTCTGTCCTGCTCCCGGCCGGCGCGATCGGCGGCTAGCGGCGATGCACATCGTCGACGTGTGCGCCTTCTACTCGCCGAGCGGTGGCGGCGTGCGCACCTATGTCGAGCACAAGCTCGTGGCCCTGCCGCACCTGGGGCACCGGGTCACGATCGTGGTGCCCGGGACAGGCCACGAGGTGACTCAGGTCGGGCCGGGCGCGCGGATCGTCTCCCTGCCTTCACCACCCTTTCCACTCGACCGCCGATATCGCTATTTCGACAACGAAGCCGCGCTCCACGCCACGCTCGACGCGCTGGAGCCCGATCTTGTGGAGGCGTCCTCGCCGTGGTCGAGCGCCGCGATGGTCGGACGTTGGCCCGGGACCGCGCCGCGCGCACTGGTGATGCACGCCGATCCGCTGTCGGCCTATGCCTACCGTTGGCTGGGCGACGTCCTCGATCGCGGCACCATCGACCGGGTGTTCGGCTCTTACTGGCGGCACCTGCGGCGGCTGAACGGGCAGTTCACCCTGGCGGTCTGCGGCAACACGGCGTTGACCGAGCGGATGCGGGCAGGTGGGCTGACCTGCGCGCGGACGATCCCGATCGGGGTCGAACCCGGCCGCTTCTCGCCCGCGTGGCGGGACGAGGCGTTGCGCGCCACGCTGCTCGAGCGGTGCGGGCTGCCGCCCTCGGCGACCCTGCTGCTAGGCGTCGGCCGGCTGGCGCCTGAGAAGCGCTGGGGGCTGGTCGTGGACGCGGTCACGGCGGTGGGCGCGCGGCATCCGGTCGGCCTCGTCCTCGTCGGAGCGGGCTCGGAGCGCGCCTCGCTCCTCCGCCGGATCGGCGGCAATCCGCACATCCGGCTGCTGCCGCCCATTGATCGCGAACGGCTGAGTACGCTCCTGGCAAGCGGCGATGCGCTGGTGCACGGGTGCGAGGCGGAGACGTCGGGGCTGATCCTGGCCGAGGCGAGCGCCAGCGGCCTGCCGCTCGTCGTTCCGGACGAGGGCGGAGCGCCCGATCATCTACAGCCGGGCGCTGGCGCGATGTACCGGTCGGCGGACGGCCGCAGCCTCGTCCGGGCGATCGGCAGCGTGCTGGGCGAACTGGCGACCCGGCAGAGCGCGGCGCGAGCCCTGGCCCCACGGGTCGCGGTCATGGACGATCACTTCCGCCGCCTCGCCGCCGCCTATGAGCGAATGACCCTGGCGACCGCCGACGCGGCCTGACGGATCGAGGACGGCCGGCAGGCGGTCAGCCTGATCAGCAGGGCCTCGCTTTCGCGCTCGCTCCATGGAATATCGTTCATGATGAGCCGCCGACCTTTTGATTCCCACGCCGGTTCGCCGGGCGCTCCCGGAGAGCACGCCGTTGGATGACGTCGCCCTCGCGCGCCGGTTGGCGGAGGGGGCGGGCGACCTGCTGCTCAACCTGCGCGCCCGCTCCGCCCTGTCGGCGCACGCACTCGGTGATGCCGGCGACGAGCAGGCGAACGCGCTGATCCTGCGCGGCCTTGCGGAGGAGCGACCTGACGACGCCGTGCTGAGCGAGGAGTCCCCGGACCAGGGCGGGCGAGCCGGCGAGCGCCGGGTTTGGATCGTGGACCCGCTGGACGGCACCCGCGAATATCGTGCGGGGCGCGACGAGTGGGCCGTCCATGTCGGCCTCGCCTTGGACGGGGAGGCCGCTGTCGGAGCGGTGGCACTGCCGGCGGCTGGCCGGGTGCTTGACTCCGCCAGCGTTCCACCGGTTCCCGCGTCGGGCGACACGCTGCGCATCGTGGTGAGCCGCTCGCGCGCCCCGGAGCTGTGCACCGGCGTCGCCGAGCGGCTGGGCGCCACGCTCATTCCGATGGGCTCGGCCGGGGCCAAGATCATGGCGGTGGTCGACGGGCGGGCGGACGCGTACCTGCATAGCGGCGGCCAGTATGAGTGGGACAATTGCGCGCCCGTGGCGATCGCGCGCGCGGCCGGCCTGCACGCCAGCCGGGTGGACGGCTCGCCGCTCTGCTACAACCGCCCCGATCCGATGTTGCCCGATCTGCTGGTGTGCCGAATGGGCTTGGCGGACACGCTGCTGCGCGCCATCGAGGAGTGTGGCTGACGGCTTCCGGAGCGGCCGCGTTGCGGGACACGGAAACCGCGCGTTCCCATCCTGGTGACCCCTACGGAACGCGTCCGTGGAGCCAGAGAGGGACGGAAAACTGACCCATTTACAAGACGCCAACCTATCGATTGTACCCATGCTTTGTACAGACGAGTCGTGGCGCAATGAGTGCCTGCAGATCCACGGTCAACCGCGTCGAGATCAGTTGGGTCTTACTACCTTGATGATCATCCTGCGAGTCTTCGGCTGCGAATCTGAACATGCGTCCAGGCATCGGTTCTACGCTCAAGCGTAGATTAATTTACGCCTCCTACGCACGACTGGTCAAAGGCCGAAGCACAAGTAATCCGCTTGCCGGCCGTGCAACGAATATACGGCTGTCGAATATCGCGTGTGCATTCCTGGTCCGTTCCTGCCATGTCGCTGCCATGACTCGCGTGCCCCGGGTCCCGCCGCTTGTCCAAGCCACTGTCCGCAAAGTGCCCTGGCGGCACATGCCGTACGAGTGTCTATTGCTGGTGCGCCGCATCGACGCGGGCTTCCCGTTGCCGGCGGCAGACGATCTGGAGGGCCGATCGACCTGGCCTCGTTCCTCCTGGAGCACCCGGCGGCAAGCTACGTCATGCGGGTGTCTGGTTGTCCCATGTCTGGTGCCCACATCTCCGACGGCGACTACGTGGTAGTCGACCGCTCGTTGGAGGCGCGGCTCGGCCACATCATCGTGGCGCTGGTGCATGGCGACCGTGCCATGAAGCGGCTGAGGCGGCGAGCAGTGCATCTGTGGCTGGTGCCGGAGGTGGAGGCGGGGGAGGGTCACCCGAAAACGTTGGTGGACCAGGACGTGGAGGTCTGGGCGAGGTGGTGGGCCTCGCCCGCCGGATGGTGCCGTGGGATGGCTCCGAGCTCCGTCATCCTGATCGATGGCGACAACTACTACGTCGGCTGCGAGCGTGCGTTCAAAACCTCGCTTATTGGCGTGCCGGCGGTCGTCGCCTCCAACAACGATGGTTGTGCCATCGCTAGGCTCAGGACCTATTAAAGTGCTTGTGTGAGTGCGCAATCGGTTGATTCAGTGGCGTCGCTGAGGAGGCGCTGCCATGAGTGATCTGTTCTGGTTGT